>Ga0228702_1000813_pt1 | contig 22298 bp, 24 predicted proteins | sample McNCre217_Aug_MG_2_FD_178018 | JGI IMG/M metagenome (GOLD analysis project Ga0228702, IMG submission 178018) | Freshwater microbial communities from McNutts Creek, Athens, Georgia, United States - 20-17_Aug_MG | ecosystem: Environmental > Aquatic > Freshwater > Creek | place: USA: Georgia...
CCTCTCAGATCATTTTGAAAGCCCGCCATTTTGGTGCGATCCCCGAATTGATCTCGCACACCGACTTGCTGGCCATCGTGCCGAAGATGTACGCCCAGATTTTGGCCTCCCGATTGGCGTATCGAATCTGGGAGTTGCCCATCAGCTCGCCCAAATACACCGTGAATCTGCTCTGGCACAACAGCACGGAGCAAGATGGTGCACATCTGTGGATGCGCCAACAAATCCGGGATTTGTTTTCTAGCCAAGGAGTGGGATAAACCGCGCTTTTACAAACGGGTCTTGAAAAAAAAGAGGGACAGAAAAATCTGTCCCTCTTGGGATGTGGTGGTGGATGGTTCACCACTCAGGAACTTTCTATTCGCATTCAAGCGTGCTAGAGAGTACTAGGGCGTGAATGCGAGGTAGAGACTTCGACCCAACCTACAGGTAGATCTTACATCGCCGCACTGCACCAGATCAACTTCAAATCCGGTTTTGGCATTTGAACCTACGTCCACAAGTCGTCCGGACCAGGGCTCTGCATGACGGCATTCTGAAGTTGCTCTGGAGTGCCGATTGGCACAGCCCCACTCATTTCAGCCCGTACCACACACCACGCCCGCTGCCGTGCTGCTCCAGATGGTTGCGCCCGGTCAGGTCACGGAAATGCTGTTTGAGGGTGTTGCGACTGGCCCCGGTCAATTTGATCGCATCCATCATCGTGACGCGGCCATGCTCGCGAGCGAATTCCACGATCTGCAGTGACAGCTCGGGCAACGCGGCCAGCACAATCTTTTCACGTTCGACCTTCTTCTCCAAGCGTCGAACCTGCTCTGCCAGAGAGCGTAAGAAGAACACCAGCCATGGCTGCCAGTTGGGAGCCTCGGTGCGGATGGTTCCCTGTGTCTGACGCAGGGCCAGGTAATAGGCCTCTTTGTTCAGCTCGATCACGCTCTCCAGCGAGCTGTATGGCACATAGGCATACCCAGCCTGGATCAGCAGCAGTGTCGTCAGCACCCGGCTCAAACGTCCGTTGCCATCCTGAAAGGGGTGGATTTCCAGAAACACCACAACGAAGATCGCGATGATCAACAAGGGATGCAAGTGCGCCTTTTCCCGCTCGCCATTCACCCATGACACCAATTCAGTCATCAACCGTGGCGTGTCAAATGGCGTGGCAGTCTCGAAGACGATGCCGATCTGCGTACCGTTTTCATCGAATGCGGCGACGCTGTTCGAATGGGTCTTGTACTGCCCCCGGTGGCGTGCATCCTTTTCGCTGTGGGTCAGCAAAACCTGGTGCAGTTGCTTGATGTGGTTCTCGTTGAAGGGGATATCCTGCCACGAGCTGAACACCATATCCATGAGTTCAGCGTAACCGGCCACCTCCTGTTCGTCGCGCGTGTCGAAGGATTTGATGGCCAGGTTGGAAAGCAGACGCTCCACCTCGCGGTCAGTCAGCTTGCTGCCCTCGATGCGGGTGGACGAGCCGATGCTTTCGATGGTCGCCACGCGCCGCAACGCCGAAAGACGCTCGGGCGCAAGTGTTCCCAAGGCCCGCCATGCGCCCTTGAATTCATCGATCCGGGCAATCAGGCTGAGGATCTCAGGCGTGATTTGAAGGGAGTCTGAACGCAGCATGTGACCAATGATACACCCATTAACACCCATTTAAAGGATGCCCACCACAAGAATGGATGGAAATGGGTATTTTTTTGGTTTGCCTCGGATTGCGGCTGCCACAGGCTGCATGCCATTCATCAGGCCACAGTGAGGGTGGCGATCAGAGTTTTTATAGGTCTTTTCAACTGGAGACCTTGATGTCAAAAAAGCTCTGCGCCAACTGTGGCCAACCCTTCACACCACGCCCTCAAGCACGAACTCAAACATATTGTTCTGACCCCAGATGCCAGCAAGCTCGCAGGCAAGATTGGCTCGAAGCAAAGCTGCAATCAGACCCACATTACCGGGAAAACAAGGCCCGAGTCCAAAAAGCATGGCAGGAGCGCAACCCGGACTATTGGCGCAAATACCGCGAAAGCAATCCTGAGATCACATACAAAAATCGCGATGCGCAGCGCCCCCCTATTCCCCTGCCCCCTGTACTGAGTGGCCTTTATCGCATCCGCGCAATTCCATCAGACGTTGCAAAGACAGACGCGTGGATCGTTGAGATCACGCCCGTATGTGCAGATTGCCCCTGCAAAGATGACGCTTGCAAAGATAGTACTTGATGGTGATTTATTTGACTGAGCATTAACGTTGCTGCCAAATGCGATCTCGACCACCTGTATGGCAACCGTTTCGGGGGTATGCGTGAAAGCCAAAAATCATTGGCTTTTCACCCTCCCTTGAAACGAATGACAGGCCTGATCGCAAAAACACCAACAAAAAGCGATCGGGTTATATGCAGTCAGAAGAGTCCATCCGCGATGCAACGGGCCAGCCAAACAAAGTCAGAGCAGCCGAATACGTTCGGATGTCCACCGAACATCAACAGTACTCAACGGAAAACCAAGCGGACAAGATCCGTGAATACGCTGCGCAGAACAACCTGGAGATCGTGAGAACCTACGCCGACGAAGGCAGGAGTGGGTTGAACATTGATGGACGCCCATCCCTGAAGCAATTGATCAAGGATGCTGAAAGTGGCACCGCAGATTTCAGCTTGCTTCTGGTCTATGACGTCAGTCGCTGGGGGCGATTTCAGGACGCCGACGAAGCGGCCTATTACGAGTACATCCTCAAGCGCAAAAATATTCACGTCAAGTATGTAGCCGAGCATTTTGAAAACGACGGCTCCCCTATCTCCACGATCGTCAAGGGCGTCAAACGGGCCATGGCTGGCGAATACAGCCGTGAGCTTTCGGCCAAAGTGTTCGCTGGTCAGTGCCGCCTGATTGAACTGGGATTTCGGCAAGGCGGACCAGCCGGATATGGACTGCGGCGCGTCCTGATCGATCAGGCAGGCGCCATGAAGGGTGAGCTCACCCGGGGCGAGCACAAGAGCCTGCAAACCGACCGCGTCATCCTGCAGCCAGGGCCGGATGGGGAGGTGGCCGTAGTCAATCAGATCTATGACTGGTTCGTTGATGACAACCAGACCGAGTCAGAAATCGCCAACAAGCTGAACGCCCAGGGTATTTGCACTGATCTCGGACGTGAGTGGACGAGGGCTACCGTTCGTCAAGTGCTGTCGAATGAAAAGTACATCGGCAACAACATCTACAACCGGCGGTCTTTCAAATTAAAGAAACATCGGGTGGTCAACACGCCGGATATGTGGATCAAGAAAGAGGGAGCGTTTGAGGGCATCGTTTCGCCAGATCTCTTCTACACCGCCCAGGGCATCCTGCGAGCCAGAACCCACCGGTACAGCGATGAAGAACTGATTGAGAAATTGCGCAATCTTTATCAGCGACGAGGCTATTTGTCAGGGTTGGTCATTGATGAAGCCGAAGGCATGCCATCAGCCGCTGCCTATGCACACCGCTTTGGAAGCTTGGTGCGCGCCTACCAAACCGTCGGATTCACACCCGATCGTGACTACCAATACCTGCAAGTGAATCAATTTTTGCGTCGACTGCACCCTGAAATCGTGGGTCAGACTGAACGGATGATTGCCGAGGTAGGGGGAGCGGTTGATCGCGACGCGGCATCGGATCTGTTGACCATCAACCAGGAATTCACTGTGTCAGTAGTTCTGGCACGGTGCCAGACGCACGACAACGGTCGGCGTCGCTGGAAAGTTCGCTTTGACACCAGCCTAGCTCCCGACATCACCGTGGCCGTAAGGCTGGATGACCGTAACCAGGCCGCGCTGGACTACTACCTTCTTCCCCGCCTGGATTTTGGACAGCCACGCATCCACTTGGCCGACCGCAACGGTGTTGAGTTTGAAAGTTACCGTTTTGAGAGCCTGGACTACCTGTACGGAATGGCTCGCCGGATCCGCTTGAGGAGGTCAGCATGAGCAATGACAAGGAGGCTTCCCCACCAGAGTTGCGCATGATCCCACTGGATCAGATCGAAGTGCTGAACCCTCGCGATCGCAACAACCGCATGTTCGAACAGATCGTCAGCAACATCCAGAGTATCGGCCTGAAAAAACCCATCGTCGTCACACCCCGTCCCAACGGTACCGGCGACCACTACTTACTCATCTGCGGCGAGGGACGCTTCAAAGCATTCAAATCCCTTGGCCACAAAGAAATTCCGGCCATGGTGATGAACGTCGACGACGAATCGGCCTTCATCATGAGCCTCACAGAAAACATCGCTCGGCGTAAGTTCAGCCCCTTGGAACTCCTTTCAGGCATCGAACAACTTCGAGACCAAGGCTATGACAGAAAAACAATCGCCGAGAAAACTGGCCTGAGCCTGGATTACGTTCAGGGCATCTCGCAATTGCTCCAGAACGGCGAACAGCGACTTCTCATGGCTGTCGGCAGCGGCCGAATTCCACTGAACGCCGCCATCACCATCGCAGGCGCTGGCAATGACGACAAAGCCATTCAGGCAGCAATGCAAGAAGCCTACGAGTCCGGCAAACTGCGCGGCAATCAGCTGATCCAGGCACGTCGTGTCATCGAGCGTCGGCGAACTCAAGGCAAAGCCATCGGCGGTCGAATGACTTCACGCAAGACCAATGGAGAGATCACCACCTCCAGCCTGGTTCGAAATTACCAGCGCGAGGTTGAACGGCAAAAGCTACTGGTCAGGAAGGCCGAAACTGCCCAACGCAACTTACTGTTCATCGTCGGAGCACTGCGCCAGCTTTTGGCAGATGAAAACTTCACCACTTTGCTGCGCGCAGAAGGCCTGGACACCTTGCCTCAGTACCTGGCCGATCGGGTTTGGACACGCGGGAGCGGTGCATGAAAAATCCAACACTGGGATTTATCCCTGAACCATTACTGCTGTCACTGTCGGTGATCTTGCCTTCCCGGAAAACTCCTGAAGGCTTGCTGTCGTCTAGAAAGTTCAAGCAAATCACCAAGTCCATTGAAGCCATCGGACTGATAGAGCCACTTTCAGTCACAAAACCTGACCGCTCGGGCCAACACATCCTGCTTGATGGGCATTCACGCTTGGTGGCACTGAAGCAATTGGGCGTTGAAAAAGCGCCATGCCTTGTGGCCACCGATGATGAAAGTTACACCTACAACAATCGTGTCAATCGTCTCTCAAGCATCCAAGAACACGTCATGATCCGCCGGGCAGTGGACCGAGGCGTCACACCAGAGAGACTTGCCAATGACCTGGATGTCGATGTCAGCCACATTCTGAAGAAACTGAACCTCCTCGATGGCATTTGCCCTGAAGCGGCCGAGTTGCTACGCGATCAGACGTTTTCTCCGAATCTGGGTGCAGTCCTGCGCAAGATGAAACCGACTCGACAGATCGAATGCGTGGAACTGATGGTCAGCACAAATAACATCACCGTTTCATATGCCCAGGCCTTGGTGGCCGCCACCCCCAGCAACATGCTGATTGGAGAAACCAAGCCAAGAAAGATCGCGGGCGTTAGCGCTGATCAAATGGCCAAGATGGAGCGTGAAATGGGAAATCTCCACGAGCAATTCAAGCTTGCGGAGCAATCCTACGGCCAGGACATCCTCAACTTGGTGTTGGCAAAGGGCTACCTGGCCAAGTTAATGAGCAACGAAGCCATCCTGCACCACCTCACAAGAAAGCATCCCGATGTGTTGAGCGAGTTCGATGGCATCGTCCGCATGGTGAATTTAGACAAGTGACCGGGCAGCTAACCCCCATTGGCGGCGATATCGAGCCAACGTTGTTGCCTGAAACTGCAATCACGCCCAATGAGAACGATTTCGGAGATGATTTGGCATCACTCCATCGCAACGCGCCCCGACCAGACCCGAAATGCCTCTATGGATTGATCGGTGAAGTTGCTCATGCGGGAAGTCAAGACACGGAAACCAACCCCTATGCCATCGCTGCCAATTTCATGGCGTACTTATCCTGCGCAGTTGGCCGTGGTGTTTTTCTGCCCATCGGGAACACCCGACACCACGCAAGACTTTTTTGCCTGCACATAGGGCGCTCAGGTCGTGGTCGCAAAGGCGATGCGGTTTCACTGGTTTTGCGCATTGATGAGGCGTTGCAGGCAATCGACAGCACCTGTACACCACAAATTCACAGAGGCGGCCTGTCAACGCGCGAGGGGCTTGCAGCCTTGATCCATGACGGCTATCAACAAGGAAGGCTGGACATCCCGCCAATTGAGGACAAGCGGCTATGGGTCGTGGAATCCGAATTCGCCAATGTGCTGCAGCAAGGGAGACGAGATGGCAACACACTGTCTGCAGCGCTGAGGGACTGCTGGGATGGAGTCGATCTGAAACCGGCAACTAAATCCAACAGAGTCCATGCAAGTGACCCACATGTCTGTCTCAGCGGCGCAATCTCACCGAGCGAATTGACAAGCCTGATGAGCTCCCGGGAAATGAGCAATGGATTCGCCAACCGGTTCATGATGATCTGGGCCGAGCGAACCAGGATACTGCCCTTCCCCACAGAAACCCCTCAAGCACTGGTCGAGCAGCTGGCACACAGAACCCAGAAAATTCTGGAATTTATTAAAATCAACCAGCAAGACGAGTTCCATCCCTTACGCATGGAACTGACCGCGCAAGCCCGATGGCATTACGGCCTGCTCTACAGGGAGGAGCTGAACGACGATCTGGGAGATGGCTTGGTCAGCGCCATGCTTGAGCGCCGCGCCCCAATTTTGTTGCGTCTGGCCATGCTGATGGCTCTGACCGATCTGCAAAATCGCATCGATACACACCACATTGATGCGGCTATGGCTTGGATTCGATACGCCACGGCATCCGTTCGGTATGTTTTTGCCAGTGCGGCCGACGAGGCCAAGCAGACGTTGCTTGTGGAGTTCTCGAGCCGCATCCTGGTATTTCTTCGTGAACGCGGTCAAGCCACGCGCAGCCAAATCAGTTCAGAATGCTTTCGTGGAAAGGTTGCCAAAGCACAAATTGATGCCAGCCTGGAGCACCTGCTGTCTGCCACACCTTCCGCGATCAGCGTGCAGTGCGTCAAACGATCTCCCGATTCACCCGGGACACCAACACGGGTGTACCGGCCAATATAGACCGGGAGCTCATTTCGCTCATTTCGCCTATCTGATTCGATCGTAAGTGCTTGCCGTGACTCTCATTTCGCTGATTTCGCTCATTTCGCTGGCTTATCAAGCTGATGGCATCCATCCGTTCTGCACTGAAGTCAGAGGTAGAACGGTCATGCAGCCATGGCCAGTGCAACTAATTTTCCTATAGTTGGAAAAGCTTGTCGTCCTGAGAGAGTTCAAGGATTGTATTTTCCTCAAGGAAAGTCTCGCTGACCCCAGGAAGCTTGTCCCTGATGGCGGCAAGGACCAACTGGCCATCAAGACTATTGGCCGTCGTCAGCAACTCCGACAGCTGATTTCCATGGACTGCCTCCACGCCATCGTGACAAACAAAAGTCGGGAAATTGATGCTGGCGGCGCGCAGGAACTTGATATAAGCAATATCAAAGGCTGCAGTTTGCGAGACCTTTTTGCCTGCACCTACATTCGCACCAACAGAGGTCAAAGAAAAGACGATCGAGCCATTTTTTGACTCATCAAAGGTTAGCAAATATTGCTCGCCATACAACTCTTTTGAGAGAGACGAAAAGAACTCGTTGAACAAGGACACGCGCTTCGTTAGCTGCGCCTTTTCATTTTCTATGGTCTCTCGCGTCGCTTCTAGCTTGCTGTCAATGTCTTCCAAGGAGGATCTAAGCGATTGGATAGTTTTCAGGCTTTCCTCTAGGCCGCCTACCTGCTTGAGCTTTTCATGCAGATCCGCTCGAGCTTCAAGTGCGATCTCAAAAGCTCGCGTTTGACGCAACGCCGTCATCAAATCGTCTTCCTCGACCTGGAGTCGAGCCAGGACCTGGCGCGCAGACGCAGCTTTCTCGTTCAGCTCATCCAACTGCTGCTGAAGAAAGCGCTCCTTCCGGCCACGCAGGTTCGTCACAAAGTTAGACAGGTCTTCCCAGTCATGATGCAACTTCTCGTGATATTTTCCAGCCTCTGAGTAAATGGATTTGATCGCGACATAGTCGATGTCGTCGTAATCATGCTTCAGACTGGCTATGGCCAAACTGACTGAGGCAATTTCTCCCTCAAGCCGACCCAAGGCGCTTCCCACATCCGACGCCTGCACACGGATTTCTGAAACAACGTTGGCCGCTGCGGCTATTTCTGGTACCTCACCACGAACCTGGATAGAGGCTTGCGCCTCTTCAATTTCCCGTCGCAGGTGTAGCAAGAGTTGCTCTATCTCGCCCTCTTTCCGCTGACGTGTTGCACCTAGCAAGTCACGCGCAACAACGACACGCTGGTCAGTGAGCGCTGCCCTTTCCTCAAGAACACTGACGTTGAAAAATCCAAAGAGAAAAAGATGCACCGCCTCATAGTCCACTTCACTGCCAAAGGAACCTAGAAACTTCAAAGTCTTGCTCATGACAACGTGCGATGACCGAACAAATTTCGGGGCCAGTTGACGTAAGCTCGGTTTTTTCGCCTTCGTGCCAAAAAGAATATTCTTCACCTCATCACGGTATGCGGTGATTGATTTTTGAGGAACATCATTAATGAATAACAGGCCGGTGCCCTTCCGCCCCTTGATCTTGAAGGAACGACGAAGGGAGTAGCTTCCACGAAACTTGTCGGAAATCTTTAAGGTGATCAAGACGGCAGGCGTGCCATGAAGCAGGTCAAACACATCTTGATTGATGCGATCCTTGAATTCAGAGTCTTGCCAAATCTCGTCGCCGTCAGAGCCCAGGCAAAAATCGATAAGACGAAGCACCGTTGTCTTGCCGACATTGTTTCCACTCTGTTTGCCAGAATCGGTCGGTTTATCGAGGATGAGGTTAAGCCCATCCTTGAACGTGATTTCACGCAACACATGGTTAGCGCGTTCAATCGTGAGTGAGACTAGCTGCATTTCTGAATTGCCCCCGTCTCGTCAAGTTTCACTGCGTCAATGAGATAAAGCCATGCCGCCGCCGCAACTGCCTGTGTCGGTGAGATAGCGCGCTTGGTAAGCAGTCCCATTCGTTCCTGTAGGCTGGGTAGATCTAGTTTTCCATTTGGAGCTTCGCCAAGGGCTTTCAAGGCCATGGCGCCAAGGTAGTAGCCACAATTCCACGGGCTCTGTTCACGAGGCAGGAGCATCGACGGGCCTTTCTAGAACTTCGCATTCAATTACTGCATCAGCGACAATCAGGCAGACCGCTAGGTGTGCGGTTTCCTGCATCACAGAGGTAGAACTCCCCTCTGAGAAGTCAGCAAGGAGAGAAGCAACAACCGCCATTACGAGCGAAACGGCATTGCTTCTAGCCAACGCGTGTGCATGTGCATGGTTGACGCTGTGGGCTGCGCACAGCTTATGCAACTCCTCCGCATAGGCTACTGCCGCACGGCGGCGAACAAGGCGACGGGCATCGTCGTTGCGCTGCTCAACGCCACGATAGGTCGCCTCGAGTACATGCGAGTACTTCGAGTAGTCGGTAATGATGTGATGCATCGGCGGGAAATCGTTGTACGCCAACTTCACGCTTACCTCAGGGGGCAATGTGCGCTTGGGCCCTGAGTTGTATTCGGACAAATCTGCCGAGAATTGAGCAACCACCTTCGACAGATACGACGGGAGTTCTCGAGCAATCTGCCGCTCGACGATGGTGACGTTCTGCGCGTTGACGTTCAGGATTGAGCCGACGTTATCACCTGCGACAGCCACACTCCCCGCACTGGCTACAACTGAGGCTTGCGGCAGCGACGCCGACAAAACCAGGTCACCTTTAGACTCGGGCTTGCCCCCGTGCACAGTCATTTGGCAGCCAGATGCCAAGCATGCCAGAGGGTGACCGCAATACCAACTAGCTCCACCCCAATAGCCAAGTAAGTTATTGAATGCGAGCCATGCGCTACTGGAGGCGTTGTACCAACGTTTAGATTGGTGATCGATCCGGTATTCTTACCGCCGACTGCTACAGAGCCGCCGCTTGCCTCAACTCGTACTGACTTGGACTTGGAGCGCCCAATGAAGAAAAGAACGATGCCCAATGCCATCAAGGTAAGGCCTACATAGAGTTCCATTGATCGATTCCTCTGAATTTCTGTTTATTGACCAGCTACGAACTGGAACATCTCTGACATTTTTCAAATGTCCCTGACTGCAAAGTGACAACGGAATCGCATGCATTCTTGACTACACCGAATCGTTGATTGACAGCGGAGCAACCTGAGAGCGAGATGCATATCGATTTTATCGTCATCAACTCCTGCAGGACACTGGCGGAACTACTGATTTAAAAGAAACGTTGGATTGCAGATAGCCTTAATTCTGCTCGATCGTCCACCCCCTAGTTGCGCTGATCATTTACATACAGGCAAAAAACAATCATGCACACCTCCGGTCGAAGCACGGATCAATCAATCGCGACAACCGTGTCAAAAAGTCCATAGCGAGTCAGACCTTCATGACTATCAATACCGGTATAACGCAATGAAGCATCTTCATACCGACGAAATGCAAATACAGCCTGATTCATCTGTTCGGTATTGAATACCTTGAGACGGACCAAGAGATGAAAATCTTGGACGGTCAAGCCCGTGACTGTCAAAAACAGTTCAGGTTCTAATTTTGTGATGACATCCTGTAATGTATTTTCCCGAAAATCGGTCAGATACATAAAAGCAGGAATGCGCGTAGCAAACTTAATCAATTTTTCTTGAACAAGCTTGCGTTTAGATTTGTATTCCTTTTCCTCATCGGAAAGCTCTTTCTTTTCCTTTTTTGTGAGCTCGCCAACTTTGGCCTTGTTCTTGAGCGCCTTGACCTTTTCACTTTTGTTGATGATGGTCTCGATGATGTTGTCACCCAACGAACGCCATCCTTCAATACGCTCCACTGCTGCCATTGCGTCAGGGTTATCCAAAATGCGTCGCAGAGTTCCGTTATCGACATTGACCAACATCGCGCTCTCCCATTTCCGGGCTAGAAGCGTCGCTGACGTTCCTGCCATCGCGATGTCCAGGATTCCACCTGCATCGATCTGGGTCATGTTTGCGCCGTCGTAGGCAAGAACGGGTAAGAATGCGACCAATTCCTTGACCGCATTTTCTGGGTTGGATTCGTTGGGTGACAAACCAATCCCATATTCAGAAAGCTGCCTCAGCGCACGAGTGGGAGCAAAGTCAAATACAAAACAGACTGGCTTGAGGATTTCTTCCTCATTGGGATTGTCACCGTTCGGATTCTTGATAGACCATGGAGACTGCACACGGAAGGCAGCTTGAAAATAAGTCTCCGGGGATTTCAGATTGCGGAGCATCAAAATTGCTGACCATTGCGAAACAGTGACCCCAGTGGTCAATTTTCCGCATGAAAGTGTGATCGTCTTACTTTCAAAGCCGCTGCCTACGGCGTGCCTTACCGGTGGCAATGCCTCCAGACCAATCCCAGCTGAAGAACCAGCAGCAACTATGACGCCATAGTCATGCCAGAAAGTGTTGTGCCTTTCAGAAAGCAAGTTAGCCATCGCGTGGCACGCTGCGACATTTGGGAGAAACCAGAAAGAATGCTGGAGGTAAGGCAATAAACGGACATCTGAATAGGGGAACGGCGGCCTGGTACCAGCCTTGAGCAACTCAGTCGAGTGGGCAGTGTAGCCACCGCGAATGATGTCCAGCCACTTTTGAACATCGCCCTTGTGCGTGAACTTTGCAGCGGGTCCAAATCCAGACGCTTCGAAAAATGCATTCAGATCAAATTCGTCAAACTCTCCACCACTTGCCACTGCCAACAGTTCGTCAGGCATCTGGTAAGTGAGTAGACGCATCTGCGGCAGCGATGCATACGGATTACGCTTGCCAGGGTAAGTGGCAGAGAACGCTTCCTTCGCTCTCTGCTCGTCCGTATAAGTCCAATTAAAAATTTGCTCTTCAATGAACTCGCCCGTGGCCAGCGCCTTGAAGGGTGTTCCGGAGAGATACAGATAGGCTCGAGTTGTTATAGGCAGGAAATCAGCCTCTTTGTCGGCCAGTACAGTCAAGTCTTCGTTGACCTCGTCAAGTTCACCCGCATACTCGATCTTCGATTCTTTCTTAGCTACCAAATCGTCTTCACCTTCAAACAATTCTTTAGCTGTTTCTCGCCACGCCCCGAAGTGGTACTCGTCGAACACCACCAAATCCCAGTTCACCTCGTGCAGCCATTCATTACGGGGCTTAATGTTTCCTGCCGCATCCCTTCCGAGCAAATCTTGAAAGGATCCGAAATACACAACTGGCTTGTTACGATCGATCTGCGTGGGATCGTTACCAGAAGAACGCGATAGGTATTGCCAGCCATCAAAATCAACGTGATTTTCCAGATCTGTTTGCCAAGCATCTTCAACGGCTGGCTTGAATGTGACCACCAATAGCCGCTTGGCCTGAAGTTTCTTCGCTAACTGATAGGTGGTGAATGTTTTGCCGAACCGCATCTTGGCATTCCACAAAAAACGTGGTGCCGCATCAGCATCATCTGCCCAGATAGATTGGTAGTACTCGTAAGTCTTATTGACGGCGTCGGCTTGCTCATTGCGCATGCCGAAGTTTTCGTGGTGGGTCCCACTGAATTTCTGACCAATGCGAAGCTCAGCCAATACGGTCTTTACATCCGCAACAGTGCAACGAACCCACTCCAACGTGGTGTTTTCAAACCCTTTCTTCACCAATGCAGAACGGACGTCAAAGTCCGTGAAAATTGATCCATCCTCCCGCTCAGCGGGTTCGTTCAACTCAATGGTGTAGTTCTGAATCGCCGCTGTCTTGAGTTGCTCAGCAACTCGTTGCTTGACATCACGCGTAGTCTGCCCGACTTTCAACAAGTCTTTGTGCGCTGCATCTGCAATCGAATAGGCATAAATCCGAAGTCGCGCCTCCGGCTTAGACGCAAGGATTTCATCTATGGTGGGCTTATTCATCATCGACATCATCCGCAGAGACTTCATCCAGAGAATCTGTATTGAGATCCATTGGGCGAACTACTTTTTCGATGAAATCGATCTCACTTTGGGATATTCCGTACTTGGCGTACAGATCGCTATCAGTCCATTTTCGATCCCAAGTTTGAGTTGGGACGAAGGTGTAGACCTTTCGTGTAGTGTCCTGCGATGGTTTGTGCAAAAGGATCAACAGACGCGTTAACCGGCAAGTCAGATAGGACAATGCACTCTCTGCTTCTACCTGCGTTTCGAAGGGGCCTATGCACAGATAGGTTTCAGAACAAATGCTCCCCGGTTCGCCCACGAAAGGCGTACTGAGAATCCTGTGTGGATAGGTATCCCGGTTACCAGTGCCCGGCGCTGCTCGACCAATATAGATTTTCCATTTGTCGATGAGATCTTTTCCGGCAGGAACGTCTTCTCTAGCCACGTAGCCTGTGCCACCATTTTGGTAAATCAAAACATCATCAGCTCGCTTGATCTTTCGTCCCTTAAATGTGGTTTCCAGGGAGAAAGGTTTTCGCGAGCTAACTAGTGCATCAAATCGTTTTCCATTCGGCACAGTCAAAAATTCTGCTTGCCCAGTCTCGACAGCTACAACCTTCTTGAGTATTGATAAACCGTCATTGAAACGGATGAACACATCAGCACCTTGCTCCATCAACGGGCGCACAGCTTTTGATACTGGCCAATCCTTGAAATGAGTGCTGACATTGCAAAGACCAGGATGGTCACGATCCCACAGGAAGTAACACACGCCACCCTTTAGACCCACACCAGGAAAAACATCTGAAGCACTCAGAAAGTCATCAATTGAACGCAAGCGAGTATCCGTCAGCATCGATTCACGGAACTCATCCAGCCCTTTGCCGCCAGCAAACCAACGCGAAGGGATGATCATGGAAAGGTAACGCGGCTCCAGAGTCTTCGCTTGTTCCACAAACATTTGGTAGATAGGTGCGGCACTTGTGCCGAACCCACCATCATTCAACTGGTATGGTGGATTCCCAATGATGACGTCAAACTGCATAGTGGCTCCGAACAACTCGGCCATCCGAGTCTTTATATCTTTGGTATGAATGAATGCGTAAGCGTGGGTTTCCAAATCTGACCCACGATCCAGCGCTGCTTTGCTAGCACCACAGTATGTGCACTTGCCATTGATCCATGTGTGTTCAGTCCGTTGGAACCAGATGTTTCCGGCTTCGTTTCCAAAGCCTTTCGCAATGGAGTGCGATCCGTCAGCATGTTTTGAACAATAAACACTTCGACGAGCCAACAAACTGGTCAACCGTGTGATTCCAATCCCGAAAACTTGCTCCGTGAGAATGTGGCTGACACGCTTTTGCAAATCTGGAATTTCTTGTGCCAAACCGTCTGTTAGCCGACTCGTGATTTCCCGAAGAAACACTCCCGACTTGGTAAATGGATCCAAGAACTTAACCGTCTTGTCTGCCCACAAATTCGCACCGTTGTGACTGGCGGACCAAGCCTCAGCAACACGATCAAGGATGCGGTTGGCCAATTCAGGTGGCGTGAAAACCTCGTCGTTGGATAGGTTCGCAATGCATGTCAGCACATCTGGATTGCGGCCTCTTAGAGAAAAACCAGCTTGTGTTGTCATGAAACGTCTCCAGATATTTCACATGACATTGCTGCCAATTCCCGTACCGTCATGACAGGATAGGTCATGATTGGCGTGAAGATTTCATGCTTCCCGAGATGCGCAAAAAGTGAGTCTTCTGCGCTGAAGGCAGATGAGCCTGTTAGGACATCAAATAGAAAATCTCTTCGCTGGAACTTCCCCTTACCAAGGTAACCCCATTCAGCAAATTTGATCGCTTGTCCATCAGAAGCACGCATTGTGAGTGCATCGCCATGGACCAGATTTTGGGACAGAACAAAACTAGCTGCCCTATACAGATCGTCTGTCACATCAAGCTGCAGGTAATCAGAGAAGACTTCAAGGACATTGTTTCTGCATTCAGCGATGTTATCGGGCAAAAGCTCGATGCCGTAAATGCACATCAATGCCAGTAATGCGTATTGCTGACGATCGAAATCTGACTTTCCATATTTCATCTCGACTGCCGTCAGTTTTCGTCGAAGAATCTTTGTGATGAAATTTCCACTGCCACATGCAGGTTCCAAGAAGCGAGAGTCAATACGTTCCGACTCGTCTTTCACCAGATCGAGCATTGCATCAACCATCCATGGTGGCGTAAATACCTCCCCATGATCGACGACCCGTTTTTTAGACTTAACAAGACTCACTTCTGATCCTCACTCTGGGGCCACAAGCTTGACGCTTGGAAAATAATTTTTATAACGCCTAGTATCTCTTGTCAGCACCGGCAATCCACTGACAGCGGCATGAGCACCAATGAAAAAGTCCCCAAGCACATTACTTTTGACACCACCATTGCGTCGGTACTGCACAAAAGCTTTCCCAGCCAAAAATAAAGCAGGCTTGGGTACCTCCAACATGCGCAACTCCATGCTGTCGAGTACCGCATCCAGTGCTTCAACCGCTGAAAACGTCAATGACAGTTCGGAGTAAATGATGGGATTGATGACCAATCGGTGCACCTTGGATTGAGCTTGCAATTGGGCTACGGACCAATCAGCCCATTCCGGATCGTTCTCCAGAACGTCCACCAAAACGTTCGTATCTACCAGCATCAGGCCTCGCCTCGCAGCAAGGCCATCAAGTCCTGGGTTCGCCACTTGAGGTCTGCTTTACCTCGGGCCGCCTCAAAACGGTCAGGCTTTTGTTTCACTGCGGCTTCTGTTCGATGCAGCACCACATCACCGTCACGGTTGACGGCAAAGTCCAGGCGGGCACCTGGCTTCAAGCCCAACGACTCACGGATCTGTTTGGGAATGGTGACCTGGCCCTTGATGGTCATGGTGGTCGACATTTCGGCTCCTTTTTCTTACGGGAAATCAGACCGTAATACCACCAAGGATACAGCAAAAGCCTATGTCGAGCACCAACCCGCTGCTCCTAGAGCACCATTCAGAGCAGTCGCTAGCTTCGCTTGTGACACGTCAAATATTAAACATAATGAACTATTTTACAGAGTACCTGTGTGAATCCAGACCCTCCCTAGAAATCGACCAAACCTGCAGGCGACATGACAGTCCGCCAATCATTTGCAAACCACAAATGCAAAAAGCCCCCTAGCTACCGTGATGGCAGCCAGGGGGCGTGTCAGAAAAGTCATTGAGCCGCCTGAGCTTGCCGCTCATACCAGCGCTGCATTTCAATCAGCATCAGCGTGGTCTGGGCAGCATCTTCGGCAAGCCGCCCACAGCTCACCTGGCCCTCATCTCCAACGGAAGCAGATACAGGGTCGGAGGCTCCTTGAGCAACGGCTCTGGAAGTTGCGGGAACGGGGGGCAGTTTTTCGACACTGCATGCGGGGGGGATGCGCACCCGGCCAGTGCCACCAGGCTGCCCATCAGAAGCCAGCCACTCAGATCTTTGATTGAATTCATTTGAAATTTCATGATTAATTTGCTCCTGTGAGCGTTTGATGTCAGCCGACTTTTGTTGCTCGCGGGCTTGAGCAAGCGCTACCTGATGCCGTTCGGCATCCCACGCCCGTTGAGTGCGGCCCTCCCCCACCCACACGCCGCTAAGCCAGACGCCAAGCAACACAATGGGCATGAGGACTAGGCGCCAGTTGGATATCAGTAGACTAGTGAGCCAATTCATTTCGACTCCAGATCCAAGGCCAAGAGCTTGTGCTGTGCAATTAAACCGAGCAACTTGTCGGCATAGGAAGGATCGGTTGCATACCCAGCCTTGAGCAATGCACGCGCAAAAGCCTCAGTGGTCTGACACAAGAAACATGGCTGATAGCGAGGATTACCTTTGAGGAATGCGGCATGGTCATCAATGCTGGCCTGCCAACTGCTGTACTTTCGCCACTTGGCTGGAACAACAAGCCATTGCCCCTTGATGAACTCACGAGTGTTCAAGGTCAGCGTTTCGCCTCTCCACCGGCTGTCGGCCTTGATCCCAAAGAGGTTGTTCCCAGCTTTTGCTAGACCCGATTCCCCCCAGGCAGACTCAAGTGCCGCCTGAGCGATCGTAATGCTGGCAGGAACCCCTGACTTTTGCTGGGACTCTATTGCTGGGCTCGTCAGACGCATGATGAATTCAGCAGGAATCACAGCAGCTCCTTCACGTCTTTGGCCACCTGATCGATGGAATCGTCTCGGCGCTTGTCGATAAAGGCAAATGTCCAACGGACCATCGCCCACCCAGGCAGTCCACACGCAAAAATCAACCCACCCAAGGCGCAAAGCCCCATGGTTGAGAAAGCCCAGTGATGAAGCCCAAAATGTTCGACGGTGATGGCTCCACCACCGATGCTCGACACCACGGTGCTGATCAGCCCTACGGCCCACTCGCGCTTGTTGCGAGGCGGCGTCATCAACATGACCACCACAGCCGCCAAAGTGGCGCCACTGGCTGCCGCAGCTGCGGAACCTCCCAGTGCTTTGTAGGCGACCGCCGCTCCTGCGACCCCGCTGCTTGTCGGTTCTGGCATTCGTAACTCCAAAAAAAAAGCCGCCAGGGCGAACCATGGCGGCCGATAACAAAAATGAACAAAGAATGAAATGAAAGGCTTCGAAGCAGATCTATGCGGCAACGACCGCAATCGGAAACGCTTTTCGGATCTGCAGGACAGGAACCACGGTCTGCATGTCTCCACCAGACTCGATAAACGCAAGACTGATGACGTCAATCACGTTCTGTCGTGACGAGCGAATTGCATCAGCCTCAATCCGGGTCAGGATCAGCCCTTGGGTCTGGTAGTACAGAGCTGCGGCCATGACCGCCAGGTTGTGCGCGAACGAGTTGTCACAGGCAGCGCGCCAGTAGCCGCCCTCCAGAAACAGGCAGGCCCCCTTGCAGAGTTGCACCACTGGACAACGCGGGCATTCGATTCGGGTACTGAAGTGATACGCCGTATTCAGCGCGATGTCGTCAAATTGTTCAACGTGGCCGATCCTGTGATGGGTCGAAGCGCTCATGTTCTGGCAGGTCGTCACATTGCCTTTCATGTCCACGGCAATCGAGTCATCACGGTCCATGCCGCACTTTTGACCCAAAGAGTTCAGCGGCCTGGACTGTGCCTGCGCCCGCATGAATTCGTCGACTTTGTCCCGCATCGTTCCCACCGACATGCCAGAGCCTGTCACCAGTTCCCAGAACATCTGGTGGCGGTATCGATCGAGATCAGTACCTTCCAGCGTCAGCGAGAGACCGCCCTGGTCATAGGGCAGCATCACTTCCTCGGTGGCCAGCACAATCGCCTGCACTGGCAGATCGAGCTTTTCAGCGAAAAACTGCCGAATTGCCTTAAGGGATTGGTTGTGCCGGTGCAGAACCGTGTTGAAGCTCATCCGATCCAGTGGCATGCGCCTGGATACCCATCGCTTGATCTGGACAAGCTTTTCAGGATCATCCAGTGGATCCGGACCACGGTATGACTGGGCAGGACCGTCATGGGACAAGCCAATCCCGATATCCAGCGCTTCCACCCAAGCCAGTTTTTCGTCATCGAATAGCGATCCGTTCGTCACGATCGACAACTGAGCATTGGGATAGCGACGTTTAACTTCCTCACCCAGGGGTTTGAGCAATTTCCAGTAAACAAAGGGCTCTCCACCCCAGAACTCGATCTTGACGCCAAAACCCTGGCCATCCTCTCCTCCAGCAAACCACCCCTCGAGTTGCTGCATGAAAGGCTGGACATCGTCCGGGTGCCCGTCAAGGTCGTGGGGCTGGTGCGCCTGTGAGCAGTATTGGCATGCGTAATTGCATTTGAGGCCCAGCTGCAGCTTGAGATGGCGAATTACCCTTGATTTTCCGGCCGGATTGGAGGGGTGATGCAAATGCCAAAAAGGCTGCCACTGCATGCCCTCCTGGCGAGCAAATGCCTGTGGCAATGGCAAAGGCTCCCCAGTGTCTTTCCAGACCAGGCTGGAGTCTTCGGGATCGTAGATGGCGCGTCGCTCAAACCCGTTCTTGCCATTGAGGGTCAGTGTGAATTTCATGAAAGGGCTTCCTCGAATGCAATGGGATATGCCTCTCGGCAAACCTGTGCCGGATCAGAACCCGGCATCATTTGGATGTTGAAGACATGACGGCCAGAAGACTTGCCGTCGGGATTTGTGACCAAAACAGTCATGCGCAGGTTGCTGTTGTCCACCCGGACCACATCCACCTCATAACCTGGGCGGGTTTGTAAATTCAAAGACAAGATGCTTCTCCTTTGAGCTCGGTGTACAGATCGCTGTAGTTATGAGAGGCGACCCGAAGGGTCACCACCAGAAGGGTTCGCTCACCCTGGGCATTAAAGGGGTTGGTTTCATGCCAGATGCGCGATGGATGTAGGACCACCAGACCTGGAAAGGTTTCGATGTAGCGAACCTTCTCCCAAAATGGAAACCCCGCCATTGGGCGGGGATCCTGCAAGATGAGTTCGCCGTCACCGACGGTCCAGCTGCGTTGATCCGGCGGACTTCGGCCTTGCCCGCAGTCCAGGTACAGACACAGGACATGGTCACAGGTGTGGTGGTAGTGCGGCTGAGCCCGCATACCTGGCTGGTAATGCACGGGGATGCAACGAGCTTCGATTTTTAGATCCTGTGCATTGCGCACCCCGTGTGCTTCGAGCAGGTAGTTGCGGTAGATACTCTCCACCCAGAGCTTCCATGGATGCCAAACTGGCGGTGCATGAGCCTCATGATGGGCATGAAACAGATTGAGCTGGACCCTCAGCCGGACATCCACATCAGGCAAGCCGTGCACGGGTGGATGGGTCTGATGATCATGAAATCTTTCGACCGTGTAGCGCCGAAGTTCATCCATTTCAGATGGAGTCCAAGGCGCCGTGTCCTTGAGCACTGGCGTTGGCCAGAGGTATTCAATCATGGTGCCACCTCTGAACCAAACGCCACCGCGATACGCAAGGCGTTGCAATAACGGGAGATCGGGCGGGCAGCATGGCGCATGCAGCCATTGATCTGCACCATCCGATTGGGTTTGACCATGGCTGCCGCCTGGATTTCACCCTGCTCGTCCAGCACCACGAAATCCCCTCCCCAATCCGCACTCCACTCGGCTACGGGGTACCAGATCACGGACCTTGCTGTGTCCTGAAACTGAGTTGGGAAGTCCCTGTGCAGCGAAGCCTCATCCCCGAACGCCTGCACATTGACCCACAGCCGCGTGATCTCTGCGTTGGGAAAGAACTGATCTTTGACCCGTAGGGCTGCTAATGCCAGTGGCCCCCCTTGAGCTACAAACGCATCAAAAGTACGTTCTGGCTGCCATGCGCCTTCGTCATAGTGGTGGTTGTGCTTTCCTGGCAGTACAAAATTCCGATGCCAAAACACCCCAGGGGCATTGGCGTGCGCTTTCCAGCCAAAGACCAGGTTCTGGCTCAATAACCACTGGCGACATTCGGCGGCCAGCTCGGGCTCGATCAGGCCATCAATGATTTGCATGGGCTTATCCCTCCAATGCCTGAACCCGGAACTCAAAATGGACCTCCACACTCGGCCGGGTGCCGTTGTAGGGATAGGAGTGGTGTGCCAGATAGCTCGGAAAAATCACCAGCAGGCCGGGGTACGGATGGATGATTTCCGAGCGCCAGCCTTCCCAGGGCAATTTGCGGCTGCCGTAAGCACCGCTGGGATTGACCAACACAAAAGCGCCGGAGTAGTCCTGGCGAGAAGGATCTGGCCGAGCATTTCCGTCAATCCAATACACCGCCGAGAGATCGGTGTCTTCGGCATGCAGCGGAATGAACTGACCAGGTTGGGTGATGACCTCTCGGGCGGTTTGCCACACGGGTTCACACTGATAGGCGTGCCCAATGGCTTCACGAACCTGATTGACCAGGGGTCTGAAGACGTCACAGCAGCTTTCATGATCGATCAGAGACTGACGGCTTTTACGCGCCCAGGGCTGCCCATCCCGATTGAGCCGCTGATGAAAATCCATTGCCCCCTTGAGCATCTGATCCCGCAGGCCATCCTCAAAACTCAGTTGACCTTGGTAGACCCGAGCAGAAAACAGTTCGCGAATCATGAAAGGACCACCTGAGCATCGGCGCAGCCGGGGTAGAACTTGAAGCCCGCTTTCAATCGGACGGTGTCGCCAGCTTGAAGCCCCAAGGTCATGACGGTGGCTGTGGTCATCCCGCCCTGCGTTCGGCGTCGGCTGACGGGCAGATAACCATTGACCGACTCAAAGTGAATCTCTGCATCACGGTTGCTGGGATTGCCCAAGCCGTCGAGCATCTGCACAGTGAATTCGGCTGGATCCCCCGCTATGACATTTGCGGGGGCAATCACCCGCAAGTCTGGGAACTCCATTTCCCTTACCTGAGCAGATGACTGGTAATCGGTGTGCTCCACATCCATGGAAGCCACACCTTCAACCAGACATCCTCCAAGCGTGGGATGAAGATTCACCGTCACGAAGCATTCATCAAAGCTGCTGTCCGCAAAGGGCACGTTAAATCCGGTCAGGAAGTTCCCGTTCCAGACATGCCCTGAAGCTTCTGGCGCTGTGAAACGCGTAGACAGCGTGTAGACATACAAGGGCAACGGGTCAATGAGCCGTTTTTCTGCCCAGCGGTAACCGGTCATGAAGGACTGTCGGTCGGACCACCCTCGGTTGTTTCGCAGCTCACGATAGGCAAACAACTGCTCGGCAACCACCTGGTAAGCCACCCCCTCCACAGAAAAGTCAGAAGGCTGATCACTATCCGGACGGTGTCGCAAGCCAAAGCGCATGAGCACCCGCTCAGCCGTCTGGTCCACTTTGAGATGAATGGCGTAATCCAGCGCAGTCGAGAGCTTGCCCGCGCGCACAAGAAAGACTTTCATGATGATCCTTCAGCAGCAACCGCAGCAGGCACAGTTGCAATTGCAGTTTGTTCGGCAATTGAAGGCGGTGTTGCCGCAGTTGCAGTTGGTGTAGCTGCCACAGTTGCAGTTGCAATTGCAGGCTCGGTACCAGCGGTGGTACTCGCCACCACCAATCTCGTCTTGGGCCAGGTAGTAACCGTCGTAGTTGTAGCCTGTGCTGGGCACGGCGTTGTAGGCGTAGGTCGTTCCCCCCGCACCGTCGTATTGGGCAGAGTTGGCGCAGTAGTTAAATCCAAGGCCCCAGGTCCACCAGCTGGTATTGGAGGGTTTCCAGTACGTATTGCCTG
>Ga0228702_1000819_pt1 | contig 22204 bp, 17 predicted proteins | sample McNCre217_Aug_MG_2_FD_178018 | JGI IMG/M metagenome (GOLD analysis project Ga0228702, IMG submission 178018) | Freshwater microbial communities from McNutts Creek, Athens, Georgia, United States - 20-17_Aug_MG | ecosystem: Environmental > Aquatic > Freshwater > Creek | place: USA: Georgia...
ATTTGTTGAGATTGAAGAGATAATCGGGGCAGCTACGTAGGAAACAGCTACTTCATCAATCGCCAAATTACCCCCGTTGTACCCACCAAAGGTATACGATGGGGTGGGACAATAAACCTTAACACTCGTTTTCGACGTATTTCCAGAAGGAATTGTGGAATTTGTCAATACGGTAATGTCGCTCGTTCCCTGACCCGAAACAATGGTCCCATAATTTACCGTCCATTCAATTAGGTAATTTGCGGCAGTTCCCACTAAATCAAGGTGAAAGGTATAGGTAGAGTTCGGTTGTAGTAATTGAATATTATCAGCATTGTATACAACATTATTTCCTGTTGGTACAATGTTAACCGATGACGGCAAGGTACAAATGGGTGGATTTTGCGTATAATAATTCTGCCTCCAAGCGGCCCATTCAAATACGATGCGATAAGTTGTTCCGGGCTGCAAATTATACCCCCCATAAGTCAAATAGGTCGCATCTCGATCATTTTGTAATGGATTACTGTTTGTATAGGTCTGCCATGTACTTTGATTCTGAAGAAATGTTGTAAAAGCTGTAACATTGGTTCGATAGAAATCTCCGCCTGTGGGCAAATACTGCAAATCACTTGCAGGCAAAAATAAAACACGCGGTGGGAACGAAGACCCATCCGGATTTTTCCATTTGAAGGAAACCTGAATCGAGGTGGCATTCGAGGGAACAACGACGTCTTTGTACATGTAGACAATCGAGTTACCATCTTGTGGGCTCGTTAATGCCTGCGTATTTACGTTGTTAGAAACAAAAGCCCCGCTTGATCCGGCAGATTTTACCGCAGCACCCACCTGCCACTTATTGGCCTGAATACCGTTTAGAAATGTCCAGCCATGCGCACCCTCAAAACCACCATCCGTATTTGGGTTGATGATGTAATTAACTGTTTGCGCAAAGGTTAGTTGATGAAGTGCGCCAATGAGAACCAAGAGCGCGCAGAGCTGCTTTATTCGAAATTTCATTTAAAATAATAGAACTAGGATTATACCAAAACAAAGGTCATTCTTTTGGCGTTTATATACTTAATTTTAAATTAAGTACATGTCCTAGTTTTAAAAAATCGGACACCAAGGCGTTATTTTACATAAATCTGATACCTTTGTACATTGTTCTAAAGTATCTACGTTAAATAATACATGTTCTTATTTAATTCCCTATTAAGTTTATTCATATCCGTCATTCTCATTTTCTACAACTGGAGGGAGAATAAAAACACGATTTATCTCGGGTTATTTCTGTTAATCATTTCCACCTATAGCCTAACCCATTACTTTTCCGTCTTTGGAGATTCTCCATTTTGGCTCGCCATTTTTTACGGCCACTTTGCCCCCTTCATGATGTTGGCGGGACCACTGATTTATTTCTATGTGCGTGGAATTATTCGGGATACCTATATTTTAAAGCCGACCGATTTTCTACATTTCATTCCAGCTATCATCGTTTTCCTCGGTAATATCCCCTATTATTTGACGCCGTTTTCGGTTAAATTAGAGAACGCCCAAAAGATTCTAGATGACATGAATCAATTGCAATTCATGCGGGTCAACTTCATTTTCCCAATCGCCGCTAATTACATCATGCGGGTTAGCTCGCTCATGATTTACACCTTGATTAGTTATTATCGAATTTGGAAATACCGTCCAACTGTCAAAAAATCCATACCCACCCAGCAGTACCTGTTGACCTACCGCTGGTTAAATATGTTCTTCATTACGCTGATTATTTTATTGATTGCGTTTGGGATGATAACGGCCGACTTCATTCAAAAGACCCCCAAAGAGACCTATGGTGCCTTGGACTTAGTACACAATCTAGGGGGGATAATGTTTCTTCTCCTTTCTTTAAGTCTTTTAGTTTTCCCTCAAATCCTCTACGGGTTTCCCATTTACACCGAAATTGCTGATGCTCGCAAAACGAAAACCCCCGTTATCCAACAAAAAGTGGATGTAAATATCGTCGACGAGGATGATGAAGAAAATCCATTTATCGAACTTCGCGATCAAATCAATGCCTACCTAGCTGACGAAAAACCTTATTTAAATCCAGATTTCTCCATTGGGGATATGGCCGCCGCATTAAAAGTGCCTCAACACCACGTATCCTATTGCTTACGTGCCCTGTTCAAACAAAGTTTTCCCAAATTGAAAACGACACTTCGAATTCAATTTGCACTCCAACTGATGAATTCGTCGGATTTTGAGCACCTTTCCATCGAGGGAATTGGTCAAATGGCAGGATTCAGTTCAAGATCAAGCTTCTACTCCGCATTCCAAACCGAAATGGGTTGCTCGCCAGGAGAATACCTGGAAAAGAAGTAGGCGATACTTCGCGTCTGTACAAGTGCCTAAAGGATTGAAAACTCCACCCGTCTATTCTGCGCTCTTCCCTCCTCCGTCTCATTCGATACCTTAGGTTTCTTCGATCCATAACCCTTCGATTGAATTCGAGTAGCAGCAATCCCTGCATTCAATAAATATGCCTTGACCGCGTCCGCACGCGCCTGTGACAAGGCATCATTAATGGCATCCGTACCTGTATTATCCGTATGTCCCGAAATCTCAATCCGAAGTGTCGCATTATCTCGCATAACCTGAGCCATCCGTTTCAATTCCGGCTCAGATTCCGGTGTTAAGGTCGCCTTATTCAACTCAAAAAAGAGGTTATTGGCCGTAACCGTACTACCCTTGGCGATGGGTGCCATCGCTAAATCCCGACCGTCCAACTCCAAATAACGCCCCCGCATTTGACTTAAATCAAGATTCAAGGAACTCGGTAAAAACCCGTCCGCCTTTGCCGTTATTCCATAATTGATACCATAAGGTAAAACCAATTTATATTGTCCGCTACCCGGATCCGGAATCGCCTGACCTATAATTTTCCCCGTCTTCAAGTCCTCATAACTCACTGAAGCCCCTTTAGGAACATTTCCACTCGCATCATTTACCTTACCCGAAAGTAAAACAACCGCCTCCGAAGTCTCGGAGGAAACAATCCGCGGGCTCGACTTCACATCTTGCTGGATGATCGGCTTTGTCTCCACAACCGCAGGAGCCTCCGGTTCCGGCTCAATGGCTATCCGATAAATATCCTTCTTCCCGGTCTCGGAACTCGATAAGAAATAGGCATAATCCCCTTTCGCCGACAAGGTATAATACGCATCGTAATTCGGCGTGTTCACCGGTGGGCCGATGTTCACCGGCTTGCGCCAGGAGGTCCACCCATTCCCCAAACGCTTCGTCATGTAAATATCTTGAGACCCCAAGCCTCCCGGACGGTCCGACGAAAAATACATCGTTCTTCCATCCGCCGCTAAATACGGTGTGGTTTCCGAAAATTCGGTGTTGACACCATCGCCCAAATTCAACGGTTTAGACCAGCCTGAATCCCCCAACAAACTCACATACAAGTCGTCTCGGTCACTATTCTTCTTCTCCGCAAATGCCAAAATCAACGCCTTCCCATCCATGGATAGATAGGCATACTCATTCTTCCCCCGACTCAATTTTTCATAGCCCGGAATTTGTACCTTCTCCGGTATCGACCAACCTCCTACGACCTTATTCGCAATCGAAAATCCCCGCGATTCATAAACCCCATTGATATAAGCTCCCTTCAATAAGATCGTTTGCCCATCCGGAGAAATCGATAAAATCGTATTGTATTGATCCCGATTCAAAACATCCGGCATACGTTTGGCCGTACTCCACACATCCCCTACTCGCTCGCTATACCAAATATCCTGCGAACCCGCCACCGTTTCTGAACCTTGGGTTCCGAATCGATTGGATGGATGATTCTTCCGACCAAAATACAAGGTCTTCCCATCAGGTGCCATCACCGGATTCAATTCAGCAAATTCGCTATTCACAGCAGATCCAAGGTTCTCTGGCTTTTTCTGCCCGAAACCCATGAATGCCACCAATAAAAACAAGCCAATTAGCCGCGATATATCCATTTCTTCTCCATTTTTTCGGGCTCGTACGCCATGATGTAATCCACCAATTGCGCTGGATTCGTTTCAATCTGTAAGGCCTCTAGATTTGGCAACTTCAAGAATCCCTCATCCACCATGTGCTGCAATTGGGCAATCAAATGATCATAATAACCATTTGTATTTAAAATAGAAATCGGCATTTGATGCAGGTCCAACTGCTTCCAGGTCAACATCTCAAACAACTCATCCAAAGTCCCAAATCCGCCAGGCAAGGCAATCACACCATCCGCCAATTCGGCCATCTTTTGCTTCCGACTATGCATTGTCTCCGTCACATAGCATTCCTGAATGCCTTTGTGCTTCACCTCCCAAGGTTCCATAAACGAGGGTATTACACCAATCACATGTCCTCCCAACCGTAAATATTCATCCGCCAAAACACCCATGATGCCCACACTTCCTGCACCAAAAATCAGTTTACAGTCATGTTTTTTGAACGCTTGCATCAAGGCCTTCGCCTCCGCTTCATAAATGGGATTATGCCCTTTGGAAGAGCCGCAATAAACAAGAATGGTTTTAGACATGAATAATCTCTTTTAAAGCCTCCGCAAGGCGTGTATAAGTAAACGTAAATTGTAAGTCTTTTTGTATTTTCTCCGACGAAACAAAATTTCCCCCGGTCACTAAAACAGCCATCTCCCCCAGCACCAAACGCAAAGCCCAAGCCGGCACATGCGGCCACCAAACCGGTCGGCGATAAGCCTTCGCAATCTGACGTGTCATCTCCTCGTGCGTCACCGGCTCCGGTGCCACGGCATTATAAACACCCTCCGCGCGCTCTTCCGTCAAGGCGCAAGCAAACATCTTCACCAAATCTTGAATGTGTATCCACGATTGCCCTTGTGTTCCACGGCCTAAAATTACCCCGGCAAACCAACGAATCGGTCGGGCTAACACCGGGAAAATTCCCCCTTTGGCTCCCAACACTAATCCTATCCGTAATTTAACAACACGGGGTCCCTGAATCGCATCCACGGCTTGTTCCCAAGCCTGCGTGCAAGCACTTAGAAAATCATTCCCAGCAGGACTTGACTCGGTACATATCGCTTCCCCGGAATCGGCCCCGTAATACCCAATCGCCGAAGCTGACACAAAGGTATGTACTTTATGTTGGCGTGTCTTCAAGGCCTCTGCTAATAGCTTCGTCGACGCTACCCGGGAATGAATTAATTCCTTTTTGCGGGCCTCTGTCCATCGACCATCTGCGATCCCCGCACCCGCCAAGTGCACGATGGCATCAATATTCTCAAGCGCATCTTCGGCTAAATAACCACGCTGAATATCCCAGCCATTCTTACGAGACAATACACGTGTTTGGTGACCCAAAGCGTGTAAATAGGTCTGTAAAGCCTGTCCGATAAATCCAGTGCCTCCCGTGATTAAAATCCGCATTAATTTCCTTTTTTAATGGCTTGGTAAATCACCTCATTGATCCCGGTGCGAATATTCGCATCGGAAATTTTGCTGTTGTTACGCGTTGGGTAAACACGGTTCGACAAGAATACATACACCAAATCTTGGTTTGGATCTACCCACGTATAAGTTCCCGTAAATCCGGAATGTCCAAAGCTCGCGCCACTGGCAGACGGAGCCGCAGAAATACCGGGCTTCTTGCGATCCGGTTTATCGAAACCTACACCCCGACGTGAATTTTCATCGACTGAAAGCGGATAAGAAGTCCATTGTTTGACCGTCTTTTCCTCCAAAAACTGTTGGCCCCCATAATACCCATTCTGCAAATACATCTGCATCAATTTCGCCAAATCATTCGCATTTCCGAACAAACCCGCATGCCCGCTAATCCCATCTAATAAAGCCGCTCCCTCATCATGCACCTTGCCATGAATCAAGGTCTTGCGGAAGAGTGAATCGTATTCAGTCGGGACAATGCGACTCAACGGAAAATGTTTCTCCGCTTGATACACCAAGGTGCTCGCACCGAGTGGCTTGTAGAATGTCTCCGACAAGTAATTTGTCCATGTTTTTCCTGTTAAGCGCGGTGCAATTTGCGGCAATAAATAGTAAGATAAATCGGAATACACATATTCCTTTTTCTCCCGTAATGCCGAATTTTTTATCGCATCCGTCACCTGTGCGCTGATGCTACGGTGCGCCCAAAGATTGGGTGCTACCTGAATCGGATATTCCTCGGAAGATGCATAGGAAAGCGTTCTTGGTTTCCAACGCGTTATCTCATTTTTCAAGTCGACGCAGGACTCCCAAAGATTTTTCTGCGTACGAATGATCTTCTTAATGCGTTCCTCGCCAGCAGATTTCGTGAGGTATTTTTCTACGAAAGTATACTGCATGTCATCTTTGGCATATAACTGATTGAACTTTTTACTGTGCACAATCATGTCGGTACTATCGATGTAGTCCTGCCAAAATGGGATCCATGCCCGCAATCTTGCTTGATGGGTCAAGACGTCTAAATATTTCAAATCCTTCTTATTGCTCTGCGCAAATTCGGGAATCAATTCGCCCATGGTCGTCTCCAAGGAGAATTTTCCCTGATCCTGCCATTTCATCAAAGCAGGAACCGACGTTGAAATTTTGGTAATGGATGCAAGGTCAAAAATATCCGTCTTTTTGAGCGGTTCATTCGATTCATAAGTTTGCTTACCAAAGGCCTTGTGGTAAATCACTTTTCCCTCTTTAGCAATAAGCACAACGGCTCCCGGTGCGCCTTTGATATCGATCGCTTTTTGTGCCAAAGAATCTACTTGCTTATTCAGATATTGACTTGAAATACCAACCGCTTCGGGTAGAACATTGTATTGTAAACGACCCAAACTTGGCGTTATGACACCCATGCCGGCAGGATAATCAGCGGAAGCGCTGACAGGCAATTTACCCTCCGCGGCAATGCCTCCAAATATCACGGATGCCGCAGCTTCTTGTTGGGCGATGCCATCCTGATAGGTCAACACCAAACCTCCCAGATTTTTCAAATTCTCGAAGGACTTGAAGGTAAATGGATTAGCGAAATAAGATAGAATCGTGTTGGGTTTCGCGAAGCGTTTAACCAGCGCTTGAATTTGGGGTTTGATTGCATAATTATTGGCCGGGCGATATGAAATTCCGTGCAATCCCGCCAAAACCACGTTGTAATTTTTGAGCGTATTTTCAATTCGGGTAATGGTCGAGTCGGCACTGGATTCATCGAGGTAGAAGTGGTCCATCTCGACATAGTTTTGGGCCAATTTCTGGAACTCCGTTGGGAAAACGCCTCCATAATTCGCTTTACCGATCGCCAAGGTGGCAATCTTCAAGGTATCCAAACGACGAAGTGGAATTAAATCAAATGGATTTTTTAAGACCGTGGTCGATTTTTCGGCCAAGGTCCGTTTAAGAATCTCTGCTTGGATTGGATTTAATTCATCAATTAAACGATTCATTTCGATGGGCTGATAACGATCAAGGCCGGCCCATGCCTTGGCATTCAGAATCCGGCGAACGCGTTTGTCCAATTCGGCCTCGGTGATTTCCCCCGTTTCAAGCGCCTTTTTGATGGCATTGAAAGCGGCTGGAACATCCATAAAAGTTTCTAAAATATCATTCCCTGCGAGGAAAGCTTTTACGTTAGCCTGTCCTTCAGGGAACATTTTGGTCGCCCCTTTCATGTCCATGGCGTCCGTAAATACGAGGCCCTCAAATTTTAAGCTATCCCGTAATAAAGTTGTGACGATGGGCTTAGACATCGTGGAGGCAAGCATGGCCGTTGAATCCAAGGCAGGTATGCTTAAATGCCCCACCATCACTCCTTGTAAGCCTTTTTTGATGAGTTCGCGGTAAGGGAAAAGTTCGAGGGAATCGAGGCGGTTCCGACTATGCTTTAACACCGGAATATCATAATGGGAATCTGTACCCGTGTCGCCATGGCCTGGAAAGTGTTTCGCGGAGGTGATGATGCCCCCTTTTTGCAAACCGCGCATGTAGGCCAACGATTTTGAGGTAACGGACTCGCGATTTTCCCCGAAGGAGCGGAAATTAATCACGGGGTTATCGGGATTATTATTTACGTCGACAACCGGAGCGTAATTGATATGCACACCCATGCGCTTACACTGTTGGGCGATCTGAAAGCCCATTTTCTCGATCAGGGCATCGTTCCCTTGAATGGCACCGAGGGTCATTTGGTAAGGATAGCGAACGGTCGAATCCAGGCGCATGTTTAATCCCCATTCTAAGTCCATTCCGATGAAGAGGGGTACTTTAGATATGGATTGGAGTTTGTTTACTAAACGGGCTTGATTTGATGGATAACCTGCAAAAAGCACAAATCCACCCACATGGTAGTTTCTGACAATTTCGAAAAGACGCGTGGTATCGTAGCTTGGATTGGAGTTTCCTCGGGGCATTAATACTTGACCTATTTTTTGATCGATGGACAGGCTTTTCATCACCGAATCTACCCATTTGGATTTCGTGTGGGGGAAAAGGTCTGTTTGACTGTATGCGGATTTGCCTGATGCGATGAATAACAAGGCAAGAAGAATGCGTTTGATCATAATGAAAATGAGGTAATGGAGTGTGAAAATACGGAATCTTTGGGATTTTTCTGCTTGGATTTTCGTAAGCGGGAAAGGAATTGTATTTTTGAAGCTTAATCAGATGAACGTATGAGAAAAAAAATTGTTGCTGGAAACTGGAAAATGAATAAAACGGCTGCCGAGGCATTCGTTTTGGCTACGGAAGTAGCTCAATTGGTGAAGTCGGACGTTCCGGCGGATGTACAAGTGATTATGGCGACGCCCGCATTGTATTTAACGGGTGTGGCGCAAGTCGTAGAAGGAATAGATAATTTAGCGGTGGCGGCTCAAAACTGCCACGAGAAGGCATCCGGTGCATATACGGGGGAAATTTCTGCGTTGCAATTAGCATCCGCAGCGATTCCTTATGTGATCTTGGGTCACTCGGAGCGTCGCGAATATTTCGCAGAGTCGAATGAGCAATTAGCTGCGAAAGTGGATGCGGCTTTGGCCAATAACATTACGCCGATTTTCTGTTGTGGAGAGAGTTTAGCGCTTCGTGAGGGGGGCGACTTCTTAGCCTATGTAGCTGATCAATTAACCGCGAGTTTATTTCATTTATCGGCAGAGGAATTCGGTAAAGTGGTGATTGCTTATGAGCCGATTTGGGCGATTGGTACGGGTTTGACGGCTTCGGCCCAACAAGCACAAGAGATGCATGCACATTTACGGGTTCACATTGCTGCCAAATATGGCGCAACGGTAGCTGATCAATGTTCGATTTTATATGGTGGATCTTGCAACGCGAAGAATGCGCAAGAGATTTTCGCGGGTCCTGATGTGGATGGCGGTTTGATCGGAGGAGCGTCACTTATTGCTGCGGATTTCATTACGATTGCAAAGTCATTTTAGGTAGGTAAACGGGTAAACGCTGCCGGGGTTACAACCCCGGCAGCGTTACCTCCCGAACGATTTATAGTCGAAAATAGTACATCAACATGTTGATAATCGCATTCGATGCTGACGATACTCTTTGGGTAAATGAGCCTTACTTTCGCGAGAGCGAGGAGGCCTTTGCAAGCCTATTTGAGAACTATTTGCCCCTACATCAAACAGAGCAAGAATTATTCAAAACGGAGATGGATAATCTTGAATTGTATGGCTATGGCGTGAAGGGTTTTATGTTATCCATGATAGAGACTGCTATTCGAATCACAGGGGGTAATTTAAGCGCCGAAGGAACTCAACGAATACTTGAAATCGGGAAGGAATTATTAGACCGGCCCATTGAAATACTTCCACATGTCGAACAAGTCTTAAGTGAATTATCTGGAAAATATCGCCTTGTTGTCGCGACAAAGGGTGATTTACTGGACCAAGAACGAAAATTAAAGAAGTCGGGCTTAGCGAAATACTTCCACCACATTGAAATCATGTCGGATAAAAAACCATCCGATTATCAAAAGCTGATTCACCATTTGGACGTCGATCCAAGCCAATTTTTAATGATTGGGAATTCATTAAAATCAGATATTTTACCCGTACTTGAGTTGGGAGGACATGCAATCCATATTCCATTTCATACGACTTGGGCACATGAAATGGTTAGTCATCCGGTGGCTCATCCAAATTTCCGGGAAATCGAACATCTATCTGAAGTACTCACCTTTTTATAATCATTTTATAAGTCGGCCCAGTTTATCAAAAAACAGATATCCCGACTAATAAAACGTGCAATATGCCCTCTAAAGTGGTTAAAAAATCAAGAAGTTGATATTGGGACATGATATGAAAAAAAGTGACGCTGCCGGGGTCGAATGACCCCGGCAGCGTCTACAACGAAGCAAAACAATTCATATTGTCCAAGAAACTGATTTAAACGCCTTCTGCGACCACTTCTTTTACTGCAGGCACCATCCGAGTCATCAAGGTTTCAATACCCGCCTTAAGCGTCATTTGAGATGATGGACAACCTGAGCAAGAGCCTTGTAACAATACCTTCATTTGACCTGTCGACTCGTCAAAGGAATGAAACGAAATAGCTCCACCATCCGATTCAACTGCGGGCTTCACATATTCTTCTAAAACTTGCTTGATTTGGCCGATAATCTCTGAATCTGACTTATCCCCTTCTGCCGCAAATTCAGAGGCTGGTAGAGAGAATACAGGCTGCTTTTCAGCGAAATATTTCTTCAAATATTGCTTAATTCCGAACAATTCATCTTCCCATGCGGCATTTTCCGTTTTGGTCAAGGTGATGAAATTGGAGGTAATGAACACCCGACGAACAAACTCGAAACCAAACAAGGCAACGGCAAGTGGTGAATTCTTTTCTTTAGTTAAGCCATCTGCAGGCTGGGTATAGTCGAAGGACATCCCATCTGGCAATAATTCCACATTGAAGACAAACTTCATGGAATGCGGATTGGGCGTAGATTCCGTGTATATCGTGACAGTCGAGGTAAGCATAATAGTATGATTATAGAGTGCAAACTAACAAACTGTCAATTTGGTTTCGTAAAATAAAAAAAACCTGACACTTTCGTATCAGGTTCTCTCTGAAATTTTAAGCTAACTTATTCAGCTGCAGCTTCTTTTTTCTTTGCCGGAGCTTTTTTCGCTTTTGGAGCAGCTTCTACCGCAACCTCTGCTACTGGAGCCGCCTCCACTGCTGGAGCTGCTTTTTTCGCTGGAGCTTTCTTCGCTGCAGGTGCCACAGGTGCCGCCGCTGCCACTGCTGGCAATACGTGCACGAATGAACGACCTTTAAATCCTTTTTTGAATGCTACTACACCATCCGCTAAAGCAAACAATGTATGATCTTTTCCAAGACCAACATTCTCTCCTGGATTGTGAGCTGTACCGCGTTGACGTACAATGATGTTTCCTGCGATTACTGCTTGGCCTCCAAATAACTTAACGCCAAGACGTTTACTATGTGATTCGCGCCCGTTTTTCGACGATCCGGCGCCTTTCTTATGTGCCATGTTTTTTTATTTTATGCGTTAATACCGCTTATGTTCAATTATTTAACAGAAATACCTTCGATCAACACTTGTGTCAAATCCTGACGGTGTCCATTCATTTTTTGGTAAGACTTTCTACGTTTCTTTTTGAATACCAAAACCTTCTCGCCACGAACGTGTGCTACGATTTTAGCTTGAACAGTCGCACCAGCCACTGTGGGTGCTCCTACGGAAATCTTTCCGTCATTGTCAACAAGTAATACCTTGTCGATAACCAGTGCAGCGCCTTCCGCTCCCGCCAAACGGTGGGTATATACGGTACGGTCTTTTTCTACTTTAAATTGCTGCCCGGCAATTTCTACGATTGCGTACATTTTAGATGTATTTAAGTGAAACAATCCCACGAGGCCAGGTCGTTACCTTTACAAAGCCTTTTAAATGGGGTCGCAAATATAAAAAGGATTTACGATAAAGCAAAGCGCTACTCGTAAATAAATTCTCCGTAAGTACTTTTGATCGTTAATTTCTTCGCTGGGGCGGCCTCCACACGACCTACCACTTGTGCTGGTATACCAAATGACTCCGATATCTGAATAATCTCATCCGCAAACTCAGGCGCAACATAGATCTCCATGCGATGCCCCATATTGAACACCTTATACATCTCCTGGAAGCTGGTTCCACTCTCTTTTTGAATCAAATCAAACAGCGGAGGTATTGGGAATAAATTATCCTTGATGACATGAACGCCATCCACAAAATGCATCACCTTCGTCTGCGCGCCACCTGAACAATGCACCATTCCATGAATCTGTGAACGCATCACTCCCAAGATCGCCTTAATCACCGGGGCATAGGTCCGCGTAGGCGATAAAATCAATTGCCCCACATTCAATGGTGTGCCCGATACCGCCTCCGTCAAAGAACGCGAACCCGAATAAACCAAATCCGAAGGAACCGATGGATCAAAGCTTTCCGGATATTTCCCCGCCAAATAATTCCCCAAAACATCATGGCGGGCAGATGTTAAGCCATTGCTTCCCATCCCACCATTGTAGGTCTTTTCGTAAGTCGATTGGCCATCAGACGCCAAACCCACGATCACATCCCCCGCCTGAATATTTCCATTTGAAATCACATCCGAACGCTTCATGCGTCCTATCACCGTACTATCCACAATGATCGTGCGAACCAAATCGCCCACATCCGCCGTCTCACCACCGGTCGAATAAATGCCCAAACCATTCTCCCGCAACATCTCCAATACCTCTTCCGTCCCATTAATAATCTCCGCAATGACCTCGCCCGGAATCAAATTCTTGTTCCGGCCAATCGTGCTCGAAAGCAACATTTGATCCGTTGCTCCCACACAAATTAAGTCATCCGTATTCATCACCACCGCATCCTGCGCAATGCCCCGCCACACCGAAATATCTCCCGTTTCCTTCCAATACAAATAAGCCAACGACGATTTTGTCCCCGCACCATCCGCATGCATAATGTTGCAATAGGCCTCATCGCCCCCTAAAATATCCGGCGAAATCTTACAGAACGCTTGCGGAAATAAACCCTTATCTAATTTGGCAATGGCCTTATGAACATCTTCTTTCGAGGCCGAAACCCCCCGTTGCATGTAGCGATCGGTCGACATATTACGCTTGATTTAATTGTGCAAATTCCTTAGCAAAATACGTCAGAATCACCTGCGCACCCGCTCTCTTAATCGATAATAAACTCTCCAACATCGCCTTCTCCCCATCTAACCAGCCATTTTGAGCAGCCGCCTTAATCATGGCATATTCGCCCGACACATTATAGGCCGCAATCGGCAAATTAGAATTTTCACGCAAAAGCGCAATAATATCCAAATAGGCCAAAGCCGGCTTCACCATCAGAAAATCAGCGCCCTCAGCTTCATCTAATTCCAATTCGATCAATGCCTCCCGGCGATTCGCAGGGTTCATCTGATATGTTTTCTTATCTCCAAATTTTGGTGCCGACTCCAAGGCATCCCGGAATGGTCCATAAAATGCCGAGGCATATTTAGCCGTGTAAGCCATAATGCCCACATTCGAAAATCCTGCTCCGTCCAAAGCCTCCCGCAAATAACCCACTCGGCCATCCATCATATCAGAAGGGCCGATCAAACGCGATCCTGCCTGCGCTTGTACAATGGCCATCTTCGCCAAAACAGGTAAAGTCTCGTCATTCAAGATCTGACCATCACGCACAATTCCGTCATGACCATCCGAACTATAGGGGTCCATCGCCACATCAGTCAACAAAGAAACCTCCGGAAACCGACTGGCAACCGCATGAATCGCCTCCAAATACAAGGAACCTGCACGATGACTTTCTGTCGCCATGGAATCCTTCAGGGACTCGTCTATTTGGGGAAATAAAGCGAAAGAATGAATGCCCAATTGGACACATTCTTCAACTTCCTTCAACAATAAATCTTGCGAATAACGGTAAATCCCCGGCATCGAGGCAATCGGCGTACGCTTTCCCGCTCCCGACTGCACAAACAAAGGAAATAACATGTCCTTGACAGACAGGCGAGTCTCCTCCACCATATCACGAATGACAGCACTTTGACGATTTCTACGTGGCCTTTGTAACATATCGAATGAGTTAAGGCACAAAGGTAGGAATTTATTGCGGCAGTTTGGAAAGGATATCGCTTAATTGTCGCTCCAACAAATGCATTTTATCAAGATGCTGGAGAAATTCAGCCCGCGTGACAAAACCATATCCCACCTGGGTTTGATCGGATACCGAATCAGCCGGCTCCTCTTGAAAAAATTGGCCCAAATCAAATTCCAAAACTTCTGAAATTTGAACAAGTCGAGCAACAGACAACTCAACCAAGCCCCTTTCCAACTTTGAATAAGACGAAAGCGTCATGCCCAATTTCAGCGCCATGTACTCTTGGCTATAACCATGGGAAACTCGAATTTTGCGAATGCGCGATGCGTATGGATTCATACACCCAAGTTAGCATGTCGTATATCCACAAACGTTAGCACCAAAACGACAAAATTTGTCGAATTTGGAAATAAATTAGCTGTTTGTTGCGTATTTGAATTTTGAGAGAGCAGTTTCGTCAACTATTTCCAATGCGCCACCTCCCGAAAAAGATAAACCGACAAAATTTAGAAGCTGACTGATCTCCACCTCCAAGGGTACTGACGACTCCACCCACATGGACCAAAAATCCGTAAGGGCTTCCTCGTAAACCTCCTCCACCAAAGCATAAAAATCTTGTCGGCCATACCCTCGCTTCAAGCGACCATAGCGAGCTTGCATCAGCAACATCACATCCCGCAAGGATTTGGCATGATTAAACTTCCGACGAATCAATAAATCCAAGCCCAAAGCAACCAACGCACCCTTAAAATAAATCGAAACGCGCTTGCCAGGCAAGGATGGCCCATAGCCGTCTAACCACAAGTCGACCGAACTTTCAATTAACGATTGTTTAGAGGCTCCATCCCGTTCAAAATGTAATTTCAGATTACCGGCCAATAAATTCACATATTCTTCCCCGTTAACCACATCCGACGCCCACAAGAACCAATCCCCCAAATAAGTCGTGATTCCCTCAACCACCCATCCGGTATCGAAAATAATGGCCTTCGTATAGTCGTAAGGCAACAACTCCTTCGGACGAATGGTGGCCACATTCCATACATGGAATAATTCATGCGAACCCAAACCGATCAAATCCTCATAGGAATCTCGATCCTCCGGCCCCATGACCATCATGGTCGATTTGGTATGCTCCACCCCATGGTAAAAGGGTTTGGGGCAAATCCACAACATGAAACGATAATCCCGAACCGGGAAATCGCCCATATAGTCCAATTGGTAGGCTACGAATTTTTGATAGGCTTGCAACAACCGTTCTGAAAAATGAACCTTCGGCCCCACACCCTGAATATAAAAGTTGTTGCGCCCTGACCGCCAAGTTAAGGAATGGATTTTCGGGGCGGCCAAATACGGCGAGTCAACAAGTTCTCTGTATGATTTTATCAGTTTTTTATTTTCATAACTAGCTAACGACCAGGACGTTTCGTACCCCCCCGGCAGCGCCCGATCAGAAAAAATCTCCATCGTACATGGCCGATTTTCGCCACGATGCGGAAACAGCAAACAGTTCACAAAATTGATATACACCATCGAATCATCCACCCAAGATCCACCCGCATCCGGCTGCTCCGCATGATATCGATAGGAAATAGTAATAGGCTCCAGCGATTTGACCTCCACGGTCCACGTCGATAAATCTGTTTTCAAAACCACGCCATGATCACTCGTCACCTCGGCAATATTCTTCGCAAAATGTTGAACCTGATAGCGCCCCGGACGCCAAATCGGCAAATGTAATTTCAAAGGCCCCAGTCGGGCCGGCTGAAATGTTAATCGTATATCCAAAGCCTTCGGCGAAGGAAAAATCTGATACGCTAATGTTTTCATGACATCACCTCCTGCAAAACTTGTAAAGATCTCAACTCCCCAAACGACTCCATGTGCAAGCCATAATAATAAATCAAGGCGCGCAAAATAGCCGCACGTTGTATGCGATTTATCCCAAGCACCTGGCCATAATCCGAATCAAACAAAGCCTGAACGGCCTGCGGGTCTAAGTCACCAATCCCTGGAACTCCCGCCTCCCGCAATTGATCCACAAACTCTTGCACCCGCCCCGCATGAAAGCCCAAAAACTCGCTCAATTTCCATAAAAATTGCAAATGAAAATTCTCCATCGCCCCCACACCCTGATCCAACATCTGAAATGAATCCTCTAAAAAATCAAACAAGACCGGATTGGCCTCCTCCTCCCGCAATACCTTCCCCAATACTTCTGTCAGAAACAATGCAATACTCGAAAACGTAATATCAAAAGGAATTTTCCGATAAGGGTAATAACATTTGGCCTCCGAGATTCGATGAAGCCCCTTCCCCGGTTTGTGATAAACCTCGAGTTCCAACAACGTCAAGGGCTGAAACAAGGCAATCTTATGCTTCGCTTTGGCCGAACGAACTCCATTTTCCAAATAGGAACTAATCCCAAATTCCGCCGTATAAATCGTAACCAGCAAAGACGACTCCCGGTATTTTAGGTAATTGATAACAATGCCCTTGGTTTTATTCAGCATATTCCAAGCCTATTTCCTGGCGCAAACGCTCCAAAATCTCCTCAGTCGTAGCCTTCGTATCAAAACGTATCGGCTCGCGAAACTCAACGGTTAATGTCGTATTTCGCTTTTTTATCAACAAACCCTTCTTGTCGAACGCTCTACGGAAACCATTGATTCGCACCGGCACAACAATCGGATTTTCACCCTTAATCAAATGCGCCGTCCCTTTACGCAATGGCGCAAAAGCGCGTGTGGTGCCTTGGGGAAAACTAATTACCCAGCCAAATTTCAAGCCCTTTCCAATCTTCTCTACCGCTGCCAAATCCACCTCTCGTTTCACATCCACCCCCTCCGCACGCCACGAACGATTCACTAAAATCGCACCCGCCTGCGCCATCACCCGAGGCAAAAAACCATCATTCTTCATCGTTTCAGATGCCGCCACATAAAACAAATTCGACCGAGGAGCCATTAAATAAATCGGGTAATTAATGGTATTTCGAAAACCCCATTTGACCGAGAAAAAGATATGATACAGGGTCACGACATCCATAAAATAGGTCTGATGATTCGGCAAAAACAAGACCCCCTGCTCAGGTAAATTTTCCAAATGCTCCGTCCCCGTAATCTTCGTTTTATTGTAAACAGTCAATCGGTTGTAAGAGATAAATCCCAATACCATCATGACAAGCCGCTTAAATAAAATAGGATTCCCAAACGGATCCCGCTCGCCTAAACCCAGCGTATCCATGAATTGAAAAATTTTTCCCAGTTTTGATTGATTCATAAATTAAAACCCTCCTTTTTTCGCTTTCGTCGTAGGCGGCTCTGCTTTCGCTGGTGCCGCCACTTTTTTTGTTTTCTTCGTCGGCGTAGTACCCCGGTAATACGCCAAAAATCTTTTCACAAAGGCATCTTTTTCGTCCCCTGCAGCCTCAACAACCGTTGACTTGCCCTTTTTGTCCGACTTAACCGCCTCGCGTATGGTGGCTAAAAATGCAGGATCGGACGAATATACACCTAACTCGCCATTAAAATAGGCAAAATAATACCATAAATCTTCCGACAATTCCCAATAGCCGTAGAATTCCTCCTTACTCGGTTTTTTCACGACCTCCATGTAACCTCGAATCGCGGCATTAATATCCACAGGCCCCACATTAACCAAAGGTATTCCGCCCACGGAATAAAATGAAGAGGTATTCGGGGACCAAACCCAAGAAACATTGGAAAAGTTAATCGAATTAGAAAATTCCGGCGCCACCTTATCCAAGGCAATATGTACCTGATCCATCTTTGTCCGCATCGGCTCCGCTACTGCCTTGCCCAATACCTGATCTACCCGACGTAAATACGCGTCTCGTTTCTCAGGATCATCCGCCGGATCACTCTGAATGCCCTGATCCAATTGATATTTCAACATTCGATCCCCCATCACCTTCAGTAATTTGGCAGGATAAGGGAATTGCAAACTCAGCCAAGTATCCAAACGGGGCAGCAAACTATCGGTCGACATGACCAAATTACCAAATGCCCGAATCGACTGATTTCCCGTAAATAATTGAATTGGACCCTGCGCCTCTACCCGATGCTTATCAATAAACAATTGCATATCCGATGATTTACCCTTGACCTCATAGCGGTCATTCGACTCAATCACATCCCCCTCCGCTTGAAACAACACAGGATCTAGGTCGTCCGAATGCGGGCTCAAAAATGTTGGGTACAATTTATTCTGCGCATTGATAAATATTCCAGCCGTGATTGGCCGACCGGCCTCATCCCGCAAATCCTTATTCAAGACTAAATGCGGCTCCTCGCCCTTTGCATTCTCAAATGGAATCCAGGCAGCACGAAAATTGGGCAAACCAATGACCGGCCGAATGAATCCCTTGAAATTCAAATTCGGATTACGCGTATCCAAAGAGACCTCCCCCTTAAATTGCTGATGCTTACTAAATCGAAGCGGTGTTTTTTCGGCCAATAAACCCTCAGCCGTCACATGCGACTTTCCCTCAAACTGAAAGTTTCGTAAAGCAACGGATACGGTATCCCCATCACTACGCGGAAATTGATAATTAGCCTCGCCCTTCCAGCCCTTGGAATTCCCTTCGATTATCTTCAAATCGGCCAAATAATGGCGTTTATTCTTGGCGTCCAATAAGGCTTTCGCACCGATAAATGGCTTAAATGCCCCATCCTTTTGAATCCCCAAAATTCCCTTGTCTGGGAACAATAAAGCCGGCCCAACTTCCACTTCCTTGACCCCACTTAACGCTAAATATTGCGCCTTTAAATCATAATTGGCCGTAGAAGCTCGAATCATCGAGCCCGAGGAAGCCCCAGAACTATCTAAACTAGTAAGTTCAAAGCCAGCCTTGCCGGCCAACAGCAATCGTTGGTTCGTCAAATCCCAAGTCGCTTCTGATAAACTACTTTGATAGGAAATATATGGGAACGTGATTTGCGTCCCCAATTCCCCTTTCGCTGGTCGAATCAAGACTCTGTGAGAAGCCATATTCGCTTCTAAGCTAACCTTGCTCATCAATACAGCCGGAGCAAAAAGAGACATTTGTTTGCCAATTTTCAGACTCGCATCAGCGGCACTCCAACTTTGCGAATCGAAACGAAATAAATCCGAATCCATCACGCCGTCTTGCAATATCAAATTCCCTATCCCAAAGACGCGTTTTTGATGCATGCCTAAAGCGCCGGCCAATTGAGCCTCTTTGCCATACAAAAGAAATGACTGTTTAATGGGATAAATCCACAAGCTATCTTCACTTGGTGCCCACGTAAATCGATGTTCCCCCACTTGCATAGACGGATAGCCCTTGCCCTCCATGGAGGCATTTAGGCCACTTGCAATCAATGAATCGGGGTAAAAGTGGCTTTCCTTTTGCGTCAAGGACAAACTTCCCAATTGCATCGTTCCCGAAGCAGACAAACCCACTTTATTCATCGTAAGCGGACTCTTCAACTGATAAAGCGCTTTAGACTGATAAATACTTAAGGGCAGTTTTTGATTATACGAAAAACCAAAGGTTTGATCAGGCATCAAAACCAACGAGGATTTCAAGGTAGGAAATATCCCATTGGATATAAAGCTTCCCTCAAATGTGATTTCCTTTTGAGTCAAACTATCCAACTCGATCCTAGGCACTTGAAAAAAGTGCTTCTGCGAATAAACCCCTTGCGCTCTCCAAGGCTCATCAAAATAGGAAATTACCCCTTTGGGTATCGTTAATTTCGGATAGGCAGCGAGCCCTTTTCGGCCCGATTTGTTGTTGGGCGGAGCGAGTAAAATATGCCCGGCCTCATAACGAAATTGCCCTCCCAACTCACGATTAGTTCCTTTCCGAACAAATGTTATCGAATCAATTTTGGGAAGATTAATGGAATAATCATTGAAATTAAAGCGGAAACCCTGGCCACGGAAGCGATAATTGCCGATCTTAATTTCGCCCATAAAATCAAAATCACGCCCCTGGCCAAAGACAATCTGATTGTTAGAAGGAATGAAATTTGCCTTCAAGGAATCTGAAACCATCACCTCCTTAATCCCGCGAATCACCAATTTTTGTTGAGCCAAATCCACCGAAATATTCGCCGTATCCCTCGCCAACATTCCTCCAAAAGACGGCACATAAAAACGGTCAAAATCCTTTTGAGCAAATTTGACTTGTGCATAATGTCGACCCAATCGCGTAAAAGAAACCTCGCTCGTTTGGTCGTCAAAATTTAAATAACCCGCATGTTTGTATTGTTGAAAACCACCACGCATCCATTGCGGATCTTTCTTCGTGGCGGCAGCGATGTCGTATAAATTCGCTTGGCTACGCTTGATGGCCGACAAATGATTATACAAAATTCGCATCGGGTCGTAAGTCAAAATACCCTGCTGGCCATCCAATCTATCTGCATCGTAAAAATCAAAGGACTCCACCCAAGCTGGATTTTGGCTTTTCCCCGCTAACCTAAAAAAGTCCATCACCTGTGAATCGGTATGCAAAACACCTAAATCCGCCGAAATAGACACTTGGTGAAAACTATCCTCAAATAATACCTGGTCTTGCGTTGGTTTAATATGCCAAGCCGATTCTACAGGAATCCAATTCGCGGTTACGTAAGCGTGAAACAACGAATCTTTCTTCCCGACATAGCCCGTGAATGACCCTTCCTTGATTTGAATCGATTCATTGGACTGTATCGTAATTTGTTGGGACGCAAATTCGCCTAATTTTCTATCCTTCGACCAAATCTCCAAGCGCGCGGGACGTTCGCTGGAACCTAACAATCCCCGCTGATCCCCAGACACAAAAAGCCGCCCGAATCCCTTGTAGTTATTGCTCTGCAAAGGCTTGGCCAGAAAATCCTTTGACTTAAATTCAATGGCAAATCCGGATGAGCCTGCCTTTCTTTTCAAAGGCATGCGCAATGAACCACGTATTTTCTGCTCTCCTTCCTGCCAGTTCATTTCTTCGCAGACCAAAATACCTCTTCGGGGATTTACTTGAAACCGGGGCAATTCCAAAGATCTCGTATTCAACAAACCTTTCTCGCCAATAAATACGCGATCCTTCACCGAAAACCGTAAGGTTTTGGCCTGAAAACGAAGACTATCTTTTCCGATGCTTGATAGAAATTCAACCTCATTCCATAGCAAAACCGGCCCCGGGGTAAATGCTTGAATTTGCATGTCCTTGTCGGTCGATATCTCAGGACTTGGGCTATCCCAATTATCAGAAGCCACAGCAAGCGTACTATCTGGGCCTTGCCAGGCAAGGGACAAATTGCCTTGTACCTGAAATGTGTAATTCCCCGTTTGAATAAGCCGTTGGTTGTATTGCCAATTTTCAACTTGCTCGAGAAAGCTGAGTAATGTTTTATTATCCTTTTGCTCAATGAGCTTTTGAACCGTAGATAGTAATTCTAATTGAAGATTTGGGGTCGATTGAAGAAAGGTTCTCGCTAGCAAATAGGCCAACTGGGGTGATTTGAAACCCGCTTTACGCAGTTGGAAAACAAGATCGACAAACGCTTTAGATGAGGCACTTTTTGCTTGTTGTGACCAATTCGCCGCATCAGCATTTTTGCTTTGGGCTATGCTATTGACAAATTCCGAAAAAGCCGCATCCGCCTGTTGGGCATGCAATAGGCCCGGACAAATCGCCAGCCCAATCAACATGAAAAACACACGAATTCGTTTCATAGGTGGTAAAAATACAAAAAAGCGACCACGAAACGCATCAAGTCTTTCCACAGATTTATGTAAATTACCGTTCAAAAGCATTCTTATGTCCAACAGCCTTACGCAATTTGCGCAAATTAAAGCCTTTGTTTTCGATATCGATGGCGTCATGACCGACGGCAGTGTGCATGTCTTAGAAACGGGTGAGCATTATCGTACCTTTCACATCCGAGATGGCTATGCCATCGAAAAGGCGCGCGAAGCAGAGTATAATCTTTGTGTAATCACGGGTGGTGGCCATCAAGGGGTTAAAAAACGACTCGAAAATCTGAAATTCCAAGATATCTATTTCGGTTTGGGCGGCAAAGATAAATTGGAAACCTACGTAAGCTGGTTGGAG
>Ga0228702_1000822_pt1 | contig 22086 bp, 19 predicted proteins | sample McNCre217_Aug_MG_2_FD_178018 | JGI IMG/M metagenome (GOLD analysis project Ga0228702, IMG submission 178018) | Freshwater microbial communities from McNutts Creek, Athens, Georgia, United States - 20-17_Aug_MG | ecosystem: Environmental > Aquatic > Freshwater > Creek | place: USA: Georgia...
AGAAACCTTTGAATACGAAAGATGGTATGCTGATGGTTAGTGTTTCACCAGAAGGAGGCGTTTATTTGGCAACTGATGATCAAATGGCAAGAGAGTTTATGTTAGAGCGTATGGCTAATCGCTATGGAATCGCTGTAACGGCTGAAATGAAGAAGAACTTTATGGCTTCGGAAATTGTAGGCTATCCTCTAGGAGCTATGCGTCAGGTGTTGAATATGAAACCTTCAGAAGCTAAGAAGCTAAGCAAGGGAATTCCAATTGATTCAGCTAACAACGAGTTATCGTATTGGGTGGGTTATGCGAAATTGTCTAATCCAGAATTAAAGGTTGCTATTAAAGGAGATAAAGAGTCTAATTACAAAGTGTTTGCTGATATCATCGGTACTTTGCAAGCTCAGAATATCAATATCTTCCAATTGGTAACTGGTCCGGAAAATAAACCGAAATAAGTTTTCATTTTTAATTAGAAACAGAAATGGCAGAAATAGATAGCTCCGGTGGCGGGAAGAAAGGCGGGAAGAAGCGTAGTAAAAAGATGTCGACCAAAATCGACATGACACCTATGGTGGACTTAGGCTTCTTGTTGATTACTTTCTTCATGTTAACGACTACGTTAGCAAAACCCGTTACCATGCAATTAAACATGCCTGATAAAACGGATACGAAGGAAACATCGCCTGTAAAGTTATCGGAAACACTAACGGTGTGTCCAGACGAGACAAAGGTGTATTACTACCAAGGTATTCCAACTGAAGCAGGTACAGTAATGCAGGTGACCGACTATTCTGAGACAGGCATTCGCAAGGTAATTGCGGATCTTAAGGCGAAAGTTGGTTCGAACTTTACCATCGTAATTAAGCCTACGAAGAAAGCTAAGTATCGTAATATGATCGATATGCTTGATGAGTGTGCGATTACTAACAACAAGCGTTATGCTTTGTTGGAAATCGATCCGGATACGGAAGCTTTGATTAAACGATCAGGTAAATAGACCTATTAAATTAATTTTAAATTAAACGAATATTATGTCACAAGTAATAAGCCAAGATGCTACTTTGGACGATATTATCTTCAAGGATAAGAACCGTGAATTCGGTGCCTTTGTTCTTCGGAAGACGTATCCTAAAGTAATGAAGCGGTCGGTATTACTAGGCTCTGCACTTTTTGTTGGTGCTCTTTTGTTGGCAGCTTTCTGGAAACAGTTGACTGCAGCTTCAGAGGAAAAGACAGAAGTGACAGCTGAAGTAATGAAACTGGATAAGCCAGCTCCTACCAAGAAGGTTGAGTTGCCTCCGCCGCCACCGCCGCCACCACCCAAAGAAATTCCTAAGGTGACTACGACGAAATTCTTACCTCCAGAAATCAAACATGATGAGGAAGTAACGAAGCCGGAGCCGCCACCCGAGGAGGTTCGTGGTAATACAGCATCTGAGACAGTTAAGGGAGAGACGGAAACGTATGAACCACCAGTTGATCCAGATGCGAAAGGACCAGAGCCAGTTGAGCCGCCAAAACCAGCTGAAGATGAAATCTTTACTGCGGTTGAGCAGCAAGCTGAATTCCCTGGAGGTCCTCGTGCTTTCGGAGCCTTCTTGCAGAAAAACTTACGTTACCCATCTGCAGCACAGCGTGCTAACGTGGGAGGAAAAGTATACGTTCAGTTCGTTGTGAACACGGATGGTACAATCCAAGACGTTCAAGTTTTGAAATCAGTAGGTTTCGGTTGCGATGAAGAAGCCGTTCGTGTAATTAAATCGGTACCAAGATGGACTCCTGGTAAGCAGTCGGGTCGCCCAGTGCGTTCTCGTTTTACGCAGCCGATCACGTTCGTGTTATCTGAGTAATTTTTATTGCAAATTCATGTCAGACCTGCTAAATGTACATTTGGCAGGTCTGATTGTTTAAGTTCGATTATGAAACGTTCCTTAGCGAGTTGGGTTAATATTTCTTTCCGTGTTTTTGTTGCTTTGGCCTACACCTTTTTGGGTGCTTACGCTGCCTTCTGGTCAAATTTTGATTTAGGGACATGGAACGAAACGCCAATTGTTTTTTTACTAGGTACCTTGTTTATCCTTTATGGGTTATTTAGATTATGGCGGGCCTATTTGTATTTTAAAGAAACGGATGAATCTGAAAATTATGGCGAATATGATGAAGAGTAACTTTATTTTCATTTGTGCAATGTCATTTTTGATGTTTGCATGTGGCTCTAAAAAAGCGGATGTGAAAGATGGCCCGGCGACGGGTTCCATCCGAATTGCTGTGGATGAATCTTTCCAACGAATCGTTGAGGCCGAAAAGACTGCATTTCAAGATAATTACCATTTTGCCAAACTCAACTTACAGTTTAAGCCTGAAAACGAGGCGATTGCTGATTTGCTAAATGATAAGGTCCGGGCAGCCGTTGTCACTCGTGAATTGACGGATTCCGAAAAGGAGGTTTTTACGCGGGAGAAAATCACATACCGTAGTTTTAAGTTTGCAGCGGATGGAATAGCCTTATTGGTTCATCCGTCCAATAAGGATACCTTGATTGGCTTGGATCAATTGAAGGCCTTATTAGCGGGCCAACAAAAATCTTGGAAATCCATCGGTTCTTCTCGCGCTGGCGATGTTGAATTAGTAGTAGATAAGGCGAACTCGAGTAATATTAAGTTTTTAGTGGACTTATTTGCTTTGAAGAATAGTGGTCTTTCGGTGTCAGCTGCGGGTTCGAATAAAGATGTGATTGAATATGTGAAGTCGCATCCGAATGCGATGGGAATAATTGGGTCTAATTGGATTAGTGATGGGGATAATCCAACTTCTTTGGGTTTTATTCGCTCGGTTAATGTGATGTCGGTCGCGAAAGAATCCACTTTGCCGCGGTCTGAATTTCATCAACCGTTCGGGTATAATCTTGCTCTGAAGAAGTATCCGCTACGCCGCGAAGTGAAAGTGATTTTGAAGGAATCCTATCAGGGTTTAGGGACTGGATTTGTGAATTATGTCTGTGGAGACATGGGACAGCTGATTGTGTTGAAATCGGGTTTGATTCCTTTGACCCGACCTATCACGATTCGGCAGTACCAAATCAGCCAATAAGCCTTAATTTGTGGCCTATTTAGTTGGCTTTTTTATAGAAATATTAGTATATTTGTCATTCTAAAATTTTTAAACTTTTAAAGTAATTAGTTGAATTATTTCAATGTTTACGCCTAAGAAAAATACTATTTAAACAAAACATTAACTTACAATGAAGAAAATGAAATCGTGGCTTTTGGGAGTTGGTTTGTTGTTAACCAATTTGGCTTTCGGGCAAACAATTCAGGAGGGTTTACATTTATTGGACCGCCATCAGCCAAGTAAGGCGAAACAGGTTTTTGAGAGTTTAGTTGCGGCTCAACCTACAGGAGAAAATTTTTTCTATTTAGGGTACTATTATTTGAATCAACGTGATTGGGATAATGCCCGTAAAACCTTCGAAGCAGGCAAGGCGGCAGATCCGAAGAACTACTTGAATCAAGTGGGCTTAGCTTCTATTTTAGTTGGCCAAAATAAGGTTAATGAGGCAAAGGTTGACTTTGACCGTATTCTTGCTGAAACCAAAAATAAAAACATCGATGTGATGTATCGTATTGCTGAGGCATATACAATGTACTACATCTTGGGTAAAGAAGAGTCTTTCAATGCGGCCAACAATGATCCGGCGGAGGCTATTCGTTTGATTGATGCGATTCAAGACCGTATGATGAAGGACAAGAAGTTGCCAACTGCGGATCACTACATTGTGAAGGGGGATGCTTTCTTGATTAAGAATGATGGAGGTAATGCCGTAACTGCTTATGAGAATGCGATTGCGCAAGAGCCTCGCAACATCAAGGCAAAAGTAAAAATTGGTACGGTTTATTTACGTGGAAAGAACTACAAAGAAACGCAAGTAAGATACAAAGACGCGATTGATTTGGATTCAAACTATGCTCCAGCATTGCGTAAATATGGTGAGTATTTGATCGTGGGATCCCAATACAAAAATGCATCTCGTTATTTCCGTCGTTATTTAGATCATGCGGAAGCGACGCCACAGGTTACGTTAGAAACTGCGAAGTTATTATTCTTATCGAAGGATTATGAGGGAGCGATGAAATACACGGATGAGGCCGACAAGAAAGGTGTGAAAGACAATGATATTTACCGTATGCGTGGATATTCTAACGTTGAGATGGGTAAATTCCAAGAAGGTATCGACAACCTAGATGGTATGGTTAAGAGCGGTGTTAAACCTTACTTTATGGATGATTTGTATTTTGGAAAAGGATACCAAGGTTTAGGTAAAGACTCACTTGCGATCGTTTATTTAGAGCGCGCGGCGCCGTTGGATACGAATAACAACGTTTATTCAATCATTCACGATGTACGTTACAAGCAAAAGCGTTATGCGGATGCTGCTGCAGCGGGTATGAATGCGATTCAATGGAAAGTGAAAAAAGCACAAACGGTTGGATCAGGTGATTACTTCAAAGTTGCCATGGACTATTATTTAACGGCTGCATTTATGAACAAGGCGGACACCGTGGGTCGTCCTGCAATGGCTATGCGTGCGGATACTTTGTTCGCAAAAGCGCTTCAAATTAATGATAAATGGCCTCCATTCTATATCAACCGCGCTCGTGCCAACAACTTAATTGACTACACGGGAACGAAGTGGTTAGGTGCTCCTTATTATGAGAAGTTCATCGCTGCTGTGGAAACACAACGTGCCGAAAAAGGTCAATACAAAGAGGACAAAAACCAATTATTTGAAGCCTATAAGTTCTTAGGTGGATATAATTTATCGGTAACGAAGGATGAGGCGAAAGTGAAGGAACTCTTCACGAAAGCCCAGGAGATTAAGGCAGATGATCCAGACATCAAAGCCTATTTTAATCCGACCCCGGCACCTACTGGCGCGCCGGCGGCACCTAAAAAATAATTAAACGAGAAGCCCAGCAATGGGCTTCTTTTTTTTAAAACCATTTATATCATGGCATTTGCATTAATAACGGGAGCAAGTAAGGGAATAGGAAAGGAGATTGCCAACCAATTGGCAATGAAAGGTTATGATTTACTTCTAATCGCTCGAAATTCATACGAACTTCAAATGGTGAAGGAGGAGTTCGAAAAAAAATATGGTTTAAAGGTCGACTACCTTGTAGCCGATCTAGCTGAGGCAGGCTCCGTTGATCGTATTGTTTCATGGGTAGAGGAAAAGAAAGTTGATTTGCGAATATTGGTCAACAATGCGGGCTATGGTCTTGTGGGGCAATTCGAAACATATACGTTCGAGGAGAATCAGAAAATGATGCAAGTGAATATGAACGCCTTGGTGGAAATGTGTCAAAAATTCTATCCCTATTTAGTTGGGAAGGGCCAGGCATATCTATTAAACATCGCGAGTTCGACTGCTTATCAAGCAATTCCGAATATGAGTCTTTATGCAGCGACGAAGGTCTTTGTATTGAACTTCTCACGGGGTTTGCATCATGAGTGGAAAAGCAAAGGAATATCCGTTACGGTGGTGAGTCCGGGGGCGACGACGACCAACTTCAATGATCGTGCTAATCTGCAAGAGAAGGCACGTAAAGCTGCGGAAAAGGTTACGATGACGCCTGAAGCTGTCGCTAAAATGGCGGTCGACGGAATGTTCGCAAAAAAAATCGAAGTGATTACCGGCGTAGTGAATAAACTCGGGGCGTTCTTGGCTTGGGTTGCCCCGAAAGCGTTGAGCGAAAAAATTGCCAAAGGGATTTACGAGTAAGTAGAAAGGCCAGCAATGCTGGCCTTTTTTTTGTCGGGATGACAGGATTTGAACCTGCGACCACACGCCCCCCAGACGTGTACGCTACCGGACTGCGCTACATCCCGATTTTTCACAAAGATACATTTCAAGCATTTTTTTGTCAATCCGAAACGATAAAAATTCGCTGTTGGCGAACCCAGTTTTTAGCAGCCATGGTCAGGATGTAAACCCCGGAAAATACATCTTGTAAATCCAGGTAATTGATGGTTTGTGTATCTGGCATCTGCCATGATTTTATCAGCTTACCTTGCAAGCTAAATAGCTCCATTTGAATTTTTGTCAAGTCCTCCTGAATCTCTACCTTGATTTGCTGTCCTTTATTGGGATTTGGATAAACGCGTATTCCTGGATCTTCTATGGGGATTCCGATGCTCGTTTTTTGAAATGGGGAAACGCATTGGATCGTTTTGGCATCAGGAATCTCATAGTTTCGAATCGACCTCACTTGATAGAGGCCCGATTGTCTGATTTTGATTTGTGCGACCGTATCGAGAAGTCGATTTGCATTGAATCGCCATTCGAATTTTGAAATGATTCCCATGGGAATGGCTTGGATGAAATAGACTCCGGTTCTAGCGAATATAGGCATCCATGGGTTTTCTTGCGCTACGAGCTCCAGGGTTTTGCTTGAGGGGGACCAACAACCATATTCGTTTTGTGTTTTCAAATAGACTTTGCTACTCGTATGAATTAAAATCGAATCGGTGGTAGCTTGCGTGCTCCATAAGTAGGTAAATGCATTGCTTGCTCGAACGACGATTCGTTCCCCCAAACAGAACTGGCGGTTCGGTACGGCTTGAATGCTCGGTTGGGGCTCATCCGGGAAATAGTACGTTTCAGCACTTGGGCTATTGGGTGACCAACATCCATTTTTGTCTTTCCATTTCACCTGAAAAGTTCCGGTCTGCTTCACGAAGATTACGGCAATTGTATCTGCTGTCGACCAGCGGTAGCCCAAGCCTATTCGATCGATTTGGAGACGGGAGGAGTCTCCCCGACAAAATCCACCATTTTTTTCTAGTATGATGCGAGGACTTTCTGGAGTCGGATTTATTTGGATGAACAAAGGTTTAGAGCTGTATGACCAGCATAATCCATCGTCGGAGACTTCGGCTACATACGTGTAGTTTCCTGCCGATTTTCGAATAATTTTTAATTGCTGCGCTGCGATTTCATCGTTCCAGCGGTACAGCAGGTGCGAGGTTTTGATTTCTATGATGCATGAATCTTCCTCGCAGAGCGTTAATTTATTACTAGAAAGTATCGGTGTTTGAGGCCTAGGAATCACTTGGATGTAGATAGATTCACTCCGATAGGTACAAGCGTACCTTTGGATAATGGCTTGGTAATTTCCGCTTTCAAGGTTTCCTTGAAGACTTTGATTTTGACTATATAGATGGCCATTGCGCTCCCATCCGACCATGTTGGAGTTAAGTGGGAGTTGAATACTCAGATAGGTGCTTTCCCCTTCACATATAAATTGTTGGTAATTGGTTTGTACGGGTATGGAAGGTGCCGCCAAACCAGGTAAAAGGATTTTTAACGGTTGGCTAATGGTACTTGGACATTCAATTTGAATCTCCATATTTTCTGGGACATAGATGGAAATGAAATTTCCTATATGCCCCAATTGTTGATTAATTCGCCATACGGGCGTGCTCGGACAGCCTGTAATGTTTAGCTCATAAGTTGCTAATTCACAGTTTTTTTGAACTTGGTATTCCAGCTTTGCTTCTGGGAGTTTATGGCTTGCTGTATCAGATGGAGGTGGAGGACTCACAGGCGGTGGACTAACGGGAGGCGGAACAATTGTCGTATCGACGGGGGAGCAGCTTATACCTGAGCGTATTTCAACCGCGATAGCCGCACGCTCGCTCTCGCAACCATTGATTTTTTGGCTAACATAACGTGTAAGGGTTCCACTTCCGCTGGCAATCATCGTATAATTGGTGGCAGTACTTAACGCTGTGGTAGTCGTCGGATTTTCGTACCAAATATTATTGGATCCCCCAGAGGCTTTAAATGTAATTGTTTTTCCTGGGCAGATTTCCGTAGGAGTACCTGCGTTAATCGGGGCAATTGGTTTGGGAAATGCTTGTGCTAAGGTGCCGGCGGATAACGGACTTTCGCAACCTGCATTGAAACAGCTCGCGAAATATTGTTTAGGCTCTGGATTTGCTAAGCTGATGAGAAGACGTGCCCCGGTGCCTAGTTGATTTCGCTTATCATCATACCATAGTGTTGTATAGGGGGAACATCCACTGGCATTCACGGCAAAGGATTCATTTAAGCATCCGGTGTAACGGGTAGCAGCATGTCGTGGAATCGGACTTGGTTTGATTTGTAGGGTGACTTCGGATGAGGTCCTTGGGCAGGTGGGGCTATTGTTTTGGTTGGTCGTCGAGCCTTCATTATCATTGTTCGGACTCACCGCAAATTCAATTTTAACCCGGATTTTTTGTCCATCAAGTTCTGTACTCGCATTCGTAATGTTGAGTTGGGCCTGCTGGCTCCCTGAAAAAATCCCATTATCAGTAATATCCTGGTATGGACCACCTTTGATGGATCTTGACCATTGGAATCGCATGGATCCATCGGCGGCTTGGACGACCAGCGTGCCATTCCCTCGTTCACAAATGCTGGGATTCAAAATAGAATTTATTTTGCGCAGGGTTATGCTAGCCGCTTCGGAATACGCGGAGCAGCTACCGAGACTTATTTTAACCCGATACAGGGTTCCTGTTGGATGACTTGTATTCCCGGTGGGCATGATTTGGTAATTAGCTTGTGTGGCACCACTGATTAAAGAGAAATTGCTATCCTGCGGTCGTTTCTTTTCCCACTGAAATTGTGTCCCATTGCTGATGACAATCATTCGAATGGAATTGCCTTCGCAGTCGGCCTGCGACTGGGGTTGTTGGCTTATTTGAGGGCATTGGGCGAGTGAGAGGAAGGGGAACATAAGAACAAGTAGGGTTTTCATGGTTGTGGTTTTATCCTTAGACTAAAATCAGTGGTTGTCATTAATTCATTCGCAGGTAATTCCGCGCGGGGGGGGGTACCGAAGACGCGAAGTATCGCGTCTCTACAGTGTGTTTTTTAGACGCGAAGTATCGCGTCTCTACAATCGGATGGAAAGATAATTTGCGTTGAATTTTTTCCTCATGCGAAAAATGAATCGCATAAACTTTACCAAGAATTTGGCATAAAAAAAGCCAGCCCCGGGTAGGAGCTGGCTTAGATGAAATATCCTTTGTTTAGATATCGCAGATTTGTACGGCTTGAGCTAACGAAGCCATCTTGTCTTCGCGCGCGGGAATGAATTCCTGGCCGATGTATCCTTTGTACCCCGTGTCGTAGATCGCTTTGATGATGGCGCGGTAATTCAACTCTTGCGTATCATCAATCTCGTTACGTCCCGGAACTCCACCTGTGTGATAGTGTGAGATGTATTGATGGTATTTCTTAATCGTTGCGATTACGTCGCCTTCCATGATTTGCATGTGGTAGATGTCGTACAACAATTTGAATTTATCCGAGCCTACCATCTCACAAAGTGCCGCACCCCATTCGGTTGTATCGGCTTGGTAATCCTTGTGATTTACTTTGGAGTTCAATAATTCCATCGAGATGGTAACATCATAGCGCTCCGCCGTTTTCATTACGCGCTGAAGGCCTTTCTTGCAGTTGATTAGACCATCTTCATCACTAATACCATCCCGGTTCCCCGAGAAAGTGATGATATTTTTTACACCGGCCTTCGCTGCTTTTGGGATAATATCCTCGTAAAAGCCGACCAACGCATCGTGGTTTTTAACCTTATTAAAGAAATTTGGGATATTCATGCCCGTCGGATATTTTCCCCAACCAATCGCCGCGGTCATGTCATGCTTTTTCAAAATATCCCATTCCTCCGGTCCGGTTAATTCGATGGACGACAAACCAATTCGTTTGGCATTCACAACCAATTCTTCAAATGGGATTTTATCATAACACCAGCGACATGCCGAATGCTGTACTTTTCCCTTCAGATCCGCTCCTACGGCGACATCTGCTTTTTTGAAGCGATCCTCCATGGAAGAACCGAATAATCCCAAACCCGCTAATCCAGCGGAATTTTTCAGGATTTCTCTCCGACTCAAATTGTTTTTCATAGTCTTTGTTTGATAGGTTTAATTAAAATTAGATAAGATGGCCGCTGTTTGGTGGGCTATCTTTTCATTGTATGTACGTGCAATGGATTTATAACGAAATAGGTCGATAATCGTGCCGATCAACAAGAATCCTCCCGTAAAAAAATACAACAAACCCAAGCCGATTCGATCCGTGATGAAACGCTGCAGACCTGCGAAACACAGGAACCCCAACAACGTACAAATTAGAATCAAGACAGGGTCCCGTCGTTTACTTAGGTAAATCGACATGAATTGGGATTGATGTTCTTCCGACATCCCATTTAGTATAGGCGTAAGATTATGGGCTTCTTCCAAATCAAGACTGGCCATTAATGGGAGTATACTTGCGTTCATTATCGAAATAGGTTATTCAAACTGTTAGTTACGAAAATTTCAGATAGCTCGAAAATGATTCCCGGGAAAATTCCGAAAATGATACTCAAGATTCCTAATCCGAATAAACTGATCAGTTCCAGCGTTGATAAGTCGGGTAAGTCCCAACTCGTCTCTCGGACAAAATAGCTGCCTAAAAATATCTTTTGGAAGGTCCACAACAAATATCCTGCTCCCAACAAAATTCCTAAACTTCCCAGGATCGCATAGATTGGCGTCAAATGGGTGCTCGTAAAGGCTCCCATTAAACTGAAAAATTCCCCAATAAATCCGGAGAAGCCCGGTAAACCCAAGGACGCAAAAATGGCTATCCCCGAGATAAGCGTATACTTTGGCATTTTTGATGCTAGGCCTGAAAAATTATCAATTTGTCGGTTACCCGTGCGGTGATACAAAACACCCACCATCAAGAACAGGAGGGAGGATAAAATTCCGTGGGATAATAACTGGAAGATGGCTCCCTGCCAGCCTTCGGGTGTAAAGGACGCAATTCCCAATAACACAAAGCCCATGTGCGAAACCGATGAATAAGCCACCAATTTCTTCAAATCGCTCATGGCTAACGCATTATAGGCTCCATAGATAATGGACAAAACCCCGAGCCCCGCCATGATCGATGATGCCTCAAGCGCCTCGTTCGGAAAGAACGGAATCGCCATGCGCAACCAACCATAGGCCCCGATTTTCAAGAGCACGCCGGCTAATAAAACCGAAATTGGTGTAGGTGCTTCCACGTGTGCATCGGGTAGCCAAGTATGTAAAGGAACCAAAGGTAACTTGATCGCAAAGCCGATGAATAACAACCAGAAGCCCCAAGCTCTGCCGGAAAGGCCGCCTAATAAAAAGCCGGATTGTGGGCTGAATAGATTATTCGGTTGGCAATTATTCGCATCACTCAAGGCCTGCAGGTCGAAACTGTGCACGATTTGATTGGGGGCAATTTCGTGTGCCGCCAAAGCCGTCTGCATCGACTGCAAAGCCTCGATACCGAATCCTTGATTCACCCCCAGTTTTTGCAAGGAAATAGCCGTCTCATAAGGGTCCATGTAGGCAAGTGCGATGCCCAACATCACAATGAGGATAAACAGAGAACCCACAAGCGTGTAAATGAAAAACTTCAAGGACGCATAGTTCTTACGTGGTCCTCCCCAAATACCGATCAAGAAGTACATCGGCAACAACATAAATTCGAAGAAGATGTAAAACAAGAACATATCCCGCGCCAAGAAACAGCCCATTAACGAGGCGTTCAGCAACAAAACCAAGGCATAATAACCCGCTAGTTTTTCCTTGATATCCTCTGAATTCCAAAGGGCCACGAAGCTCACTAAGCCGGTCAACAGAATTAGCCCCAAACTTAATCCATCTACCCCAATCGCGTATTTGGAGACAAATTGTCCCAAGCTACCCAAGTTCAAATGAATCCAATCGTGGGATTCGGCTAACTGAAAACCTACTTGTGTGGTATCAAATACCAAGGCAATTTTAGCCAATAGCAAGAGTTGGATGCCAATCACCCCGATGGCTACGAGCCGCGAGTAGGTGGCACCTAATTTCCCAAACCCGACAACGAGTGAGGCTATGAGTGGCAAGAGAATGATGTATGATAAGTTTCCCATTAATACAAAAGGTAAATTAGGATGAAAACCACTGTAAAGAATACCCAAAACCAATAACGATGCAATTGGGCGGATTGCCACGTGCGTAAGCGTGCCCCCAAGGATTGACTGATGGAGGCAAGCAGGGATACCGAACCGTCCACGAGATGGCGGTCGGTCCACGCACTCATATGTGCAATGATGACTTGTAATTCCGTGAATTTAACCACGATACGATCCACGATTCGTGCATCAAACCGGTGGGCTTTTTGGCCTAGATACCAGGCAAGTCGGTACATTGCCGGCCATAAAAATCCAAGGAATTGAACATTCGTTTTCGGAACCGAGCGCCTTGTCAGGTAGGTAATTCCCAGGCCGGCTATCCATGAGCCTGCCGTGATGCCCAACCAAAATCCAGGGATGTGATAATTTTCAAGGTGAAAGAAGGCCATGAAAACGGAATGCTCGGAATCCATCGGATTCATTGAAATCCAAACGAATAAACTCAAGAAAATCAGTAAACTGATGGGAAGGATTTGAAGCCATTCCGTATGTCCTTTTTCAAGCGTATTTCCGCCTCGATTTTGACCCAAGAAAATGAGGTAGGTTTGTCGGCACATGTAACTCGCCGTCAATACCATACCCAGTCCGAGGGCTGCCAACAATACATAATAATAATTCGCGTAAACACTATGTTCCGCCGATTGCCAAAGGAATCCCGCAATGTTTTCCTTGCTGTAAAATCCGCTGCTGAACGGAATACCCAACATTCCTGCCCCGAAAACCACATAAGCGAGAAAGCTCAAAGGTAATTGTTTGCGCAAGCCACCCATTAGGTTAAGACTCTGTGCATCTAAGTCATGCGTCGCTTTTTGGTGATGCAAATAATGAATGACCGAACCTGCAGTTAGGAATAACCCGGCTTTGAAAATGCCGTGCGTATACAAATGGAACATGGAGGCACTTGAACCCATCCCAAGCCACATGAGCCCTAACTGGGAGATGGTTGAATAGGCCAAAGCCTTTTTGATATCATTCTGAAACAAGGCCATGAAAGCACCTGCTACTAGGGAAATGGCCCCGATACCCCCCATGAAAAGATGTGCTTCCTCGCCGATAAATGGGAAGACACGGATACCCACAAATACACCGGCCGCCACCATCGTGGCGGCGTGAATTAATGCCGAAGCGGGCGTCGGGCCCTCCATCGCGTCGGGCAACCAAGACATTAATGGGAATTGCGCCGATTTACCGATGCCACCCATGATGACAGCCATGCCGATCAACGCGGGAGCTGCGCCATGCATTTCGGAAAATAGGCTCGTTCCGAAGTAATTCGAAAGGCCAAGCAATCCGAACAATAGGGCGATGTCGCCGATCCGGTTTAAGAGAAAGGCTTTTTTGGCGGCCTTGATGGCGGATTCTTTTTGATGCCAGAAGCTGATTAAGAGGTAGGAGCAGGCACCTACCAATTCCCAGGCGCCATAGAAAAGATAGGTTTGGTCGGTGAGGACCAACAAGCTCATGGACCCGATGAAGAGGTGTAAATAGGTATAATAGCGACCGATTTTTGGGTCCTCTGCTAAATAAGATTTCGAGAAAATTTGGACGAGGAGCGCGATGATGCTGACGAGCAAGAGCAGTAATTGCGCGGATTTGGTCAGCCAAAAATGGGCGCTAATCGTTTTGCCGCCAAGGTTAAACCAGGGGTAGCTGATGCTTCCTTCGGGTTGATGTCCCACTTGGAATGCCAAGTAAGTGAAGATACCCGCTAAAACGATGGAAACCGTCGCCTGTATTTTTTTAGGGAGCAGCGCAATCGCCAAGGCAGACAGCCAAGGGAGTGCAAGCAGCGCTAAAAAAATCGTTTGTACAGGCATAAAATGGATTAAGGTAGCAAAGATAAAATAATCTACTGATTTTGTAGGGAATCAAGGTCAATTATCCGCCAGAAACAGGTGGAATGAGTGCAATTTCCATGCGGGGCTCGACGATGAAATCGGGTTTGGGGAAATGCTGTTCGGCCGCTAAACGAAGGGATGGTAAATTACTCAATTCGGGATAGGTGTTTTTCGTCATGCTTAAGAGCGTTTCGGCATTCACGAGTTCCGGTGTCTCGATGGTGATTTCATCTTTTTTTAGGAGATCGCGGCAAATGCCAAAGAGAAGCAGGGTATACGTGGCCATATTTTTCGTAATTTGCGGACTAATGTATAAAGATAATCAACTCTTGGATAATCACGGTCGGCCGATGACGTATTTACGTCTCGCCGTGACGGATCGTTGCAATTTACGTTGTTCGTATTGCATGCCGGCGGAGGGGATTGTTTACATGCCGGAGCGGGAGTTATTGACTTGGGAAGAAATGTCCCGGGTGGTGCGAGTGATGCATGGCATGGGGATTGAAAAGGTTCGGATCACCGGGGGCGAGCCATTTGTGCGGAATGGGTTGATGGATTTTTTAACGGAGATCACGGCTTTGCCGGGCTTAGAGGTTTGTTTGACGAGCAATGGCGTGTTGATTGGGGATTATATCGGCCAACTGAAATCTTTGGGAATTCGATCGGTGAATTTGAGTTTGGATGCGTTGGATCGGGATCGATTTAAGCAGATTACGCGGCGGGATGATTTTGAGATTGTTTACCAAAACCTATTGCGGTTGGTGGAGGAAGGATTCGAGGTGAAGATTAACGCGGTGGTGATGAAGGGTCAGAACGAGCAGGATATTTTGGCCTTGACGGCTTTGTCCAAAGAACTGCCGGTATCGGTACGTTTTATAGAGGAGATGCCTTTTAATGGTTCGGGCTTGGTGGAGGGAACGCTTTTTTGGAATCACGAACGGATTTTGAAGGAGATTAAATCGGTCTATCCAGATGCCAAGGCAATCTTGATGCGGGGGGGCGAGACCGCGAATCGCTATGAGATTCCGGGGCATCAGGGAGATGTTGGAATTATTGCGGCCTTTTCGCGAACCTTTTGCGGGACGTGCAATCGGGTGCGATTGACGGCGAAGGGTCAGGTAAAGACCTGTTTGTATGATGATGGCGTTTTTGATTTGAAGGCGTATCTTCGTGCGGGAGTTTCGGATGAGGAGTTGAAAAATGTTTTAGTAGGATTGTACCAAAAGAGGCCTCTGGATGGTTTTGAGGCTGAAAATAATAGAAAAGGCGTTATCAATGAATCGATGACGACGATAGGAGGATAATTATGAGCACATTAGCTGAAATTATTGATGGCTTCGCGAAGCTGAGGGTTATGGTGATCGGGGATCTGATGGTAGATGCCTACACGTGGGGTAAGGTTACCCGTATTTCGCCGGAGGCACCCGTGCCGGTGGTGAATGTCGTGAAACGTGAAAACCGATTAGGCGGTGCGGGAAATGTGGTGTTGAACGTAGCGAGTTTGGGTGCCAAACCCTTGGTTTTCTCGGTCATTGGTGACGATCCGACGGGTACTTCGTTGCTGGACATTTTGCGTGAAGCAGGCTTGTCGGTGGATGGAATTATCCAAGAAGCTGGTCGGCCAACTACCATCAAGGAGCGTGTGATCGCGGGGTCCCAACAACTTTTGCGTGTGGATTCGGAGACGGAGAAGGCGATTTCTTCGACATCCGTTTCGGCTTTGTTGGCGGCTGTGAAAGCGGCCATTTCCAATGTGGATGTGATTATTTTTGAGGATTACGATAAGGGAGTGCTGAGTGCGGGATTGATTCAGGAGGTGATGGCGATGGCGAAAGCGGCGGGAATCCCGACGGTGGTGGATCCGAAGAAGAAGAATTTCTTTGCTTATCAGGGGGCGACCTTGTTTAAGCCGAATTTGCATGAGTTACGGGATGGTTTGGGCTTGGATTCGTCGGACTTGAGTTCATTAGCTTTACCGGCTACGGTGAAAAAGTTTAAGGAGTCCCAAAATTTTGAGGGATTGTTCGTGACGCTTTCGGAGCGTGGTGTTTACATGGATTTCCGTTCGGAGCAGGTGGCTATTCCGGCGCACATTCGTCAGATTGCGGATGTATCGGGTGCAGGCGATACGGTTATTTCGATTGCGGCTTGTGCCTTAGCGGCAGGAGCGAGCCCAGCGCAAATTGCGGAATTGGCGAATTTAGGCGGAGGCTTGGTGTGTGAGTTTTTGGGCGTGGTGCCGATAGAGGTGAATTTGCTGAAGAGGGAGGCCTCAAACCTCGTGTGATCATAACCCTAGGCTTTAGCCTAGGGATTCCGGCCGGAGGCCGGTGGGGTATGTGTACAGAGGTTGGGCAAGTCAGTCGAGTATCAGGATCATCAGCTAATGTCTTTTTAACCCTAGGCTTTAGCCTAGGGATTCCGGCCGGAGGCCGGTGGGGTGCGAGTACAGACTTCGTCTGTCGGCCCCCAGGTTTTAACCTGGGGTTATGATTTATTGATAATCGAAGAAAATATCAGTTTTTTATTCCTGCTAATTCAGTATCCGTGTCAATTTTGAGAAAATCTTATTTTCTCATGTCACATACAAATCTTAAAGTGAATGCTGTTTGGGCAACGAAATTTCGAAAACCTCTTTTAATTAAGGAGATTAGGTTTTTGATTTGCCAACATATTCGAATGCATGCTCATTCGAAAGGAATTTTTATTCATTCGATTGATGGCTATCATGATCATATTCATTGTTTATTCACATTACCGGCCGATTTGTCGCTAAGCCAATCCGTCCAAATTTTAAAAGGAGAATCAGCATTTTGGATAAATAAGCAGAACTTTTTTAGTCATCCATTTGCATGGGCCAAAGAGTATTATGCCGTTTCTGTCAGTGAATCAGTCGTTCCCGAGATTGCGTTATATATTTATGCGCAGGAACAAAAGCATTTGCATTTTGATCAAGTGATTAAGTCTTTCGGGGTGAAGAATAATCCTAGGCTTTAGCCTATTCGAGCGAAGATATGTGAGGAGCGGAGGTAGGTAATGTAAGATGATAACCATGGGCTTTAGTCTGGGGATTTCGGCCCTAGGCCGGATGGGGGAGTGTATAGACTTCGTCTGTCAACCCCCAGGTTAAAACCTGGGGTTATTAATAGCCCTAGGCTTCAGCCTAGGGATTCCGGCCGGAGGCCGGTGGGGTGCGTGTATAGACTTCGTCTGTCAACCCCCAGGTTAAAACCTGGGGATAAAATTTTAGTTTACCCAAGCCGTGAATTCAATCTCCACTTTATATTGCGGAGCGATCAGCGCTGAGATTTCATAAATTCCCGTTGTCGGTTTTACATCCCCAAAGAAGTGCGCGTGCGCACGAGCGATTTCCAAATTTTGAGAGATATCTGTTGTGAAGATTCGTGTACGAACGACATCTTTTAACGACGAACCTGCTTCTTCCAATACGACCGCGATGCGCTCAATGATGTTGTAGGTTTGTGCATAAAAATCATCTGCTGTTACTTTTTCTGCATCGATTAATGCGACGGTTCCTGAGATTTCCAACAAGTTCCCTGTTTTTACCGCGCGGCAATAGCCGAAGGTATCTTCGAATGGGGAACCGGATGAGATGTTGAGTCTTTGTGACATGGTGGTTATGTTTTTTGTTAGCCCCAGACTAAAGTCTGGGGTTGTAAGTTTTCTGAATCCCCAGACTAAAGTCTGGGGTTATAAAGTTCTAGCTATTCGCTTTATTAACAATCTTCTCCCACATCTCCGGCTTCGCGTGGCGAACCACTTCGCCGATCACGATGATGGCAGGGTTACGAAGGTCTTCTTTTTTGGCCAAATTTTCAAGTTCCGCGGCCGTTGATATGCCAATTCGCTGATTCGCCATGGTTCCATTTTGGATGATGGCTGCTGAGATTTCGCCTTTGCCGAACTCTTGGCATAAAGCAGCAATTTCACCTAATTTATTCATCCCCATCAGAATGACTAAAGTCGCCGAAGATTGCAAGCCGAGTTTCAAGTCTTCCGACAAGCTACCGTCCGATTTGGTTCCGGTCATCACCCAAAAACTTTCATTCACGCCACGTACCGTCAGGGGAATATCTGCCGCGCCCGCAGCTGCATAAGAGGAACTGATACCAGGAACATATCCTGTCAACAATCCATATGAACGTGCGTATTCGATTTCCTCTTGACCTCTTCCGAAGACAAAGGGATCGCCGCCTTTCAAACGAACGACATGTCCCAAGGCATAGGCCTTTTCCACAATTAATTCGTTGATGGTGGCTTGCGAATGGCTCTCGCCCGGTTTCTTGCCGACGTAAATTTGCTCGCAGGTTTCGGAACAATGCTCCAATAAATTTTTGTCGACCAAGGCATCGTACAAAACCGCCTGCGCCGAGGCAATCGCTTTGATGGCCTTCAAGGTGATCAATTCCGGATCACCAGGGCCTGCACCTACCACTGTTAAGCGAGGTTGCGGTTCTAATTTTCTGAAATGACTTAAATTTTTCATGCGATGGCTTGGCGGAATGTAGTGGCAGCGTTTAGGAAGTTCTGTGCTTGCGCCGCAAATTGACGCGCAAAGGCCTCCGAAGGCTCGTTTTGGTTGATCTGTAACACCAATTCTGGGAATGTCGGCGCCTCGATTTCAAATTCACCCGTCGCAACGAAATGTTCCTCAAACTTGTTGATGACCGCATTTTGGTTGGCAACGGTCACCGACTTATCTAATAACAACGCTTTCGCCGCTGAAATAAATACCGAATAAGCATGGTAGATCGCATCCGCCCAGCGTTTGTCTTCCAAAGCCGCGGCCGTCCACTCATATTTTTCTTCGGATTCGAACAACAAGGTCGCAACCAAATCAATCATCACACCGGCACATTCACCCACCCCGATTTCCGTGGCGAAGGTATCTGTCGCCCCCCAATCGATGAAGTCTGAATCCACCAAGGTGGTCAAATCCGCAATCGGTTTCAACAAGTTGTAGAAATATTTCTCGCCTTGGCGATCGTAATATTCATGGAAGTATTCGCCCTCGTTGGCGTTTTCTTCGAAGTTGTTCAATAAGACACGTAAGACTTCCGGCCCTCTTTTGGAAGGAACCTTGATAACCTTGTCGGCGATACGACCCTCTCCATTTCCAAGCGTCGCTCCGCCGATCAAGACCTGCAAAGCTGGTAAAACACGCTTGTCGGCCGCCTTCAACGAAGATCCGTGGAATCCGATGGACGCCATGCTGTGTTGGCCACAGGCATTCATACAACCCGAAATCTTGATTTTCATCGCTGAATCATGAATCAAGGCAGGGAATTCCTCATTGATCACCTCCTCTAATTTCGAGGTAATATGCGTCGAATCCGAAATCGCCAAATTACAGGTATCCGTTCCCGGACATGCCGTAATATTCGCGATGGAATTCGCACCCGGCGCAGCTAGGCCGTGGGCATTTAATACTTGGAAGACATAAGGCAAGTTGGCCGCCGGCACGAACTTCAACATCAATCCTTGGTTGATTGTAATTCGAATATCATCCCCGATGTATCCATTCAACGCCTCAATTAAGGAACGGGATGTGTCGCTGGAAATGTTACCATTTAAGATACGTACATAGACTGCATGGAAACCTTTTTGCTTTTGTTCAAAGGTATTTGTGTCCAACCAGGTTTGGTATTCCGCCGTTTCCGGTGCTTTGATGTTTGCTTTCAATGATGGTTCTGCCACTTCCCACGCGGATGCATCCGCAATCGCGAAGCTGTGATTTTTCAAGGCTTTGGTTTCGGCATTCACCAAATTCATGAATTCCTCAAAACCGATTTTTTGGATCAAGAATTTCATGCGGGCCTTGTGGCGGGAATTACGCTCGCCGTGGCGATCGAAAACCCGTAAAACCGATTCAATGAAAGGGATTACTTGGTCTTCGGCTAGGAATTCGTAGGCGGTATGGGCCAACATCGGTTGGGCCCCTAAACCACCACCCACCACGACTTTAAATCCGCGGGTACCGTTTTGGATTTTGGGAATAAAACCTACGTCGTGTAGGTACGCGAGTGATGTATCTTCCTCCGTGTTTGAGAAAGACATTTTGATTTTACGCCCCATTTCTTGGCAGATAGGGTTGCGTAGGAAGTAACGGAAGGCAGCATCTGCATGCGGGCTTACGTCAAAAAGTTCTTTCGGGTCGATGCCGGACGTGGGAGAGGCGGTAATGTTACGCACCGTGTTTCCGCAGGCCTCGCGCAAGGTGATATCGTCTTGTTCCAATTTCGCCCAAAGTTCCGGTGTGCGGTCTAGGGAAACGAAGTGGATTTGTATGTCTTGACGGGTGGTTAAGTGCAAGTTCCCCGTTGAATATTCGTCGGAAATATCAGCGATGCGCTTCCATTGGTGGAATTGAATCTTGCCGTAGGGCAATTTGATGCGGACCATCTGAACGCCTTGTTGGCGCTGGCCATACACCCCACGCGCCAAACGAAGGCTTCGGAATTTTTCCTCGTGAATTTCACCGGCTTTGAATTGGGCGATTTTTTTTGCCAAATCCAGGATGTCCTTTTCTACCAGTGGGTTTTCTATCTCAGAGCGGAAACTTTGCATATTCTTAGGTAAGTCAATGTATTAAGTCTATATGATATATAGAGTATTAGGCAAAAGTAAGGCAAATCGTTTTTATTGCCAAAGAATTTTTATATTCGTTTCTAAATTTTTTTACGATGAAATCAATATTGACTGGATTGCTCTTGATGAGTTTTATGGGGCTTTATGCGCAGAAGCCTACGATGGAAATTCAAGGTGTGGAAGTTCTGAAGACTGCGCACGTGATGAATGTGGCAGGGAAGCCTTTGGCCTATACGGCTTATACGGGTTACATGCACATGAAGGCGGATACGGGAAAGGTGTTGGCCAAAATCTTTTTTACCTATTACCAAAAGGATGGGGAAGATGCGGCGAAACGTCCGGTGACCTTCACGTTTAATGGCGGTCCGGGTTCCGCGTCCTTGTGGTTGCACATGGGTGGTGTGGGTCCGAAGCGTGTGGTTTTGAAGGAGGATGGTACCGCGACGGCGCCACCGTATACATACATAAACAATGAATATGGCTGGTTGGACAAAACGGATTTGGTGTTCATCGATCCGGTATCTACTGGCTTTTCACGCGCGGTAGGCCAGGATGCGAGTGAATACCATGGCTATGTGGAGGATATCAATTCGATCGGTTCTTTTGTGACGAATTTCTTGAGTCGTTATGAGCGTTGGTCATCGCCCAAATTTTTAGCAGGGGAGAGTTATGGAACGACGCGTGCGGCGGGCTTGGCGAAGCATTTGCAGGATCGTCATCGGATTTACATCAATGGGGTGATCTTGATTTCGGCCGTGTTGAATTTTGGGACGAATGATTATGCGATCGGGAATGATTTGCCGCGGGCTTTGTATGTGCCATCGTATACGGCGGCGGCTTGGTACCACAAGAAATTGAGTCCGGCATTGCAGGCGCGTCCTTTGGCGGATATCTTGAAGGAGTCAGAGGCTTGGTCGATTGGCGAATATGCGTCAGCCTTGATAAAAGGCGGATGGATGTCGGCGGCCGAGAAGGATGCCATTGCGACCAAACTGGCGTATTGGACGGGACTTTCCAAAGAGTTGTGTTTGCAGGCCAACTTGCGTGTGGACGAGAATCGTTTTTATAAGTCCTTGCGTCGGGGGGATGGATTGACGGTGGGGCGTTTGGATGCGCGTTTTACGGGACGGGATTTGGATGATGCGGGGGAGTATGTGGAGTTTGATCCGTCGTTTGCGAATATTGATGGACCTTTTACGTCGACGGTCAATGATTATTTAGAAAAGGAATTGAAGTTCAAGGAGGAGAAGGTATATAATGTGTTTGGTGATGTGTATCCGTGGTCGTACAAGAATGTGCAGAATAAGTATTTGAATGTGGCGGAGAGTTTGCGGGATGCGATGGCGAAGAATCCGGCGCTGAAGGTGTATTTGGGCTGTGGTTATTATGATTTCGCGACGCCGTATTTCACGGCCTTGTACGACATCGAGCACATGTTCTTACGTCCGGAGCAGCGGAGTCGCGTTGATATCAAGATGTACGAGTCGGGCCACATGTATTACATCCACAAACCTTCCTTGATTCAATTCAAAAAGGATATCGACAGCTTTTTCGATTCTTCGAAATAAGTCGTAGTTTTGCAATCCATTCAG
>Ga0228702_1000830_pt1 | contig 21943 bp, 21 predicted proteins | sample McNCre217_Aug_MG_2_FD_178018 | JGI IMG/M metagenome (GOLD analysis project Ga0228702, IMG submission 178018) | Freshwater microbial communities from McNutts Creek, Athens, Georgia, United States - 20-17_Aug_MG | ecosystem: Environmental > Aquatic > Freshwater > Creek | place: USA: Georgia...
ACGGCTCCTTGTTGGTGCTGTCGCTGGCTTGTGTGGTGGCCTCGTTCGCGCAGAGTTACATGGGATTGATGTTGGCCGCTGCTCTGTTGGGGGCAGGTAATTGCTCGTTCCATCCAGTGGACTTCACCATCCTCAACCAGCGTGTGTCACCACCCCGTTTGGGTTATGCCTTCAGCGCGCACGGCTTGACGGGTAATTTGGGTTGGGCCGTGGCGCCCGTGTTCATGGTCAGCCTGAGTGCCATGTTCGATTGGCGTGTGGCTTACCTAGGCGCGGGTGTGGCGTTCTTGTCGATTTTGTTGCTGTTGGTGTGGCAGCGCGATGCATTGCTCACTCATGTGGTGGACCATAAAGAAGCCGCCGGTGGTGCGCATACTCTGGCTTTTATGAAGATTCCCGTGGTGTGGTGGTGCTTTGGATTTTTCTTTCTCTCCACCATGACCTTGGCGGTGGTACAGAGTTTTTCGGTCTCGATTTTGCAGGCCATGCACAACGTGACTTTTGAAGCCGCCACCATGACCTTGACCGCTTACATGTTGTGCGCGGCAGCAGGTATGTTTGTCGGTGGCTTTGTGGCCGCGCGCTGGCCGCGGCAAAGCGACAAAGTGGTGGCGATTTGCATGACGGTGGCTGCCGTTTTCATGGCCTTGTGCGGCAGTGGCTTGTTTGACGCCACAGCCACGATGGTGATCTTGGCCGCCACAGGTTTGGCGATTGGCGTTGGCGGCCCATCGCGCGACATGATGATCAAAAAGGCTACGCCCAAAGGCGCCACCGGCCGGGTGTACGGCATGGTGTATTCGGGCCTGGACGTCGGCTTTGCAGTCTCGCCCGTGATCTTTGGTGTTTTCATGGACCATGGCTGGTACGGCGCAACGCTGCTGGGCGCAGCATTCGTCTTGCTTTTGAGCGTACTGATCGCCTTGGGTGTGGGCCGCCGCACTCCACAAGCTGCATAACAAAAAGGACAGAGGATGACACAACAGATCGCAGGCCACTTGCTGGTCGAGTGCTTGATTGAGCAAGGTGTGACCCACGCCTTTGGGGTGCCCGGTGAGAGCTATTTGGCTGTCTTGGATGGTTTTCATGCCTACCGTGACCGTATTCAGTTCATCATCAACCGCCAAGAGGGTGGGGCGGCCTATATGGCCGATGCTCAAGGCCGTTTAACGGGCCGTCCGGGCGTTTGTTTTGTGACCCGGGGGCCTGGAGCCACCAATGCATCGATCGGGGTTCACACGGCCTTTCAGGACAGCACACCGATGGTGTTATTTGTGGGCGATGTGGGCAGCGACTTCCGCGACCGTGAGGCTTTTCAAGAAGTGGACTACAACAACTTCTTCGGCCCCAGCACGCGTGGCATGGCCAAGCGGGTGGAGCGCATTGACGATCCTCAACGTATTCCCGAGTACGTGGCGCGTGCATTTGCCACCGCCATGAATGGTCGCCCTGGCCCGGTGGTATTGGTGTTGCCTGAAGACATGCTGGTGCGTGAGGTCCATGCCCGCCCGTTGGCGCGAGTGGAGCCCGTGGAGGCCTGGAGCGATCCGGGCAGCTTGCGCCAGCTGCGTGAAATGCTGCTGGGCGCCAAGCGCCCCTTTGTGATTGCAGGTGGCAGTGGTTGGACCCCGCAATCGGCCCAGGCTCTACAGCGTTTCGCTGAAAACTGGAAATTGCCAGTGGGCAATGCCTTTCGCTTTCAAGACACCTTTGACAACCGCCATCCGCAGTACGCGGGGGATGTGGGCATTGGCATCAACCCCAAGCTCGCCCAACGCGTGCGTGAAAGTGATTTGATCTTGGCCATCGGCCCGCGCTTGGGCGAGATGACCACCAGCGGATACACCTTGCTCCAGGCGCCCAAGCCGTTGCAAAAGTTGGTACACATCCACAGCAGTGCCGAAGAGTTGAACCGGGTCTATCAAGCCGATTTGGCCATGCTCTCCACCATGAATGCCGCTGCGCGTTCGTTGGAAGTGTTGACAGCGCCCCCCAGCTTGCCTTGGGAAGCGTGGACTGCCGAGGCCAATGCGGACTATCAGGCCAACATGCAGCCACAAGCGCTGCCGGGTGACATTGACATGCCTGCCATCGTGGGCGTGATTAGCAAACTGCTGCCCGAAGATGCGGTATTCACCAACGGTGCAGGTAACTTTGCCAGCTGGGTGCATCGCTTTCACAAGCACCGTGGTCTGGCGCATGGCGACAAGGTGCAACTGGCCCCAACGGTGGGTTCGATGGGCTACGGCGTGCCAGCGGGTATTGCTGCCAACATTCTCACGGGGCGTACCGTGTTCACCATTGCGGGGGATGGCGACTTTTTGATGAATGGGCAAGAGCTCGCCACGGCCGTTCAGTACGGTGCCAAGACCATCATCGTGCTGCTCAACAACGGTGTCTACGGCACGATTCGCATGCACCAAGAGCGCGAATATCCTCAACATCAAAGCGGCTCCAAACTCAACAACCCAGATTTTGCGGCGCTGGCACGGGCCTATGGCTATGCGGGTGTGCGCATCACGCGCACCGAAGAATTCGAGGCCGCGTTCCAAGCTGCTGTGGCGCGCAGCGAGGGCACCTTGATCGAAGTCATGATTGATGAAGACGTGATCACGACACGTGGCACCTTGAGCGCGATTCGTGATGCGGCGTTAGAGCGACAAGCCCAAGCAGGGCATTGATCGAATCAACGCGATGTGCCAAGCAAAAGGGCCGCATGAGCGGCCCTTTTTTGTTCAGCGAGAACTGAATTACTTCAGGTGCTTGCCGATCAAGCCAGCCAATTCAAACATGGTGACTTGAGCTTTGCCGAACACGGCGCGGAGTTTGTCATCGGCGTTGATGTTGCGCTTGTTGACTTTGTCTTGCAGACCGTGCTTCTTGATGTATGTCCACAGCTTGCTGACCACTTCTGTGCGTGGCACAGCAGCTTGACCAATCACAGCAGCCAAAGCGGCGCTAGGTGTCATGGCTTTCATGAATGCAGCATTCGGTGTGCGCTTCTTAGCAGGTGCTTTTTTGGCAGCGACTTTTTTAGCCGGTGCTTTTTTCGCCACTACTTTTTTAGCTGGAGCAGCTTTTTTGGCTGCTGGTTTTTTCGCTGCGACTTTTTTGGCCGGAGCGGCTTTTTTAGCGGCTACTTTTTTAGCCGGTGCTTTTTTTGCAGCAGGTGCAGCCTTCTTTGCAGGTGCTTTTTTTGCTGGAGCTTTCTTTGCAGTTGCCATGGTTGATTTCCTTCTAGAAGTGTTTGTCATTGCTCTCGAGAGCGGAACTCGCTTGAGCAACACGGATGCTAATAGAGAAAAATCTGCTTTCCAAGCGAAAAATGACTTTTTTCACTCGAGATTGTTGTTTTTGTGGTGCTGCTCCATCACTGGGTGATGCACTTGTTGTCTGTGGTGTGTGCCGCTATCAGACCAGCGTCACACGGGTTGGATGAGGCTTTGGGTGTTAAGTCCTTGTATTTCGCAAAATCAATTTTTGGATAATGAAATATCAAATTGCTGCGCCGCAATATTTTTTCTTGATATGAGAAATTGAATTTCATATTCCAGTATTTATTTCATAACTCATTGTTTTATATAGATAAAAATAAATTCTTCTATAAGACATAAGAGCAACTCAATGTCTTATATAAGACCTATACTTTGACCATCGGATCTCGACAAGCACTCAGCTTTCAGCCCGTTTTGTTTTCAACCTCTAGGAGTGAACCATGCCTCAATCTCTGTCTGAACAACTCAGCCGTGAACAACAAATTGCCGCCCTCGAAAAAGACTGGGCCACCAACCCACGTTGGAAGGGTGTGAAGCGTGGTTACTCTGCCGCAGACGTGGTGCGTTTGCGCGGCAGCATGCCCATTGAGCACACCTTGGCCAAGCGCGGTGCAGAAAAGCTCTGGGAAAAAATCAACGGCGGTGCCAAAAAGGGCTACGTCAATGCCTTCGGTGCCATCAGTGCTGGCCAAGCCATGCAACAAGCCAAAGCCGGTTTGGAAGCGGTGTACTTGTCGGGCTGGCAAGTCGCTGCTGACGGCAACACCTCTGAAACCATGTACCCCGATCAGTCGCTCTATGCGTACGACTCTGTGCCTACGATGGTGCGCCGCATCAACAACACTTTCAAGCGTGCGGATGAAATCCAATGGGCGCGTGGCATCAATCCTGGCGACAAAGAATTCATCGACTACTTCTTGCCCATCGTGGCAGACGCAGAAGCTGGTTTCGGCGGCGTGCTGAACGCCTTTGAACTGATGAAGAACATGATCGCTTCAGGCGCTGCAGGCGTTCACTTTGAAGACCAATTGGCTGCTGTGAAGAAGTGCGGCCACATGGGCGGCAAGGTGTTGGTTCCAACACAAGAGGCCTGCGAGAAGTTGATTTCTGCACGTTTCGCTGCCGACGTCATGGGCGTGAACACCATCGTGTTGGCCCGTACCGATGCGGAAGCTGCCAACTTGGTGACGTCTGACCACGACGCCAACGACAAGCCTTTCTTGACCGGTGAGCGCACGCAAGAAGGTTTCTACCGTGTCAAAAATGGTTTGGAGCAAGCCATCAGCCGTGGCGTGGCTTACGCGCCTTACGCTGACTTGGTGTGGTGCGAAACAGGCGTGCCAGACATTGGTTTCGCGCGTGAATTCGCTCAAGCTGTGCATGCGGCTTGCCCAGGCAAGTTGCTGTCGTACAACTGTTCACCCTCTTTCAACTGGAAGAAAAACTTGGACGACAAGCAAATCGCGTCGTTCCAAGAAGACTTGTCGGCTTTGGGCTACAAGTACCAGTTCATCACCTTGGCAGGTATTCACATCAACTGGTACAACACCTTCCAATTTGCACACGCCTACGCCAATGGCGAAGGTATGAAGCATTACACAGAGATGGTGCAAGAGCCTGAATTCGCTGCCCGTGAAAAAGGCTACACCTTCGTGTCACACCAACAAGAAGTGGGCGCAGGCTACTTCGACGATGTGACCACTGTGATCCAAGGCGGTTCGTCTTCTGTCAAAGCCCTCACAGGTTCTACTGAAGAAGAGCAGTTCCACTGATCCTGAGCAGCGTCTGAAAGGGCGCTTGCTTGCACAAAGCCATCTGATGCTGCGGTGTCAGGTGGCTTTTTTGTTGGGAAATTGGTGGAAAACCGATGCCCGATGCGGTGGTCAGGCGATTTCGAAGTCTGTAAGGTACTTCTGTACTCGGCTTGCACGTTCCTTGACGTTCAGTTTGTGCAACGCCACCAGCAAAGTGGCCATGCTGTCGTCTTCGCAGTAGAGATAAGCCAACGGCACTTTCAAGGCTGAGGCAATTTGCTTGGCTGTCGGTACTGGTGCTTCATGCACTCCCAACTCATACCGACTGATCCGTGCTCTGGCACTGGATTCATCTAGACCGATGGCCACTCCCACTTTTTCCTGAGCAAGACCCAATGCTTCACGGCGTTCGCGCATACGGCGACCGACGATGGAAATTGGGTATTTTTTGTCATCTTGCACGTCACGAGTTTCGTGACAGATGTGATAATTGTCGTCACGTAATTCGTGACATCCAACTTGTCAAGAGCTACGCCTTCATTGTGGTCAGGTTCTTTGGAGAAACCGATGCGTAAGAAGCTAAAGCAAATTGGTGAAGCTGCCCAAAAGGGGGTAGGTGCTGCCGCTGTCCTAGTTGGCGATTTGAATGGTGACGGCAAGGTCGATGCACAAGATGCCCAAATTGCTGCGGAATGGACAAAGAGACAAGCGATAGGGCTAAGTGGCGAGGCTGCGCGGCTTGGGAGAGCTGCGCTTCGGTCTGATCTCGCCAAAGATTCAGCGGCAGGCGCCGCGATTGGTGCAGCGATTGCAATTCCAGTTCCATTGATTGGCCCTGCCGCTGGCGCTGCCATTGGCGCAACGATTGGTGTCTATCGAAATCTGGCTGGCAATAAAGGTCTACCGAATATGGATGCTGCCAAGGACATCCATGCCGATCTGCTCAAGCTACAGGATCTGCGCGAAAAAGGCATTTTGAGCGAAGAGGAATTTCAGCGCGAAAAGAACCGCGTACTCGGAAACTGATGCGTGCTTGGACACGCTTTGGAATACCACGTAGTAAATTGTTATGAAAAATGTTGTCGAATCCCGCTGTGAGGTTTGTGGTGATCTGCTTGAAAGCAACATAAGTAGTGGATGTCCCACGTGCTTGAAGCGTGAAATGCTTGGGTTGAAAAAAATAGAGACGCAGTCGACCGTACCCTCTGGTATTTCCAGAGGCAGTTTTATTAAAAAATTCGCACTCTGGACTTTAAGCAGCTTTGTTGTTTGGTTTTTCATCGTTCAAATGACGAAAGAACCTGTGAGACATGGCGGCATTCATGACGAGAAGACTGCCCCAATGTTGACGGAGCACGAACGAATAATCAAAGCGATCCTTGATTCGCCGGTTGACCCTCTTCAGCCAGAAGGTGAACTGTCAAAGATATTCAAGTATTTTTCCGAGTATACAGTGCTGCGAAGAGCCCATGAAGTCAATAAGATAAAAGGAAAGATTGTTGTCTGGAAGATGAGTGTCTACGACATCTCGGAGAGTGATGGCGTTTACACAATCACCACTAACGGCTGCAAGAGAGCCCAGAAGCGCATCGACTGCGTTGACACAAGCATCAAATTGCTGCCCAGAAGTCAAAAGGATGTGGATCGCCTGTTGGATTTAAAGATGAACGACTCTATTGAGTTCAAAGGTAAAATTTCGGACGTCTCTTTAAGAACGATTATCGTCAATCCTGCTGTGTTGATTGACTGACTTTATTTGCTCGCAATCCATGCGATTGAGAAATAACCGGAGCTAATCGCTTCCATTTTTCGTTGATGTAGCAGATATGCATGAACAAAATTTGTTTTTGCACTGTAAATTAACGAGGTACTCTGATGGATGCTACCCAGTTCGAGTAGTTACTCCCGCCTGACATTTTGTTCGCGGCAACAGCCCAGCCTGAAGGCGACCGAAGTTGTATGGCTTTTGAAATGCTGTTTTCCGAATACAGAAATCCTGTTGCAGGTGTGTCGAGGTAATGTTCGCTGACCACTGAGTCAAACCCAGGAATGGTAGCGGTTGTCGAAAATGAATTCTTTCCCGAATTAATCGCCGTAACGGTTGATGCGTATGAGTAGCTTGTCGTTACTGTTGAACCACTAGATCCGATATTCCATGTCGAACCAGCGGGGCTAGTCATACCAATAGTTGGTAGAGAAACTCGGCCAGCTTTGGTCATTACGACCATGCCTTCATAGGAAGCATTGCCCACATTCATGTTGGTAATTGACATCAATAGTGTGGACTGAGAGCCTGTCAGGTACAGAGCTGCTGTGGATTGAAATCCAGATGCTGAGGACGAACAAGAAAATGTTCCGTCAACATTTGCTACGCAATTCACATCATCTTTATTTGTGTCGTTAACTACGTTTAAGCAGTCTGGAATAGTTTTACTTAGATCGCATGAATAGCCGGTCAATTTTCCTGCCGTATCAATTTCAAATCGAATCGGTAAAGCAAATCGCAAACTAGAGGTTTTGCTTTTAATGAATGCTATTGCAGGATAAGTTCCTGCAAAACTTGCATCAGTCAATTTGTGATTCTTTTGGGCAGGAATCACAAGCATTCCGCCTGATGGGGTGTAGGCAATGATTAGTCCACCATCAGAAATTCTGTATTCGTAGCTAATTCCACCAATAGTGGATGAAAAAGCACATGGAACAACAGCATTGGCACTATCTAGGACTTGATTGATTGTGTAGCTGGTGTTGGTGCTTTGCTTGGTTAAGCGCATGTTCTTGAAATCGGCTGTGTACGCAAGTGGGGCACCACCAACAATGCCAAAGACCCAAACGTCTCCCGATCTTGCGTTTGGACAGTTTGGAAGTGAATCGACTGCATTTCCTACTACCGTTCGTAATCCGGAGATGGCATCTGCGCTTGATGTTGCCGATTTCATTAGGTTGGTAAGGTCTGCGACTTTTTTATCGGCAGCAGCCAATGCGGACATCAAGGCATCAATTTTTTTGTCTGCTGAATTTCCTGATGCCACCTCGGTGGCCGCAGCCAAGGTTCCTTTCATTACATCAATGCCAGTCATGTCGGCATCTGAGCCTAGTGCAGCAGTTGCTGCTTGAAATGTTGCAATTGAGGTTGCGATCGCCGCTGAGGAAATTCTTTGTTGAGAAGTTGCTGTGAAATTTGCAAATACTAAAGCAGGTGTATTGCCTAATAAATTTGCTGTCACTAACTCCGTCGCGGGAGAGATGTTTGTTGTTGTTGCACCGCTTTCTACGACCGAATGCAGTTCTAGATTTGAAACGGGATCGACGGCTTTAAGAATGCAAGGTAGGTTGCCGTTGTTGACATCGATTACGAAAGTTCCGTCATAGTTGGTGGTCGCAGTCCCTGTTCCGCTTGCGCAACGCGCTTCAACAGTTCCGTTGGAGATTGCTGCACCCGTAGCTGCAGTTCCCGAAATAGAAAAATTATTTCCAACGAGTGACCCGCCACCGCCACCGCCGCAAGCTGTCAACAGCATGGTAAGAGTTGCGGAGATTGATACACGGAGTAGAGCGGGTTTTATGGTCATTTTGAGCTTCTAGTAAGTTATCACAATAGTAACAAATTACTGGCTAATTCTCTATTCATCAACTGTTTAAGAAAGGAGTTTCTTATTAAAAAACAGAAAAATCAGGGCATGAAATATCTAAAGGAAACAAAGGCGCAGTTTGATTCCATTGATTCGTCAAGGGATTTTTACTCGTCAATCAAGGATGCAAATAGGACGCTCAGAAAGCTGAAAGCTTTAAACCAAGGGGTCTCTTGGAATGACGCTCCAACAGGTTGGACGTGGGTGAAATGGAAGTTCTCTGAACTGCTTGACGACATTGGCTTCGAGTTGCTTTTAATGTTTCGCAAGGTCATGTTTGGACTGGCAGTGTTGGTCGGTTGGTTGTTGGTGCTTGGTGCGGTAATCCTTTGGTTGGGCGGCATTAAGTAAAAAAGAGTGGTTCGCGTGTGGCCCGTTCTGAAGAAATTCAGAGCGGGCTTTTCTTTTGGTCTATCGAAAGGAGCAATATGCAAGTACTGAAAACGGCAGAAGCTGTGGCGGAGTTCGTTTCTGAAAGAGGTGATGAATCACTGCAAAGATTGGTGGCTCAACGAGTGTCAGAAATGACAGCTGACGAGTACAGCATGGAGGAGTTGGTGTTTGTTGTCATTCTTGATGCATCAGATTCATTGAGCGATTTGAAATTCGCTCTTATGGGTGATGGGCTAGCTAATCAAGATATTCCACCTTGGGAAGTCATTGAGGAGCAAGATACATGCTTTGAACTGGTGTTTGTTCTGGAGTCATCAGGCTATGGTGCTCTTGTGTTTGCGCCAAAGTGCGTGGCTCATCCTGAAGTGCTCTCGCTGTGTCAAACGCATGCCATACCAAAGCAGGAGTGGCCGACATGACGAACAGTAAATCTCCACCCATAACCGCCCACCGAGGCGGTTTTTTTACGTCTGTACTAAACAAGGAGTTGTAAATGAAACCTGTGAATGAGTTGGTTGCTGCAATGGTCGCGTGTTTGAACGAGAACTTGTACGAGCTATTTCAAGAGCGTGCAGGAGTCAGGGAGTACGAGGGTGTTCAAGCGCGAGAGTTTGCGGAAGCAATGGCTTTGTTGGATGTGATTCGCATGCATCCCAAAGAGGCTTGTGACTGCTGGTTGTCGTGAGTCGCGGCAATTTAAGCATCTTATATGGAGGGCTCAAAAGCCCAAAAATCATCAATCACATGAAAGGAAATTGGTATGACTGAAGAAGTTGAAAGTAGTGATGGTCACGTAGTGGTAATCGAATCCGTTTGGACAGGTGAGTGTCCATCTCTATCGGGGCGTTCTAGCTTGACTTTTGCAATAGGTCGCCATCCAGTAGATGCAAGTCTTGGGTTGCGAATTGTTGCCAATTCAGGTGGCGGAATGTTCTGTGATGAATGGGCGGAAGGTAGACGAATTGACGAAATCGTCCGAGGTAAATCTGAACTGATTGCACAGTCATTTTCAGTTTTACATCCAGGTCGAAGTGTCAACACTGGTGGGTTTGTTTTGGCTGCTCTCAAACATCTTGGCTTACTCCGAATTAGTTCGGAAAACTCAAGGCTGCATGAGCACATACCTTCGACAACTTTCGAGCAAGTGGCGCTGAGTGCCATGTCACAGACATCTTCTGAGATGGGCTCGGGTCGCAAGACCTTGAAGCTCAAGAAAGGAGTGAACTGAACTGGCATCTCTCACCGCTGCACTCATAGCCGCAGCCTTCCTCGGCATTTGGTTCAGCACCACACGCTGGATCGCAGTTGGCACATTCGCAATGTTGTGTGCCTTACATCCTTGGCTCGTTGTCCTCATCATTTTTGGCGTGGCATGGGCCTTTTTGTTTTTTCAAAATCCGTAATCACAGGAGATAACCATGATTTACCTCGATAGCATCACCACAGCCGTGCAACGCGTCCTTGATTGGGACGACATTCCTGAAGACTTGTTGCCGCTCATGATCGTGTCAGAAGCCTCGCACCTGAGCGTCACCGATTCGGATGCCATGGGCCATGCTTCGTGGCACTGAGTAGGGCGGCCACAGTCTGCCCCCAAACGGCCCCCATGCGGCCAACCTGCCCATCTCTCGGGTAGCACACGGCCCCAAGCGGTCACCGCCAACGGTAGCAACCGGCTTCGGCGTCACTTTTCCTCCCCCAATCCAACACCAGTAAGCACACAACCGTGTCTGCGCAGGCAGATGTATTCGTGCGTCTGGAGCGGATTGGGGGAGGGTTTTCTTGTTCAATTTTTTTTGGACACATCAATGACTTCACAAAATATTACCAACACCATCGTTTCTGAGACCAGTCGAATGGTCACCGTTGATCGCCTCTTTTGGCTTGGTTACGTGCTCAAATTAGAGCCCGCAGTATTCAGTGCGTATTTCATTCCCAATTGCCCCCCGCGCCAATTCTTCGTGACCACCATTTCCAGTCGGAGCTGACCACTCAATGCCGCCACGTCGCCAAATCTGAAATAGTCTAAAACGGACTTCTATGTAGCGGTTGCTGCCGATCAGCGTCAACAGTGCTGAGACTACTTTCGGCCATGAGGCGTCGTTGGCATGTCCTCGCTGGTGGACCGGTATAGGCTGGAAGCGGAAATTCATAACTGACTGCTTTTTGCGTCTCAGAAGTAAGCTACCTCATGAAGAACACGCTGCTTTCATTGGGTTCTCTCAATGGCGACTTGTCAATGAGTTGACAAAACTACTTGCTATGAGAATTCGATAGGCAGCTCTTTCAAATCACAAGGGCGGCAAAGCAAATAACCTTGCCCCAACTGGCACCCTAATGCTGTGAGCTGTTCCAACTGCTTTTGCGTCTCTATGCCTTCAGCAACCAATGTGCGCGAAAAACTGTTCGCCAATTGCACCATTGCTTGAATAATTGCTTGCGCCATTGGATCGTCAAGGGCTTGCACAAAGCTACGATCAAGTTTAATTTTGTCAAATGGCAATGTGTGCAGGCGCGACAAGCTCGATTGCCCAGTACCAAAGTCATCAATGGCCACTACGATTCCCAAAGCTTGCAAGCCCAACAAGTTGTCACGAACCTGAGGAACGTTGTAGTGAAACACCGACTCTGTGACTTCAAACTCCAAATGGTGAGCAAGCCCAGCATCAACCGCCCTAATGCGGCTGATGACTCGATGCGCAAAGTCTGGTAGCCCGAGCTCAATACCAGACACATTGATGGCTACCCTAACTGATGGCCAACGCTGCAGCAGTGTGGGTAAATCCTCCAAAACCTTTTGCAACAAGTACTCACCAATCTGAACAATCAAGCCCTTGGCCTCTGCAACCCCAATGAACTCGTCAGGAGCGACTTGGCCCAACTCTGCATCTTGCCAACGGCAAAGGGCCTCTATCGAGATTACTTTGCGGGAGAGAAGGTCTATTTCTGGCTGATAGGCGAGCTCCAACTCGTGCTGAGCAATAGCACGCAGCAGTCGATCTGCAATTTTTAATTGACGGTGATCAGTTCGAGATGTGTCCGAGGTGTTGACTAAATTCATAGATAAATCCTTAGCTAGCATACCAAGACTAATTTAGGTCCTCGAATAAATGGACCAGTGAGTTGGTTAAGGCGCGTTGGTCTTAATAGCCCCTAGTGGTCTCAAGTCGGGCAGACAAGACACGCTGCGAGCTGATGCATTGTTCTGCAAGGTTCGGAATCTTCTGTTAGTTGCTCTAACACGTCCAGATTAGGATTCTCGCGAGCATGAGGACTAGCTCCTTAGTGTCTACCTTATACTTTTGATTACCAGAATTTTTCACAGATTAACCAGCATTTCTGGCATTTTCCCCACGTATGCCAAATCCTAAACACCCCAAACTTCTAGGCGCACAACTCAGCGAAATGGCCGCACGCGATCGGCCTTCCACTGTGGTGGGTATTCCAGCCGTGCTCACCGTCGTGTGGATGCACTGGGGGCACATGGCTAACAGCCTCGTGCTGGGTTGGATGAGTTTCATGTTCGCAATCATGTCCGTCAGACTATTGCTGGGGTGGCACTGGCAGTCTGTGCAAGACGATCCTACTCAATGGCGAAAAGCGCTCCACTGGCGAATGTTGAGTTCTGCAGTCTACGGGCTGGGATGGGGCGCATCGATGTTGGTGCTCAACACGGGTGCTCTTGATGTTCTCACTACCTTTAAAGTTGGCACGTTAACTGCTGCACTGGGCATCATGCTCAACTCGATGAGCGTGGTCTTCACCGTGTACTTGGCATTCTTGGTGCCGTGTTGGCTCTCGCTGATCACCTATATCTTTTTTGCTAGTGGCTTCTTGTCTTCGCATGACGCCATGATTTGCGGCGTAGCAGTGACGATTTTCGGCGTGGTGCTGATCGGTTCTTCGTCCAGCATTGCGCGTTTGACACGGATGTTCTTTCTGAGCAAATTCGCGCTGGACGAAGCACTGGCTGAAACCCGGGAAAGCCATGAGCGCGAGATCGCTCTGTCGCAGCAACTGGCCGATCAAGCACGGCGCGATGCGCTCACGGGGGCTCACAACCGGCGGCACCTTGGCGAACAATTAGATCTTCAACTTGCTTCCTTCCTTCGCACCCTGCAACCGTTTTCGGTGGTGTTGATTGACATCGATCACTTCAAGCACATCAACGACAACCACGGTCATGATGTGGGCGATCTGGTACTCAAGGGTCTAACACAAGCGATGGCCCAGGCCTTACGCGAGGTTGATGTGTTTGGGCGTTGGGGGGGCGAGGAGTTTATGTGCATCCTCCCCTACACCAACAGCGACGAGGCTATTCGTTGCGCCGAGAGACTACGTCACTCGCTCAACAGCGTTAATTTCAGTGAAAGTAGCCTTGACTTGCGGGTCACCGCATCATTTGGCGTAGCTAGCTCACATAACGGGGATAGTGTGCAAGACATCGTCAAGCGATGTGATCAGGCGCTGTATCGCGCCAAGTCGCAAGGCCGTGATCGTGTGGTGGCGCACCATTGGAGTTCAGATGCAACTTGATTCAAGCACACTCATTTTTTCTATCGGAATTCTGTCGCTGTTAATGGCATTCATCAGCTGGACGTTCCCGGGGCCCATCACCGAACGTGATTACGGGCTCAAGACTTGGTCCGTTGGCATCACCTTTGTCGGCATTAGCCTCATTCTCATTTTTTTACGCGGTCTCTTGCATCCCTTTTGGGGAGTGTTTATGGCCAATATCTGCTTGATGGCTGGTGGCACACTGGGACTGGTAGCTCCTGCGCGCTTTTACCAAGCAAAGGTGCAGTATTCGGTCGTAGTCCTAGCCTTGGTCGTTGGCATACTAGGCTTGCTGTTGCATACCGTATGGAACTACTCGATCGCATTTGCCATGGTCGGCGTGTGCGCTTCCATGGCAGTGGTGATGCTCTACACCGTCAGGGTGGTTTACACACATTCACCTCGGCCTGTGCCGTTTGCTGCTCATGTTTTTGCCGGCAGTATGGGGTTTATGGGGGGGGCTTATCTGTTGCGGGCAGTTGCCGTTCTTATCAATCCCAATGTTCCTGTTGGCCCAGTATCTTTGTCAGGCGGGCACCAGTCGATGCTGATTGTGGGCGCCTTGTTCGTTGTGTGCTCAACCATGAGCCTGTATGCCGTTGTGCACGATGAGCAAAAAAATGAGATTGCTGAGCGAGCACGTCGTGACCCTTTGACTGGTCTTTTCAATCGACGCGCTTTTTTTGAGCAAGCCGATAAGCTCGAAGCGCAGGGGGCGGCCTTTTCAATCCTGATGATTGACATTGACCACTTTAAATCGATCAATGACAACCATGGCCACTTGGGTGGGGACCGTGTGCTGGTCCATGCAGCTAGGCTAATTCAAAGTGTATTTCGCACTGATGACATCGCCTGCCGTTTTGGGGGTGAGGAGTTCTGCGTCCTGCTCCGTGAATGCACCTGTGCCCAAGCCCTGCAGTTGGCTCAGGAGCTTGTCAACCGCTGGGCGGCCGAGCCACTGGACGTGTCAGATGGGCCTCGCGTTACGGTGACGACTTCGGTTGGGGTAAGCGCCCGTGCCCCAGGGCAGACTTTACTCAAAACTCTTCAGAACGCTGATGCTGCTCTATATAGTGCAAAGCATCAGGGGCGAAACCGTGCTGTAACGTACTCTGAAGAAGTACCCACAACCACATAACCGATTTGGTTGTATTGAATGATGCAATGAGACTTTGCTGAAACGCAACCGGCGGCAATCCAAGGGTAGTTTGCCGCGAATCTGATGAAACGTTCTGCTGACGGCTTACGCGCTGCATCACTGACATTCGGCGTCAAGTAGCCGCTTGAGGCTGTAGCTGCCTGTGCAGAGCAGTATCACCTGTTGCGGGAATATGTCGCGAAGCATCCCGAGGTGCGGTCAATCTATCGGGCGATCAACTGACATAGGTGGGGGGATAGGGGCATATCGTCTATCTCTCGTTGTCGCGATATAGCTGAATGTCATGTAGCAGAGCTTGAATCAAACCCGTTTGGTTAACCCTATTGCGCAAGCGATAGGGCCATAACGGATTGTTTTAACAAAATTGAGAAAGCTATGACTGACCTGACGAATACATTAAATGACACAAATGATCTGTCGCTTGGTTCTCCACCAAGCAACAATGATTCTGGAGGTGTCGCGGCGTTAAAAAAAGATTTGAACTTGCTACAAATACCTCAACCGCTTGAAAGATCCAGCTTCCCACATGGTGAACAAGGGTTCATGAAGGTTCTGCCTGCAACCTTGGAAAACATTTCATTTCTATTGCAACATCACGGCATCACCGTCCGATACGACTGCATCAAAAAGAAGCTCCGCATTGCGATTCCTGGGCATACCGGGACAACGGACAACGCAGACAACACAGCAATCACTCTCATCATTAGCTTGGTCACACTAAATGGCATGGCCATTGGGCAGGTGCCTGCTGTTGTGGAAGCGATTGCAGACAGAAACCTTTACAACCCTGTCGCAGAATGGATATCCAGTAGGCCATGGGATGGTGTTGATCGCTTGCCAGAATTGTTTGAAACCTTGCAAGAGCGTGAAGGGTTTTCGCCACAACTTAAACGAATACTGATTTACAAATGGCTGGTCAGTGCAGCCGCAGCAGCGATATTGCCAAGAGGTTTTAAAGCAAGGGGAGTGCTGACTTTTCAAGGGCCGCAGGGCATTGGTAAGACTAGCTGGGTCATGGCATTAATCAATGACCCGCTACTCAGAGAATCGGTCATTAAGGTTGATCATCTGCTTGACCCGCACAACAAAGACTCCATCTTAGGGGCAATCACACACTGGATCGTAGAAATCGGTGAGCTTGATAGCTCCTTTAAAAAGGATGTCGCCAGACTCAAAGGTGTATTGACCTCTGACAGCGACAAAGTTAGACGACCCTATGCAAAGACCGAATCAGAATATCAGCGCCGAGTGGTGTTTTGTGCCACGGTCAACGAAGAGAATTTTCTTGTCGATTCAACAGGCAATACGCGTTGGTGGACGCTGCCATTGGTTTCAATCAACTTCAACCATGAGATAGACATGCAGCAGGTGTTCGCACAGCTTGCAGTCGATGTTCAGGAGGGAGCGCAATGGTGGTTGACTGCTGATGAGGAAAGGCTTTTAGAGCAGCACAATAGCCATCATCGTTCTATTAGTCTTGTGCGTGAGCGCCTAATGGAGATCATAGATCTTGAGCGAGTTGGGGAGCCAGGTCTTCCGGCGATGGGTACTGTCGAGACATTTGCCAAGATGGGCGTTCAATACCCGTCAAACGGAGACACGAAAGAGCTAACCGCAATTCTTAGGGAGCTTTTGGGGCCTTCAAAGAAGCATGGTGGGACATTGAAATGGCGTATGCCGTTGCGCGAGCAGATAGACGTAGTCAAGGTCGAAGTTCCTAAACCAAAATTTGTTCCTGCCCTTTGAGCGGTGCGGCACGAGGGGGCAGGTGGGGCCAGTTTTCGAAGAGTCTGATGAGGGTTCTCAAAACCGAAGCTCTGTCGGTTTTGGGGTTCTGAATATTTTTCTTTTTTGCCACCGCATGCCCCCACTATTTATTTAATTGACACATAAGTATTATTATTTGCGTTTTACCTTCGCACGCAAAGCCTTTTGCATTGGTCTATTGAAATTTCTATTGGTATGGGCGTTATCTCCATACAAAGCGCAACTTGATCACTCACATTTTTGAGTGCATCAGTCATCACTAAACCTTTCGGCAAGTCCATCTCGTATCAATAAAGAGCGTGGCTTTCTGAAAGTGCTTTATTTAAGGAAATTAAAAATGGACAACAAAACTTTAATCAAGATTTTCAAAACATATCCAACTTACAACCGCTTTGCTGGGTTGTTGGCTCCTCGTGGTGTTTCACCTGAAAGAGTTCTGCTCGCTATTTACGCCAGTGTTTGTGAGGTTGTTGAGGCATTGGTTCCTGAGGCCAAGTACACGACGGAACAACTTTGTGGCGAAGAGTTGTGGCTATGTTGGCCGACTGATGGCCAGCATCGAGCGATGGGAATTGGGCTTTCTTTTCTTGTTGAGGCAGGGTTAGTTCCACTCGTTTGCGTTACGCCGCATCACATCAGGAATAAACGCTACGCCTTGAAGGTGTCTGTGAATTAAGTACCTACTAGCCCTGCATGGGGCTTTTTAACTATCGCGATACCGGTAATTTCAATCGGTTTTATGCCCCTGATCTTCTTCGAAGCAGGGGTGTTTTATTTGACGTAACCCGATGAACTGGATCGATTTTTTGAATCTATGCCCAGTTTTTGTCCCTTGTTTTTTGCCATCCGCTGACTGCGTTTAAACGCGTAGTTTTCATCAACCGTTTGCTTCAGGAGAAACGACATGCCAGTGATCCAGTTATCTGCACAAGTTTGCCAAGCTGCCGCCTGCATTGAAGGGCGCAATAAAACAGACTTCTACGACACAGCCATTACTGGCTTTATTTTGACCGTGTCAGCGTCAGGTTCCAAAGTGTTCTCACTTCGTTACCGCGATCAGTACGGCAAACAACGCCAGCACAAGATTGGCGATGCGAAATCCATCACGTTTGACAAAGCGCGATTGCAAGCACAAAAGCTGCGTTCTAAGGTCGTGTTGGGTGAGAACCCTGCCGATGAAAAGCAGGCCTTGCGTAAGGTGCCAACTTTGGCTGAGTTTATTGAGGACATTTATGTACCTCACATCCATCAACACAGGAGAAACTTTCAATCGACCCTTAGTTTTCTTAGGCTTCACATCGTTCCTAAGTTTGGCAGTAAGCATCTTGATGCAATCACCTCTGAAATGATTTCTGATGCGCACATTGAATTGCGCAACAAAGGTTATGCACTGGCGATGGCAAACAAGCTGCCGATTTTGTTCAAGATCATGTACAACATTGGCCGGAAAAAGAAGATCCAAGGAACTTCTATCAATCCTGCTAATGATGTGGTCATGTTCGTGGCGAACAACACCAAAGAGCGTTTTCTTAGTGTTGACGAAACTCAGAGGTTGCAAGTTGCGTTGGAGCAAAGTGACAACACACAGCTCAAATACATCGTGCCGCTAATGCTGATGTTTGGTTGCCGTAAGAGAGAGTTGTTGGATGCCAAATGGGTTGACTTCGATTTGGAAAGACGTAACTGGCACATACCCATGTCAAAGAACGGCAAAGCACGCAACATTCCAATATCAAGTAAAGCTTTGGAGTTGCTGCAGAAGTTGCCAACGTGGGAGGGGTGTCCGTTTGTTGTGCCCAATCCAGAAACGAAAAAACCATTCGGAAATTTGTATTGCAGTTGGAATACGGCTCGTATTCGAGCGGGTTTGCCTGAGGTTCGCATGCACGATTTACGTCACAGTTTTGCCAGTAATTTGGTGAATTCTGGTCAGTCGATCTATGTTGTGAGCAAGCTTCTTGGGCATTCTCAAATTAAAACCACTGCGCGCTACAGCCATCTTTCCGATGCAACCCTAATGTCAGCAGTCGATGCTGCCGCTATGGCTATTAACAAAAATTGCACCCCGTTCCAGCAAAAAGCTGCCTAAAATTTAGGCGCTAGCTTCTGCCACCTGCACCCCCCATTCGGCATCAATGCTTTTGGGTGGTGTGGGTTGGCGGTAGGCTAAAAATGGACATTGGAAATTTGGCAGGCCACTTTGGCATTAGTAATAGGTAAGTTGCATACCCGCACCAGTTGGGTTATCGGTGGGTAAGGTCAAACGGGTGGCCTCGAAACACCAAAAAATCCTTACAAATCTTCGTACTAGTCGACCCCTTGGTCTGTTCAACACCTTCCAATTTGCACACGCCTACGCCAATGGCGAAGGTATGAAGCACTACACAGAGATGGTGCAAGAGCCTGAATTCGCTGCCCGTGAAAAAGGCTACACCTTCGTGTCACACCAACAAGAAGTGGGTGCAGGTTACTTCGACGATGTGACTACCGTGATTCAAGGTGGTTCATCTTCTGTCAAAGCCCTCACAGGTTCTACTGAAGAAGAACAGTTCCACTAAGCACATCAAGTGAGAGATGGCCTGAGAAGGCTGTCTCTGGGTTTGAATAGGTTTGAGGCCACTCAACGCGCAACCGTTGAGTGGTTTTTTTATGGACTTGGAGAATTGTTAATATGCGCCGACGCTTTGAATAACGCTATGACCCTCAGCACCCACCATTTTGATTCTTCACGTGCACAAGCTCGGCAGGTGCAGATGGCGCACAAGTTGGCGCAAGCCATCATGCAAGGGCAGTTGAAAGTGCATTACCAGCCGGAGTTTCAGATCGACGCGCATCGTTTGGTGTCCCTGGAGGCCTTGTGTCGGTGGCATGACGCAGAACTTAACCACGTCGCGCCGGATGAATTCATTGCGCTGGCTGAATCCAAGGGGCTGATTGTGCCGCTGGGGGCAGAAATATTGAGACTGGTTTTAACGGATATGCCCGAGTTGCTCCAACGTTGGCCCCATGCGCGTGTGGCCATCAACGCATCGGGGCTCGAATTGGAACAAGCTGGTTTTGCGTCACAGTTTTTGGCTGCCGTGGATGGCGTCAATCCTGCGTATGCGATGCACTTGGAGCTTGAGGTGACGGAGTCCATTTTTCACCGTGATTTACCCACGGTACGTCACAACTTGGAGCAACTCAAAGCACGCGGTTTGACCCTTGCAATTGACGACTTTGGGACCGGTCAGTCGAGTCTTTCACGTTTGCATACGCTGCCTTTTGACAAAATCAAAATGGACAAGTCGTTTGTGCAAGGTTTGGCCGATCCCATGGTGCGCGCGATTGTCAAAGGGATGGTCGATTTGACCAAGTCTTTTGACAGGGCCTTGGTTGCCGAAGGCGTGGAAACGGCTGCTGAATTGAAGGTGCTGCGCGAGATCGGTTGCAGCTTGGTACAAGGCTATTTGCTGAGCGCGCCCAAGCCCTTGGCTCAGTTGCCCGTCATATTCGAATGGCCCAGTGATTGATGGCGGCGTAAAATCTACCCCTAGCGTTTAGACACTCTTTCCAAGCGCGGCCTGTGCCGCGCTTTTTTCATTAGAAGACACATGGTTCAGATTACTCTTCCCGACGGTTCGCAACGTGAATTTCCAGGTCCTGTCACCGTGGCCGAGGTGGCCGCTTCGATTGGCGCTGGCTTGGCCAAAGCGGCATTGGCTGGCAAAGTCGATGGCAAGGTGGTGGACACCAGTTACACCATGCACAGCAACGCGAGCTTGGCCATCATCACGGCCAAAGACGCCGAGGGCTTGGAAGTGATTCGTCACTCTGCCGCCCATTTGTTGGCCTACGCGGTGAAAGAGCTGTTTCCTGAAGCGCAAGTCACGATTGGCCCCGTCATCGACAACGGCTTTTTCTACGATTTTTCGTTCACCCGTGGCTTCACGCCTGAGGATTTGGTGGCGATTGAAAAGCGCATGACCGAGTTGGCCAACAAAGATGAGCCCGTGGTGCGCCGCGTCTTGCCGCGCGATGAAGCCGTGGCTTATTTCAAAGGCTTGGGGGAGCACTACAAGGCAGAAATCATTGCCAGCATCCCCAGCAACGAAGACGTGAGCCTGTATCGCGAAGGCAATTTCGAGGACCTGTGCCGTGGTCCCCACGTGCCCAGCACTGGCAAGCTCAAGCATTTCAAGCTGATGAAAGTGGCGGGTGCTTATTGGCGCGGCGACCACAAAAACGAAATGCTGCAACGCATTTACGGCACGGCCTGGGCCAGCAAAGACGAGTTGCAGCAATACCTCACACGCCTGGAAGAAGCCGAGAAGCGCGACCACCGCAAGCTGGGTCGCGAACTCGATTTGTTCCACATCGATGAGCATTCGCCCGGCACCGTGTTCTGGCACCCCAAAGGTTGGACCGTGTGGCAAGAGGTGGAGCAGTACATGCGCCGTGTGTACCGCGACAACGGCTACCTCGAGGTGAAGGGGCCACAAATTTTGGATCAGAGCTTGTGGGAGAAAACGGGCCACTGGGACAAATACCGCGAGAACATGTTTGTCACCGAATCGGAAAAGCGTGACTACGCGTTGAAGCCGATGAACTGCCCTGGTCACATCATCATTTTTAAGCAGGGCATCAAGAGTTATCGCGATTTGCCATTGCGCTTCGGTGAGTTTGGCCAATGCCACCGTAACGAGCCCAGCGGTGGCTTGCACGGCATCATGCGTGTGCGCGCCTTCACGCAAGATGACGGCCACATTTTTTGTACCGAAGACCAAATTCAAGCCGAGGTGGTGGCCTTCACCACCTTGCTGCAAAAAGTCTACAAAGACTTTGGCTTCACCGACATCATCTACAAACTCTCGACCCGTCCCGAGCAACGCATTGGCACCGAAGAAAGCTGGGACCGTGCCGAAAACGCGCTGGCCGAAGGCTTGCGTGCTTCTGGGTGTGAGTTTTCGTACTTGCCGGGCGAGGGCGCGTTTTACGGCCCGAAAATCGAATACACCCTGAAAGACGCGATTGGCCGCGAATGGCAATGTGGCACGATTCAGGTCGACCCCAATTTGCCTGAGCGCTTGGACGCCGAATTTGTGGGCGAGGATGGCTCGCGTCATCGCCCCATCATGCTGCACCGCGCCATTGTGGGGAGCCTCGAGCGTTTTATCGGTATTTTGATCGAGCAGCACGCTGGCGCCTTGCCGACTTGGCTCGCACCGACCCAGGTTTCGGTCCTCAATATCACTGATTCCCAGGCTGAATATGCCCAAGAAGTTGCGAAAACGCTGCGAAATCAAGGGCTTAGGGTCGATTTAGACCTCCGGAACGAGAAAATCACGTATAAAATACGCGAGCATTCAATGCAAAAGCTTCCCTACATCTTGGTCGTAGGCGACAAAGAGAAGGAAGCTGGCGCCG
>Ga0228702_1000835_pt1 | contig 21869 bp, 18 predicted proteins | sample McNCre217_Aug_MG_2_FD_178018 | JGI IMG/M metagenome (GOLD analysis project Ga0228702, IMG submission 178018) | Freshwater microbial communities from McNutts Creek, Athens, Georgia, United States - 20-17_Aug_MG | ecosystem: Environmental > Aquatic > Freshwater > Creek | place: USA: Georgia...
GGCTTTCGGACCCAATGCCGCAACCCAGATCGGCCACCGATGAAACCCCCGCGTTCCGGAACCGCCCCGCGTGCAGCGCCGCAACCACCAAACGACTCGCCTGCTCCAAGCCGGCCTCGGTGAACAGCATTCGTTCGGCAAACTCGCCAAACTTGGCCTGCGCGCGGTGACGCAACTTTGCCTGTGTGAGCACGGCCGCAACCAGTGCCGGGGAATGCCCCTGAGTGCGCAACTGACTGACCAGCTTCACCACATCGGTCTTGCTCTGGTAGTCCACCGACTGCAGCAACTGCTGACCGGCGGGGGTCATCAGTTCCACAAAATCTTGGCGCTCCATGCGGTCTAGGCTACCAACTGGCAACTAGCACTCGTAGGGGGAGAGTGCTAATATCAACTCGTAAACCCGCAACACACAGAAGAGGTTCATTGTGTCTGTACAGATCAAGCCACTCGAAGATCGCATTGTTGTTCGCCCAGTTGCAGCCGAGCAGGTAACTGCTTCGGGTCTGGTTATTCCAGACACCGCAACCAAGGAAAAGCCACAGGAGGCCGAGGTTATTGCCGTGGGTCCTGGTCGTGTAGACGACAGCGGCAAGCGCATTCCGGTTGACGTTGCAGTTGGCGACAAGGTTATCTTCAGCAAGTACGGCGGCACCGAGCTCAAGTTCGGCGGCGAGGAGTACCTGGTGCTCAGCGCTCGCGACGTACTAGCAATTGTGGTTCGCTAACCACACCAAACTTTCAACCCCAGTTGTTCCCTAACCGGAGCAGCTGGGGTTTAGTTTTTGGTGGGTAGTCTTGAGGAGACAGAAAGAGGCATCGATGGCCGTTGGCCCTGAACCCAAGAACCTCAAACGCGGCCTCCTCTACGGCTTTAGTGCGTATTTGATTTGGGGCAGCTTCCCCATTCTGATCAAGTCGCTGAGTTTTGCCAACCCCTTCGAGGTTGTGGTTTGGCGGATTGCATTCGGACTGCTTCTTGCCTTGATACTGATTAGCGCAACTCGCACCTGGCGCAATGTGCTCGAGGTAGTTCGCGACAAGCGCCGGCTTGGGCTATTGGCTTTCTGCAGCGTGCTCATCTATGTGAACTGGCAGATCTATGTGATTGGTGTTGCCAGCGGGCATGTGGTGGAGACCGCCTTGGGCTATTTCATCAACCCACTCGTGACCATTGTTCTGGCGGTTTTGTTTCAAAAGGAGCGCATGGCAACATTGCAATGGGTTGCCGTTGGCTTTGGTGCCCTGGCGGTTGGTGTGATCACCTGGGATTACGGGCAGGTGCCGTGGATTGCCTTGAGCCTTGCAATTTCGTTTGGTTTCTACGGCTTGGTCAAGAGCCGAATCGGCGGCACCGTGACTCCGCTTACCGGCTACTCGGTTGAGACCGCCCTACTGGTTCCCGTGGCGCTGGCGCAGGGGATCGTGGTGGCTAACATCGATGGGTTGAAAATTGGCACCGATGGTTGGTGGAGTTGGGCCGGCCTTCTCACGTTTGGATTCCTCACCGCAATTCCACTGATTTTGTTCGGCGCCGCGGCCAAACACCTTCCACTGAGTTATGTGGGCTTCATGCAGTACATGACTCCAACTATGCAGTTTGTGTTTGCACTGACCCTGTTTCACGAGCCGATGCCGGCCAGTCGCTGGGTGGGTTTTGGGCTGGTTTGGGTGGCGCTCGCCGTGCTATCGGTTCATGTGGTTCGCAGATTGCGAGCAGCGCGAGGACACTAGCGCCAAAATTGCGCAAATACCGATGATCGTTCGGATGTAAAGGTTTTGTTACGACAAGAGTCTTTTGATGGTTTTGCGCACTCTTTCGGTTCTAGACTTGGAAATGCATGCCTCGGCAAAGCCGCTGAGGCCAACTACACAGGAGTAGAAAATATGAACAAGACCCGTAAGGTTTTGGGCACTGTAGCTGCAGTAGCTGCCGTGAGCCTCACCGTGGGTGTTGCGATGCCAGCAAACGCTGCCGGTGCCGCAGACAAGACCCTCAACATCACCAGCATTCTTCCGCTTACTGGTGCGCTTTCGTTCCTTTACCCACCAATGGAAGCCGGAGCAGCTCTTGCTCTTGCAGACATCAACAAGGCCGGTGGCGTTCTTGGTAACAAGGTAACCATCAGCTGGAAGGACTCCGGCGACGGCAGCAACCTTGCAGTTTCCACCCAGTCGGCAACCGCTGCTATTGCAGCAAAGACCGACGTTGTTCTTGGTGCTGCTGCTTCGGGTGTTACCCGTAACATCATCAACCAGATCACCGGTGCTGGCATTGTTCAGATCTCCCCATCGAACACCGCTCCTGACTTGAGCACTTGGAAGGACAGCGGTTTCTACTTCCGTACCGCTCCAAGCGACACCCTTCAGGGACGCATTGCTGCCAACCAGATCCTTCAGGATGGCGCTCAGACCGTTTCGATCATTTACCAGGACACCTCCTACGGAAACGGTCTGACCAACGTTGCTAAGAGCGTTCTTAGCAAGGCTGGCGCAACCGTAAACGCAGTTGCATTCCCTGAGAACGAGACCAACTTCGACTCGATCATTGCCAAGGTAACCGCAACCAAGCCAGACGCAGTTCTCATCGTTTCGTACGACGAGGTTAAGAAGGCTGTTCCAGCTCTTAAGGCTGCAGGCTTCCCTGGTGGCAACATCTACCTCGTAGACGGAAACACCATCGACTTCAGCAAGGAGTCGTTCGCTTCGTACCTCGCCGGTGCACAGGGAACCATCCCTGGCTTCGCTACCTCGGACGCATTCAAGGCTCGCTTGAAGGCTGCCTATGCAAAGCTGCACCCAGGTAAGGTACTTGCTGACTTCACCTACGCAGCTGAGTCGTACGACGCAGTTACCCTAGTTGCCCTAGCAGCTCAGGCTGCTGGCAAGGCAACCGGTGCCGCAATCAAGAAGCAGCTCACCGCTGTTTCGCTTGCTGGCGCTGGCAAGGCTAAGGTGACCTCGTTCGCTGCAGGCCTAAAGGCTCTGAAGGCTAAGAAGAAGATCAACTACGACGGCTTCAGCGGTCCAATTGAGTTCGACGCCAACGGTGACCCAACCGGTGCTTACATTGGCATCTACCGCTACGACGCTAAGGGTCTGAACCACCTGACCAAGACCGTAGCCGGTAACAAGTAGTCCTTACTCGCGAGAGTAAAACTACAAGGCTCTAAGGGGCCGAGTTTCAGTTGAAAGACTGGGGCTCGGTCCCTTTCCTTTTGCCCGTTCAACCGCGCTCTATTTGAAGCGACACGGATGGATACATGGCAAAGCAGAAACCCCGCTCGATTGAGCGGGGTTTCGTTGTTGAGGCTTTGCGGTTTACAGCTCGGCCAGGTTACCCAGGTAGAGTTCAACCATCTTGGGGTCGTTCAACAGTTCGCGACCGGTACCGGTATACGAATCCTTGCCCTGGTCCAGAACGTAGGCGCGGTCACAGATCTGCAGGCAGCGGCGAGCGTTCTGCTCCACCATCACCACGGTTACACCCGCCTTGTTAACCTGCTTCACGCGTAGGAATGCCTCATCCTGACGCACTGGCGAAAGACCGGCCGAAGGCTCGTCTAGCAAGAGCACAGAGGGGTTCACCATGAGTGCACGACCCATTGCAACCATCTGACGCTCACCACCGGAAAGCGAGCCGGCCTTCTGGGCGCGACGCTTGCCGAGGTCGGGGAAGATGCTGGTCACAAATTCAAAGCGCTCGTCAAAGTCCTTTGGGTTCTGGAACACGCCCATCTCTAGGTTTTCCTGAATTGAAAGGCTTGGGAACACGTTGTTGGTCTGCGGCACAAATGCCACCTTTTTGCTAACCAACTTGTTGGCCTTGAGGTTGGTAATGTCTTCGCCCTTGAGGAAAATCTTTCCGCTACGAACGTTCACCAAACCAAAGATGGCCTTGAGAAGCGTGGACTTACCGGCACCGTTAGGGCCGATGATGCCAATCAGCTCACCCTCGTGAGCGGTTAGCGAACAGCCGTTGAGAATGTTGATTCCAGGCAGGTAGCCGGCATCGATGTTGTCTACGAATACCACCGCGTCTTGCTTAGACACGGCCTTGCTCAGCAGGTTCTCGCTCATTATTTGCTCTCCCGAACGGTATCGATTGACACAGTTCCCAGGTCAACGTCTGCGTGGGCGCCAAGGTAGGCGTCGATCACGGCTTGGTTCTTCATTACGTCACCAGGAGGGCCCTCGGCAACAATCTTTCCTTCGGCCATAACAATCACCCAGTCGCTGATGTGGCGAACCATGTGCATGTCGTGTTCCACAAACAGCACGGTGGTGCCGTGCTCTTTGAGGCCCTTGATGTGTTCTAGCAGGCTCTGGGTTAGGGCGGGGTTAACTCCGGCCATCGGCTCGTCGAGCATCACCAGTTTTGGGTCACTCATGAGGGCACGAGCCATTTCCAGCAACTTGCGCTGACCACCCGACAGGGCGGCAGCGTAGTCTTCGCTCTTGGCGTCCAACTTAAAGCGCTTGAGCAGGGCCTCGGCGCGCTCGGTGATCTCCTTCTCCTTTGCAGCCCAGACGGGCTTTACAAAGGCGCGGAAGAAACCTTCGCCAGGGTTGTCCTGCGCGCCAAGGCGCATGTTGTCTAGCACGGTGAGAAGGCTCAGAGCCTTGGTCAGCTGGAAGGTGCGAACCATTCCCCAGCGCGCCACCTTGTGAGGCGCAACTCCTGCCAATTGACGACCCTCAAAGTTCCAGCTACCGGTGTTTGGCTTGTCAAAACCGGTGAGCAGGTTGAAGAGGGTGGTCTTACCGGCACCGTTTGGGCCAATCAGTGCGGTGATCTTGCCGCGAGGGATCTCAACGTGGGCCACGTTTACGGCGGTTAGACCACCGAAAGTGCGAGTCACGTTGTCGGCAACAAGGATTGGGTCAACCTTGGCACAGCCGGGTTCGATTGCGCCCTTGGCGATTGCTTCGAGGTGTGCCTCGGCAGTTGCTTTCTTAGCCATTGAACTGCATCTCCTTCTTGTTTCCGAAGAATCCCTGAGGGCGGAATATCACAAGCAACATTAGGAACAGACCCACCAGCAGGTAGCGAATCTGACCAACCTGAGCAATGCTCAGGAATGGAAGCGCCCCAATGTTTACCAACCCTTCGAGAACCGTCTGCGTGAGCATTAGGAACATGAAGAACACGGCCGATCCTACAACTGGACCAAGGATGGTTGCAGCTCCGCCTAGGAGCAGAACGGTCCAGGTCATGAAGGTGAAGTTTGACACCCAGGTGCTTGGCTGGTTGGTCTGCGACGAAAGGGTAAACACAATGCCGCCTAGGGCACCGATCACACCACCCAAAACCAGTGACTGCATCTTGTAAACGAATACGTTCTTACCAAGCGAACGAACGGCGTCTTCGTCTTCACGAATACCCTTCAGGGTTCTACCCCAAGGGCTCTTGGTGAGCACGTACATGAGGATGGCGCAGATCAGCACGAGTCCCCAGGCCACAACGCGAACCCAGACTTCCTTCTCGCTGAGCGAGATGATGCCAAGGTTGTAACGCCCCTTAGGAATTGGATTGAGAGCGTAGAAGTCGCCACCGAATTCGCTAAGACCGTTGCTACCGCCGGTAACTGCTGCAAACTGCGAGGTTCCAAATGCGTAGTAGAGAGCCTGTGCCGCAGCGATGGTCACAATCGCTAGGTAGTCGGCACGCAGTCGCAGGGTTGGAATACCCAGTACCAGAGCGAACACCGCGGCACAAAGGATTCCAAAACCAAACGAACCCCACATGTTCCAGTGCAGGTTCAGGGTGGCAAAGGCGTAGCCGTAGGCGCCCAGAGCGGCAAAGCCGGCTTGGCCGAAGTTGAGCAATCCGGTGTAACCGAAGTGCATGGCCAAACCAAGCGCACACAGTGCATAGGCGGCCGTGAAGACACCAATCAACTCACCAGCGGTGAGGTTAAAGATCTGTACAAAATCCATTTTTAGACCTCCTAGCCCAATCGCTGTTTCTTGCCCAGAACGCCCTGTGGGCGAACAATCAGGATCACAATAAGAATCACAAGTGCAGCGGCGTAACGCAGCTCGTTTGGAATGAAGAGGCTGGAAACTTCAACCACCATTCCAATGATGAGCGCACCAACACCTGCACCAAAAGCGGTTCCAAGACCGCCAAGGGTAACTGCGGCAAACAAGAGCAACAGGATGTCGAATCCGGTGAGCCAGTTGGCCTGGTACTCCATGCCGTAGAGCGCTCCCGCAAGACCGGTGAGCGCACCGGCTGCAACCCAAACAATGCGGATGATTCGCTCCACATCAATACCGGTTGCAGAAGCCAGTGCCGAGTTGTCGCTCACCGCACGAGTTGCCTTGCCAATGCGAGTGCGGGTAAGGAAGAGTGCAACGCCAACCAGCGCAAGCACCGAAATCAGCATGCCCCACAGGGTGTTGTCGGTAACGCTAATTGGGCCAAACTTCACAATTGAACCGCCGCCGGCGATGTCCTTGGTGTCTCCGTTGAATACCAATAGGTACAGGTAGCGAATAACAATGCCAAAGCCGATTGAAACAATCATCATCTGGTTGAGGCCCATACGGCGCTTACGAAGCGGCATCCATAGACCTGCGTCTTGAACCCAACCAAAAGCGGCGGTAACCACAATGGCAACCATGCCGGCCATAGCCACTGGCCAACCAAGCACCGCGTGGAACAGCCACATCATGAGGGCACCCAGAGTGACCATTTCACCGTGAGCAAAGTTGCTCAAACCGGTGGTTCCAAAGATTAGCGAGATACCAATCGCGGCCAGAGCCAAGAGGAGTCCAAAGTTGAGTCCCGAGAACACACGGCTAATCAGCTGATCGGTGAACGGAACCGTTGCAGTTACCTGGCCACCAAACTTGAACAACACGGCTGCAAAAGTAACCTGAGTCAGGTCAGCTTCCATCGATGGATTGGTCACGGCAAAGCCCTTTGGCAGGGTGCTTTCGTTGATCTTCACCTCGTATTTGCCGGCCTTTGGCACAGCAATGAGCCAGCGGCCACCTTCGTCGGATACCGACTTGGCAGTGAAGCTACCGAGCGTTGCGGTTACGGTTACTCCCTTGATTGGGTCACCGTTGAGCTTGAGAGCACCAGCAATGCTGTATTCCCAAGTGGCTGGGTCGCCAAAGTCTTCGGAGTGCGGCGCCTGGATAGTTTGGTGTTGCGCTGCGGAAACTCGGTGGCTAGAAGTGGTGATTGCCTGCGCTGGGGCTGCAATCACCAAGCCGGTTAGGGCCAGAGCCAGAGTTGCCACTAGGTACGACCAACTACGACCCAGTGGGGTGGTAGGACGGTTCAATGTGACCTCCAAATTGGGCAAAGAACCGAGTTGGCGTCTTTGCGAACATTCAAAAATAATGTCCATGCTCCTTGCAGAGTCATGTTCATTAACCTCGAAAAGCATACTCCTGTTACCGCTCTAAGGGGGCGGACGTTACCAGACCGAAACGATAGACTTAACTAACCTTTTACACGCCACCAGCGAGGCTTTTTCATGACTCAAAACGACCCTTTCGGCTTTGTAGGACTCACTTACGACGACGTGCTTCTGCTGCCGGGTGAATCCAACGTGGTTCCGAGTGGCGTGCTCACCAAGACTCAGCTAACTAAGCGCGTGAGCATTAACGTTCCACTGCTGTCTAGCGCAATGGACACCGTTACCGAGAGCCGCATGGCCATTGCCATGGCTCGCCAGGGCGGAATCGGTGTTTTGCACCGCAACCTTTCTATTGAGCGTCAGGCCGCCGAGGTTGACATGGTTAAGCGTTCGGAAGCCGGAATGATCACTCACCCGGTTACCACCAGCCCGCTGGCTACCATCCAGGAAGTTGACGACTTGTGCCGCCGCTATCGCGTTTCCGGCCTGCCTGTGGTTGAAGAAGACGGAACTCTGGTTGGCATTGTGACCAACCGCGACATGCGTTTTGTGCTGGATGTTCAGCGCACCATCACTCTGGTGAAAGACGTAATGACTCCAACTCCGCTCGTTGTGGCAAACGTGGGTATTCGTCCGGAAGATGCCATTGCGATCTTTGCGCAGCACCGCATTGAGAAGCTGCCACTGGTTGACGAAGCCGGCAAGCTCAAGGGCCTCATCACGGTAAAAGACTTTGACAAGAGCGAGAAGTACCCGCTTGCCAGCAAGGATGGCGCCGGACGTTTGCTGGTTGCTGCAGCCGTTGGTGTTGGAGCCGACGCCTGGGAGCGTTCGATGGCTCTGGTTGATGCCGGCGTTGACATTCTGGTGGTAGACACCGCGCACGGCCACAACAACATGGTTCTAGACATGGTTGCCAAGCTCAAGGCGGAGCCGTTTGCTCGCAACGTTGACGTGATTGGCGGAAACGTGGCTACCCGCGAAGGCGCTGCCGCTCTGGTTGCGGCCGGAGTAGACGGCGTAAAGGTTGGCGTTGGTCCGGGCTCCATTTGCACCACTCGAGTGGTTGCAGGTGTTGGTGTGCCACAGGTTACCGCCGTGTATCAAGCATCGTTGGCTGCAAAGCCCGCCGGTGTTCCTGTAATTGCAGACGGCGGTTTGCAGTACTCGGGCGACATTGCCAAGGCGCTCGTTGCCGGAGCAAACGCAGTGATGCTTGGCTCGTTGTTGGCAGGCACCGATGAAGCTCCGGGCGAGGTTACCTTTGTGGGTGGCAAGCAGTACAAGACCTACCGCGGCATGGGTTCGCTTGGCGCAATGCAAAGCCGCGGTCAGGCTCAGAGCTACAGCAAGGACCGCTACTTCCAGGACGACGTGCTGCGCGAAGACAAGTTGGTGCCAGAGGGCATCGAGGGTCGCGTGGCTTACAAGGGCTCGGTGGCTAGCGTTACGCACCAGCTGGTTGGCGGATTACGAGCATCGATGGGCTATGTAGGCGCCGAAAACATTGACGAATTGCAAAGCAAGGGCAAGTTTGTGCGCATCACCGCAGCCGGTCTGCGTGAGAGCCACCCACACGACGTACAGGGCATTGCCGAAGCCCCTAACTACAGCAGTCGCTAACCAATAAAGGGGTAAGGCATGTCTGACATTGAGATTGGCCGCGGAAAGCGCGGAAACCGTAGCTGGGCGTTTGACGACGTGGCCGTGGTGCCTTCGCGCCGCACCCGCGATCCACAGGATGTATCCACCGCATGGACCATTGATGCGTTCAAGTTTGCGCTGCCGGTTATGGCCGCGCCAATGGACAGCGTGGTTTCACCGGAGACCGCAATCAAGATTGGCGAGTTGGGCGGTCTTGGTGTTCTAGACCTTGAGGGTCTGTGGACTCGCTACGAGAACCCGGAGAAGCAGCTGGCCGAGATTGCCAAGGCACCTGCGGATGCCGTGGTGGGCCTGCTGCGCAAGCTCTACTCGGAGCCGATCAAGGCCGAACTTATTCGCGACCGCATTGCGCAGGTTCGCGCAGCCGGTGTGATCGTTGCAGGTGCGCTTAGCCCGCAGAGCACTGCCGAGTTTTCCGCCACCGTGCTGAAGGCGGGCGTTGACCTGTTTGTGATTCGCGGCACCACCGTGAGCGCGGAGCACGTGAGCAAGACCTCCGAGCCGCTCAACCTAAAGCAGTTCATTTACGAACTCGACGTGCCCGTAATTGTTGGTGGCGCTGCCACTTACACCGCCGCACTTCACCTAATGCGCACCGGTGCCGCGGGTGTTCTGGTTGGTTTTGGTGGCGGAGCAGCCAGCACCACGCGTAACGTGCTTGGAATTCACGCACCGATGGCAACCGCCGTGGCCGATGTTGCAGGCGCTCGCCGCGACTACATGGACGAGAGCGGCGGACGCTACGTTCACGTGATTGCCGATGGCGGTCTTGGCACTTCGGGTGACATTGTGAAGGCAATTGCCTGCGGCGCCGACGCGGTGATGCTAGGCAGCGTTTTGGCTCAGGCCAACGAAGCACCTGGACTGGGTTACCACTGGGGTCAAGAGGCTTGGCACGAGGAACTTCCACGCGGAACCCGTGTTGAAGTTGGCCACAGCGCACCTCTCGAGGAGATTCTGCTCGGCCCGGCAAGCAACGCCTCGGGAACCACCAACCTGATTGGTGCGCTGCGCCGCGCCATGGCCACCACCGGCTACTCGGACCTCAAAGAGTTTCAGCGCTGCGACGTGGTGGTTGCCCCTTACTCGCCACGCTAGAGCTGTAACAGCCAAACGCGGAAACGAGTTCCAAAACTCATGAGCCACCACAACACACCAACCTGGTTTGAGGTGGCACGCCGCCCCAAGTGGATTGGTGCGTTGGCGATTGCGCTCGCCGTGGCTGCCATTTGCGGGCTTCTTGCGCAATGGCAGGGTGCGCGCAGCTTTGAAGCCGGGCTTCCCAAAATCTCCAGCCTGCGCACCCACACGCTAAACAGTGTTCTGGCGCCCAACCGCGCGGCCGGCCTGAACGCGGTGGGCACCAAGGTGGCCGTGGAACTTATCGTGAACACCAAACAGTGCAACGTGATCACGGGCCGCGTTCAGAAAAACGGCGAACCGGGAAACTGGGTGGTTTGCCGGGCCGAGACCAGGGGTCATTCGGCCGCCACCATTCCGATTGCACTCGGATTTAGCGACAGCTTGAGCCAAGCCAAGAGCGCCGCCGCTTCACTTGCCGACAAACCTGATTTCACCGCCAAGTTCACCGGTTTGCTGGCCCCAGGCGAGGGCCCGTTGCCGATTTCGGCGGGCGGGAATCCAGTTCTTGGCAGCCTTTCGGTTGGCCAACTGGCAAACCTGTATTCTCCGGAAACAGCAATCGATGCCTACCCGCTTTTTTTGCTTGTGGTTAACTCCGCTGCACCCGGCCTTGACCGAATCACCGTGACCACCGCTACCGAAGCGCAGATCAACTGGCTCAGTGCTTTTTACGCTCTGGAGTGGATTGTGTTCTGCGGCTTTAGCGTGTTCCTGTGGTGGCGTTTGGTGCGCGATGCTCAGCTCAAGGAAGCCGCCGCAAACGCCCCTGCTGGCCAATAACCGTGCGGTAAACTTGACCAATGGCAACCCAATCCTCCCCAGTAATCGGTGCGCTCAAGCTGTACCGCGTGGCATCCAGAATCACAGGAACTCTGCTGGTTCTGCTCATGGTTGAGGTGGGCGTGCGTTATGGTCTCGGCCTGGATCTTTGGCTGGCTGGACCTCAGGGATTCCTGGCTTTGGTGCCACACAGCAGCCTCGAAGGCGCAATGCCAAGCACCGGACTCAACATCAGCACCAGCATTCTGATTGTGCACGGTTGGTTCTATGTGCTTTACCTCTACAGCGACTTCCGTATTTGGACTCTGCTGGAGTGGAAGTTCAGCCGATTCCTAATCATTGCCGCCGGTGGCGTTGTGCCACTGCTCTCGTTCTTTACCGAAGCCCACTTCCACAAGGTGGCAACCCAGCAGATTGCCCAGGAGGCGTAATGTCCAAGCCGGTTCTTGTAGTTGACTTTGGTGCGCAGTACGCGCAACTCATTGCTCGCCGCGTGCGCGAGGCAAACGTGTACAGCGAGATTGTGCACCACAACATTTCCGCCGAGCAGGTCAAGGCCAAGAACCCCGCGGCAATCATTTTGTCGGGCGGTCCATCATCGGTGTATGAACCTGGGGCACCGATTCTTGACCCACAGATTTTGGAACTGGGCATTCCGGTGTTGGGCATTTGCTACGGCTTCCAGACCATTGCTAACACACTGGGTGGTCGTGTGGATGCCACCGGTAAGAAGGAATACGGCGCCACCGATCTGAAGGTAGCCGCTAGTGGCGAGATTCTTGCTGGGCAGCCTGCCGACCAAACCTGCTGGATGAGTCACGGCGACCAGGTGGTTGAGGCTCCTGCGGGATTTGAGGTTCTGGCAAGCACCGAGACCACCCCGGTGGCCGCGTTTGCTAACTCGGAAAAGAAGATCTACGGCGTGCAGTGGCACCCGGAGGTAAAGCACTCGCAGTTTGGCCAGAACGTTCTGGTGAACTTCTTGCACAACGCCGCAGGCATTGCACCCGACTGGAACTCGGGCAACGTGATTGCCGAGCAGGTTGCCAAGATTCGCGAGCAGGTTGGCGATGCCCGAGTAATCTGTGGACTTTCAGGTGGAGTCGACTCCGCCGTTGCGGCTGCCATTGTTCACAAGGCGGTTGGCGACCAGTTGACCTGCGTGTTTGTGAACCACGGCCTACTGCGCCAAGACGAAGCCGAGCAGGTGGAGCGCGACTACGTGGCCGCCACCGGTATTCGCCTGGTAACCGTTGACGCGGAGCAAAAGTTCCTGGAGGCGCTCGCCGGAGTGAGTGACCCGGAGACCAAGCGCAAGATTATTGGCCGAGAGTTCATTCGCACCTTTGAAGAGGCAGAGCGCAAGCTGGTGGCCGAAGCCGCGGCTGACAACCGCCAAATCAAGTTCCTGGTTCAGGGAACCTTGTACCCAGACGTGGTTGAGAGTGGCGGAGGCGCAACCGCCGGCATCAAGAGCCACCACAACGTTGGCGGTTTGCCAGACGACCTGCAGTTTGAACTGGTTGAGCCGCTTCGCGCACTATTCAAAGACGAGGTTCGCGCCATTGGTGCCGAACTTGGCCTACCCCACGAGATTGTTCAGCGCCAGCCGTTCCCAGGCCCAGGCCTTGGCATTCGCATTGTTGGTGAAGTGAACAAGGAACGCCTAGACCTGCTGCGCAAGGCAGACGCCATTGTTCGCGCCGAGCTCACAGCAGCCGGCCTGGATGGCGAAATCTGGCAGTGCCCGGTTGTGCTGCTGGCCGACGTTCGCTCGGTTGGTGTTCAGGGAGACGGCCGAACCTACGGTCACCCGATTGTGTTGCGTCCGGTTTCATCCGAAGACGCCATGACCGCCGACTGGAGTCGTCTGCCATACGACCTACTGGCCAAGATTTCCAACCGCATCACCAACGAGGTTGCCGGCGTAAACCGAGTGGTCCTCGACGTAACCAGCAAGCCACCCGGAACCATCGAGTGGGAGTAGGCGTATTCGGGCATCGCGGTGCCTCCGGCTACCGTCCCGAAAACACGCTCGAGGCGTTTGAACTGGCGTTCCAGCAGGGCGCCGATGCCATTGAGTGCGACCTCGTGCCAACGCTCGATGGCCACCTGGTGATTCGCCACGAGAACCGACTGAGCCACACCACCAACGTTGCTGCTCTGCCGGAGTTCGCATCAAAGCGCATTCAGGAATTCCAAATCTGGCAAGACATTGATGACTGGTGCACCGAGAAACTTACCTTGGCCGAGCTCAAGCAGTTGCGAGCCATCGAACGCATTCCGGATGTACGCCCGGGAAGCGCCAAGTTTGACGGTCGGTTTGAAATTCCAACCATCGATGAGTTGTTGCTGGCACCTTTTGCAGCGGGCAAAACGCTGATTCTGGAACTCAAGGAACCCAACTTTTTCTTTGAGCGCGGAATCGACACCCCGGCCATGCTCGTGGAGCGCTTGGCCGCCATTGATTGGCAGTCGCGCGGCATCAGCATTGTGATGGAGAGTTTTGACCGCTGGAGTCTGCTGCGCTGCAAGGAGTTGGCGCGCGCTGCGGGCATCGATGCCAAGTTTGTGCTGCTCACCGAACGCTGGTGGCTGCCCAAGACCGGCGCTGCCGAGCTCACCGCATTCATTGACCAGGTGGCCAAGGACTTTGATGGGCTCAGTGTTGAGCTTGCGGCAATCGCCGAGCTTTGGCCCAACTTTGTGGCACAGGCACACGAGCGCGGACTGCTGGCATACGTGTGGACCGCGCGGGCGGAAGATTCCGAAACCAGCATCGATGAATACTATGCGCACATTATTGAGCTGGGAGCCAACGGCATTTTTGCCGACCAGCCTGACCTGCTGCGCGCCTGTGTCGACGCCCTCGCCTAAGATTTTCTAGTCATGACCGAGCTCTCCTTCTTTAACGATTTCAATCGCGCCGACACCCTGCTTGAGGGGTTGAATCCGCAGCAACGGGCGGCCGTTGAACACCGTGGCCCTGCCCTGCTGATTGTGGCCGGTGCCGGGTCGGGCAAGACTCGTGTTCTAACTCACCGCATTGCGCATCTGCTAGCAAAACGAGAGCTTTGGCCAAGTCAGATTTTGGCTATTACCTTTACCAACAAGGCCGCCGCCGAAATGCGCGAGCGTGTGAAGCAACTGCTTGGCGAAGACGCGGGCGGAATGTGGATCAAGACCTTTCACTCGGCATGCGTAATGATTCTTCGCCGCGAGGCCGAGCGGCTAGGGCACAACGCCAACTTCACTATTTACGACTCGGGCGACAGCCGTGCCATTCTCAAGCGTTTGATTCGCGACCTTGGCGCGGACATTCACAAACTCACTCCCGCGGGTGTTGCCAGCGCCATTAGCAACGCCAAAAATGAGTTGGCCGATGCCGAGAGTTTTGCTCGCGCCGGCGACAACTCCGATCCGGTGCACCGCATGATAAGCGAAATATTTGAGCGATACCAAGCCGAGCTTCGCCGCAACAACGCGTTCGACTTTGACGACCTGATTGCCGAGACCGTGCATCTCTTCCGCCACTTCCCGGACGTGGCCGCGCAGTACCAACGCAAGTTCCGCCACATTTTGGTTGATGAGTACCAGGACACCAACCACGCCCAGTACGCCCTGATTCGTGAGCTCACCATGCCACTTGAGGCTGAGAGTGCAAACATCGATGAAAAGACCGGCGAAGTGCTGCCCCCTGCGGCACTCACCGTGGTAGGTGACTCGGACCAGAGTATTTATGCATTCCGCGGTGCAGACATTCGTAACATCAGCGAGTTTGAGAAAGACTTCCGCGGCGCCAAAACCATCCTGCTGGAGCAGAACTACCGCAGCACGCAGAACATTCTTTCGGCCGCCAACGCCGTGATCAGCAACAACTTTGACCGACCCGCCAAGAACCTGTGGACGGACTCGGGCGACGGCGAAAAGATTGTTGGCTTCACGGGTTATTCGGCACACGACGAAGCCCAGTTTGTTGCCGACGAAATTGCCGCCCTGCACCGCAACGGCATGGACTACCGCGAGATGGCGGTTATCTACCGAACCAACTCTCAGACTCGTGCGCTTGAAGAAATCTTTGTGCGCAGCGCGGTGCCCTACCGCGTGATTGGAGGCACCAAGTTCTATGAGCGCCAGGAAATTAAAGACGCATTTGGTTACTTGGTTGCGGTGGCTAACGCCAAGGATGACCTAGCCACTCGCCGCATTCTGAACGTGCCAAAGCGCGGCATTGGCGACGCAACCGAAACCCAGTTGGCAAAGTTTGGAACCGAGCACGGACTGAGTGTTCGAGAGGTTTTGGACCACGTTGACGAACTCGGTTTTGGACCAAAGATCAACTCCGGCATCAAGGGTCTGGCGGCTCTCCTGCACCAGCTTGAAGAAATGATTCCAACCGCAGGCGTTGACGCAATTCTGCGCGAGGCGCTAGACAAGAGCGGTTACCTGGAGAGCCTGCGTTCCAGCCGTGACCCACAAGACGAGGCGCGCGTTGAGAACCTCGAGGAATTGGTGAACGTGGCGCGCGAATTCCAGCGGAATAACCCCGATGGTCGCCTGCCGGACTTCTTGAACGAGGTGGCCCTGGTTGCTGCTGCCGACGATCTGGACGATGCTTCTGGAACCGTGAGCCTGATGACCCTCCACACGGCCAAGGGCTTGGAGTACGACGCAGTATTCCTCACCGGAATTGAAGAAGGCCTGCTGCCACACCGGATGGCGTTTATTGAGCCAGGTGGTTTGGCCGAGGAGCGGCGTTTGTTCTACGTGGGAATCACTCGTGCTCGCAAGCAACTTCACCTGAGTTTGGCCATGAGCCGCACAACCTTTGGTGAGAGCGACGCCGCGACCCCGAGCCGATTCCTAAACGAGATTCCCACCAGCCTGATTGCCTGGCGCGAATCCGGTGCACGTCGTTTGCCTTCGTACCGCCCTTCCATTGCGGACAGCAACGGCTACACCCCTGCACCAACCAAGCCAAAGACCGAGTGGAACGGAGCCATTAGCTCGGTGAAAAACAACGGCGACATGGAACTGGTGCCGGGTGAGTTTGTGATGCACGCCGACTTTGGCAAGGGCAAGGTGGTTACCGTGAACGGTGTTCCACCCAAGCAGACCGCAGAGATTCACTTTGGCGCCGTTGGCGTGAAGAAACTGCTGGTGAAGGTTGCTCCCATCACCAAAATCGATGGCTAACTAACATCGATGCCGGTTTGTTTGTATTCGCATTCTCAATGAGTGAAAACCGCGGAGTTATGCGCCCGAGGTGCCAATTTGCAGGGGTCAACGGGGCTAGACTTTAAGAGGCTTTCTGCCCCAATTTCCAGTCCAAAGGATTAGCAGTGGATTTATTTGAGTATCAGGCGCGCGACCTGTTTGAGGCCTACGGAGTTCCAGTACTCCAAGGACTAATTGCAGACACCCCAGAAGAGGCCCGCGATGCAGCGGCCAAGATTGGCGGCGTTGTAGTTGTAAAGGCCCAGGTTCAGGTTGGTGGCCGTGGTAAGGCCGGCGGCGTAAAGGTTGTAAAGAGCCCTGATGAGGCTTTTGAAAAGGCCAACGACATTCTGGGTCTTGACATTAAGGGCCACGTTGTAAAGCGCGTGATGATTGCCCAGGGTGCAGCCATTGAGAAGGAGTTCTACTTCTCGGTTCTGCTAGACAGAAGCAACCGCACCTTCCTCTCGCTCTGCAGCGTTGAGGGCGGAATGGAGATTGAGCAGCTTGCAGTTGAGCGCCCCGAGGCGCTGGCCAAGATTCCCGTGGACGCACTCGAGGGAATCACCCCAGAGAAGGCGCTGGCAATTGCCAAGGCAGGTGGCTTCAACGATGAGTTGGCAGCCAAGGTTGCACCGGTGTTTGTAAAGCTTTGGGAAGTTTTCAAGAACGAAGACGCCACCCTGGTTGAGGTGAACCCGCTGGTCCTCACCACCGCTGGTGACATTGTTGCCCTAGATGGCAAGGTTTCGTTGGACGAGAACGCTGAGTTCCGTCACACCGACCGCGAAGAGGTTTCTATTGCCAAGGTTGACCCGCTAGAGGCCAAGGCCAAGGCACTTGACCTCAACTACGTGAAGCTAGACGGCGAAGTTGGCGTTATCGGTAACGGTGCCGGTTTGGTTATGTCCACCCTTGATGTGGTTGCATACGCAGGCGAGAAGCACGGTGGCGTGAAGCCAGCCAACTTCTTGGACATTGGTGGCGGTGCCTCGGCAGAGGTTATGGCCAACGGTCTAGACGTGATCTTGAACGATCCACAGGTCAAGAGCGTGTTCGTAAACGTATTCGGTGGAATCACCGCCTGCGACGCCGTGGCAAACGGCATTGTTGGCGCGCTGAACACCCTGGGCTCCTCGGCTTCCAAGCCTCTGGTTGTTCGCCTCGACGGCAACAACGTGGTTGAGGGTCGCAAGATCCTGGCCGACTACGCCCACCCACTAGTAACCGTTGTAGAGACCATGGACGAGGCAGCCGACAAGGCCGCCGAGCTGGCCAACAAGTAAGCGCAAGGGAACAACACAATGTCGATTTTTCTAGACAACAACTCGCGCATCATCGTTCAGGGCATGACCGGTGCCGAGGGCATGAAGCACACCCGCCGCATGCTTGCCGGTGGCTCCAACATTGTTGGTGGAGTTAACCCACGCAAGGCCGGCGAGACCGTTGACGTTGACGGCACCGCACTTCCAGTGTTCGGTACTGTTGCCGAGGCCATGGCCGCAACCGGCGCAAACGTTAGCGTGATCTTTGTTCCGCCTGCCTTTGCCAAGAGCGCAATCATCGAGGCCATTGACGCCCAGATTCCTCTGGCAGTGGCAATCACCGAAGGCATTCCGGTGCACGACACCGCAGAGGCTTGGGCATACAACGTGAGCAACGGCGAGACGACCCGCCTCATTGGCCCAAACTGCCCAGGCATTATCAGCCCGGGTAAGTCCAACGCCGGAATCACCCCTTGGGACATTGCACCTGCCGGTCCAATCGGCTTGGTTTCCAAGAGCGGCACCCTCACCTACCAAATGATGTTTGAGCTCCGCGAGATTGGCATCAGCACCGCAATTGGCATTGGTGGAGACCCGGTTATTGGAACCACTCACATTGATGCACTTGCAGCGTTTGAAGCCGACCCAGAGACCAAGGCGATTGTTCTGATTGGTGAGATTGGTGGCGACTCCGAAGAGAAGGCTGCCGCTTACATTAAGGCCAACGTGACCAAGCCAGTGGTTGCCTACGTTGCGGGATTCACCGCACCTGAGGGTAAGACCATGGGCCACGCGGGAGCTATTGTTTCGGGATCTGCCGGAACCGCTCAGGCCAAGAAGGAAGCTTTTGAGGCTGCCGGCGTGAAGGTGGGCAAGACCCCAAGCGAGACCGCAGCGCTAATGCGCGAGGTTTACGCAAACCTCTAAAACGGTTTGCTGAACCGGTAACCGGAAAAGTAGTTCTAGGAATTCGTGTTTAGCAAGCAAGCAACTTTCGTCACCTCGCTCCTCGAGAGCGCGTTGGCGGTGGCCATCGGCATGGGCGTTCTGCTCGTGCCGATGTCTGTTTTGTGGCTTGCCGAAAACAACGGAACCACTCAATGGTTACTGGCTTACCAAACCGCGGCGGACTTTTGGCTGGCGGCTCACGGAGTGCACATTCAGGTGCCGGCGGGAACCATTGCAAACATTGCCACCCCCGACTTTGTGATTTCGCTTGCGCCACTTGGGCTAACCGCCGTGATTGCGTTCACTGCATATCGCATGGGCAAACGCCTGGCCGCCAGCAGTTCCATGTGGCCGGGTTGGCTGGCCGCCGGTCTGGTGTATTTGGGCTTCAGCCTGCTGATCACCAGTACTTCGCACTCACCTGCCGCCTTTGCTATTGAGTCGCAGGGTACCTTCCAGCCACCTTTGGTTTTCACCCTCATTTTGGTGGTCAGCTCATTGGTGGCCACCCCGGTTGACCTGGGAGTTGCAAACCTGCCCGAGGCGCAGGAGCGCACTAGCTTGCGCGCCTGGTTAAGCAAGGCTGGCGGCAGTGCGCACTGGGTTTTGGCGGCACTGTGGCGTCCTGCACTAATTGCCGGAACCGCTGTTGTGGTTGGGCTACTAGCAATGAGCGCCCTCGCCATTGCCCTGATGTTGGGCTTCAACTGGATTCAGGTAATCCGCCTCTACGAAGGATTGCAACTAACTCTCCTTGGCGGAGTAATGATCACGTTCGGGCAAATCGCGCTGCTTCCCAACCTGGTGGTTTATGGCGCGGACTGGTTCACCGGTGCCGGTTTTGCTCTGGGCGAGGGGTCGTTGGTTAGTCCGCTGGGCACTCAGCTTGGGCCACTGCCATCGATGCCCGTTTTGGCGGCACTCCCTCCTGGCCAACTCCCGTTTGCCATGGCCGCGCTTGCCGTTCCAGCCGTGCTGGCATTTGTATCAACTTTGGCCGTGCGCAAATACGCTCACGCCATTCGATTTGAGTTTGCCTCCGCTGCTAGCGCCTCCATCTCGTTGGGAGTGGGCATAGCTTTTGTGGCGGCTTTGGAAATGGCTTTGCTAAACGCCTTTGCCAGCGGCGCAATTGGTCCGGGCAGATTCCAAACCGTTGGGGGCACATGGTGGTTGGTTGCCGCCGTGGTTTTTGTTGAGACCGCCGTGCTTTCAACAATTGCGGCCTTCTATGTGGCCAAGCCCGAGGACCCCGACTTTGAGGCTATTCAACGAGCACGCACTCCAAGCTCATCACAGAACCGCGGCTAAAGGTAAAATTAGTAAATGCTGTCTGTTGTGGTTCTGATTTCCGGTGGGGGTTCCAACCTCAAGGCGCTAATCGATGCCGCTTTGAACCCACTCAACGGCGTGCGCATTCTGGCTGTTGGCTCCGATAACCCGGCCGATGGACTGGCACACGCAGACCTTGAGGGCATTCCAACTTTTGTGGTTAGTCCAAACTCGTTTGCCAACCGCGAAGAATGGGCCAAGGTTTTGCTTGCCAACGTGAAGCACTTCAACCCAGACCTGATTGTTCTGGCCGGCTTCATGCGCATTTTGCCTGCAAGTTTTGTGAGCCAGGTGGCTCCAAACATGATCAACACCCATCCGAGTCTTTTGCCGCTTTTCCCTGGAGCTCACGCCGTGCACGACGCACTGGTTGCCGGCGCCAAGGAAACCGGCGTTACCATTCACATTGTTGACGAAGGCGTTGACACCGGTCCTCATTTGGCGCAGGAGAAAATTGCCGTGCTTCCCGAGGACGATGAAGCATCTCTGCACGAACGGATCAAGCAGGTTGAAAGAACTCTGATTGTGAAGGTTGTGCGAGACATTGCCCGCAACAAGATTCAACTCACCAAGTAATACTTCACACCCCTAAAACCTGAACACCCGGTTGGCCCGTCAGACATTGATGGGTTAGCCCGTATTTGGAAGGCATCCGTTGGCTGCTCACAACTCTTACACCGCAAGCGACTACCGTCACTTCAACCGCATCCCGGTGCAGCGCGCACTGATTAGTGTGAGCGACAAGACCGGCTTGCTCGACCTGGCAAAGGCGCTTCACGAAGCCGGCGTGCAAATGGTGAGTACCGGCAGCACCGCCAAGACCATTGCGGATGCCGGTTACGCCGTGACCGAAGTTTCGCAGGTGACCGGGTTTCCTGAGTCGCTCGATGGACGCGTGAAGACTCTGCACCCATCGGTGCACGGTGGTTTGCTTGCGGACCTGCGCCTAGTGCAGCACGAACGTCAGCTGGCCGAACTCGGCATTGAGCCGTTCCAGCTTGTGGTTGTAAACCTTTACCCGTTTGTTCAGACAGTGGCCGGTGGCGCCAAGGGCGACGCAGTGGTTGAACAGATCGACATTGGTGGACCTGCCATGGTTCGAGCCAGTGCCAAGAACCACGCAAACGTTGCCATTGTGGTTGACCCGGGGCGCTACAGGGAGATCATCGATGCCGTGAAGGAAGGCGGAACCACGCTGGAGCAGCGTCGCGAACTGGCCTACGCGGCATTCAGCCACACCGCCAGTTACGACACCGCGGTGGCCAACTGGTTTGCCGAGGAACTGCAGAACGCCTGGAAGGGTAAGGTTGGGGCACCCGAAACCGCCGATGCCAGCAACCCTGGGTTTGCGCCGGAGATCACCATCTCGGGCAAGCTCAGCAACGTGCTCCGCTACGGCGAAAACTCGCACCAGGCGGCCGCGCTCTACAAGAGCGACAGCTCGGCCGGTATTGCGCAGAGCCGTCAGCTCAACGGCAAGGAAATGTCTTACAACAACTACGTTGACGCGGATGCCGCTCTGCGTGCCGCCTATGACTTCACCGAGCCCGCGGTTGCAATCATCAAGCACGCCAACCCTTGCGGCATTGCGATTGGCGACCCAAACAGCGCCGACCCGATTGCCGACGCACACGCCAAGGCCTACATGTGCGACACCGTGAGCGCATTTGGCGGCGTGGTTGCTAGCAACCGTATTGTTACCCTCACCATGGCTCAGCAGCTGGCCGAGATTTTCACCGAGGTATTGGTGGCGCCGGGTTACGAACCTGCCGCTCTTCAGTTGCTACTCAGCAAGAAGAACCTGCGAGTGCTGCAGTTGCCCGGCAACTATGGACGCGACACCATTGAGGTTCGTCAGATCAGTGGTGGCTTGCTGGTTCAGGAACCAGACACCTTTGCCAAGTTCAACACCGATGACTGGAAGCTCGTGGCCGGCACCAAGGCCGACGCCGCAACCTTTGAGGAACTCAAGTTCGCTTGGCGCGCCTGCCGCGCCGTGAAGTCCAACGGAATTCTGCTCGCTCGCGAAGGCGCTTCGGTTGGCGTTGGCATGGGCCAGGTTAACCGTGTTGACTCTTGCAAGCTTGCGGTTGAGCGTGCGGGCAGCCGTGCCAAGAACTCGGTTGCCGCCAGCGACGCG
>Ga0228702_1000839_pt1 | contig 21823 bp, 20 predicted proteins | sample McNCre217_Aug_MG_2_FD_178018 | JGI IMG/M metagenome (GOLD analysis project Ga0228702, IMG submission 178018) | Freshwater microbial communities from McNutts Creek, Athens, Georgia, United States - 20-17_Aug_MG | ecosystem: Environmental > Aquatic > Freshwater > Creek | place: USA: Georgia...
GGTCAAGCCGAAGCCCATAGAGAAGGCCGCCGAATCGTTGTAGACCAGAGTCAGCCTCAGGAGAGAGCCCAGAGGCGTTTCGTAGGTCACCCGTGGCTCAAGGTGCGCAATCACGGCATTCTTTGCCAGTTGATCTGCGGCGACAACCGCAGCGGCAACGCACAGGAACCAGAGGGTCCTAGCGGTCTTGGATTTGAAGATTGGTGTGAGGGTCACTTGGCGTTAAATCTGGATGGCGCCAGTGAATCCACTCGTCGGGTTGAAGGCACCGATGGCCGGAGCGACCGGGGCCGATGCGGTGTTGGTCGGACGCTCGAACGACGGCGACTCCAGGTCGGCCAGCTGAGCCTCGATGAAGGCCTTTAGCTTGAGACGGTATTCGCGCTCGTAGGCCTTCAGCTCACTGATGGTGTGCTCGACCAGTGCCTTCTCGCGCTCGAAGCGGCTGAGCTCGGCGCGCTGCGCCGCCTCTGCCTCGCGCACCAGACGGGCCGCGGTTGCGTGTCCCTCGGCGATCAGCGAGTCTCGCTTTGCCATACCTTCGGCAACGTGCTCGTCGTGGAGCTTGCGGGCAAGCTGCAGCAGGTTGTTGGTGTTGCTGGAATCCAGGCTGGCGATGTCCGCTACCGGCTCCGGGAAGGAACTTGGCGTTACCGCGGTCTCGATAGCCGGGGCCTGCATCTGGGCAACCAGACCAGCGCCGGAGCGCTGAAGCTCGGCGATGCGAGCCTCCGATGCCAGCAGGCGCTGACGAAGGTCTTCGTTCTCGTGGTTTACTCGGCGAAGTTCTACGACGATTTCATCGAGGAAGTCGTCGACCTCGTCTTGGTCGTAGCCCTCACGGAATTTGGTTGGCTGGAACCGCTTATTAACTACATCTTCTGGAGTCAAAGGCATGCCTGGCACCTCGTGGTCTTAGTGATTCTGCTGGAAACAGATAACTAAGCAAGGTTACCCCACCGTTTTGGGATTCGCCTAACCGATGCGGGCAACCAGCGCCTGGAGCAGGCCGACCAGCAGGATGGCTACGGTCCAAGAAAAGTCCAGCTGAACCTGACCAAACCGGATTGGTTTGATCACTTTGCGAATCGGCTTCAGCAGCACATCGGTGACCGTCATGGTGATTTCAACCACGACCAGGATTACCCCGCGGGGACGAAATGCCGGGTTCACCGAGAGCATGAGGTCGAGGATGAAACGGGCGACAAAGAGCCACCAGAGAAGCTGAAGAGCGAAACCGAGTACGGCTGCGACTAGGGGCATTGTGTCTCCTTGTGGTGGGCTAAATAACGAAAAAGCCGACCCTGAGAGGCCGGCGATTTCGAAGCTTTGTTTCTAGTAAGGGCGACGGATGTCTAGGTCGTCGGCGTTCTCCATGCCGGTGACCTCCGCCTCGCCTTCCTCGTTCACCAGAACGTGGCTTGGGCTCAGCAGGAACACGGTCTTGGTGACGCGCTTCAGGTTGCCCTCGAGGCCGTGCTGGAGACCCAGCATGAAGTCGAGGAGGCGGCGCTGGTCGTTGCCACCGAGGTCGGCCATGTTCACAATGACCGGAGTTCCCTCGCGGAAGGTAGCGGCGATTTCCTTGGACTCTTCCCAGGAGGTCGGCTGGAAGGTGACGATCTCGTTGATGTCGCCGGTACGACGCGAGCTGCGCAGCGGGGTGAGGCTGCGGGTGGCAGAGGCGACGCGGCCGGCACTTGGTGCGGCTGGTGCCAGCGGTAGGCCGGCGTCTTCCTTGAGACCCAGCCAGGCTGCTGCCTTGTTAATCGGGTTCGACATGACACTCCCTAAATCTTTTCGCTTTTCAGCGCCATGTTTTCAGGTTATGCGAGGTACTGGCGCTGCCCCGTGATTGCGGTTCCAATTCTGAGGTGTGTCGCGCCGAATCGCAGCGCGATCGGGTAATCGCCAGACATCCCAGCGGATATGAACTTGGCTTCTGGTGCGACCGATTGCAGGTTCGCGCTTGCCGCTTCGATGGTGGCAAAATCGCGCTCCTCGCGACCCTCGAGGGTCGCAACGCCCATCACGCCACGCAGTCTCAAGCCTGGAACCGCCAGCACCTTCTCGGCGAAGGCCAACAGGTCTTGCGGCCGGATGCCTCCGCGCTCGGGGTCATCGGTGAGGTTCAGTTCGATGAAGACATCGGTGTCCGGAAGGCCCACATCCCTGCCGCCACATTCCTTGGCCAGCGCACTCAGCAGCGAGACGCGGTCGAGCGAGTGGATAGTGCTGCAAAAGCGCAGCACCGATTTGGCCTTGTTGGACTGCAGCTGACCCACAAAGTGCACGTCTGGCTTGCCCAGATGCCGGTACCGTTGGTCGCCCTCGATCGCCTCGTTTACCTCGGCAAATTTGGGGCGGGCCTCTTGTTCCTTGTTTTCGCCAAATTTAGACTGGCCGAGTTCCATCAGGTCCAGCACGAGGCTGGCCGGGTGGAACTTGCTCACCACAATCAGTTCGACGCTGTCGCGGCTGCGGTCGGCGGCCCGGCAGGCATCGGAAATCTGGCCTTGAACCGCCACATAGCGGTCGGCGAGCGCCTGATCCATCGGAGCCCTCCGTAGCGGTTTAGCGCAGGAAGTCTGGGATGTCCAGGTCGTCGCCCCAGAGCGAACCGGTGCGGTTTCCTGGGTTTGCCGCAGGGGAAGCTGGCTCGGCGGCCGGCGCTTCCTCTACTGCCTCTGGTGCGGCCTGCACTACCGGGGCGGCTGGAGCCGGCCAGGTGTTGGCTGGCGCCTCTTCGGCAGCCGCTGGCTGCGACCAGCTGGTGGCGGCCGGAGCCTCTGGAGCCTTAGGGGTGAAGATCTGGCGCTCTGCCTTACGGAAAGGCAGGGTGTTGTCGTCGAAGCCAGCGGCGATAACAGTGACTCGGACTTCGTCTCCGAGGGTGTCGTCGATGGTGGAACCGAAGATGATGTTTGCGTTGGAGCTGACAGCCTCGGAGACCAGGCGGGTGGCCTCGTCGATCTCGTGGAGGCCGAGGTCGCTGGCACCGGCGATCTGGATGAGCACGCCGTGCGCGCCATCGATGCTTGCCTCGAGCAGCGGGTTGCTGATGGCCTCTTCGGCGGCGCGGATTGCGCGCTGCTCGCCCTTGGCCGAACCGATACCCATGAGGGCCGAGCCGGCGTTCTTCATGACCGACTTCACGTCGTTGAAGTCGACGTTGATCAGGCCCGGAGTGGTGATGAGGTCGGTGATGCCCTGAACACCGGCGCGCAGCACGTTGTCTGCCTCGCGGAATGCCTCAACGAACGAAACGGTCTTGTTCGCCATTTCCAGCAGACGCTGGTTTGGCACGACGATGAGGGTGTCCACGTCTCCGCGGAGAATCTCGATGCCCTTCTCGGCCTGCTCGGCACGGCGCTTGCCCTCGAAGTTGAATGGGCGGGTGACAACACCCACGGTCAGGGCGTCTAGCTTGCGCGCGATGCGGGCTACGACCGGAGCCGCACCGGTACCGGTACCGCCACCCTCGCCTGCGGTGACGAAGATCATGTCGGCGCCCTTCAGCGCGGCTTCGATCTCGTCGGCGTGGTCCTCGGCGGCCTGGCGACCGAGCTCTGGGTCGGCTCCGGCACCGAGGCCGCGGGTTAGCTCGCGACCGATGTCCAGCTTCACGTGGGCTTCGCTCATGACCAACTGCTGCGCATCGGTGTTGATGGCAACAAACTCGACTCCGCGCAGGTCGGATTCGATCATGCGGTTCAGGGCGTTCACGCCACCGCCACCGACACCTACGACCTTGATTACGGCCAGGTAGTTGTTGTTCAAACCGCTCATTGCGCTTCCTTCGAGTTGAAATCTTGTGGCGAGTTATCCGAAACCCTCAAGTTAAGGCTGAAACTTAGAGTTTGCTCGAATAATTCACTTGCGCCAGAAAGGTAAAAGCCAGCGGCCAATTAATTGGTCAGGCTCGGGGGCGTGTTGCGAAATTTATGGCCGGATTTTTTGAAGTCGAGGCGCGCAGGCGCAAAAGGTCGGTCCCGGGTGGCTAGTAGGCGCCGAAACGCACGGTTGGGGCGCTCGGCGAGGAGACGTCGAACACTACAAACTGACGTTTTTTGACCGTGGCCAGCAGGGCGGTTAGCACCTTGCTCTTGAGCAACGATTGGCTGGCATCGCCCCAGAGAATCTGGGTGTTGGTTACACCGCGGAGCTGGATCCGGACGTCGTCGACCGACGTGGCCTGAATGCTGGCAACCTTCGGGTAAAGCTCCGCCGGCAACGCCATCAGCACCGAGACCGCCTCGCGGAAACTCGCGCTATGCGCGGGATCGCCCTTGACCAGGATGGTCGGATAGTTGGAGTGGTTGGTGGTCGGAGCGATCTGAACTCCCGCGGGGTCGTACAGGTAGTCGGTGGCACCGACGGTCACCAGACCAATGGGCTGGCGCTCGCGAATGTAAATCTGCAGCGTGTGCGGTGGCAGGCTCACCGTGGTGAACGACTCGATTAGCGGGAATCCCTTCAACCGCTTCTCGATCTGCCCCTCGTCGACCGTCGTCAGCGGCGTGCCAACCAACGACTTGACGGCATTCTCAACCGTTGCCTGTTTCATGCGGTGAAGCCCGACGATCTCGATCTTGTCGATGGACATCATCGGGGTGTAGATGGTTGCCAGAACCAGCAGCACTAGAGCCAGCACCGATCCCAGAACCGTATAGGTTACTCCGCGCTTTAGGCGCGAACCGCGGGTGAAACGGCGAATTTCGTTGAGCTGCCCACGGATGGCCTCGCGGCGTGCCCGGCGTTCCAGTCGGCTGGCACCAGACTTTCCGGAAGCATCGTTTCGTTGCGGTCGAAGCGAACGAGGGGGCTTAGCGCCGCGCTTGGCGGCCAGGTCGGTGACACCACCCGCCCTTGCCGGAGCCACGGGTGCGGCAGACTTTGCCGATTTCTCCGCCTTGGCCGGCTTTGACGCCGTTTTCTTGCCGGGCGCGGCAGATCGCGCCGATGGGCCGGAGCCGGATCGGCGTGGCGGTACCACGGGTTTTCTCAAGTTGCTACGCCTTCAGTGCCGCCAACAGCTGCGGGCACATGCGGTAAACGTCGCCGCAACCCATGGTGATGATGAAGTCGCCCTCACTAGCCAGCGAGGCCGCAACCGCTGGGGCGTCGTCCCAGGCCGGAACGTAGTGGACCTTGGCCTTGTCTCCGAAGGCATCCGAGACCAGTGCCCCGGTTACTCCAGGCTCCGGGTCTTCGCGGGCAGCATAGATGTCGAGCACCACGACCTGATCGCTGAGGGTCTCGAGTTCGTGGGCAAACTCATTCTTCATCAGGCGGGTACGAGAGTAGAGGTGCGGCTGGAAGACGGTAATCAGCTTGCCATCGCCAACCACCGCGCGTGCGGCCTTGAGGGCCGCCGCAACCTCGGTTGGATGGTGAGCGAAGTCATCGTAGACGCGCACCCCGCGCACTTCGCCGTGCAATTCGAACCGGCGCTCGGTTCCACCGAAAGCGGCAATCGCGGCGAGCGCCTTCGCTGCATCGTGCCCCAGCCCGACCAGCACAGCAAGAGCACCGGCCGCATTGATGGCATTGTGCTCGCCGGGAACGTTCAACTCCGCGGCCAGTGACTGTCCGCCAACCTCCAGCGCGAAGTTAACGCGGGCGCCGCTGGCATCGATGCGGGTCAGGCGAACATCCGATCCCTCGGCCTTGCCAAAGGTGATAACGCGCTTGTCGTCCAGGAGCTTGGTCACACGCACAGCACCGGGGTCATCGGAACTAATGGCCACGAATTCGCGAGCACCGGCGGCAAATTTTCCGAACTCTGCCTCGAAGGCCTCTAGGCTGCCGTAGTGGTCTAGGTGGTCGGGATCTACGTTGGTGATTAGAGCCACCGCGGTGTCGTAGTGAAGGAACGATCCATCCGATTCATCGGCTTCGATTACGAAGAGATCTCCGGTGCCTGCCGCCGACGACGATCCGAGCGAGGCAATCACGCCGCCGTTCACGAACGAAGGGTCCTCCCCCAGCCCCAGCAGGCCGGTAATGATCATTCCGGTGGAGGTGGTTTTTCCGTGCGCTCCGGCAACCGCAATGACGCGCTTCTTACCGGTCAGGTATGCCAGCGCCATCGATCGGTGCAGCACCGGAATGCCGCGCTCCAGAGCCAGCAGGTATTCGGGGTTGGTAGGCCAGAGCGCGCTCGTGACCACAACGGTGTCCGGGTTTCCCAGGTGACTGGCGTCGTGGCCGATGTGAATCTCGGCGCCCAGCTCACGCAGCGCCGCGACGTTCGAGGTGTCGCGCAGGTCGCTGCCCGTGACCTTGTGTCCCATGCCCAGCAGAATTCGGGCGATTCCGCTCATCCCGGATCCACCGATGCCGATGAAGTGCACCGTGCCCAAGTCCGCAGGTACAGGGACAGAAAAATCTGGCTTAATCATGGGTAACCTCGCTCCAGCACATAGCCTGCCAAAAGCCTATGCTTTGATACCGTTACCGGCCAGCCAACACGCTTTGAACCAGGGCCAACAAGCGGCTGGATCCGTCCGGAACACCCACCGCCCTGGCCGCGTTGGCGATCAGCGTTCGGGCCCTGGAATCGGACACCAGCGGGATCAGCGTCGAGTTCACGAACTCGGGCGTGAAGTCGGCGTCCAGACAGAGCAGGCCGCCGCCGGCATCCACGACATCGGCTACGTTGTGGCGCTGTTCGCCGTTTCCCACCGGATACGGCACATAGACCGCGGGCAGACCAACGGCAGTGAATTCACTGACCGTTGCGGCTCCGGCACGGCACACCGCAAAGTCTGCGGCGGCAATCGCCAGGTCCATGCGGTCGCAGTATTTCAGGCGCACAAAATCGGGCGAAACTTCGGCAGCCTGGTCGCTGCGATCTCCCACGATGTGCAGCACCTGGATCCCGGCATTTTTCAGCGCGGGACGCGAGGCCTCGATGGTGTCGTTGATTCGTTTCGCTCCGAGTGATCCCCCGGTGACCAGCAAAGTGGTGGTGGATTCATCGAGTTCAAAGTGGGCGCGGGCAGCCACCCTATCGGCCAGCGATATGCCGGCGGCAAGCTGTTCCACCTCGCGCCGAAGCGGCATGCCCACAAAGCTGGCTCCAGGCAGCGGAGTGTTCCTAAAGGCGACTCCAACCGCCGCCGCACGCTTGGCTGCCATGCGGTTTGCCATGCCCGGCAGAGCGTTGGCCTCGTGCACCACGACCGGGATTCCCAGCCTGCGGGCGGCGGTGTAGGCGGGAGCGCTGGCGTAACCGCCAAAGCCAACTACGACGTCGATTCGGTGCTCGCGCAGGTAGCCCGCTACCTTGGCAACCGAGGCCAAATAACGGCCCGGAAACTTGAGTGCCGCAGCGTTCAAACGACGCGGGAAAGGCAGGCGCGGAACCGTTAGCAGCGGATAGCCGCGCTCCGGCACCAGTCGCGCCTCGAGGCCTTCCGCGGTGCCCAGCGCCCAGACCTTGGATTCTGGCTCAGCCGCGGTTATGGCATCGGCGAGCGCCAGCAGCGGGTTCACGTGCCCCGCAGTGCCGCCTCCGGCGAGCAGGTAGCGCGTCATCGCTGTGGCCTTATTGGGCGCCGCATTCCACCGTCTAGCACCAGGTGATTGTTCCGCTCGATGGACAGCACCACACCGATAGCGGCCATGCCGGCAATCAGGGAGGATCCACCATCGGAAATCAAGGGCAGCGGCACACCCAGAACCGGAAGCAGCTGCAGCACCACGGCGATGTTGACCATGGCCTGGAGCACAATCCAGGCCGCGACTCCGAAGGAGACCAACCGACCGAAGCTGTCCTGTGCTCGCAGACCCACCTGAACAATCCAGTAGCCCAAGAGCAGGAAGATCGCGATGGTAGCTAGCGCGCCCAGGATGCCCAGCTCCTCGCCGATGATCGCGAAGATGTAGTCGTTTTCCACCTCGGGAATCCACGACCACTTGAGCGTGGACATACCCAGACCCTGACCGATGATGTGGCTGTTAGCCAGCGCCCAGATGCCGTGCTGCGACTGCCAAGCGTACGGGTTCGCCTGATCGGAGATGCCCGGGTTAAGCCAGGCCAGGATTCGGCCGATTCGGCTCTGGCTGGAGAACAGCAGGGCGACCACGACGATCGAGCCGCCCACCAGCGGCAGGCGCAGGTGTTCGCCCGGGGCGCCGGCCAACCAGACCATCACGATGGCGACCATGGCGATTACCAGCGAGGTACCCAGGTCCTTACCGATGATGATGGCACCGATGGCCACCGCGGCCTGGATCAGTGCCGGGAAGGTGTAGCGCTTGCGGTCGAACTGCTCGTGTTCACGCGTGGTCAGCAGGGTGGCGATCGAGATGATGAGCGCCAGTTTGATGAACTCGGAGGGCTGAATGGTGAAGCCGAACGGCATCCTCAACCACTCGCGGTTTCCGTTCACATCGATACCGACGCCCGGAATATATACCGCCGCCTGCATGCCGAGGCCGAAGAAGAGCAGCAGGCGCGATGCCTTGAAGTACCAGTCCACGCTTCTGGTGGAGGTGATGATGAGGCCAATGAGGCCAACGGTCGCCGACGCCGCCTGGCGCCAGAACATTCCCATCGGGTCGCGGTACTGCTTGATGGAGTCGATGCTGCTGGCCGATAACACCATCAGCAAGCCATAGCTGACCAGGATGAACATGGCGCCCAGAATGAAGTTGAAGAGCATCGACTGCCCGCCAAATGCGGTGCTGATGACGTTTCCGATGCGCTGGCCTAGGGCCGCGGTGCTCACCCTAGAGCCGGAGCGCGGAGCCTTTGGCGCCGATTCGCGTGCCGCCCGGGCCGAAGCAATGGGCGTGACGGTAGCGGAGCGAGGCGCCTTGGTGGCAGCCGGTTTCGCCGCACCCAGGGTTCGAGCCGCGGTGCCGCGAGCGGTCGGGGCGGTTGCCGGCGCGGCCGGCTTGCGCAGACTGCGTGGCGGAGTCTTCTCCGGAGGCATCAGATACCGGCCTCCAAACGAGCCTTGACCGCGGCGGCAAAAAGGTTTCCGCGTTCCTTGTAGTCCTTGAACTGGTCCATGCTTGCCGAAGAGGGCGCGAGTAACACGACGTCGCCGGCAACCGCATGGCGGGCGGCCGCGGCAACCACTCGGGTCATAAGGTCTTCACCCGGTGCGATGTCCACCACGGTGACTCCGGGCGCCTCGGTAGCCAGCGCAGCAAGCACCGGCTCGCGGTCGACACCAATCACAATCGCGGCACGAAGCTTGTGCGCGAAGCGCTTTACCAGGGGCGCCACATCCACGCCCTTCAGAAGACCACCGACGATCCAGACCACGTTCTCGAACGAGGCCAAAGATGCCGCGGCCGCATGCGGGTTGGTCGCCTTGGAGTCATCGAACCAGCGAATATCGCCCTGTTCGCCAACCAGCTCGATTCGGTGTCCATCCATTCGGAATCCGCGAATCGCGTGACGGATGCGCTGGCGGTCCATGCCGGCTGCCCGGGCAAGTGCGGCAGCGGCCGCGACGTTTGCCAGCAGGTGCGGGGTCATTACCCCGATCGAGCCCATGTCCTTGAAGTCGGCGATTGGCTTCGCCTCATCGAACGATTCGACGAAGGCTCGATCCACCAAAATGTCTTCCACGTAGCCGATTTCGGCGCGATCCGGCGAACCGAGGCCGAAACCGATTGCCCGGCAGCCCTCGACCACGTCGGCGTCTTCAACCAGCTTGATGGTGGCCTTGTCGGCGGCGTTGAACACGCAGGCAACCCGGGTGTTCTCGTAGATCTTGCCCTTGGTCTTGGCGTAGTTCTGGTAACCGCCGTGCCAGTCCAGGTGGTCGTAGTCGATGTTCAAGACCGCCGATGCGAGCGGGAAGATTCCCTGGCCGGGGGCCACGTTCAGATAGTGCAACTGGAAGCTGGAGAGCTCCACGACCAAGAAGTCGAAACCGTCTGGGTCCCTAATCACGTCCAGGATCGGAGTGCCGATGTTGCCGCAGGCCACGGCACGAGCGCCACCCTCATTGAGCATTTCGGTGAGCAGCTGGGTGGTGGTGGTCTTGCCGTTGGTTCCGGTGATGGTCAACCATTCGGCCACCCGCGGAGTCTTGTCGCGCAGGCGCCAGGCCAGATCGATGTCCACCCAAACCGCGATGCCGTTTTCGGCGGCCCACCTGATAACGGCGGAGTCGGGACGAACCCCGGGGCTGGTGACGATGACCTGCGGAGCGTGGTCGATGAGCGCCTGCGGAACTGCGTCGCTGATATTGGCTGCGGCACCGATGAGGTGCTTTACGCCAAGCACGTTCAGGATGTCGACCACGTCGTCCTCGGCCTTCTCGGCCACCACCAGAAGCTCTGCCCCCAGCTCGGCCAGGGTGTCGGCCACCGAGAATCCGGTGACGCCCAAGCCGATGACTCCGACTCGCAGATCGCGCCAGTCGGAGTGCCAGGAAACCAGGGTGTTCAGGTCTTTCATACTGCTATCGGTTCAAGAATTCCAGGTAGAAAATGCCGAGTCCGCCCATGACGCAGAGGCCCTGGATGATCCAGAAGCGCACCACGATGGTGATCTCGGCCCAACCCTTCAGTTCGTAGTGGTGGTGCAACGGGGACATGAGGAAAATGCGCTTGCCCTTGGTGATTTTGAAGTAGAGGCGCTGGATGATCACCGATCCGGTGACGATCACGAACAGGCCGCCGAGGAAGACCAACAGCAGTTCGGCGCGGGTCAGAATGGCCAAGGCCGCGAGCGCACCACCAAGACCGAGGGAACCGGTGTCGCCCATAAAGATCTGGGCCGGTGAGGTGTTGTACCAGAGGAACCCGATGAGGGCGCCTACGATGGCCGCACCAATGACCGCGAGGTCAAGCGGATCGCGGGAGTAGTAGCAGGAAGTCTGGCTGACAACGCGCTCGCCACCGCAAGCCTGGTTGAACTTCCAGAATGCGATTACGGCGTAGGCTCCGATCGCCATGATGGAAGCGCCGGTTGCCAGACCGTCCAAGCCGTCTGCGATGTTGACGCCGTTGGAGGTGCTGGTGACCAGGAAGATGATCCAGACCACAAACAGCGTGACGCCGATCACGCGAACCACCGTGGAGCTGTTATCCCAAACAAAGTTGGTGCGCCAGATGTCTCGCACGATCGAGAAGTGAGTGGTTGCCGGGGTCTGACCATCGCCGTTTGGGAACTGCAGCGAGAGCAGGGCAAACACCGCGGCCACAATGGTCTGTCCCGCGATCTTCTGCCATCCCCCCAGCCCAAGATTGCGCTTCTTGTGTGTCTTCAGGAAGTCATCGAGGAAGCCAACCAAACCCAGCCCGACCATCATCAGGATCACCAGAAGAGCGCTGATGGTGGGTGGTTCGCCGTTTACGAATTTGCCGAAGAAATAGCCCAGGACTGCGCCGATGATGATGACGATGCCGCCCATGGTTGGGGTTCCATGCTTCACCTGGTGGCTCTGTGGTCCGTCCACACGAATGAACTGACCCCACTGCCACTTGCGGAACAGGTAGATGAATACCGGAGTGAGCAGCAGATTAAACATCAGCGCAAAGGTGCCGGCAAGCAGCAGGGCTCTCATTCACTCACCTCCAGTAGATCGTCTCCCAGGTGGCGCAGATTGGCGCTCTTGGAAGATTTGACCAAAACGATATCTCCGCCTCTAAGCATTCCACGCACACCCGGCAAAGCCTCGGCAAGACTCTCGAAGTATTGTGATTCGCCGTCGAAGCTGCCTTCGAAACTGGCGCCCATGTAAACCAACTTTGCCCCGGGCCCAACCGCAACCAGTAGGTCGATGTTGAGGCGGACCGCCAGGCGTCCGAGCTTGTCGTGTTCTTCGCGACTAAACTCGCCCAATTCGGCCATTTCGCCGATGATCGCAACGGTTCGACGACCGGTCTGCCGTCCCAGTTGGGCCAGGGTCTGCAGTGCGGCCCTGGAGCTGTCGGGGCTGGCGTTGTAGGCATCGTTGATGATGCTCACGCCGTCGCTGCGATGGGTGAGCTGCATGCGCCAGCGTTCCGCCAGCGGCATCGCCTCCAGTGCGGCGATGATCGTGGCGCGAGGAACATTAAGCGCGTCGGCTACCGCCGCCGAGGCCAGCGCGTTCATCACGTGGTGCTCGCCCAGAATCTGCAGGGTCACCCGGTTGACCGCCTGGTCTGGCCAGTGAAGGTCGAAAGCGGTTCCGGCCATGGTCAGCTGGTAGCTGTCGGCCCGGTAGTCGGCCTCTGCCGAGGTGCCAAACCAAAGCTTCGGGCCGGCAAATGCCTGGGCCATGGTGCGCACCGCCACGTCGTCGGCGTTGAGTACAGCCAGGGTTGCGGGCGCGGAACCCCTAAGTAGCTCCGCCTTGATCTGGGCGGTGGTCTCAATGCCACCGAATTCGCCGGCGTGGGCCAGACCCACCTTCAGTTCCACCGCGATGTCCGGGCGAACGATATCGGTCAGATAGGCGATGCTCCCGGGCCCACCGGCACCGAGCTCGGCAACCAGGAAAGCGGTCTCGCGGTTCACCTTTAGCACCGAGATCGGCGCACCGACCTCGTTGTTATAGGACTCGATGGGGGCAATCGTGGGACCCTGAGTGGACAGGATGGCCCGAAGCATGTTCTTAGTTGTGGTTTTGCCGTTACTTCCGGTGATGCCCACCACCTTGAGGTCGGTCTCGGCTCTTACCAGCGCCAGCACTGCCTTGGCCAGTAGGCCCAGCGCGATCACGCAGTCTTTCACCAGAATCTGCGGCAACTCCACCTCGGGAATTTCGCGCTCCACCAGGGCGGCGACCGCACCGGCTTCCTTTGCCTGCTGCAAGAAATTGTGGCCGTCGGTGACTTCGCCGGGCTTAGCCACGAAGAGCGAACCGCTGCCAATCAGTCGGCTGTCGGTTTCCACCGAGCCAGTAACCACCAGGTCGCCGCAATCTAGGCCACCTAGATTTGGGCCATGGCAGTCGAGGAGGGCGCCGTCCACCAATTTGGCGATGCGCTTTAGGTCTAGCTCGATCATGACCAGCCGTGTTCTTGCAGGGCAAGTCGAGCCTGCTCGCGGGCGCTGTATACCGTGCGCTTACCTTGAATATCGCGGTAATCCTGGTGTCCGGGACCGGCCCAGAGGATGCTGTCGCCGGGCCCGGCGATCGAGACCGCCTTGCGGATCGCCTGTTCCGGTGGGCTTACCTCGTAAAGCTCGCGTTCCGGAACGGCGGCGCGGGCGCTATCGAAAAGCACGCGACGGATGGTGACCGGGTTCTCGAACCGAGGGTGGTGGTCGGTGATGACAACGACGTCGGCGTTTTCGGCCGCGATCCGGGCCATGTCTGGTCGTTTCGAGGCATCGCGGTCGCCATCGGCGCCGAACACCATGATCAGGCGTCCGGGCGTGACCGCGCGCAGGCTGCGAAGCGTGTGCAGGAAGGCATCGGGGCTGTGACCGAAGTCTACGAACACCGACGGGCCGGCTGTCTCGCCGGCTCCCGGGGCATTCACCGGCTCGGTGCGGCCGGGTAGGTAGGCTGCGATGCCGTCGCGCACTCGATTCGCAATCAGGCGCCAGTCCAGACCTGCCTCGATCGCCATCACGATCGCGAGGGCACCATTGGCCGCCATATGGGTACCGATAAGCGGCACGCTCGACGAGATTTCGACACCGTTTGGGCCAACCAGCACGAAGCTGGTGCGTGCTGCGGTCTGCTCGGTCACGGTTACTCGCCAGTCGGCCGCCATCTCGGGGCGGCTACTGATGGTTGTGACCGGAATCTTGGATGCAGCAACGAAAGCCGAGCCGAATTCGCTGTCAAGGCAAACCACTCCGCGGCTGGCCCGCTCCGGGGTAAAGAGTTCGACCTTGGCCTTCAGGTAGGTTTCGAAGTCCGGATAGTCGTCGAAGTGATCGTGGCTCAGGTTGGTGAATCCCACGACGTCGAAGTGAATGCCGTCGACGCGCAACTGGCTAAGCGCCTGTGCCGAAACCTCGATGGCAATGCTGGTCACGGCTTTTTCGCGCATGCGGGCAATCAGAGCCTGCATCTCGGTGGATTCGGGTGTGGTCAAGCGGCTGACGATGATCTCGCCCGCGATGTGCCGCTCGGCGGTAGAGGTGAGACCGGTAATCTCGCCGCACTGACGCAGCATCGCCTCCAGCAGGTAACTGGTTGAGGTCTTGCCATTGGTACCGGTGGTGCCATAGATGGTGGGTAGGCCGTCGCCCACGTTCCCGTAGACGAAAGCGGCCAGCTTTCCGAGCAACCGGCGAGGTTGTTCCAACATCAAAATTGGCACCTCGAGGGCGCCGATTTCGTCGCTGATTACACGCGCACCCGCGGCATCGGTGACCACCGCGACGGCACCCGAGGCAAGTGCCTTGGCCGTGAACTTGGCTCCGTGAGTCTTGAGCCCGGGCATCGCCACGAAGAGGTCTCCGGCGCGAAGGTCGGCGGTGTTCATGCTGATTCCGGTGAGCTGCACGGTCCCGGGATCCCCGGTAAGGCCAAACTCGGCCGCAAGCGAACTAAGCGAGACCGGCACCACGTGCTCGGGGCGAAGGATTGGAGGAATTGACTCTTTCATCTGCTTTACCACGTTGCTGGAATGATAGGCGATTTTGTGGTGCTGGGTGGTACGCGGTAGGTGCGAAGCACCTGCTCGAGGATTGCCTTGAACGGTGGGGTCGCACCCATCGAGTTGCTAACGGTTCGAGGCTTATAGATTGTCACAGCCAAGACGTACTGTGGGTCCTCGGCCGGCGCCATTCCGATGAACGAAATCGCGTGCAGCAGGCCGTATCCCACGCCGTTGTCGTTGGCGATCTGCGCGGTACCCGATTTTCCACCGATGCGATAGCCGGGAATGGCGGCGGTGGAACCGACACCACCCTTCTGGGCTACGTCGCCCTCGAGCATAGAGATGATCTGACGGGCGGTGGAGGTCTTCAGCACTCGCGTGGCGGTCTGAGCCTTTTGCACCTGCGTGACGGTGCCGTCGGCGGCCGTGCAGGTGTCAAGCAACTTGGGCGAAAGGCGAACACCGAGGTTGGCGAAGGTCTGGTAGACGAAGGCCGACTGCATCGGGGTGATGGTCATTGCCTGGCCGAACATCGAGGTGTAAACCGAGGCTCCGTCGGGTGCGGTCTCGTGGATGATGCCGGAGGCCTCACCCGGGAAGTTGACGGCCGTGCGGCTGCCCAGACCAAAGTTCTTCCAGTACTTCACGCGAGTTGCGTACGGCGACTTGATTCCGATCTGGATGATTCCAGTGTTCGAAGACTCGATCAGGATTCCCTGCAGTGTCAGCTTTTCCAATCCGTGCATGTGCGAGTCGCTGATGCGGAAGTTGTTGGCCACGTACGAGGTCTGCGGCGCGAGGACGTGCGTGAGCGGTGTGGCAACACCCTGATCGATGGCGGTTGCCGCGGTTACCATCTTCACGGTAGATCCCGGTTCGAAGGTGACGCGGAAAATGCGCGAGGAACGGTTACCGGCATCGACGGCCGAGTAGTTGTTCGGGTCCACGCTCGGGGCCTCGGCGGCCGCCAGGATCTTGCCGGTCTTGGCCTCGACCACGATGGCGCTTCCCCAGTCGGCGCGTTCATTGCGCACATACTTGGCCATTACCTGCTGCGCGTAGTACTGAAGGTCGCTGTCGATGGTGAGCTTTAGCGTGCCACCGTTCTTGGGGGCCACCTTGACATCGGCGCTGCCAGGAATCTTGATGCCGTCCACGCCGCGCTGATAGGTTTCCGAGCCATCGACTCCGGCAAGACACTTGTTCTCGCTGACCTCGAGGCCCTCCAATGGCTGGCCCTCGGTGCCGACGAATCCCAACAGGTTGCCGGCCAGCGCGCCGTTTGGATAGATCCGCTTTGGCACCTGCTGCGGGAACACCCAGGGGATGTCCAGATTCTTGACCTTCACGTAGGTTGAACCATCAACCTGCTTGGCAACCTGCGAGTAGTGCGAGGTTCCCTGAAGCTTCTTCATGACCTCGACCGGGTCCATGCCCAGGATCGCAGCCAGTTCGTTGGCTGCCTGATCCACGCTGATGGTGGTGTCCACGCCATTCACCTTCGCGTTGAATGGTTTGACCATCGTGGGGTCGACGTTGATGTCGTAGGACATTACGGTGGTGGCCAGGATCTTGCCGTTGGCATCCACGATGTCGCCGCGCATTGCCGGCACGGTGGTGGTGATGCTGCGGCGGGCCAGCGACTCGGCGTTGATTTGCGGGGCCTGAATGATCTGGAACTGCACTAGGCGCAGGCCAAAAATCACCGCCAATACGGCGATGCCGGCCATTAGCCTACGAAGGCGGAGCGCTTCGAGGGAAGGCGCACGATTTCTCATCGGGCCACCTTTACTGCCCTGTCGGGCGTTTGATACCTAGTGCGTTGGTGCGGCCGGGATGCCGCCACCTGCCAAACCTACTTGAGAGGTGGAAGATTTTGCGCCACCGACATACCCCTGCGCAGCGTTCGTCCAGCTTCCAGTGACGGAGGCCGGCTTGGTTGACGACGCGGTAGCAGTGCTATCGGTGGCGACACTTGTTGCAACGTTTTCGGTTGCCTTGGCTTGTTCTGCGCTCAACGCCGCGCGAATCTGGTCGGCGTGGGACTTGGTAGTCCACTGGGCGTTTGCGATGAGGTTTCCGGAGACGCGGCTGTCTGCACCTAGGGTGGCAGCGGCTGGCTCGCCGTAAACCTTCTTGTTGGTTACATCTAGGAAGACCGGGTTGGCGTTGGCAATCATGCCCATGGCCTGAGCGGCGCTTGCCAGGTTCTGGTTGCTCGAGAGCGAGTCGACCTGCTGCTTGACGATCTGGCTGCTGAGTTCGAGGCGTGCCTTCTGAGCCTTGAGGCCAGCCAGTTCGTAGACGCCGGAGCTGGTTGCCAGGTTGAGCAGTAGGTTCAGCACTGCGATTGCAAGGAGTCCGGCGGTCAGCAGCCCGGCGAAGGCCAGACGCGGGTTGGCCTGGCGGTCGGTCACGGCACGCAGTCCCTGCACCAGCGAGAGTGCCGGGCGGGCCGAAGTTGGCTTCAGGTTGAATACTGCGCTCATGCTGCGTTCCGAATCTTCTCGACCGCGCGCAGGCGAACCGATGCCGCGCGAGGGTTGGTTTGGATTTCCTGCTCCGATGCAAGCTCCGCACCCTTTACTACTGGGCGCAGGTATGGAGCGTGCTCCGGAAGTTCGATTGGGAGGTCAACCGGCGCACTGCTGGTCGAGCCCTTGGCGAAGGCCTGCTTTACGATCCGGTCTTCGAGCGAGTGGTAAGCGAGGACCAGGATTCGTCCACCGACGTTGAGGGCGCGGATGGCAGCGGGCATGGTCTCGGTCAAAACCTCGAGCTCGCCGTTTACCTCGATGCGCAGGGCCTGGAACACGCGCTTTGCAGGGTGTCCGGTGGACTTGCCCGGGATGAACGGAATGACCTTCGCGATCAACGCGGTCAGGGCGGCACTCGAGGTGAACGGCGCGGTGGCACGTGCGGCAACGATTGCCTTGGCAACCGGCTTGGCGTAGCGCTCCTCGCCGTATTCCTTGAAGATTCGGGCCAGTTCGGCTTCGCTGTACTGGTTTACGACCTCGGCGGCGGTGATGCCGCGGGTGGTGTCCATGCGCATGTCCAGCGGAGCGTCGTAGCTGTAGGCGAAGCCGCGGTCCGCCTCGTCCAGCTGCATCGAGGAAACACCGAGGTCGAGCAGGATTCCGTCGACACCGCTGTAGCCGAGTTCCTCGACGACGTCGTGAATCTCGTTGTAAACGGCGTGAACGAAGTGGGTCCGACCTTCAAAGCGGCTAAGACGCTCACTCGCCAGTTTGAGGGCGTTGGTGTCGCGGTCGATTCCGATCAGGGTCAGCTGAGGGAAGCGCTCCAGGAATGCCTCGCTGTGACCACCGAGACCGAGGGTACCGTCAACCAGGATTGCAGGCTTGCCCTCCAGCGCTGGCGCCAGCACCTCGATGCAGCGTTCTAGCAACACCGGAGCGTGGATCTGGTCGATTGGCTTTGAGGTCATAACCACCCGGATTTCCAGGATCTGGCCTGATTCTCATCCACTTCCATCGGGCATCGGGGAAGAGTGCCCGAGACGAAGTAGATGAAAACCACACCGGAGCCTAGAAGAGGCCCGGAATCACCTCCTCCGCAATCTCACTGAAGGAAGCGTCACGGTCGGCCTGGCTTTCATTCCAGACCTTGAGGTCCCAGATCTCGGCGCGGTTTCCCATGCCGATTACGGCCAGTTCACGATCGAGCGAGGCGTACTCGCGCAGCATCACCGGAATGGTGACTCGGCCCTGACGGTCGGGAAGTTCATCGGTGGCACCGCTCAACAGGCTGCGCAGAAAGTCGCGGGCGGCCTTGCTGGAGATGGGGGCCTGACGAATTCGGTCGTTCATCGATTCGAATTCGCGAGCGCTGAAGACGTAGAGGCAGCGGTCCTGGCCGCGGGTGATAACCAGCCCCGACGAGAACTCGTCGCGGAACTTGGCCGGAAGGATCAGACGACCCTTTTCGTCCAGGCGCGGGGTGTGAGTGCCTAGCAGCATCTGCATCCCCTCCTTCGCCTGAGCTCCACCTTGGGCCCTATGTACTCCACTTTACTCCAAAACACACCACAAATCTGGAAATTCAAGGGAATTTCGCGTGTTTTTTATAACAAATTTCGCGTCGTGTCGCGGATTTTTTAAGGTGGAGGAAAAATCTCAGTTTTGGGCCACTTTTGACCCCAAAGTGGCTTAAATAGGGTTAATTTTGGGCAAAAAATAACCGCTCACCGATGAAGTGAGCGGTTGTGGAGCGAAGTGGGGTTAGGAGCCGTTTGCCCGGCGGTCCCAGCGTTCTTCGAAGAAGTCAAAGAGGCTGCGGCGGGCGCGATCAGCCTTTTCTTTCACCGCGGTGGTCCCTGAGTTCGCGGCCCCCGAGGCCGAATTGCTGCCTGCCGAGTTGGCCGAAGCGAAACCTGAGGCCGCGCTCCCCCGCCGAGACCCGGTGGCAACCACGAGACCGGCCAGCGTTAGCGCAAAGCCTCCGACGCCCATCCACACGTAATGCACGATCGTTCCAACCAACAAAACGCCGAGACCAGCGAGGGCCAACGATGCTCCGGCTACCGCCTTGGCTGCGAAACGCTGCCTGCGGCGTTCGAGAGTCTGACTAGACACCTTCTGCAAACGTCGGGCCAGCTGCTCGTCGTCGGCGTAGAGCCCACGCTCCAGTTCATCCAGAACTCGCTGTTCGTGCTCGCTGAGGGCCATGCCAACCTTTCGTTAGGACGATTTTAGGCACGTCTAGGCCCGGGCGACAAGGGGGTAACGCTAATCTTGTCGCATGAGCGAAACCGCTAACCTACTCGCGTTAATTCAGCAGCAGCTGGACGAATTCTGTGAACAGCAGCGCGAGGATTTTCAGGCCATCTCGCCGGATCTTGCACCCGTAGTCGACTACAGCAAGGCCCTTCTGCAGGGCGGCAAGCGCTTCCGTGCATTGTTTGCCTACTACGCCTGGGCTGGCACGCTTCCGGTTGCTCTCCGGAAGCAGTCTCCGCAGGAACTGGCGGCATCCTCCGAGGCCATGGTGGGCATCACCAGCGCGCTCGAAATGTTTCATGCGGCAGCACTGGTACATGACGATATCCTCGACCAGAGCGCAACTCGCCGCGGCGAACCCGCGGTTCACAAGAAGTTCGAGACCCTCCACCGAGCCGCCGGATACGCCGGCACACCGGAACGCTTCGGAATCGGCGGCGGGGTCCTCACCGGAGACCTGCTGCTCAGCTGGAGCTCCGAGATGTTTGGCCGCGCCCTTGCCGGCGCCCCGAGCCAGGAAATTCAAGACTCCTGCCGCGACCAGTTTGCCAAGATGCGCACCGAGGTGATGGCGGGACAGTACCTAGACGTTCTGGAAGAAAATGCCGCCCTAACCCGTCCGGTGAGCGAAGGCGTGTGGCGCGCCAACCGGGTAATGCTCTACAAGACCGCGAAGTATTCGTTAGAGGCACCGATGCTTATCGGGGCGGCATTTGCCGGCGCCGACGAAGAACTCCTGCACGGATTCAGTACCTTTGCTGTCCCACTCGGCCTGGCCTTCCAACTCAAGGACGACATCCTCGGAGTCTTCGGTGACCCAACGGTAACCGGTAAACCCGTGGGAGACGACCTGCGCGAGGGCAAACGTACCGTGCTGGTGGGCCTGACCCGAGAGGCCCTTAGCACCTCGGTGGCAAAGGTGTTCGACGAGATGCTTACGAGCGGCGAGCTTGACGAAGACCAGATTAAGTCGCTCCAGCAGACCATCGTGGGTTCGGGAGCGCTGGCAAAGACCGAGCGCATGATGGAGGACCTGGCGAATCAATCGCTCGAGGCGCTAAGCACGCTCGAAATCGCCGAACCGTCTCGCCAGAAGCTGCAGGCCCTGGCGCTGAAGGTGATTCAGCGCAATAACTAGAGCAACGCCTGCGCTATACGGCGCACCTCGGCGCGCTTGCCGGCAACCATAGCCGACATCGGCGTGACGCCCATCGAAGGCTCCACGGTGTAGAGCCACTCCAAGGCGGCCTCGGTGTCGAATCCGGCGTCGAACAAAAGCTGCAGCGTGCCCTTGAGCGTGTGCAGCGGTTCACCGTTTTGGATTGCGTCGGCCGGCACCTTGCGGATGCCATCGATTCTAGTTTCGATGAGGTGGTGTTCCTCGATGAGGCGGTGCACCTTGCCAAGCGGCAGGTCTAGGGCCTCGGCTACATCTGGGATTGTGAGCCAAGCTACGTTGGCGAAAACTTCCTTCACCCCACTAGATTGCCATAAACCCGTCGGTCGCGTGGCGCAAATCCACGCGACTTTACCAGCTCGTTACAGCCTTGCCTGCGCTCGGCTTTCAGTTTGAAAAACTACGCTGGTATCTGTGCCTTGCGCGGCGAAATTGGTTTGCGCGGGTCGAAAGGGTTGTTTTGTCTCTGGTTCACCAGCTGTTAGCCGATCGCTACCGCATCGAGCGCCTGCTTGCTCGCGGCGGAATGGCGGACGTCTACCTGGCCACGGACGAGCGACTCGAGCGCCAGGTGGCCGTCAAGATCATTTACCCGCACCTGGCTTCCGATGAGCGCTTCACCGAGAAATTCATCCGTGAGGCCAAGACCGCTGCCAAGCTGAACCACCCAAACCTGGTCAACGTATTCGACCAGGGTTCCGCTGACGGCCAGACCTTTATGGTCATGGAGTACGTCGCCGGAATGACGCTCCGCGATGCCTTGGACAAATTCGGCAAGCTCTCCCCCGCCAGGTCGCTGGACCTACTGGACGCGATCCTCCAGGGTCTGGCGGCGGCTCATCGGGCCGGCATCCTCCACCGCGACCTAAAGCCGGAGAACGTTTTCCTAGCCGATGACGGCCGCATCAAGTTGGGTGATTTCGGGCTAGCCCGCGAGGCCAGCGCTGCCACCTCCACCGGTTCGTTGATGGGCACGATCGCCTACATAGCGCCGGAATTGCTTACCCGCGGGCACGCCGATGCCCGCTCGGACGTCTACTCCGCCGGCATCATGCTGTTCGAATTCCTAACCGGCAAGCAGCCCTTCGCCGGCACCGAGATCGCGCACATTGCGCACCAACACGTGTCTGTGGGCGTGCCTGCGCCCAGCACCCTCAACTCGGCCGTGCCACCACTGGTAGACGAACTCACTCTTTGGGCCACCGCGATGAACCCCGAACACCGCCCGGCCAACGCGCAGGTGCTGGCCGAGGTAGTCCAGCGGGTAAGGACCGAACTTCGCGCCGGAAATGGCGCTACGGCCAGACTGGACCTCCCCGAGTTTGCGAACCTCGCCGGGGCAACCACCGTCATCCCGGTTGCGGCAACGACCGTCCTACCG
>Ga0228702_1000841_pt1 | contig 21798 bp, 21 predicted proteins | sample McNCre217_Aug_MG_2_FD_178018 | JGI IMG/M metagenome (GOLD analysis project Ga0228702, IMG submission 178018) | Freshwater microbial communities from McNutts Creek, Athens, Georgia, United States - 20-17_Aug_MG | ecosystem: Environmental > Aquatic > Freshwater > Creek | place: USA: Georgia...
GGCAGCGGTTACCGGCAGTGGACGTGCCGAAAAGGCCCAGGTCGGAACAATGGTAGCGAAGATTCTGGGACTCACCGAGGTTCCTAAACCGGCGGATGCCGCCGACTCGCTAGCAATCGCGATCTGTCATGCCTGGCGCGGAGCCGGGGCAACCGCGGGCAGCACATCGGGTGATGCGCTCACACCGGCACAGGCCGCTTGGCAGCAGGCAGCGCGCGCCGCCGCTCGAAAAGCCGAGCGTTAGTTAGTCTTTGTTCGTGATTGCATCCCTTACCGGCCTGGTCCAGCGCGTTGGCACCGGATTCGTCGTACTCGACGTCAATGGCGTGGGCTACCAGGTGTTTGTCTCTGCGCTCACGTCCCAGGGGCTTCACAGCGGCGATGCGGTCACCCTTCAAACCGCCCTGATCGTGCGCGAGGATGCCTTCACGCTCTTTGGTTTCGAGACCCTAGAGGAGCTGGAGCTCTTCGATCTGCTGCGTTCGGTCACGGGTGTCGGCCCTAAGTCGGCGCTGGCCATTCTTTCGCAGCTGAGCGCCGGATCCATTCGCGATGCGGTGATGAGTGAGAACGACGCCACCTTCCGTGCGGTATCCGGAATCGGCCCCAAAACGGCGAAGCTAATCACCGTCACTCTCGCGGGCAAGTTAGCCGGGATGCCCGTGGTGGCCCCGCCGGCAAGGGCGGGCGTAAAGAGCGTAGACCTCAGCACGGTTATCCAGGCGCTACAGGGACTTGGTTGGCCGGAGCGATCCGCTGCGGACGCAGTGCGTGAGGCGGCTGAGGCCATCGGTGCCGGAGCAACCACGGACCTGGTTCTGAAGGCCGCCCTGGCGCGCCTAGGCAATTCGAAGAGCGTTTTGGGCGGTGACGCATGAGCGAGGTAACCGACCCGGATCTAAATGCGGGGGAGCTGGCCTTCGAATCGGCGCTTCGCCCCAAGTCCCTCGCCGAGTTCGTCGGTCAGGCCAAGGTGCGCGAGCAGCTCAGTCTGATGCTGCAGGCCGCGAAGCTGCAGTCCCGAACCGCCGACCACATATTGCTTGCGGGCCCACCCGGACTCGGCAAGACCACGCTCGCGATGATTGTGGCGCACGAATCCGGACATCCGTTGCGCCTGACCAGCGGACCAACCATTCAGCACGCCGGCGACCTCGCCGCTGTTCTATCGTCCCTGCAGCCGGGCGAGGTCCTGTTCATCGACGAAATCCACCGAATGGCACGGCCGGCCGAGGAGATGCTGTACCTGGCGATGGAAGACTTCCGCATCGACGTGATGGTGGGCAAGGGACCTGGCGCAACCAGCATTCCGCTGGAACTAGCGCCATTCACCCTGGTTGGGGCCACCACCCGAAGCGGCATGCTGCCAAACCCGCTGCGCGACCGCTTTGGCTTCACCGCGCACCTTGAGTTCTACAGCGACGCCGAATTGGCGCAGGTATTGGCCCGCGCCGCCGATCGACTGGGAATCAACATCACCGACGAGGCGCTGGGGGAGATCGCATCGCGCAGCCGCGGAACCCCTCGCATCGCCAACCGGCTGCTTAGACGCGTCCGCGACTTTGCCCTGGTTGCCTCGGTGTCCGAAATTGGGCTCACCGAGACCCGTGCCGCGCTGGTGCTTTATGAAGTAGACGCGCTTGGCCTGGACCGCCTGGACCGACAGATCCTCACCCTGCTGACCGAGCGTTTTGCCGGCAAGCCAGTGGGGCTTTCCACCCTGGCGGTTGCCGTGGGCGAAGAGCAAGACACCATCGAATCGGTGGTGGAACCGTTCCTGGTTCGTCAGGGACTGATCTCACGCACACCGAGGGGCCGTCAGGCTACCGAACTGGCATTCCGACACCTCGGCTTGACCATGCCCGCCTAGCCAAAATCCGCGGCATCCTGCCTCTATAATCGTATGAATGGGCCTTTTGGGCCTTTGTTTTTGCTGACCCGGGGCCCAATGGGCCCCCAACCACAGAATGGCCAAGAAATGCAGCCGACTGACCTGTTGATGTACGCGCTTATCGCGGTAATGGTTTTCATGATGTTCCGTAGCAGCCGCAAGCGCAAGAAGCAGGCCGAGGAGCTTCAGTCGCAGCTGGTTCCTGGCGCCAAGGTCATGCTGCACAGCGGCATCGTCGGCAAGGTCATCTCCATCAACGACGACAAGATAGTTCTCAACACCGCCGGTAGCAACATCGAGGTAGTCAAGGGCGCCGTCCGCACCGTTTCGGTGTGGGAGGCCGAAAAGGACGAGCCGAAGGCCGATGAGGCCGACGCTGCAGCCGAGGCAAAGCCGGTAGCCGCCAAGAAGCCAGCCGCTCCACGCGCGACCGCCGCGAAGACCGCTGCCGCAAAGCCTGCCGCAGCCAAGCCAGCAGCTGCGAAGGCTGCACCAAAGACCACCGCAGCTAAGAAGCCTGCAGCAGCAAAGCCTGCCGCCAAGCAGACCGAGAACTAAAGGACTAGACCCTCGTGGCCGCAAACGGAATCGTAAAGAGCGCACGTAAGCGCCTCACCTGGCTGGGTGTGCTGGCAGTTCTGCTGTCCAGCATCATCGGCCTGGGAATGCTCTTCAAGGCACCAAACGCCGGATTCGTCCCGCAGCTGGCCCTTGACCTACAGGGCGGTACCCAGATCATCCTGACTCCACAGCTGGAGTCGGGCAAGACCGTGACCCAGGACCAGCTAAACCAGGCTGTTGCTATCATCCGTCAGCGCGTCGACGCCACCGGTGTTTCGGAGTCCTCCATCAGCACCCAGGGAAACAGCAACATCATCGTTTCCATCCCTGGAAAGCCAGACGACAACACCCTGAAGCTAATCGAGGCAAGCGCCAAGCTCCAGTTCCGTCCGGTACTTGCTACCTCGGCCGGTGTCTCTACAGCAGCCGTAGGTGGAACCACCAAGGGAAGCACCGCCACCCCAAGCGCAAGCTCGGCACCGATAGCGACCGGCTCGGCCGCACCGACCGATGCGAGCGACCTCAACTGGGTTAGCAAGGACATCCAGGCACAGTACGAGGCCCTCGACTGCTCCAAGCAGTTCCGTGCCGCTGGCCAGGTAGACGACGACACCAAGCCAATCGCAACTTGTTCGACTGACCTCACCACCAAGTACATCCTTGGCCCGGTAGAGATCCAGGGTTCGGACATCGCGAACGCTTCGGCCGGAACCGTCACCAGCTCCACCGGTGCCTCCACCGGAAACTACGCGATCAACCTTGACTTCAATGGCAAGGGAACCAGCGAGTTTGCGGCAACCACCAAGCGTCTTTACCCGCTGACCAGCCCACGCAACCAGTTTGCGGTCACCCTGGACGGCTACGTAATCACCGCACCACAGACCAACGCCGTGATCACCAACGGTTCGGCACAGATCACCGGTTCGTTCACCGCGCAGAGCGCCAAGTCGCTGGCCGACCAGCTCAAGTACGGTTCGCTGCCGATCGGTTTCAACGTCCAGAGCGCGGAAAACATCTCGGCGACCCTGGGTAGTCAGCAGCTCTCGAGCGGTCTGCTCGCCGGCGCTATCGGTCTGCTAATCGTGATCCTGTACTCCGTAATCCAGTACCGCGGTCTCGCGGTTGTGACCATCGGCTCGCTGGCAATCGCAGCGGTATTCACCTACCTGCTGGTTGCGCTTCTGTCGTGGCGTCAGGGATACCGTCTGTCGCTGGCTGGTGTCACGGGTCTGATCGTGTCCATCGGTATCACCGCCGACTCGTTCATCATTTACTTCGAGCGTGTCCGCGACGAACTACGCGAAGGACGCAGCCTATCGGCCGCAGTCGACTCGGGTTGGAAGCGCGCAATCCGCACCATCCTGGTATCGGACGGCATCTCGTTCCTGGCTGCTACCGTGCTGTATACCCTCACCGTGGGTAACGTTCGCGGCTTCGCCTACACCCTGGGCATGACCACCATCATCGACGTCCTGGTCGTTGTTCTCTTCACCCACCCGATGCTGCAGCTGCTTTCGGGCACTCGCTTCTTCTCGAGTGGACACAAGTGGAGCGGCTTCGATGTCAAGACCATGTCGGACATCGCCTACGTGGGTCGCGGCCAGTTCCGCGTTTCCGAGAAGGTCGGTGCCACCAAGGCCGCCAAGGCATCCAAGGAAGCCACCAAGCGCCAGACCATCGCCGAACGCAAGTCGGCTGAGAACAAGGGAGAGGCCAACTAATGTCGCGCTTCACTGATTTCGGTAACGCCCTTTACTCGGGCGAGCGTTCGTTCGACTTCATCGGTCGTCGCAAGTACGGTTTCATCGCCTCTATCATTGTTGCCCTGCTCGCAGTCGGCATCACCTTCGTTGGTAACCACGGCTTCAACTTCGGTATCGAGTTCAAGGGTGGATCGCAGTTCCAGATCTCGACCACCGCTGCAAACAGCGAAGTCCTGGCCCAGAATGCCGTTCACTCGGTACTTGGCGCCAAGGCACAGGTCAACGTTGCCCACATCGGCACCGATGGCCTCCGCATCCAGACCGAGAAGCTAGACGCTAACACCGCCGAGCAGGTTCGTCAGGCAATCGCCACCGGCTTCAAGGTTCAGGGAAACCAGGTCGCTTCGTCATTCGTTGGTGCCAACTGGGGTGCGGACGTAACCGGTAAGGCCGTCAGCGGTTTGCTCTGGTTCGTTGTCCTCGCGGCACTTGCAATGGCCCTGTACTTCCGTACCTTCAAGATGTCGGCTGCCGCCATGGTTGCGCTGGTTCACGACCTCGTGATCACCGCCGCCATCTACGGTTCGTTCGGCTTCGAGGTTACCCCTGCGGCCGTAATCGGTTTCTTGACCATCCTCGGTTACTCGCTCTACGACACCGTGGTTGTCTTCGACAAGATTCGCGAAAACACCGCGGACGCCGAGTTCAGCGAGACCGCGACCTTCGCCGAGCGCGTCAACCTGGCTATCAACCAGACCCTGGTTCGTTCCATCAACACTTCGGTGGTTGCAGTTCTGCCGGTTGCAGCGATTCTCTTCATCGGAACCCTGCTGCTCGGTGCCGGAACCCTGCGCGACATCTCGCTCGCGCTGTTCATCGGTATCTTGGTTGGCACCTACTCGACCATCTTCGTTGCAGCCCCGCTGTACTCGAAGCTGCGCGAGAACGAGCCAAAGTTTGCCAAGGCCGCCGCAAAGGTTCTGGCAAGCCGCTAAGCATTCATAACCGAAAAGCCCTGAAGTTTAGGCAGCCGTGAGCGATCCAACCCCAACCGGAAGCATCGCCTCACTGCGCTCCAGACTTCAGGGCATTTTTGGTGCTAAGGGCGGCCCATACGCCGACGAACTGAGCGACATTCTTCGCACCGCCAAGGCCAACCACCCGCGTGCCGACCTCACGATCCTGGAACGCGCGTTCGAGGTTGCCGAGCAGGCCCATCGGGGCCAGACCCGCAAGAGCGGCGAGCCGTACATTACCCACCCGTTGGCGGTCACCAAGATTCTCGCCGACCTGGGCATCGGTGTTTCCAGCCTGGCCGCGGCACTGCTGCACGACACCGTCGAAGACACTCCTTACACGCTGGAGCAGCTGACGAAGGACTTCGGCAGCGAGATTGCCATGCTGGTGGACGGCGTCACCAAACTGGATAAGGTCCAGTACGGCGAGAACGCTCAGGCCGAGACCGTTCGCAAGATGGTTGTGGCAATGTCCAAGGACATCCGCGTCCTGGTAATCAAGTTGGCCGACCGCCTGCACAACGCCCGCACCTGGAAGTTCGTCCCCGAGGACAAGGCGCGTAAGAAGGCCCAGGAGACTCTGGAGATTTACGCTCCACTGGCCCACCGCCTTGGTATCAGCGCCATCAAGAGCGAGCTTGAAGACATCTCTTTCTCGGTACTTTACCCAAAGGTTTACGAGGAGATCGTAAACCTGGTTCGTCAGCGCAGCCCAAAGCGTGAAGAGTTCATCTACATGGTCATCGCCTCCATCGAGGAGGACATGCGCGAAAACCGCATCAAAGGCCGGGTGGCTGGAAGGCCGAAGCAGTACTACAGCATCTACCAGAAGATGGTGCTGCGCGGTCGTGAGTTCGACGACATCTACGACGTGGGGGGTATCCGGGTAATCGTCCAGGACGTCAAGGACTGCTACGCGATCTTGGGTGCGATTCACGCCCGCTGGTCGCCGGTTCCGGGCCGCTTCAAAGACTACATCGCGATGCCCAAGTTCAACCTGTATCAATCGCTGCACACCACGGTGATTGGTCCGGCCGGGCGCCCGATCGAGATTCAGATTCGAACCCAGGACATGCATCAGCGTGCCGAGTTTGGTGTTGCCGCGCACTGGAAGTACAAGGAGACCATCCGCGGTGGTTCCAGCACCGAGGAGGACCTGGCCTGGCTCAAGCACCTGAGCGATTGGCAGGCCGAGACCCAGGATCCATCGGAGTTCCTGGACGCGCTGCGCTTCGAAATCGGCGCCAAGGATGTCTACGTCTTCACACCTAAGGGACGGGTGATCGGACTCCCTACCGGCGCCACTCCGGTGGACTTCGCCTACGCCGTGCACACCGAGGTGGGTCACCGCACCATGGGTGCCAAGGTCAACGGCCGTCTGGTGCCGCTGGAGAGCGTGCTGCAGTCGGGCGACGTGGTTGAGATCTTCACCTCCAAGAGCCCGGACGCCAGCCCCTCACAGGACTGGCTGCAGTTCGTAAAGAGCGCACGCGCCAAGTCGAAGATCAAGCAGTGGGTTGCCGCCGGCCGCCGCGAGGATGCCGTCGAGCAGGGTCGCGAGTCGCTGGCGAAGGCGCTGCGCAAGGCAAACCTGCCGCTCAAGAGCCTGCTCGGGGGAGACCTGCTGGTTCAGCTCTCTTCGGAGCTGCACTACGCCGATCTGGATGCGCTATACGCCGCGGTAGGCGAGAACCACGTTTCGGCTCAATCGATCGTTGAGAAGTTGGTTTCGGCCGCCCGCGTGGAGCAGGAATCGGACGATGCCCTGTTCGAGCTGCCTAGCCGCCCGGCAACCGTCAACTCCGCCCGAAACAACTCGGGCGTACTGGTTCGTGGCGACGCCGATGTGATGGTCAAGCTTGCCCGCTGCTGCACTCCGGTGCCGGGGGACCAGATCCTGGGTTGGATCACCCGTGGCTCGGGGGTCTCGGTTCACCGAGCCGACTGCAAGAACATTGCAGACCTACAGTCGCAGCCGGAACGCATGATCGATGTAAGTTGGGCACACTCCGGACGCGGCCAATTCCTGGTTCAGATTCAGATTGAGGCCCTAGACCGCAACGGTCTACTCTCCGATGTGACCCGCGTCTTGGCCGAGCATCACGTGAACATTTTGAGCGCCGCGGTGTCTACCCGCACCGACCGCGTGGCCCTCAGCCGCTTCGTGTTCGAGATCGGTGACCCATCCATCCTGGATCACTTGCTGGCCGCGGTTCGTCGGATTGACGCCGTATACGACGTCTACCGCGTCACTTCATAACCCCGCGCCTTAGTGCGGTGGCGGCTTTTTACACGCCCAAATCGGAGTGTACTTTACGTCCAAAATTTGTACTTAATTTGACTGGACAGGCCATACCTCGACCTCGCTAGCCTGAAATCGGACTACATTTTCGAACTAAAGCAGGTACCAATGGTTCAGCCGTCACTATCCTTTAGCTATTTTTACGGCAACGAGGCGCTTGTCGAATTTGGCAATGAACCTCATTATTCCGACAAAGTTTCACACACACTACTTGCCGACATATCCAAGTGGAACGCATACTTCGCCTCAAATTTTGATGAAGACAAGGGGTTTACTAGCCCACAGGCCCAAGTTTGGATAGACGAAGAATACCGGCGGCTTTGCAAGCGGCTTCGGAAAGAGGGAATACGATTCCAGACGTCAATGTGGTGGACCGAAAGACCTAAATCTTCACCTTTCAAGGCCAAGCTAAGGAGCTTCGTCTACGTTCGCAATCTGAAACGGATCAGAAGAAATTTGGTAACCGGTAATTTTCAAAATCTGATCTTTGAATGTGGCAACGCCCAAATAACCACGAAAGAGCTCATGGAAAAATCGGTGGCCCACCTGAAAGAGTTCGAAGTAACATCTCGAAAACAAAGTGGTAACCGAAGAAACCTTTGACATCCGCCCAAACTTGACTGTGGATAACTGGTGAGGCCACGGCCCCTGGCCCTAGCTTCAAAGGAGTAATGAACCTTCCTAAATTTGAGTGAATCGAGCCACATACATGAAGCCTTCCGCCAAAGGAAATAGTTGGGTTAGGAAGGTTGCCGTCATAGGAATTGTGGCGAGTGCTTTAGTCCCAACAAACAATGCCAACGCGGACTCCTCACCCAAGGCGGCGACTGGCGAATGGTACGCCTACATGCCATTGGCTCACACCTGGTATCCGAAGACGCCGACTAACGCGTCGAGTCCCACTGCATCCCCCAGCCCGGGAAGCGCTGGCCGCCTTCTTGATCCGATTACCATTGGCGCCTGTGACATCGGGCTACATGGCACTTTGGTAGCAAGTTTCTTATCTAAATATGATGGGCGAGTCAGCCTAAAGTGTGGATCTACGGACGTTGGATACATTCACATACGAACTAAACATCAGTCACAGTGGGATGCTTTCGCTGCTGGAAATGGCTATTGGGACGATTTCATGCTTTGGAGTGCCGAGTCCATCGTGCTGCACCCAGAAAGCTCACATCTTGATTCCGACATGAAAAGGTGTTACACGGCTCCCGTAAAAACCTATTTTAAAAAAGACGGGATAAACCATCTGTTAAAGTCTTTCAGCCCGACAGTCATAGTTTCGACGAACAACCGAGTTATGATCACAGCCTACCCATCCAAGACATCAAGGTGCAGGTGAGAACTGCCAAATGGACAGTACGCTTACAACTTTCAGCTATAACTACTCCGCCTGGCCCATTGTCGACATTGAAGGCCCGCCCTATGTGGAAGATATCATCTCGGATCAGCTGGAACATGAAATTACCGTTTGGAATGAATATTTCAACCATCACTTCACCTACAACTACGGGTTCGATGATCCATCGGCTCAAAAATGGGTCAATGAGGAGTACCAGCGTTTGTGCCAAAGGCTTAGGGAGGAAGGCGTTAGCTTCCGCGAAGATAATTGGTGGAACAATGATGAATTCGAAGTACGGCCGACACCAATAGATAACCCAATCAAGCGATTGGCTAAACGCCTAATTGGACATTAAACAGTGATGGGAACCCAACCGGGTTCCCATCACTGTTTAGTTCGGGGGAGAAGGCTAGGCCTTCTTCACGACCTCGAGCCAGGCCTTACGGGCAGCCAGTGCTTCCTCGACTGACTTGGTGGCCTTGGCGTCCTTCTTGGCCTTGGCCGCTGCAAGGTCTGCCTCTAGCTTGGTAATGGAGTCTTCCAGCTGGCTGAGCACCGAGTTGGTGCGTTCCTGGGTTGCTGGGTCGGTCTTGCGCCAGTGCTCCTGCTCGGCGTCGCGGACCTTGGCCTCGAGTGCACGCATACGGTCTTCGACCTCGCGCACCTTCTCCTTGGCTACCCGACCGGCCTGCTCCCAGCGCTGCTGGATGGACTGCAGAGCCTTCTTGGCTGCGGCTAGGTCCTTGGCTGGGTCGATGGTCTTCTCACCCTCCTTGAGGAGCTCGAGCTTGGCGGCAAGGTTTGCAGCGTGGTCGGCGCTCTCGACGGCCATCTGCTCGCCCTTTGCCGAGTAGATGGCGTCTCCGGCGGCCTTGAATCGGGCCCAAAGCTCGTCGTCGAACTTGCTCTTGGAGTGGCCGGCGGTCTTCCACTGGTCCAGCAGCTTGCGGTATTCGGCAACGGCGTCTGCGCCCTTGGACACAAGTGCCTCGGCAGCGGTGACGATCTCGGTCTTCTTGGCCTTAATGGCCTTGTTGCTGGCATCCAGGGTCGCAAAGTACTGGCGCTTGTTTGCGTCGAACTTGGTGCGGGCGGCGCTGAATCGGCGCCAAACTACGTCGGCCTCCGACTTAGGAAGCTTCGGGCCGTTCTTCTGGGCGGCCTGCCACTGCTCGAAGAGCTCGGTCAGCTGTGCAGTACCGTTCTTCCACTGAGTCTTGGCTGGGTCCTGGTTGGCGATTGCCTCGGCTGCGTCGGCGATCTTGGCGCGCTCCGCGAGGGCCGCACCGATCTGCTCCTTGTTGGCCTCGTGCTTGGCTGCGGCAGCAACACCGATCTTCTCGCCTAGGGCGGCGGCACGGGCGCGCAGCTCGGCGATGTCGCCGACCACGGCAGGCTCAACCAGCTCGGCGTTGATGTGGTGCAGGCTCTTCTTTAGCGAGTGGGCATCGGCGCCGGCAGCTACGCGCTGCTCCAGCAAACGAACCTGGGCTGCCAGGTCACCGAACTTGCGCTCGAAGAACGCTAGGGCCTCGGCCGGAGTGACCTCTGGGTACTGGCCAACCTTGCGCTCCACGCCACCCTCGGTGACGAAGACATTGTTCTCGTCGTCTACGCGACCGTGGCTCACTGCCGAGGCAGCAACGGCTGCGCCCTTCGGTGCCGCAGGGGTAGGAATAGCCGAAGGGGTCGGAATTGCCGATGGTGCCGGGACCTGCGCTGCGCCGGCGGCTGGTGCCGCCTGTGCCTCGGTGGTGGTCTCTGCTGGCTTCTCGTTGGCTGCCACGTTTGCTCCTGTGCTTGTTGGCGCGTAAAAACGCCCTTGAATAGACGTTCTCAGTCTAGTTTGAGTAGCTAACCTACTGAACCGAAATGTCGCCCAGAGTGGTTGCGGTCTTTGGCTTGCCGTCGCCCGAACCATCGGCGGTTCCGGCAGCTGCGATGGCATCGATGACGCTCATGCCGTTGGTGATCTTGCCGAATACGGTGTAGCCACCGGCCGAGTCGCTAGGGATGGTGCTGTCCTTGTAGACGATGAAGAACTGCGACCCCATGGACGAGGCGTTGTTGCCCTGACGAGCCATGGCTAGGTAGCCGGTCTTGTAGAGGTTGTTGGCCGGGGCGTTCTCCACCGGTCCGAAGCTGTAGCCAGGGCCGCCGGTGCCGTCACCCTTAGGGTCGCCACACTGCAGCACAAAGATGCCGGCGGTGGTCAGACGGTGGCAGGTTACGCCCTTGTAGAAGCCCTTCTTGGCCAGCGAGATGAAGTTAGCGGTGGCCTGGGGAGCGGCCTTACCGAACAACGAAATCTTGAGGTTGCGCCCGTTGATGCCGAGGTGTCCCAGCCAGTCGCGGCCCTCGGCGATGCTGGCGGCTGGAACACCGGCAGCCTTAGCCTGCGTAGCGCTAGGGGATGGGCTTACGGTGGCGGTACTGGAAGCGCTGGCCGATGGCGATGCAGTCGGGGCAATGGCGGTGAGAGCCTGGTGTCCGTAGCTCGCGCCGAGAGCCAACAGCACGGCTCCGGCCGCAACCACGATGGCAAAACGGTTGTCGTTCTTACGACGCTTGGCCTTTACGCCAACCTGAGCCACCTTGGCCTCGTATGCGCGCTTGCGCGCCGCTGCCTGGGCCTTGATTTCCTTGTTGCTTGCCACTGGGTCTCCCGTATCAAGAATCGCGCCGCGAGTGGCGGCTTTCTCTAGCGATTTTATGGCATTCTGGGCAGGTGAACTCGGACTATGGCCTCTTTGCGCAAAGCGTGCCGCTCGCCGCTCGAATGCGCCCCCGCGGCCTAGACGAAGTGGTTGGCCAGCAGCATCTGCTGAAACCCGGTTCACCAATCCGCAGGCTGGCAACTCCGGTGTCCGAAGCTGCGACCGCGGCAACCACCTCGGTGCTGCTCTGGGGCCCGCCCGGCACCGGCAAAACCACCCTGGCTCAGGCCATCGCGAGAGACTCCGGTAGGCGTTTCGTGGAACTCAGCGCCATTACCGCAGGCGTCAAGGACGTGCGCGAGGTAATGGTGCAGGCCCAGAAGGAGCGAGACGCCTACGGTGTCGGCACGCTGCTCTTTTTGGACGAGATCCACCGCTTCAGCAAGGCCCAACAGGACGCGCTGCTGCCCGGAGTCGAAGCCGGCTGGGTCACGCTGATTGCCGCCACCACGGAAAATCCGTCCTTTAGCGTCATCGCGCCGCTGCTCTCGCGCTCCCTGCTGCTAACACTTGAACCGCTGGATGAACCCGACATTGCGACCCTGGTTACCCGTGCGGTCGCCGACCCACGCGGTCTCGACGGCAAGCTCGTTCTTGGCCAAACCGAGCTAGACCAGATAGTCCTGCTTGCCCAGGGCGATGCCCGCCGCGCTCTCACCGTTCTGGAGGCAGCGGCCGCGCACGCCCTCTCCCTCGGGAACACCGAGATCTTGCGCGCCGACATCGAGGAATCGCTCGACCACGCCCTGGTTCGCTACGACCGAGACGGCGACCAGCACTACGACATCATCAGCGCATTCATCAAGAGCGTTCGCGGCTCCGATGCCGACGCGGCCATCCACTGGTTGGCCCGCATGATCGAGGGCGGCGAGGACCCAAGGTTTATCGCCCGCCGCCTTATGATCCTGGCGGCCGAGGACATCGGCCTGGCCGATCCGCAGGCGCTGCCTCTCGCCGTGGCGACCTTCGACACCGTGCAGCAGATCGGGATGCCGGAGGGGCGAATCCCGTTGGCCGAGGCCACCATCTATCTCGCGTTGGCTCCCAAGAGCAACGCGGCTTACAACGCCATCAATGCGGCCCTGGAGGACGTCCGCGCCGGGATGCAGCCATCGGTGCCCAAGCCGCTTCGTTCATCCAACTATTCGGGTGCCAAGGCGCGCGGCAACGGCGTGGGCTACGTGTACCCGCACGATGACGCGAAGGCAGTGAGCCAGCAGGAATACGTGACCGGAAAGGTTGCCAAGCGTCGGTATTACCTGCCCAAGGAGATTGGCTTCGAACGCGAGCTGGGGGAGCGCTGGGCCAGATTGCGGGCCATAATCCGCGGACTGGCGCGCTAGGGTCCTTGGTTTCCAGCCGGTGCCACTGCTAGACTTGACAGGTTGCCGACTGGGACATTTGCGCACGGCTGCTGCATTGTCCAACGGAGCGACCACCTAATAGCCGGGTGGTCCGTGGCGATTAGAACAAGACCAAGCTCTACGGTCCTGCTCTTTTTTGTGAACAAAACCGCTATCCGATTCCCAAGAGGGAATCCATGAAAGGAAAACACGTGTCTAAGACCACGCGTTCCCGTAGTGCCACCCGCCGCTCTCGCGCGCTGGGCCTGGCTCTCACCCCAAAGGCCGCTAAGTACATGGAGAAGCGTCCATACGCTCCAGGTCAGCACGGCCGCACCCGCAAGAAGGCAGACAGCGACTTCGCCGTCCGTCTGCGCGAGAAGCAGCGTCTTCGCGCCCAGTACGGCATCCGCGAGGCTCAGCTGCGCAAGACCTTCGCCGAGGCAAAGCGTGCAGAGGGTCTTACCGGTGAAAACCTGGTAGAGCTTCTGGAGATGCGCCTCGACGCCCTCGTGCTGCGTTCGGGCTTCGCTCGCACCATTGCACAGGCTCGTCAGATGGTTGTACACCGCCACATCCTGGTAAACGGTGAGCGCGTTGACCGCCCATCGTTCCGCGTAAAGCCTGGACAGCAGATCCACGTCCACGCGAAGTCGGAAGGCACCGAGCCATTCCAGGTTGCTGCCGCCGGTGGCCACGTAGCCGTACTGCCTCCAGTACCTGCTTACCTGGACGTAAACCTGGACAAGCTGACCGCTGTTCTGGTTCGTCGTCCAAAGCGCGCCGAAGTTCCAGTTACCTGTGAAGTTCAGCTCGTTGTTGAGTACTACGCAGCTCGCTAGTAGTTTCTAACTACAGATAGTTAGGAGTTCGGATGAGCGGCGGGGACATCGCAGGAATCATTGCTGCCAGTGGCTTTGTGCTTCTGGTGCTATTCGTGGGTGTGCCGCTGATCAAGTTGGGCCGAGTGCTCGACGAGGCAAAGGACTCGCTTCGCTCCATCAGCGACGAAGTGACTCCGCTGCTCTCCGAACTTACTGACACCGTCCAGGCCACCAACAAGCAGCTGGCCAAGGTAGACGTAATTACCGAAAACGTGTCTGAGGTAACCGGCAACATCACCGCGCTGGTTTCGCTCTTCACTTCGGCCGTCGGTTCGCCACTCGTTAAGATTGCTGGCATAACCTCGGGCTTCAGAACACTTCTGAAGAACAAGAAGTAAGGGGACCTCATGAAGAAGTTGCTTTGGTTTATCACTGGTGTGAGCATCGGCGTTATCGCCGCCAACCAGTTGAAGGAAAACCCTAAGGCGCAGGAACTGGCCACCGACCTCACCCGTCGCGCCAAGGAGTTCGGTGCCGCCGTAGCCGAGGGCTACCGCGAGCGTGAAGCCGAACTAGCCACCGAGCCATCCACCTCAACCAACTAGGAATCACTTAGTGCTTACCGCCGAAATTCGCCGGCGCTGGCTCGACTTTTTCGAGCGCAACGGCCACACCGTAGTCCCTTCTGCCTCGCTCATCAGTGAAGATCCTTCGCTGCTGTTTACCGTCGCGGGTATGGTTCCTTTCATTCCGTACATGACCGGTGTGGTTCCTTCGCCTTGGCCACGCGCCACCAGCGTCCAGAAGTGCATTCGCACCCTGGACATCGACGAGGTTGGCAAGACCACTCGCCACGGCACGTTCTTCCAGATGAACGGAAACTTCTCGTTCGGCGACTACTTCAAGCGTGAGGCCATCACCTTCGCCTGGCAGTTCCTGACCGGAAGCCGCGAGGATGGCTGCCTCGGCATCGACCCGCAGCTACTCTGGGTCACCGTCTACCAGGACGACGACGAGGCAATCACCATGTGGCGCGAGATCGCCGATGTGCCGATGGAGCGCATCCAGCGCCGCGGCATGAAGGACAACTTCTGGTCCACCGGCCAGCCTGGCCCATCGGGTCCGTGCTCCGAGATCTACTATGACCGCGGCCCAGCGTATGGGCGCGAGGGTGGCCCGGAGGCCGACGAAGACCGCTACATCGAGATCTGGAACCTCGTGTTCATGCAGTTCGAGCGCGGCCAGGGAACCGGCAAGGACAGCTTCGAGATCCTCGGCGAACTGCCAAAGAAGAACATCGACACCGGCATGGGCCTGGAGCGCGTCGCGTTCCTGCTGCAGGGCGTCGAGAACATGTACGAGATCGACCAGGTTCGCCCGGTACTAGACCTCGCAGCCAAGCTCAGCGGCAAGACCTACGGCGCCCACACCGAGGATGACGTTCGCATGCGCGTCGTCGCCGACCACGTGCGTTCAGCTCTGATGCTCATCTCAGATGGCGTCACCCCGGGCAACGACGGCCGCGGCTACGTGCTGCGCCGCCTGCTTCGCCGCGTGGTTCGCGCAATGCGCCTCATGGGCGTAGAGAAGCCCGTCTTCACCGACCTCTTCACCGCCAGCCGCGACGCAATGAAGGACGCCTACCCAGAGGTAGAGACCGACTTCAAGCGCATCCTGGGAACCGCAGTGGCCGAGGAAGAGGCATTCCTTCGCACCCTGACCGCCGGAACCGTGTACCTCGAAGAGGCGATCGGCTCCGTCAAGACCTCTGGTGGCAAGCAGCTGGCCGGCGAAGCCGCGTTCCTTCTCCACGACACCTATGGCTTCCCAATCGACCTCACCCTAGAGATGGCCGAGGAGCAAGGCCTGACCGTGGACCGCGACGGCTTCAAGGCACTGATGGCCGAGCAGAAGGACCGCGCTAAGGCCGATGCCCGCGCCAAAAAGGGCGGCGCCGACCTATCGGTCTATGGCGAATTCCGCGCTCAGGGAGTCACCAAGTTCACCGGCTACGAAGAGCTGGAAACCGAGGCCAAGGTAATCGGTCTCATCAACGACGGTGCCAGCACCAAGCGCGTCGCCGAGGGCGAGATCGCCGAGATCATCCTGGACGCCACCTCGCTCTACGCGGAGTCGGGCGGCCAGGAGGCAGACGCCGGCCTAATCGTGGGCGACGGCTTCGAACTGGAGGTTCTGGACGTCCAGAAGCCGGTTAAGGGCCTGGTTTCGCACAAGGTTCTGGTTCGCCGCGGCGAGGTAGCACTGGGCGCCAAGGCCGTAACTCAGGTGGACGCCGACTGGCGTTTGGGAGCCGCTCAGGCTCACTCGGGTACGCACGTTGTGCACGCTGCACTGCGTCAGGTGCTCGGCCCAACTGCCCTTCAGAGCGGTTCGTACAACAAGCCTGGTTACCTCCGACTCGACTTCGCCTGGCAGCAGGCGCTTTCGGCCGAGACCCGGAGCGAAATCGAAGAGGTAACCAACCTGGCCATCCGTCAGGACCTGGCCGTCAGCGCTCAGTTCATGAGCCTGCCAGACGCCAAGGAGTGGGGCGCAGTAGCGCTCTTCGGAGAAACCTACGACGAAGAAGTCCGCGTCATCCAGGTTGGCGGCCCATGGTCGCGCGAGCTCTGCGGTGGTACTCACGTATCGCGCTCGGCTCAGATTGGCCTGGTCTCGCTCATCAACGAGTCCTCGGTGGGCAGCGGCAGCCGCCGCCTTGAGGCCCTGGTTGGCATCGATGCCTTCCGCGCCTTCGCCGCCGAGCGTGCCCTCATCGGCCGCCTCTACGACCTCACCAAGGCCCCTAAGGGCGCCCTGGAAGACCGCCTGGCGCAGACCATGGAAGACCTGAAGGCAGCGCAGCGCAAGATCGCCGGCTACCAGGCCGCGGAGCTCGCAGCCAAGATTCCGGCACTAGTTGCAAACGCCACCACCGTCGGCGCGGGCAAGCTGGTTGCCGAGAACCTCGGAACCGTCGAGAGCGTGGACGACCTGCGTTCGCTGGCCACCCAGATTCGCGATCGCTTCGCCGATGAGGCCGGTATCGCCGCAATCTTCGGTGTCGTAGCCGACAAGCCGATGGTCGTTGTTGCCACCAGCAAGGCAGCCCAGGCTGCCGGTGCCAAGGCTGGCGCCCTGGTTCGTGCCGCTTCCACCGTGCTCGGTGGCGGCGGTGGCGGCAAGGACGACATCGCTCAGGGTGGTGGCGCAGACACCAGCAAGATCGGCGAGGCCATCGGTGCGGTAAAGGCCGCACTCTAGCACCATGCGCAAGGGTCGTCGGTTAGCCGTCGATGTGGGCAAGGCCCGCATTGGCCTAGCCATCAGCGACCAAGATGGCATACTCGCCAGCCCGTTCGAGACCGTCGCACGGCAGGAATCCTTTGAGGATTCTGCCGCTGCTATCGCTCGCGCGGTGGACGATTACTTCTTCCTCGAGGCGTATGTGGGATTGCCGCTTTCGCTCAGTGGCAACCAGACCCCATCAACCGGCGACGCCATCCGCATGGCGCACGCAATCGCCGCGGTGCTGGGCATTGAGGTCAGATTCATCGACGAACGGCTGACCACGGTAACCGCCAGCGCCAACCTGCGACTTGCCGGAAGAAATGCGAAGAACTCGCGTTCGGTAATCGATCAAGAGGCCGCCGCGATTATCTTGGAACAGGCACTCGCGGGCGAGAAAGCCACCGGAAACCAACCGGGATTGGCTTTGTCCGCGCACCCGCTGACCGACCTACCGCCGGCCACCGACCCAGCATCACCAAACAGCTAGCGAGGCAAGCTTGTCTAACCGTAAATTTGCGAGACGCCGACTGGCCGTTGCCGCCGTAATCGTCTTCGTGATCCTCGCGATTGTTGGTTTCAACAACCGGGCCCAGTTGCGCTCGGTCTACGATCAGGTGCTCGGCCGGGATTTCGCCGGACCCGGCACCGGCACCGTGACGCTCGTGATCAATGCGGGGGAGAGCGGAGTCGGAGTTGCCTCGGACCTGCAAAAACTGGGCGTGGTCAAGAATTCCGACGTGGTCTACCGCCTTATTGTCGGCGAGAACACCATTTTCTACCCGGGCAGCTACAGCCTGAAAAAGGGCATGAGCTCGCAGCAGGCGCTCGATGCCATCAAGAATCCGGCATCCCTCGTGGTAGACCGCGTCACAATCAAGGAAGGCCTGCGACTCGGCACCGTGTTGCAGCAGCTGGCTACCGCCACCGGCAAGCCGCTCAGCGACTTCACCGCGGCTGCCAGCGACCTCGCTGGATTGGGCATCCCGACCAGCGCCCCAAACGCCGACGGCTACCTGTTCCCGGCCACCTACGCATTTGGCCCTGACCTCAGCGCCCACCAGATCCTGAAAGAGATGGTTGACCGCGCCTACCAGGAGCTCGATCGCTTCGGTGTAGCGGTCGCCGACCGTCACAAGGTTCTGACCCTGGCCTCCGTAATCCAGAGGGAGGCTCGCCAGCCCCAGGACTTCGCCAAGGTCTCGCGTGTCTTCACCAACCGCCTCAAGATCGGCATGAAATTGCAGTCGGACGCCACGGTCAGCTACGGCACGGGCGGCAACACGTTCACCACCACCGCGGCCGAACGCGCCGATGCCAACGGTTACAACACTTATGTGCACACCGGTCTTCCGATCGGTCCAATTGGTGCTCCCGGTGCGTTGGCCATCGACGCCGCCCTGCACCCGGTCGATGGCACCTGGCTCTACTTTGTGACCGTAAACCTGCAGACCGGTGAGACCGTATTCAGCACCACGGCCGCCGAACACGCCGCGGCCGTCGCAAAGTGGCAGGCCTGGATGCGCGCCAACCCGGGATGGAACGGTAACTAATGTCTCGCAAACTAGCAGTTCTCGGTTCGCCCATCGGGCACTCCAAGAGCCCGGCAATTCACTCCGCCGCCTATTCGGTGCTTGGCCTGGACTGGGACTACGACAAAATCGAGGTCCGCAAGGGCGGACTTCGACCTTTCGTCGAGGCCCTCGAAACCGACTGGCTTGGCCTTAGCCTCACCATGCCACTCAAGGAAGAAGCCGCCAAGTTCGCGGAATCCCTAGACCTGAACGCGGAGCGGACCGGTGCCGTGAACACGTTGGCGCGCACCGAGACCGGCTGGGCCGGTTTCAACACCGACGTATTCGGTATCGTCCAGGCGATTACCCTTGCCAACTTGGGAAAGCTCTCGAGCTTCTTAGTGATTGGTTCCGGCGCAACCGCAACCAGTTCGGTGGCGGCCATCGCGCAACTTTCACCCGGCGCAACCGTTCGAGTGTTCGCACGCAACGCCACTACTCGACGCGAACTGATCGATTTTGCACGTGGCCTCGGACTGACCGCGAAGGCAACCCGCAGCCTGGCCAAAACCGCGAAAAGCGTAGACCTCACGGTCGCTACCCTTCCGGGTGGGGCACTTAACGAGCTCTCCCAGAAGTTGGCCAAAAAGGCCTCCTTCCGGCCATCGGGTGCGCTCTTCGACGTGGCCTACCAACCTTGGCCAAGCCAGTTTGCGGGTGTCTGGGCAAACCAAAATCGCCCGATCATCAGTGGCCTAGAAATGCTGCTCTGGCAGGCGGTTGCGCAGATTCGCATCTTCACCTCGGGCGATCCAAATGCGGTCTTGCCGAACGAGGTTGCCGTGGTCGAGGCCATGCGTCACGCTCTCGACTAAAATTGAGCGCATGCTACGTTGGATCACCGCCGGAGAATCGCACGGCCCAGAACTTGTCGCCGTCCTAGAGGGGCTCCCTGCCGGCGTTCCAATCACTACGCCAGAGGTACAGGATGCCTTGGCGCGCCGCCGTCTGGGCTATGGCCGCGGTGCCCGCATGAAGTTTGAACAGGACCAGGTCACCCTCTCGGGTGGCGTTCGTCACGGCCTGACCCAGGGTGGTCCGGTTGCAATCTGCGTAGCCAACACCGAGTGGCCAAAGTGGCAAGACGTCATGAGCGCCGACCCGGTTGACGCCGACGTCATGAACGGCGCCCGTGCGGCAGCGCTCACCCGCCCACGTCCAGGCCACGCCGACTTCACCGGCATGCAGAAATACGGCTTCCTGGACAGCCGCCCAATCCTGGAGCGCGCTAGCGCCCGCGAGACCGCGGCCCGAGTGGCCCTCGGTGCCGTGGCGTCCAAGTTCCTGGGCGAACTGGGCATCCAACTGATCACCCACACCGTCGGCATCGGTGCCGCAGAGGCCGGACGCGACGGCGTGCTGCCGACCCCGGCCGACCTGGAATACCTGGACAACGACCCGGTACGTTGCATCGACCCACAGCTTTCTGCGGCCATGGTGGCCGAGATCGATTCCGCCCACACCGACGGCGACACCCTCGGTGGCGTTGTTGAGACCCTGGTCTACAACCTGCCTCCGGGCCTGGGCACCTACGTGCACTGGGACCGCCGACTGGACGCCCAGTTGGCCGCCGCGCTCATGGGCATTCAGGCCATCAAGGGCGTCGAGGTCGGCGACGGGTTCGAGACCGCGCGTCGCCGCGGCTCGGTTGCCCACGACGAGATCGAGCGCGACAGCAATGGCATCGTTCGCCGCCTCTCGGACCGCGCTGGCGGCATCGAGGGTGGAATGTCAAACGGCGAGGTGCTGCGCGTTCGTGCCGCAATGAAGCCAATCTCAACCATCCCACGCGCGCTTTCCACCATCGATGTGGCAACCGGTGACGCCGCCAAGGCCCACCACCAGCGCAGCGATGTTTGTGCGGTTCCGGCCGCCGGAGTGGTCGCCGAGGCCATGGTTGCCCTGGTGCTGGCCAACTCGGTGCTGGAGAAGTTCGGCGGCGATTCGGTTGCGGAGACCAAGCGCAACCTGGAGAGCTACCTGGCGAACATTCCGGACACCCTCAAGTCTTTCGACGCCTAAAACATGACCGCCAAGTCCGAGGTGATTGTGCTGGTCGGCCCGATGGGTGTCGGCAAGACCACCGTTGGCAAGAAGCTGGCGCGCCAATTAAAGCTGCCGTTCATCGACACCGATGCGGTGATCGTGGCCGAGCACGGCGAAATCTCCAAGATCTTCGAAACCGAGGGTGAACCCGTCTTCCGCCGCTACGAGGAAGACGCCATGGCACACGCCATCAGCGCGCCCGCAGTGGTTGCCACCGGGGGAGGAGCGGTGCTCTCCGAGCTGACCCGCGAACGCCTCGCGGACCAGGCCACAGTGGTTTATCTGAGCACCGACGGACGGCACATCAAGAGCCGACTGGTTGGTGGCAAGCGCCCGCTGGTCAAGAACGGGTTCGAGGACTGGACTCGCATCTACGAGGAACGCAAGCCAATCTACGCCGCCGTGGCCGACCACACCGTCAACACCTCCGGTCAGTCGCTCTCGGCGACCATCGGCGAGATCAAACAGAAACTAGGCATCGAATGAGCGAAATCACCCGAATCCCGGTCTCCGGCGACAGCCCGTACGAGGTTTTGGTTGGCCGTGCGCTCCTGAGCGAGGTGGGCGAGGCCCTCGGTGCCGGCGTCCAGAAGGTGCTGGTCATCCACCCGGAGGCGCTCAGCGTCAGCGCTGATGCCCTGCGCGACGACCTGGCTTCGCAAGGTTTCGAGGTTTTACTGGCCGGTGTGCCTAACAGCGAAGATGCCAAACGCGTCGAAGTTGCCGCCTTCTGCTGGGGCATCATGGGACGCGCCGATTTCACTCGCTCGGATGCAGTGATCGGCTTTGGCGGCGGCTCCACCACCGACCTCGCTGGTTTCGTCGCGGCCACCTGGCTGCGAGGTGTCAAGCTCATCAACGTGCCGACCACGCTGCTCGGTATGGTCGACGCCGCCGTCGGTGGCAAGACCGGCATCAACACCCAGGAGGGCAAGAACCTGGTTGGTGCCTTCCACGCACCCGCGGCCGTAATCTGCGACCTGGACACCCTGGCAACTGTTAGCCACAACGAGATCGTCGCCAGCTTCGGCGAGGTAGTCAAATACGGCTTCATTCAGGACTCGCGCATCCTGGAGATCATCGAGGCAGATGTGGCCCGCGCGACCGATCCAACCACCGATGAATTCCGCGAACTCGTCGAACGCTCGATTGCCATCAAGGCCCGGGTCGTCGGCAGCGACTTCAAAGAGG
>Ga0228702_1000842_pt1 | contig 21797 bp, 17 predicted proteins | sample McNCre217_Aug_MG_2_FD_178018 | JGI IMG/M metagenome (GOLD analysis project Ga0228702, IMG submission 178018) | Freshwater microbial communities from McNutts Creek, Athens, Georgia, United States - 20-17_Aug_MG | ecosystem: Environmental > Aquatic > Freshwater > Creek | place: USA: Georgia...
TGAGCGGGCCAAACACGGTGGGCGAGGCCATGACTTCTTCGAGCGTGAGCGTCTGGCGGAACACGGCCAGCGGGTTTCGGGCGGCGTGCTGGCGCGCCTTGACCGAGATGCGGCCAAAGGTGTCGGCGCGGATGCCGTACTCTTTCATGTAGTCCATGCCCGCACCGCCAAAGAACTGGGCTGCACGGGGCGCGCCAGGCTCAAAGCCCTGATGCGCGGTCATGACCTCGGCAAAGCGGGCCATGGGCGAGGGACGGTCGTCGTAAGCGCCCTTGAGTGCGCCGGGCACCATCTGCTCAAAGCCCAAGGCGATGGCACATTCGACCATGCCACTCTCGACCGCCTGGCGCGCCAGGTACAGCGCACTCGACCCAGTGGAGCAGTTGTTGTTGAGGTTGAAAACCGGGATGCCGGTCAGGCCCACGCCATAAATGGCGGCTTGGCCTGCGGTGGAGTCGCCATACACGTAGCCCACATAGGCCTGCTGCACGGCGTCGTAGGGCACGCCCGCGTCGTCGAGCGCGAGCTTGGCCGCACGGGCGCCCATGAGGTTGTAGGACTCGCTGGCCCCGGGTTTGGTGAAGGGGATCATGCCCACGCCAACGACGTGAACGGCGCGCTTGCTGACAGCCATGCTTGCTCCTTGAAAGGCTTCGATACGGACAAAGTATCGAGCGGGAGCCAGGCTTCACCAATCGCCAATCAAGTCAAGATGATTGGCAGGAAATGACATTTTTATGGGAGCGCTGGTCTTGGGGCGAATGTCTGTGGGCTGCATGCGATGCGCTATTCGGTCGCTGTCGCCCATGACGTTCATGCGGATTTCTGTATGTTGATCATGCAGCCAATTAAGCCGTCACTAGATGGTTATAGTTCTCTAATTAATCAACCGGTATCAGCATCCGCTTTGAATCGACTATTAAAAAACACCTTTCCACGATTTAATATCATTCTTGATTAAGTCTGACTTCTTAAATGTGTGATCATAATTTGAAAAATCAGCGTCAGTTATCCACTCAAGAATTTCATAACACTCAACGTATTTTTTGAAAGGTGCACCATCCTCAATTTGGCAATTAAGATATAGTAACTTTAGCTCCAAATGAGACATTTGTGCACGAACAATTTTTGCATATTGAAGCTTCTCCTGCTTATTGAATGACTCTGATTCATTTATTGTCTTAAATATGAGATATAGATTTCTAAAATAATGCCCTAGATACTGCTTTCTGAAATTTCCATGATAATAATCATTATAAACTTTGCGCAGCAAACTAAGACGCTATTCTGGAGTTCGCTCAGGAGGCCCCGGCTCCCCATTTTTTACGAAGTCTCGCTTGCGCTGGTATCGAGTTTTTATTTCTTTATCAAATATCCAAAATGAGCGAAGACCTGCATTGATTTCTTCGTATTCGGTACTATCTTGATCAATCTCTGGATTATTGTCGACTGACTTCGCATCTTCTTTCTCAGGTTGCGACTTGTGCTTCGTTCTTAATTCAAAGCTGGCCACAATTTTGCTCTGTAGCTCCAGCATTCTAAAAATCACATCCTTATCTGCACTTTTTGAAATGCTTACTTTTTGATAATATACAATAAGTGCAATGTTTAAAAATCCCAATAAAGGATTTAGCACCCCACCAAAATAATCGCCAAATTGACCAAAGGCAGAATAGGATGTTTCATTTTTTTAATCGGAGAAATTGACCATCCAAAGTAATTTCCATAAATATAAATTACAGCTAATGAAGCAAATAAAGATATAACTATGGGCCAGTAGGATTTAAGTGATTTCATTTTTAATTGTCACACAATACAGATGCGAGCTACATCTGTTAATTGGATTTAAGTTGGTTCTTTAGAATAACTTTTGGAAATTCAATAACGCACATCTGAAATTAGTTTGAGTGGCATTTCAGAACCACGTTAAGCCATATTTTTGGATCATCAGTGATGGGGTAAAGCATTGCCTTTTCACGAGAACAATCAAGATCAAGTGCGACCCCACTTTTGGCAAAACAGGTCACACTTACTCTTTCGGGAGAGTTTTCTTTGATGGGCCAAAATGTGCACCGATCCCAACCACGAATTTTGGATATATCAATATTGAAAGACTCGTATCTTCCAGCATATTTAAAAACATTTCCAGAAAATGACAATTCCAGAGTTGGCCAAGCCCAGCTCGAAATTGAAATGGTTGCGATGAGTATTGCAATGATGAGTTTCATAAAGGCAAGTCTTTTGATTGATGAGACGTTGCTCTATTTTGAACTAACAAACGCCATCATGCGCGTCGAATGAATGCAATCATCCGGGATTCAACCACTACAAGATAGCGCGACCGATAGATCGCAGCGAGATCGCCGTTCCTACAACGTTTCGTCTTCAACGGGTTCGTTATGCGCCTGCCGATACGCCCCAGGCGTCAGCCCCGTCCAACCCTTGAAGGCACGGTGAAAAGTGCTGGCTTCTGAGAAACCCACGCGGGCCGCCACTTCGAGCAGGGGCAGGTCAGACTGGGTGAGGTACTCCACGGCCACGTCGCGGCGCAGGGCGTCTTTGATCATCTGGTAGCCCTGGCCTTCGCGCTGCAGGCGGCGGCGCAGGGTTTGGGGCGTGGTGGCCAGCATGTCGCTGACTTCTTCGAGCGAGGGCATTTCTTCGGCCAGGTAACGGCGCAGCATGCGGCGGATACGCTCGGTCAGGCTGGCCTGGTCGCGGTATTTGACGAGCAGACAAGCCGGGGCTTCGTCTTCAGTAGAGTTTTTGTGCGCCTGGCGTTGAGCACTAGGGGTTAGGCCCATTTAACCCGCGTCGGTGCCTGACAAATAGGCCAGCAATCTAGACTGGGCGAGGTACTCGACAGCCACGTTGTAGCGCAGGGTCTTAGGATCAGCTGTGTAAAATCGTCTAGGTAGTCACTTCCGACTACCCATGAATGGAGCTTGTCATGCCCGCTGTTCCTGCCAACGTCCCCACCAGTCTGAAACTTCCCGGCGCGCTCAAGCTGCAACTTGAAGAAGATGCCAAGCAAATGGGCATGAGCCTGCACGCTTTCATGGTGAGCACACTGAACGCTGCAGCTCAGCGCAAGCGCTTGCGGCAAACATTTGCTCAAGACTCGGCCGATGCGCTGGCCGTCATGAAGGCCACCGGCACAGGTCATGCTCTGGACGATGTTCGTCTCTATTTTTCTCAACTGAAAGAACATCGTCAGGGGCAGAGCGCGCTACCTGCACCTTTGCAACCGAAAAAAATGAGCTGAGGTGTGAGCGTCGTATTCTTAAGCCCAGCGGCATTTCAGGATTTGGTTCGGCTGGAAACGTTTTTGTATGAGTCAGAAGATCCATTGGCCGGGGAACTGCTCGATTTCATCCTGGATGCCTTGCAAGTGTTGACGCATCAACCTGGCATGGGTCGCCCAGTGGAAGATGGTTTGCGTGAACTGATCATCTCCCGCAAGCGCAGCGGCTATCTGGCGCGCTACGCATGGGACGATGCGCTGGACCGGGTCATGGTGGCCCGTATTCGTCACCAGCGCGAAGCGGGTTATCAAGATGATGAAGTTTGAGCGAACAGGAAATCCAAGCGCATGAGGACGATGGATGTTGGTCTGTGAGTGTTGATCGCGGCGGGGGCGCCGCTCCTACAAAGACTCAGTTTCACCCGGCTCGTTATGCGCCTGCCGATACGCCCCCGGCGTCAGCCCCGTCCAGCCTTTGAAGGCGCGGTGAAAAGTGCTGGCTTCTGAAAACCCCACCCGGGCCGCCACTTCCAAGAGCGGCAAGTCAGACTGGGTGAGGTACTCCACGGCCACATCGCGGCGCAGGGCGTCTTTGATCATCTGGTAGCCCTGGCCTTCGCGCTGCAGGCGGCGGCGCAGAGTTTGGGGCGTTGTGGCCAGCATATCGCTGACTTCTTCGAGCGAGGGCATTTCTTCGGCCAAGTAGCGGCGCAGCATGCGGCGGATGCGCTCGGTCAGGCTGGCCTGGTCGCGGTATTTGACGAGTAGGCAAGCCGGGGCTTCGTGCAAGAAGGTTTCCAGGCTTTCGCTGTTTTGCACCACCGGCAGATCGAGCCACTTGGCCTCGAAACGGTAGCCCCATTCACCGGTCTCCAGGCGGATGGGGGCTTGAAACAGGCGCGAGGCATCGCTGCGGCGGGCCACGTCGCTGTCCTGGTAAACCACTTCGTCGACCGGGATGCGCCGCGCGGCCAGCCAGCACATCACGCCGTAGCTGAGGAACATGAACACCCGCACGGCATAGGCCTGCCGGTCGTTCAGGGCATGGCGCGGGCTCATGCGCAGGTAGGCCACGCCCTGGCTGACGACCAGCCGGGGCACGAAGTCGGGCAGCAGCGCGTGGTAGTAGCGCAGCCCGGCGCGCACGGCGTCGCCCAGCTTGCGGTGGCCCACCAGCATGCGGCAGCCCATGGCAAACGAGCCCAGCGGCAACGGCGTGGAGCTGAGGCCCAAAAATTCGTCGCGGTGGTGGCGCGCCAGCGCCGTCATGAGGCGGGCGTATTGGGTCTGGGTGACCCGCGCCAGCTTGGATTCGAGCAGCGCAGGCAGGATGCCGGCCCGGCGCAGCACGGCCGCCCGGGCGTCTTCGCCGTCGATGGCCTGCAGCATCTGCACCACCTGGTAAACGGCAATGGTGTGCTGGATGGGCGTGGCGTTTTGGGGGCGGTTCATGGCGCAGTCGTTACAGGTCCGGCTCGGTGAATGATGGAATGGTCCAAGGTGTTGTAGGTCGGTACCTTCAGGTCCGACGTTTGCCTGCTTCGGCTCAGGCTGCATGTCGGGGCTGAAGCCGCCGACCTACGGGGGCACTTCAGACCTCCTTCTATGCTACGACTTTACGTTGGCATAAAACATCAATGGCCGCGGCATCGAGTCCCGCTTCGGACAGCACCTCGCGGGTGTGCTGGCCTTGCAGGGGGGCGGGGCGCTGCACGGCAAAAGTGTAGCCGCTCATCTGCACCGGCATGGCCATTTGGGTCATGGTCTCGCCTTGCGCGGTTTGCACATCGACCCACATGCCCCGGTCCTGGAAGTGCGGCAGCTTTTGCGCTTCGTCCAATTTGAGCACGGGGGTCACGCAGCAGTCGGCGCCGTCGAGCAATTGCGCCCAGTGGGCCAGCGGGTGCGCCTGCACGGCCTGGGCCACTTCGCGCCGCACCCAGTCAGACAGTTCACGCGTTTTGGGGATGTGGTGCTCGGCCAGGTCGGGGCGGCCCAGCAGCGTGCAAAAGGTGTCCCAGAACTTGTGCTCGAAAGCGCCCACGGCCAGGTAGCGGCCGTCTTGCGTGGGGTACAGGCCGTAGCAGGGCAGCGCCCCGGTCAGCTTGTCGCCACCGGGCGCGGGCACGCGGCCCCGGGTGTGCAGCCCGGCCAGCGGGATCACCGCATGGGCCAGCACGCCGTCGGCGATGGCCACATCGACGTGCCGCCCCTGGCCGCTGCGCTGCGCGTCAAACAAGGCCGCCAAGATGCCCATGACGGCGGGCATGGTGCCGCCGAGCAAGTCGCCCATGGGCAGGTTGGACAGCGCCAGCTCGCCACTGGGCGTGCCCACCTGGTCGGCCACGCCGGCATAGCCGCAGTAGTTCAGGTCGTGCCCGGCCTTTTGGCTGAGCGGCCCAGTCTGGCCGTAGCCGCTGATGCTGCAATACACCAGGCGCGGGTTGCGCTGGCGCACCGCGTCGTAGCCCAGGCCCAGGCGCGCCATCACGCCGGGGCGAAAACCTTCGACCAGCACATCGGCTTGCTCGCACATCTGCAGCAAGACCTGCACGCCCTCGGGCTGCTTGAGGTCCAGGCGCATGCCGCGCTTGTTGCGGTTGAGCATTTCGCGCACGGGGGCCGAGGCATAGTCGCCCAGACCGAGGTCTTCGATCTTGATGACGTCGGCGCCCAGGTCGGCCAGGTGCAGGGTGCACATGGGGCCGGGCAAGAGGCGCGTGAGGTCGAGCACGCGCACGCCGCGCAGAGGGGCGCCTTGGTTCGCGGTCATGCGCGGCCTCCCGCCAATGCTTGGGCCGTTTTGCGCAGCTCGGTCTTTTGCACCTTGCCTGCGGCGGTGAGCGGCAGCTTGTCGCGGAATTCGTAGCTCTTGGGGCACTTGAAGCCGCTGATGCGTTCGCGGCAGTGGGCCGCAAGTTCTTCAGCGGTGGCCTGCATGCTGGGCTTGAACACCACGATGGCGTGCACGGCCTCGCCCCACTTCTCGTGCGGCAGGCCGATCACGGCGCACATGGACACAGCCGGGTGGCTGGTGATCGTGCTTTCCACCTCGGCCGGGTAGACGTTTTCGCCGCCGGTGATGACCATGTCCTTGATGCGGTCGATCACGTAGAGGTAGCCGTGTTCGTCCATCACGCCGCCGTCGCCGGTGTGCAGCCAGCCGCCTGCCAGGGCCTTGCGCGTGTCTTCTTCGCGGCCCCAGTAGCCCTGCATCACAGCCGGGCCGCGCACCAAAATCTCGCCGTGCGTGCCTGCGGGCAATTCCTTGCCTTCGGCGTCGGCAATGCGAATCTCGGCCGACAGGCCAGCGGGGCCAGCCGAGCGGATGCGTTCGCTGTCCAGAAATGCCGGGTCGCGGGAAATCGGCAAGGTCGAGACGGCGGCCGAGGTTTCGGTCATGCCGTACACATGGATGAAGTCCACCTCGGGGAAAGCCTGCAGCGCGCGCCGCAGCAGGGGCAGCGTGATGGGCGCTGCGCCCCACAAAATGCGCTCCAGCTTGGGCAGGCCTTGCGGGTCAAAGCCGGGGGTGTCCAGCAGCATCTGCAGCATGCTGGGCACGATGACGAGGTCGTTCACGCCTTCGCGGGCCATGATCTCGACCACCGGCTGGGGCTGAAAAGCCGGCACGGTGACGCAGGTGCCGCCCACAATGGTCTGGCCCAGCATGCGGCCCAGCCCGGCCACATGGAACATGGGCGAGGTCAGCAAGGTCACATAGTGCGGCGGGTTGCTCACCTCGGCCATGCGCCCCAGCAGCGAGGCCCACAGGTTGCCGTGCGAGAGCATCACGCCTTTGGGAAAGCCGGTGGTGCCGCCGGTGTAGACGATGGCCGCCAGCACATCGGGGGCGCTGCGCACGTCTTCCATGAGCGATGCGGCGGCGACTTTTTCTTCCAGCGGCAAGTAGCCTGGCGGAGCCTGCTTTTCGCCGATGTAGAGGCGCTGACGCAAGGCGGGCAGCGCCCCGCTCATGGCCTGCGCGGTGGGCATCAGGCCATCGTCCACCGCCAAGGCGCTGGCAGTGCAGTCGCCCAGCGCATAGGCCACCTCGGCGGGTGTCCAGCGGGTGTTGATCGGGTTGATCACCAGGCCCGCCCAGGCCCCGGCCAGCAGCAGCTCGATCATGCGGTCGCTGTTGAGCGCCAGCACCGACAGCCGCTCGCCCGGCTGCAAGCCCAAAGCGCGCAGCGCCGACGCGGTGCGGGCGACCCGGTCCACCAGCTGCCGGTAGGTCTGGCGGCGGGTGCCGGTGACGGTGGCGGTTTTGTCGGGGTGCCTTTGCATCGAGCGATGCAGGCCAGCGGTGAGGTACATGCTTTTGTCTCCATGAACGCGGCCCCTGTGCACGGGCCGTCGCAATGCTCTCATTGCACAGCGCAGGCGGTCTGGCGGCAATCGCCTCAAGGGTCAAAGGCATTGGCAGAAAGTGACAGCGGTGTTGGATACCGCAGTATTGAATTCATTTGACACCAGAATTTTTGAATACTTTGGAATTCTTATTAGGCAAAATGCCTACCTAGCCCTGACGAACAAGCTGAGCCCGCAGGTGTTCAGCCTGGACTCTTTGCGCTAATGCGCTTGCAGCACGGCAACGTCAGACGTTTGTCCGATGCCAAGGCAGCGCTCATGGCGTAGAACAGTTGATTTTCAGTAGCTACACAAATACAATGCGTATCGAGTTCGATCCGGTCAAAGACGCCTCTAATCAGATCAAACATGGTCTATCACTGGGCATGGCTGTTGAACTCGACTGGGAATCCGCGCTGGTATGGGTTGATGATCGGTTTGAGTACAACGAGCTGCGAATGATCGCGCTCGCACCCCAAACCGAAACCCTGTACTGCGTGGCATTTGTAGACCGTGCAGCGGCGCAAAGAATCATCAGCCTTCGCCGTGCCAATCGACGCGAGGTAAAACACTATGTCGAAAATTTCTAAGCGCCCAACCGTGCGCATGCCCAGCGTGCAGGAAGACAAGGCCATCACCGCCGCAGCCCGCAGCGATCCGGATGCGCAGCCGCTCACGCCTACACAATTGAAGACCATGGTTCCACTCAAAAGTTTGCGCGGACGGCCCAAATCCGAGAACAAAAAGCAGCTGGTGTCGGTGCGCTATAGCCCTGAAGTGCTGGCGTACTTCAAGTCCACGGGCGACGGCTGGCAGTCACTCATGGACAGCGTACTGCGCCAATATGTGGCCAACCATTCGAGACCATAAGCCGCCATCCCCGATAATCACACCTTCAGATTTCCAACGGCCCGCACGCACTGCGGGCCATTTTTTCGGAGCACAACAATGAGCACTTTCCAAACCACCGGCGCCCGCGCCACCGGCCTGGCCACCCTGGCCGCCGACGGCACCGTTCTGGACACCTGGTTCCCGGCCCCCGAGTTGGCCGATGGCATTGCCGCCAGCGGCAGCACCCGTCTGACCGAAGCCGAAGCCGTGGCGGCCCTGGGCGCTGACGTGGCCAAGGCCCTGAGCGCCTGCGCCGTGCGCGGCACCACCGTGGTGGCCGTGCGCACCGAAATCAAATCGCTGGCCGACGCGCCCGCCGACACGCACGACGCCTACCTGCGCCTGCACCTGCTGAGCCACCGCCTCGTGCAGCCGCATGGCGCCAACGTGACCGGCATCTTTGGCCTGCTGGCCAATGTGGCCTGGACCAACTTCGGGCCGTGCGCCGTGGCCGACGTGCCTGCCGCCCGCATCAAGGCCCGCGCTGCGGGTCGCATGCTCGAAGTCAAAGGCGTGGACAAGTTCCCGCAGATGACCGATTACGTGATCCCGAGCGGCGTGCGCATTGCCAACGCCGACCGCGTGCGCCTGGGCGCGCACCTGGCCAGCGGCACCACCGTCATGCACGAAGGCTTTTGCAACTTCAACGCGGGCACCTTGGGTGCCAGCATGGTCGAAGGCCGCATCAGCGCGGGCGTGGTAGTCGATGACGCCAGCGACATCGGCGGCGGCGCGTCCATCATGGGCACGCTGTCGGGTGGCGGCAAAGAAGTCATCAAGGTCGGCAAGCGCTGCCTGCTGGGCGCCAACGCCGGCATCGGCATCTCGCTGGGCGACGACTGCGTGGTCGAAGCCGGTTGCTACATCACCGGCGGCAGCCGCGTGCAGATGCCCGACGGCTCGCTCATGAAAGCCAAAGAGCTTTCGGGCAAAAACGGCATCCTGTTCCGCCGCGATTCACAGTCGGGTGCATTGCACGCGATTCCGCGCAACAAGAGCTGGGGCGAGTTGAACGCTGAGCTGCACAAGAACTGATTTCGGTTCTTTTTCAAAAACAAACGGCGTGCACGCGAGAGCGGCACGCCGTTTGTTTATTAGGCCGAGGTCACTGCACTCCAGCCGTCTGCACCAGACCACTGTTGAGCCGCGCCAGTGCCCGGAATTGCTCACTGATGCGCTGGTCCGCAGCAGCGCTTTGCCAAAACTGCAACGCCAATTCCCGCGCCTGCGGCCACACGCCCAGCGTGTCGGCATTGGGCCGCGGCAGCTGGCTGGCCCAGTCGCGCTCAATCACTTCACCCGCCACCGGGGCGTAGTACATGGGCAGCATGTCGTAGGCCGGGGCCAGTTGCCAGCGGTGTTGTTGCAGCAGCAGCGAGACATTGCCGTGGTGGCGGTCGGTGTTGGCGATCAGGGCGCCAAAGGCGTCAAGCAGGCACAGAGTCTGGATGTCGGCGGTGGCCAGTTTTTCGGGACCTGCGCGGCCAGTCTGCATGGCCGTAGCCGCCCACTGCGAGCCGATACCAATGTAGTGCGCGTCGTACATTTCCAACGACACCATGCCCACGCGGCCTTGCGCCGTGCGGTCAAAACGGCGACTTTGCAGAAAGACGCGGCCACCGGTCTGCACGATGTCGGTCTGCGCAGCGGCAATGCCTGCGGCCTGCAGGGTGTGCAGGGCCAGCGCTTCGCACACCAGCAGATCGCGCCAGCGCTGGTCGGCGGGCGAGGTGCCTGCGGGCGAGAACTTGACCAGCACGGCCGCGCCATCTGTCATGGCGCAGAACTTGGGCTGTTCGCCCCCGGCGCTCGACCCCGGCGCGGCGCTGCCCAAGGCTTGGAGGGCCAGGCGCGGGTAATCCTGCGCCGGGTCGGTCACCACAGGGGCGGCGCTGCGATTTGGCGGCAAGGCCAGATAACGGTCGAGCGAGGCGCTGCCCACCAGCAGATTACCGGGCAGGTCTTCGCCCGCGCGCACCAGCGCCAGCAGGATGTGGTCGTCGCTCCAGTAGGCCAGCTGGGGCGGCAAACCCAGCCCGGCATGGGTCTGCGCAAAGGCCCGACCCAGAAAGCCTTGCGGGCGGGTGTCCATCAAAAACCAGGGCAGGCTGGGGTGGAATTCGCTTTGACCGTGGGCTTTGTCGGCCTCGTCCATCCAGAAGCCGCCACCGGACAGCGGGTAAAGCGTGCCAAAGCGTTGCAGCTCGCCGCTGGGCAACACTTGATGAATCAACACCTGCCTGCCGACGCCAGGCACGTCGCGTGGCAGCAGGTAGCGTTGTGCCCGGGCAGCCCCCACCTTGACCACTTGGCCGGAGGCCAGCAAGGGGCTCAGCAGGCGCGAAATCGTAGGCTGGCTGACGCCCAGCTGCGCCTGCAGCTCGGGGCTGTTGGCGTGGCCGTTGTGACGGCGCAGGACGGCGATCAGGATGTCAGAGGTGCTCATTGAATTGATATCTGAATAGATATTTCAATGATACAAACAATTTAAACCATTGTCATTGAAAGAATTTTTCCGAACTCATCAAATAAAAAGAGAAATTTTGAATGGTTTCCAGATGAGTAAATCGCACTTTCGCAAAACAGGGCGAGGGGGCTTCAACGCAGCCGATCCACCCATTGCTTCATCAACGTGGTCACCGTTTTGTCGGCGCTGTTGATCGAGTAGATCTCGGACATGTGGCTGTGGCCCATGAGTTTGTAGAGGCCTGGGCATTGGCCCGCTTGGCACAAAGCAGCGTTAAGTTGTTCGCTTTGGGTGTGGAAGTCTGGCGGGTCCAGCTCGGCATAGGCCAGCAGCAAGGGCACCTTGGCCGCGACCAGACCGGGCACCGCCGAGCGGGCGGGGTACTGCGCCGCATCTTTGCCAAAGTAGGCTTGCAAAGGCGGGTTGGACTCGGCCGTGACCGGGTCAAAGAGGCCTGACAGCAGCACCGCGCCAGCCAGGCCCGAGCCGGGCACGACATGGAACTGCGAATGCGCCACGTATTGCGCCACATGCGCCGCGCCGGCCGAGTGGCCCATCAAGATGATGCGCTGGGGGTTGCCACCGCTGGCGGCGATGTTCTCGCGCACCCATTTCAGGGCCGACTGGATATCTTGCTGCGCAGCAGGCCAGGGGTTGGCCGGTGCCAGGCGGTAGGTCATGTTGACGCCCACCATGCCCTGGCGCACGGCCCAGAGCATGATGTTGTCGTAAAACGGGCTGTCGCCCGTGCGGCGCTCGCCACGCATGAAGGCGCCGCCATGCACGAACACCAGCACGGGCTGGCCTGCTTGTGGTTTGTCACGGGTGAACACGTCCAGCAGGTGGCGGGCATCGCTGCCGTAACGCACATCGCGGCGGACCTGCACGCCAGCATAGGGTTCACGCTCTTGCAGCGGTGCGTACAACTTCTCGGTGGGTGGTGGCGCCACCACCGGACCGATCTTGGCCAGCTCTGAGGCGATCTGCGGCGTCACGGCAGAGGGCAACTCAACGGTTTTGAAAGAGGGCGCAGAAGCACACCCCACCAAGGCCAAAGACATCAGGATTCCACAAACGATGCGCATGACAAGAACTCCGGTTGGATCTCAAGGTTGCCCAAGCCGTTGATCGCGAGGACGGCGCTCATGATGCACCCCGCTGGGTACCTTCCATGTCTCTGGTGAGTCACGCCGTCCATGCAACACGGTGCCGCACGGTCAGGCCTTGTCCATCGCCCGCACTTTGTCACCCCCCGCCACCGAGTAACGCATGGGCACCTTGCGGGTGGCCAGGAACTGCTCGATGGTCTCACCCCGAAAAGCGGCGTAGACCTCGGGGTTGGACACGCCGAGCACGGCGGCCATTTTTTCGAGCACGAAGAAGATCACGCCACGGCGGATCATCTCGATCCACTTTCGGCCACGGATCAGGTCTTTTTCGTCTTCGCTCAAACCATGTTCGCTGGCCAGCGCCTCGAAGTCGTTCACAAAACGAGCACGGTGCTCGGGTCTGACCAAAGCATGCAAAAAGCGGTTGATGCGCAAGTTGGCATGGCTGCGTGCATGGGTGAAGGGGTAGGTGCCCAACAAAGCGCCTGCGCCTTCCAATTCATGACCGATGTGCTGGCGGTGCGCAGCCACAGCGTCCGCATCAGGCGGCCCCCCCAAGTCCTCAAACACCAGCGTGGCAATGTTGGTCACCGAAGGCGCATAAGTCTGCTTGTGCACCAGCTTGACCTGTTCAGACAAGGCGCCGCGCATGATGAGCCACATGATGACTTCCGCGCCCTCCATGCCGCCCTTGGTGGCGTACTCGGCGATGCGCATGTTCACCAATTGCTCGGGCTCTTTTTCGAGCAGTTCGAGGAACTCGGTGTCCCAGGCTTCGTTCAAAAATCCGGCACGTTCACCGTGCACCTGGTGCGACAGACCGCCCGTGGCCATGATCGCGACGTTGAGGTCTTCGGGGTAACTCTCGATGGCGCGGCGCAGGGCCTGGCCCAGCTTCCACATGCGTTTGGCGCTCGGCACCGGCAGCTGCAGCACGCCGACCTGCAGCGGCACCACCTGGCCCGGCCAGGGGCCGCGCTCGTCACCCAGCATGGACAGGGGCGACAGGAAACCATGGTCCACCGGCTTGCCTTGAAAGAAGGACATGTCGAACTCGTCGGCCACCAGCGACATGCCGATGTGCTGCGACAGACCCAAGTGCCCGATGGCCGGGGCCACATCGCGCGGGCCACCGCCTTCGTCGGCCGCCTCGTAGCGGTCGTCGATGCCCAGCACGTAGGCCGAGTAGTGGTCCAAAAAGAAGGAGGTGATGTGGTCGTTGTAGATCATGAAGATCACGTCGATCTTCTTGTCCTGCACCCAACCCCGAATGGCGTCGAAACCGTCAAAGATGGGTTTCCACGCCGGGTCGTTTTGCTTGCCGGTGTCTTTGGCAAAGCCGATGGTGGGCGAATGTGAGGCGCCAATGCCTCCGATGATGCGGGCCATGTACTGTCCTTGCCTGAAGCGATCAGTCGAGGGCCGCTTTGGCTTTGACGATCACCGCCGCCTGCTTGGCCGATTCGGCCGCGATGTACTGGTTGAACTGCTCGCGAGTAGGCGTGAAGGGCTCGTAGCCAAACGAGACAAACTTCTCGCGCACATCGGGCTCAGCCAGGGCCTTGGCGATGTCGGCGTTGATTTTGTCGGCCACGGTTTTGGGCAGGCCTTTGGGCGCGGCGATCGCGGTCCAGCCGCTCACCTCAAAGTCCTTGGGGCCACCGGCTTCCGCCACGGTGGGCACGTCTTTGTAGGCGGGCAGGCGCTTGGGCGCGGCAATGGCCAAAAACTTGATCTTGCCCGCGCGGTACAAAGGGCCTGCCGTGGCGCTGGTGCCCATGGCAAAGGCCAGCTCGCCAGTGGATACGCCGGTGTAGAGCTGTGTGGTTTCCTTGTAGATGACGTGCTGCATCTCGGTGCCGGTCACGGTCTCGAACAGGGCCGAACCCAGGTGCACCGGGTTGCCCACCGACCACGAGCCGTAGTTCAGCTTGCCGGGGTTGGCTTTGGCGTCCGCCACAATGTCGGCCACGTTTTTGTATTTGCTGTCGGCGGCGGCGGTGAAGAAGAAATAGGTCTTGAACAAGGGCAGCAGCACGTCAAAGTCAGCTGCGGCGTTGTAGGGCAACTTCTTGAACAGGTGCGGGTAGGCGGTCAAGTGCACGTTGTCCAGCTGGATCAGATCGGTGCCATCGGTCGCGCCGCGCTTGAAGGCATCGATGGCGATGAAGCCGTTGCCACCGGGACGGTTTTCCACCGTGACGGGCTGGCCCCAACTTTTGGAGAGTTTGTCGGCCACCAGACGGGCAACGCCCTCAGGACCGCTGCCCACCGGGAAAGGCGTGATGATGCGCACCGGCTTGGTGGGGAAGTTCTGCGCATGGGCGGCCAGCGCAGCCGTCAGGCCCAGTGCCAGGGCCAAGGGTTTGAAAAAGGCTTTGATCATGTTGGGGTCTCCGGTGCTTGATGCAGGTCAATGTGAGGCGCGATTGTGAAAAGCCGCACCGCCCTTGCCAAGATGCCGATTTGCACGGCGCGATAACATGGGGTTATCGCCAGCCCCCCTCCTTCCGACGCCGCATGAAGATCGCCCCATGAAACTCAGCACCTTGCAGGCCCTGGTGGCCGCCATCGAAGAAGGCAGCCTGCGCGGCGCAGCCAAGCGCGTGGGCGTGTCGCAACCGGCCCTGACGAAAATGATCCGCGAGCTGGAAATCGAACTGGCCGCACCGCTGCTGGTACGCACCTCGCAAGGGGTGTTGCCCACCGCGCAAGGGCAAGTGATGTTCGAGCATGCGCTCAAGGTGTCACAAGAGCTGCTGGCCGCCATCGACCAGGTGCGCCAGCTGGGCGGCGACATGCGCGGCGAACTCAACATCGGCGCGGTGCCGGTGGCCGTGATGCTGCTGATCCCCGAGACCCTGCGAACTTTTGGCCAGGCCTTTCCCCACATCAAGTTGCGCGTGAGCGAGGAGCTTTACATCGCCCAATTGCAGCGCCTGCGCTCGGGCCAGGTGGACATGGCCGTGGGCGGCATTCCGCAAGGGCTGTCCAGCGGAGAGTTCGTGACCGAGCCCTTGATGACCACCTCGATGGTGGTGGTGGTGCGCAAAGGCAGCCCGCGCGCCCAAGCCACCAGCCTGTCGGCGCTGGCCGATGCCAAGTGGGTCTACACCGGGGCATCGACCGTCACAGGTTATGCCCAGCAGCTGTTTGAACGCCACGGCCTGCAAGCGCCGCCGGTGGGGGCGGTGGTCAACTCCACGGTGGCTTTGCTGTCCCTGGTGGGCTCGGGTGACTATGTGGGTTTGATGCCCAAACAAATTGCCGAGCACCCGCTGGCGGCCAGCTTGATCAGCGTGGTGCCAGTGGCCGAAAGCGGGTTGCCGCTCACAGTGGGGGCCATCATCCGCAGCGACTCGGTGGTGTCACCGGCGATCCGGCACTTCATCGCCCATTTGCACCGGGCCGCGCACCAGTTGAACAAACTGAGCTGAGCACCTTCAGGCAAACCAGCGGGACATCTTCTCACGGGCTTGCTGTTTGACCTCGTCACTCACATACATCGCGACGGTGAGCACCGCGGACACCAGCACCCCGAGGTCATCCGAGTAACCCAGCACCGGCGTGATGTCAGGCACCGCGTCGATGGGCGAGATGAAGTAGGTCAAGGCGCCATAGATGACGGTCTTGGCCCACAACGGGGTGTCAGGCCGCTGCGCCGCGTAATACAAGCACAGCGCACGCTCGACCACATCCTGACCCGCCGCTTTGGCAAAGTGCTTGAGCTTGTCCCAAAAGCTTTTTTCAGAGAACGCGCTCTGTTCCAGCAGTTTGTCTTCGCTCATGCGGGCATCCTTCAAGCTTTGGCCAGATGCTGCCGGGCCAAGTCCACGTACCAGTCCAGGCAGCCCGGATTGGCCATGGCGTCCTTGTTGACGACTTTTTCGAGCGGCTGGCCCAGCATGAGTTTCTTGATCGGCAGTTCCTGCTTCTTGCCCGACAAGGTGCGCGGGATCTCAGCCACCTGGAAGATTTCGTTGGGAATGAAGCGCGGACTCAGCGCCACCTTGATGGCGTTGTTGATCTTGGCTTTGAGCGCGTCGTCGAGCGTGGTGCCCGGGCGCAGCACCACAAACAGCGGCATATAACTTTCCTTGCCCAGGTACTCCAAATCCACCACCATCGAGTCCATCACTTCGGGCAGGGCCTCGACGGCGCTGTACAGCTCGCTGGTGCCCATGCGCAGACCGTGGCGGTTGATGGTGGCGTCGCTGCGGCCAAAGATCACGCAGCCTTCGCCCTCACCCTGCGCGTTGCCGATGCGCAGCCAGTCGCCATGCCGCCAGACACCACCCATGCTGGCCGGGCCGTCACCACCACCGGGTTGGCGGCCGTGGCCTGCGGGGTACATCTCGAAGTAGCTGGCGAGGTAACGGGCGTTGTCCTTGTCGCCCCAGAAGAACAGCGGCATGGATGGGATGGGTTGTGTGCAGACCAACTCGCCCACTTCGCCTTTGACCGGCTCACCGGCTTCGTTCCACGACTCCACAGCCGCGCCCAGCATGCGGCATTGCATGACGCCGGGCTCTTGCGGCAGCTCGCGGTGACCGCCCACAAAAGCGCCCGCAAAGTCGGTGCCGCCCGAGATGTTGCACCACCAGATGTCGGTGCCGATTTTCTTGAACTGCTCGACGCCCCAGGTTTGCGTCTCGGGCGACAAAGGCGAGCCGGTGGTGCCCAAGGCGCGGATCAGCGACAAATCGCCGCAACGGGAAATGTCGAGCCCTGCCTTTTGGCAGTTGGCAAAAAAGGCGGCGCCTGCGCCAAAGAAAGTGACTTTTTCTTCGGCCGCCATGCGCCACAAAATGCCCCAGTCGGGGTTGTCCTTGCTGCCGCCGGGGTTGCCGTCGTAGATCACGCAGGTCACGCCGTTGAGCAAGCCTGCGACTTGGGCATTCCACATGACCCAGCCGGTGGAGCTGTACCAATGAAAGCGTTCACCCCAACTGTTGGGGTGGTAGCTGCAACCCACATCGTTGTGCAAAATTTTATTGGCCAGCGCCACGATCACGGTGCCGCCATGGCCGTGCACGATGGGCTTGGGCAGGCCGGTGGTGCCGCTGGAATAAACGATCCACAACGGGTGGTCAAAGGGCAACCACATCGGCTCGAAGGCCTGCACATCGGGGCCATCATGGCCGGTGACCACCGACATCGGCACACTGGCCGCCACATCGCACTGCGCAATGTCCACCGTGCCCAGGTTGTCATGGATGATGACGTGCTGCACGCTGGGCAAGGCGTCCTTGAGTTCCTGCACCACGGTCATGCGGTCAAAGTCGCGGCCACCGTAGCTCACGCCGTCCACCGCGATCAGCACTTTGGGCTCAATCTGCTTGAAGCGGTCGAGCACGGCGTTGGTGCCCATGTCGGGCGCGCAGATGCTCCACACGCCGCCCACGCTGATCGTGGCCAAAAACGCCACCATGGCTTCGGGAATGTTGGGCAAATAAGCCGCCACGCGGTCACCGGGCTGCACCCCTTGTGCCTGCAAGTGCAAGGCCAATGCCGCCACCTGGCGACGCAGCTCGGGCCAGCTCAACTCACGGCGCAGACCTTTTTCGTTGTGGCTGATGACCGCCGGAAAGCCAGCCGCATGCGCCGCCTGCACATGGCGCAGCACCTGCTGCGCGTAATTGGTTTTGGCCCCCTCGAACCAAACCGCGCCGGGCATGACGTTTTTGGAAATGGCCGCCTTGTGCGGCGTGGGCGAGCTCAGCTCGAAGTAATCCCAAATGCTTTGCCAAAAACCTTCCAAATCGGAGACCGACCAACGCCACAGGTCGTTGTAGGTGTCAAACGTCAGGCCACGCTGATCCCGCAGCCAGTTCTGGTACAGACGGATTTGGGGCACATAAGGTGGAGGGTTTTTAGCGGCGGTGTTCATGGGGCGAGGGTAGCAGCGCGCATGTGCCCTTGTCACTCGGTCAAACCCGCCAAAGTGCACTTAGGTGACAGTGCACCCAACAAGGCAATGCCCTCAGCCTTGTTTCATGCGCTGGCTTTTCCAGTACACATCGTCGCCGCCATTCATGCGGTTGAGCACACGGGCCAACACGAACATCAGATCGGACAAGCGGTTGAGGTATTGACGCGGTGTGTCGTTGAGTGCCTCTTCGTTGCCCAGGGCCACGCAGGCTCGCTCGGCCCGGCGTGCCACGGTGCGGCACACGTGGGCCTGCGCTGCGCCACGGGTGCCGGCGGGCAAGATGAATTCTTCGAGCTTGGGCAGCTGCCCGTTGTATTTGGCCAGCGCCGCATCGAGGTCGGCCACGGCTTCTTCCTTGAGCAATTCAAAACCCGGGATGGACAACTCACCCCCCAGATTGAACAGCTGGTGCTGGATCTCGACCAGCACCTCGCGCACGTCAGCGGCCATGTCTTCGCACAGCAGCACACCGATGTGCGAATTGAGTTCGTCCACCTCACCCATGGCATGCACGCGCAAGCTGTTTTTGGACACGCGCTGGTTGTTGCCCAGGCCGGTGGTGCCGTTGTCACCGGTGCGGGTGGCGATTTGTGTGAGTCGATTGCCCATGGATGCATCCTCTGTTCGGTCGCGTATTCTGGCTGAGAATTGTCGGCCAAGTTCCCTTGGCTTGTCTGACAAAGGACAGCATGGGCCACACGCTCAGCGTAAACTGGCGCACCATCAGTGCAGCGGGTCTGGTCCGCTGCCTCAGGAGACCCCCATGAACGCCCCCACCCCTGCCGCCCATCTGGCCCCCTCCGTTGCACAGCGCGCCGTTCCCGAAGCCTTTCTGACCGCCCTCAAGGCCCGCTTTGGCGACAACTGCTCCACCGCGCAAGTGGTGCGCGAGCAGCATGGCCGCGACGAATCGGCCTTCACCACCGTGCCGCCCCCTGCCGCCGTGGTGTTTGCCGAATGCACACAGGACGTGGCCGATGCCGTGAAACTGTGCGCCGAATACAAAGTGCCGGTCATTCCCTTTGGCGTGGGCTCCTCGCTCGAAGGGCACCTGCTGGCGGTGCAAGGCGGCATCAGCATCGACCTGATGCGCATGAACAAGGTGCTGGCCATCAACCCCGAAGACCTGACGGTGACGGTGCAGCCGGGCGTGACACGCAAGCAGCTCAATGAAGAGATCAAGTCCACCGGTCTGTTTTTCCCGATCGACCCGGGCGCAGACGCCACCATTGGCGGCATGAGCGCGACCCGTGCCAGCGGCACCAATGCCGTGCGCTACGGCACCATGCGCGAGAACGTGCTGGCGCTCGAAGTGGTGACCTCGTCGGGCGAAGTGATCCGCACTGGCACCCGCGCCAAAAAGTCGAGCGCCGGTTACGACCTGACGCGCCTGATGGTGGGCAGCGAAGGCACGCTGGGCGTGATGACCGAAATCACCGTGCGCCTGTACCCCTTGCCTGAAGCCATCTCGGCAGCCATCTGCTCATTCCCGAGCATCGAGGCTGCGGTGCACACCGTGATCCAGACCATCCAGCTGGGCATACCGATTGCCCGTGTGGAGCTGATCGATCACAACACCGTGCGCATGGTCAATGCCTATGCCAAGCTGGGCCTGCGCGAAGAGCCCATGCTGTTGATGGAGTTCCACGGCTCACCCGCAGGTGTGAAAGAGCAAGCTGAGACGGTGCAGGACATCGCCAGCGAGTTTGGCGGCAACGCTTTTGAATGGGCCGTCACGCCCGAAGAACGCACCCGCCTGTGGACCGCACGGCACAACGCCTACTTTGCCGCCATCCAGAGCAAGCCGGGCTGCCGCGCCATCAGCACCGACACCTGCGTGCCGATCAGCCGACTGGCCGATTGCCTGCTCGACTCGGTGGCCGAAACCGATGCCAGCGGCATTCCCTACTTCCTGGTCGGCCATGTGGGCGACGGCAACTTCCACTTTGGCTACCTGATCGACCCAAACAACCCCGCCGAGTTCGCGGCGGCCGAGCAACTCAACCACCAGCTGGTCAGCCGCGCCCAACGCCTGGGCGGCACCTGCACGGGCGAGCACGGCATCGGCCTGCACAAGATGGGCTTCCTGATCGAAGAAGCCGGGGAAGGGACCGTCAACATGATGCGCACCATCAAGCGGGCGCTGGACCCGCACAACATCATGAACCCGGGGAAAATTTTCTCGATGTGAGGTGTTTCAGCGCGGCTGGAGCAAGCACTGCTCCACCTGCGCGCACAAAGCCGCTGGCTCAAACGGTTTGAGCATGACCTCGTTGAGTCCCGCGGCCTTGAAGCGGTCCAGGTCCTGCGGGTTGACGTTGGCCGTCAGGCCCAGCACCGGCAGGTGGCGCAAGCGCTCATCGGCGTCCTGACGCAAAGCGGCGGTAGCCGCAATGCCGTCCATGACCGGCATGACCATGTCCATCAGCACCAGGTCCACCGCCTGGCTGTGCAGCATGTCGAGCGCCTGCTGACCGTTGACCGCGTCCAGTACCTGGCTCTGAGGCCAGGCGCTGCGCAGCACCTGCTTGACCAGCAGGCGGTTGACCGGGTGGTCGTCGGCCACCAGAAAACACCAGGCGGTCTGTGCGGTCTGAACCTTGAGCTTTTGCGTGGCCGTCTTTTGCACCGGGGCAGGCACGGCGCTCAGGGGCAACTGCAACCAAAAGCGTGAACCCTGTCCAGGTTCGCTCTCAAAGCCAATCTCTCCACCCAGCAGCTGCGCCAGCTTCTGTGAAATGGCCAGGCCCAGTCCGTTGCCACCGTAGCGCGCCTGGATGTCGCCATCGGCCTGACTGAAACGTTTGAAAATCTGCGACTGGCGATCACGGGGAATGCCGATGCCGGTGTCCTGCACCGAGAACAGCACCCCCGGGTTTTGCCATTGCACGCGCAAGACCACCGAGCCTTGGTGCGTGAACTTGAGCGCGTTGCCCAGCAGGTTCACCAGCACCTGCATCAGGCGATGGCGGTCGGTGTGGACCCAGACGGGCAGGCCTTCATCGAGCTCGATCCTGTAGTCCAGCGCCATGCTGTTGACCCGTGGCCGGAACAGCTCAAAGGCGTGCTCGGCCACATGGCGCAGCGCGAAGGTCTCGGGCTGGATCTGCAGCTTGCCCGCCTGCAGCTGGGAGTAGTCGAGGATGTCATTGATCACCGTCATCAGGTGGTCGGCCGACTGCCGGGTGTGGTTGAGCACCTTGAGGGCTTCGGGCTGGCCTTCCACCTTGGACAGCAGCAAGGCGTTGAAGCCCAGGATGGCGTTCATCGGCGTGCGCAGCTCATGGCTCACCGTGGCAATGAAGTGCTCGCGCATTTGCAGCGTCTGCTCCAGCTCCTGGCGTTTGGCCTCAAGCGCTTGCTGGTAACGCAGGCTCTTCTTGAGGGCCATGATGTGCAGGCGGTCATAGATGAGCGGCACGATGATCAGCATGCCCGTGACCAGGCTGAAGGTGACCCACGAGGACACCGCATGCTGCAGCCCGGGCTCGAATGACGGCACCAGGCCATGAAAATTGGCCAGCGCCATCGCCGCCTGGATCAGCCAGACCAGCAACAACCAGACCATGCCGGCGCGTCGGCTGACCACATAAAACGGTGTCAGGGGCAAGATCAGCAGCCAGGTCAGGCGCGGAGAGAAAACCCCCCCGGCGTTCCAGACCGCGTAGAGGAGCAATGCCGCCCCTGCGGCCGTGCCCATGTGCACGCCCCAGGACAGGGGCATGCCCCAACCCACCAGCACCAAGAGCAGCAAAAGCCAGGCCGCCATCGACAGGAACAAGGGTGTGGCGTTCTGATACG
>Ga0228702_1000845_pt1 | contig 21777 bp, 21 predicted proteins | sample McNCre217_Aug_MG_2_FD_178018 | JGI IMG/M metagenome (GOLD analysis project Ga0228702, IMG submission 178018) | Freshwater microbial communities from McNutts Creek, Athens, Georgia, United States - 20-17_Aug_MG | ecosystem: Environmental > Aquatic > Freshwater > Creek | place: USA: Georgia...
TCCCGGGCCCGGCGCGGGCGCACCGTGTAGCCCGAGATACCGACGATGCGCTGCTCCTGCCCCAACAGGTAAAGCCATTCCGTGGTCTCTTCGGTGAGACACACGATGCGTTGGGGAGCAAGGGCAGCAGGGGTCATCACTTGGGACTGTATTGCAAGGTGAAAAACAGGCCACGGCCAGGTGTGTTGTAACCATAGGCCAGCTGGTATTGTTTGTCGAAAGCGTTCTCAAGACGCAAGCGAGCTGTCCAGTTGTCATCGACCTTGCGGCTGGCATAGAAGGACAACAAGCTGTAACCCGCCAGGATGTGCGAACCATCGGAACGCGCACCAGAAACATAAAGTCGGGCCCCTGCGTCATAGATGCCAAAGGCGCGAGAGATATCAAGAGAACCATAGTTCTTGGCTCTGCGATCCAGCGGCTTTTGGCTCACGTCATTCATCGGGTCCTGGGTCACTGCAGATCCCTTGATGATGTAGCCACGCCACTGTGAACGCAAAGTTGCTTCAAGACCACGATTGCTCACACGCCCCACGGACTCATAGGTGTAATCCCAGCCCTGCAGCGGCTTATAAATGATGGCATCTGTGGTGTGGGTATCAAAATAAACCACACGAGCCAGAAGACTGTCCACCGAATAGCTCGCACCGATTTCTGAACTTTGGTGTGTTTCAGGCTTGAGTTGCGGATTTTTGGAAACCTCGGATGCGGTAGGTGCTCTGAAACCGTTGGACACCGTCCCCGTCACAGACCATGCCGGTGTGATGGCATAGCCCAAACCCAGGAGCCCGGTGTCTGCACCGGATCGATTGCTGCTTGCTGGCGAACCAGGCTCACGGTTTTCAACTTTCACATCATCATGCCGCACATTCACCTGCGCAGTAAATGCTCCCAGTTTCTGGGTAACTCCGGCAAAAATTCCGGTGGCATCGCGCTGCATCTCGTAGGCATTGCCTCGATCCACTTTGAAGTTATCGTTCGATACATCGGCACCAAAACTCACAGCCGTATCGGCTCCCGCTTGCCAGGTGTTGAACCAACGCACAAGATTTTGTCGGCCTTCAAACAGTCCATAAGAACTCAAACGCTGACCATTTTCGATGTCTTCATACGTGAGGGTTGAAGTCGACATGTCCAATTGACTGATCCAATCGGAGGAAAACGATTGACGCAAGAACGCCCCCAAGGTGTTGTTGCGCTTTTTGAATTGCTGGGTATCCGACGGTGAATTGGCCCAAGCATTGTCCGTGTCTGCCGTTGACCGGCCGCCTTGCAAGCGAATACCCACCGTGGCATCGGGGCTCAGCATTTTTTCAACACGAGCAGACATGAACTCGCCACTGTAGCCATCTCGGTCTGGGTTGGCCGTGGGCTGTTGTTGGGTGTTGATCGCCGAGAAGCCATCGGTTTTCTTGATGCCCGCCTGCACATTGAAGCGGTAGTCTTCAGACTTGCCGCCGTACCCGACAGAAGCATCAAGGCTGTTGCGCGAACCGTAAGACACGGAGCCATATGCAGCAGGAGCACCTTTGCCATTGCGAGTGGTGATGTTGATCACACCACCGATGGCTGCATCACCATACAAAGCGCTGGCATTTCCCCGCAACAACTCAATGCGTTCAATCTGGGACAAAGGCACATCCAGCACCTGCAGTGAGCCCAGCGAATCCACTTGAGAGCGAACGCCATCGATCATCACAACAGCGTTGATGCTGTTTTGACCCCGCAAAAAGAAAGACGTTGTCGTGCCAGGACCGCCATTGCGACCAAACTCAAAACCAGCTTCGCCTTGCAACAAGTCAGCCAAAGTGGGAGCTTGGGATTTTTCGATTTCCTGACGTGTGATCACAGACACTGAGGTTAACGCTTGCGAAAGCGGTTGCTCGATGCGCGAGCCGGTGATCACTACCGGATTGATTTCAATGGTTTGAGCCTGAAGGGATGACCCCACAGCCAATAACAAAATGGGAAGCGTCGGCACCACAGCGCGTGCACGAAAAGTACGATTTTTCATGAGAAACAAAAAGTCAAAGCGCCCTCACCGCCTTCCCCGACAGTGCATGGGCTTTACAACCTGTCTTGCGACAGGTCACCTGATTGGCCGGTATCCGGGCTGGCAGAAGCGACCTTCACCACCTTCCCGGCCGCCTGTTTCAGGGCGGCCAGTGGTTTAAGGTGAAAGCGGAGCCTGGACGGATGTCTTTGGCTCGTCTGCTTACCGTTGCGGGGGCAGCGCAGGTTAGGTGGATCGTGGTGATCCAAGCCCTCCTGCTTCCCGTTGAACTGCGGGCCGTGAACCGGCTTCGCGAGCACCAACTGGCATGGATTCTAGCCCCCAAGCTGTCAACAACCCTACAGCAGGCCTGCCCCAAGGGCCTACAATGCGCCTACCCCACCAGCCAACGTTTGCCATGGCCTCATCCGACCTCATCGACCAGATTGCTGAACGTGTCGAGCATTTGCTGCTTCGACATGAGGAATTGCAGCGCACCAATGCCCTTTTGGCACAACAGGTGCAAAGCCTGAGCCACGAGCGCGATCAGCTCAAATCGCGGCTGTCAGCCGCCCGTGCCCGGGTCGATGCGCTGATCGAGCGCCTGCCGACCTCCACACCCGCCGCATCCACAGAGGCTTCCGAATGAGTGCCAAACAGATCGAAGTCCAGATCATGGGCCAGAGTTATTTGCTGGGCTGTCCCGAGGGCGGTGAAGCCAAGCTGCAGGCAGCAGTGGGCAAGGTGGACGCCGCCATGTGCAAGATCCGCGATGCCGGCAAGATCAAGGCCCGTGACCGCATTGCGGTGCTGGCCGCACTCAACCTGGCCTTCGACCAAGGTGAAACACCCTCATCCCCCGCCCCAGCAATGACCGCCAGCCCTGGTGGCGAAGCACCTGACCTGGACCGCCTGGTCCAATTGCTCTCTCGCCTCGACCAGACCCTCAAGCAAGACGGCCAGCTGCTCTGAGCACGCCCTGCAGCGCTTCAGCGCTTGCACCTACAATAGCCCTCGTCTGCGGTGCGCGCTGGGCTTTATATTTCCTTGAACCAATGCTCATTGAGCTCGGGCTTGGTACATCGGCTGGTGAGCGTGATCGTCTCGCGTCAGATGAACCCAACGTCAGTCTGCCCTCGCCCACCTGAACCCCCGGTTCAGGATGAGGGTCCGGCGGCATTCGCAGACACCTTTCATTCCATCCTTACCCACCCCGCTGCATCATGTTCCTGGAACCCACTTTGTTGATCGAATTGGCCTTGCTGGGCCTGTGTACCGGTTTTCTCGCAGGCCTGCTGGGCATTGGCGGGGGCATGATCATGGTGCCTTTTTTGACCTGGATGCTGGGTCAAAAAGGTGTCTCTCCTGATCTGGCTGTGAAGATGGCGATCGCCACATCGATGGCCACCATCATTTTCACCAGCGTGTCGAGCGTGCGGGCGCACCACAAGAAAGGTGCTGTGCGTTGGGATCTGGTCAAAGGTCTGGCCCCCGGCATCGTGCTGGGCAGTCTGCTGGGCAGCATGGGTATTTTTGCGGTTGTCAAGGGCACGTCGCTGGCCTTGTTCTTTGCGCTGTTCGTGAGTTTCTCCGCTTCCCAGATGTTCCTGGACAAAAAGCCGGCTCCCAGCCGTCAAATGCCAGGCTTCACTGGTCAGCTCGGTGCAGGTGGCTTCATTGGTCTGTTGTCGGGTCTGGTGGGCGCCGGTGGTGGCTTCATCAGCGTGCCGTTCATGACCTGGTGCAACGTGGCCATCCATAATGCAGTGGCCACCAGTGCAGCACTGGGTTTTCCGATTGCGCTGGCCAATGTGGCCGGTTATGTCGCCAGCGGCATGAACCTGCAAGGCTTGCCCGATTACTCTTTCGGCTACCTCTGGTTACCCGCTCTGGTGGTGATCGCATCGTGCAGCGTGGTCATGGCCCCTGTTGGTGCCAGCACGGCCCACAAATTGCCCGTCAAGCAACTCAAGCGGGTGTTTGCCTGCACGCTGTTCCTGCTGGCCGCCTACATGCTCTACAAGGGCCTGTCGGCCTGACCGCTTTCAGACCGGCGCCAGACACCAGGGCGCCTGGTCATGCACCAACCCCATCCACAAGGCCCAGCCCGAGGTGGACACCAAGGCCAGCCCGGCCAGCCGGATGCCCCATGAGCCATCACCCACCGACTGCAGCCTGAGCAGCAACCAGGGCCCGGCCCACAAGCTGACGCTGGAGCCTGCTGCGAACAAGGCCATGGTCAACGCCCCATCCACTGGCTGCGAAGTCAGTGCGGCCACCATGACCGCCGAATAAAGCAAGCCACAAGGCATCAAGGCCCAAAGCCCGCCCACGGCCAGAGGCGCCACACCGTCCCAACGCGCATTGAAATGGCGCACCCGCGTCCACAAACGCCGGGCTCCCTGGTCCAGCCAAATCGGCTGACGTGCCAGCAGCAGCAGCCACAGCCCCAGCCCAATGGCGGCCACATGCAGAAGACTCCAAACGGGCCGCAAGGTCGCCGATTGCACCGTCAACCAGCCCAGCCCCTGAACGCTGGCCGCAGCCAATGCACCGAGCAGCGAATAGCCAACCAGACGACCGATCTGAAAGGACCAGAGGGCTCTTTGACGGTGCTCACCGCCGGCTTGCGCCAGACCCGCGCAAGCCGCACCACACATGGCCACACAGTGTGGACCACCCGCCAGCCCCATGAGCAAGGCTGTGAGCGCCAGAGAACTTTGCATGAAGGATCAGATGATTTTTGAAAAGCGCGTGCGGTTGCGGTTCATCTGCAGATAGCGGTCAAACACCATGGCTACGCCGCGCACAAAGAACCAGCCCATCGCCGTCACCTGGATACCGGAAGCGCCGAGTTCCACCAGCCCCTGATTTTGCATCTCTTCCAGGGTCTGCATCTCGCTTGCAAAATAGGTTTTGAAGTCGATCAGCCAGGCCACGTTGATCGATTCAAACTGCAGGTGCCCCTGGCACATCAAGGCCATGATGACGGCGCGGCGCAACATGTCGTCGCGTGTCAGTGCCAGGCCACGCACGATGGGCAAATGCCCCTGGTCAAGTGCATCGCAGTACTCTTCCATCGTCTTGGCGTTCTGGCTGTAGGTTGCGCCAATGCGGCCAATGGCGGAAACACCGAGCGCAATCAGGTCGCAATCGGGCTGGGTGCTGTAGCCCTGGAAGTTGCGGTGCAAACGCCCCTGACGCTTGGCCACGGCCAGCGCATCGCCCTGCAAGGCAAAGTGGTCCATGCCCACATAGACGTAACCGGCATCCATGAACGCGTCCATCGAGCGCGCCAGCATCGCCACCTTGGCACCCGGCAAAGGCAACTCGGCCGCATGGATGCGGCGCTGAGGCTTGAACCGCTCGGGCAGATGCGCGTAGGCGTACAACGCAATGCGGTCAGGGCGCAACTCGTTGACTTGCGCCAAAGTGCGGTCAAACGACTCGGGCGTCTGCAGGGGCAGACCGTAAATCAGGTCCACGTTCACCGACTCGAACCCCAGGCTGCGTGCCGCCTGCACCAGCTGAAACACCTGCTGCGCTGGCTGCACGCGGTGCACCGCCTTTTGCACAGCAGGGTCAAAGTCCTGCACACCAAAGCTCAGCCGGTTGAAGCCCAGTTCGGCCAACACGGCCAGGCGCTTCTCGTCCACCGTGCGTGGATCGACCTCGACCGAATACTCCCCTCCAGGCACAAACTGGAAATGTCGTCGCAGCATGGCCATCAGCTCGCGCAACTCGTCATCGCTCAAAAATGTGGGCGTACCACCGCCCAAGTGCAGCTGACTGACCGAGTGGCCCGTGCCCAGATGCGCCACATGCAGTTCGACCTCGCGGGCCAGGTAGCGCAGATAGGTTTCTGCCCGGTCCTTGTGCTTGGTGATGATCTTGTTGCAGGCGCAGTAGTAACACAGCGACTCGCAAAACGGGATGTGCACATACAGAGACAGGGGTTGCGCCTTCAGGCGTGCGGCCTGCCTGCGGTGGTCCAGCGCCGTCAAGTAGTCGGCTTCGGTAAAAGCCTCCACAAAACGATCTGCTGTCGGGTAGGAGGTGTAACGGGGCCCCGGGACATCAAATCGGGTCAGCAATTCAGGCGTGATGATGGACATCGGCGGGCTCACTAGGCATATGGTTCTCAACGATGTCGCTACTGTGCCGGTGTATAACTTTTTAAGTCTTGACCCATATCAACTGCCTCAGTAAATTTGGAACAAGGTTCAAAAAATTAGTAAAAACCCTGAATTTGAGCCCAAATTCGAATTAAGCTTGGATTGATCTGAAGCAAGACTGCAGACAAAAATCGAGAGACCTGTTCATGAATCCTCAAGCCATCAAAGTTGCCTGCTCCAACTGCAATCTGCGTGAACTGTGCATGCCTGTCGGTCTGAGCGATCAGGACATGACCCGGCTGGACGAGCTGGTGGCGATCCGCAAAAAAATCAAACGCGGAACAACCTTGTTCACCAATGGCGAAAAATTCACATCGCTTTATGCGATTCGTACCGGTTTCTTCAAAACTTGTCTGGCCACCGAAGACGGGCGCGACCAGGTCACAGGCTTTCAGATGGCTGGCGAAATCATTGGTTTGGACGGTATCGTCAACGACCACCACACCTGTGACGCTGTGGCACTGGAGGATGCCGAAGTGTGTGTGATGCCTTTTGAAAGCATCGAACAGCTCTCTCGCGAAGTCACAGCCCTCCAATCACACGTGCACAAGATCATGAGCCGCGAAATCGTGCGTGAGCACGGCGTCATGCTGCTTCTGGGCAGCATGCGTGCCGAAGAGCGGCTGGCTGCTTTTTTGCTGAACCTGGTGCAACGTCTGCACTCTCGTGGCTTTTCACAATCGGAGCTGGTGCTGCGCATGACCCGTGAAGAGATCGGCAGCTATCTGGGCCTCAAGCTCGAAACAGTGAGCCGGACTTTCTCCAAATTTGTGGAGGATGGCCTTGTGGAAGTCAAACAGCGCCATGTCCGGATTCTGGACACCGAAGGCCTGCAGCGCATCGTGAATCACCAGACCGCCTGCCATTAAAACCTGACCGCCTTGCGCTGCAACCGCTCAGCAGCAGCGCCCGTCGTTTCTCACGCAGTCGCCGGGTCTCTGGCTCTCGGGAACCGGGCAACGGTTAACCTCAAACGGGGACATGGAGAGCAAGGTGGTCAAACCACTGGACACCATGGTGAGTATCCAGAACGCAAAAAACGCCAGCGTGTACACCCCTTGCCTGGACAAGGCCAGCGGATGACCAAACCACTGCAGATCCTCCGGATCGACCAGGCCAAACACCAAGACTTCAAACAGACCTGCGACCAGAAAAGCAGGCCAGGCAATCCACATCATTCTTTGTACCAACACGGTTTGTCTCCTTGCGCTCGTTCAGGGTTTTGCAGCTTGGGGCGCGGCTATTGCAGGCAGCACACCTGTGGCGGCATGGTTGCGAGCCTGCATGGCAGGTGCCATGCTGATGCCCGAGTCCGAGCCTGGATGGCTTGACGTTTCGATCTCAGGTGCTGTGGACAAGACCGGATCGGCCGATCTGGCCGCCAGGTAAAAAGTCACAAAACTGGCCACAACCACCAGGGCAGGACCCAGCACCACCAGCCAGACATGGGGAAAGTGCCACCAGGCACGGTTTTTTTGGACGGAATTTTCTGCCGAATGGATCATGTTTGAAATCACTTCAACGGGGAACCAGGAACACCGACTTCTCTTCAATCTCGTCCACGACCTTCGCCCCTTCTTCGTAGGACTTGATCTGGAAGTGAATGGGATGTGAGCCAGCCGACGCAGAGTCGTAGGGGATTTGCAGACGTATGGACACCCAACGTGACTGGGTGGCTTCGACTCTGACATCCTCGTCTGCGGCCACCACCAGCCCTAGCAGACCTTGCGCGGAAATTTTGAAATTCAAGGCCTTCTCGGCCGCATTCATGATCTGTATGCGATAGACGTTTTCGATCTTTCCACCCGACACGATGCGCGCCAGCGATGCACGGTCACGCACCACATCGACCTTGAACGGTTTGCGCAGCGCCAGGCTGCCCAGCAAGGCCACAACCACCACACCCAGGATCGCCAGGTACAGCAACACGCGTGGCCGGAACACATGCCGCCAGGTCTGCTCTTTGCTCCAGCCGTTGGCCATGGCATTCTCGGTGGAGTATTTGACCAGACCGCGGGCATAGCCCACCTTGTCCATCACGGTGTCGCACACATCGGCGCAAGCGCCGCAGCCAATGCATTCGTACTGAAGTCCCTTGCGGATGTCGATGCCCGTCGGGCAAACCTGAACACACAGACTGCAATCCACACAGGACCCCAAGCCCAGCGCAGCAGGATCGGCCTTTTTGGATCGTGCGCCACGGGGCTCACCCCGTGCGGCATCGTAGGTCACGATCAGGGTGTCCTTGTCGAACATCGCGCTCTGGAAGCGCGCATAAGGACACATGTATTTGCAGACCTGCTCGCGCATGAAACCGGCATTGCCATAGGTTGCAAAAGCGTAGAAAAAGACCCAGAAAATTTCCCAGGAACCCATGTTGCCCAGGAAAAACTCCATACCCAGATCGCGGATGGGGCTGAAATACCCCACGAAGGTGAAGCCGGTCCAGATGGAGATGCCAATCCAGACGATGTGCTTGTACCATTTCTTGACCAGCTTCTCGAGCGACATGTCGGCGGCATCGAGTTTCATGCGGGCCGTGCGATCGCCTTCAATTTTGCGCTCGACCCACAGGAAGATTTCGCTGTACACCGTCTGCGGGCAAGCGTAGCCACACCACAGACGTCCGGCAATGGCCGTGAACAGAAAGAGTGAAAAAGCCGAGATCACCAGGATCGCGGTCAAGTAGATGAAGTCTTGTGGATACAGGACGATGCCAAAAATATAAAAGCGGCGGGCCCCCAGATCAAACAGCACAGCCTGACGCTGGCCCCACTCCAACCAAGGCAAGCCGTAAAAAACCAGCTGTGTCAGCACCACCAGCACCCAGCGCCATTTGGCAAAGATGCCTTGCACGCTGCGCGGGTAAATCTTCTGTGTCGCTGCATAGAGCGACACCATCTGCACGTCATCGCCCTCTTTTGCGCCCTCGGTCACAGGAACAATCGGCACGATCTTGCGGGGAGATTTGTCTTCGGTAACCAAAACATTGACCTTCAAAAAAACAAGACACCCACGGGGGTGTCTTGTTCAGTTGCGCACTTACTTGGCGGCTGACTTGTTGTTGGACAGGCCCCAGACATAGGCAGACAACACATGAATCTGACCTTCGGTCAGTTTGCTGGCCTGGGCCGGCATCTGGTTGGTCTTGCCATTGGTGATCATGTTCACGATCGCAGTCTCACCCCAGCCATGCAGCCAGATGTCATCGGTCAGATTGGGGGCACCCAGAGCCGGGTTGCCTTTGCCGTCCATGCCGTGGCAGGCAGCACAAGCACCGAATTTGGACTTGCCCAGCGAAGCACGCAGTGAGTCGTGCGGGCTGCCCGACAGGCTGAGCACATAGTGGGCCACGTTGCGCACATCCTCAGGGCTGCCCACAGCGGCTGCCATGGGTGGCATTTGACCGATGCGGCCTTGCGTCAAGGTTTCCTTGATCTTTTCGGGCGAACCGCCATGCAGCCAGTCGGCGTCCGTCAGATTAGGAAAGCCCTTGCTGCCACGGGCGTCAGAGCCGTGGCACTGAGCGCAGTTGTTCATGAACAGGCGATCGCCAATGGCCATGGCCTGCGCGTCCTTGGACACGTCTTCCACGCTCATGCTTGCAAACTTGGCATACAGCGGGGCCACTTCTGCATTGGCTTTGTCCACCTCAGCGGTGTATTGGCCTGCAGAGGTCCAGCCGAATTTGCCAGCGTTGGTGCCCGCGCCGGGGTACATGAAGAGGTAGACCAGTGCAAAGACGATGGTGATGATGAACAGGCCCACCCACCAGCGTGGCAGAGGGTTGTTCATCTCGCGCAGGTCACCGTCCCAAACATGGCCTGTGGTGTTGTCGTTGGCGGTCATGGCCTTCGCCTTGCCCGAGAACCACAGCAGGATCAGACAGGCAATGATGCCGACCAGCGTCACACCGGCCACAAACAAGTGCCAGAAATTGCCGTTGAAGTCACTCATATCGATTCCTTTAAATTCTTTTCATGGAGGACAGCTCAGTCGTCCTGCCCGAAAGGCAGACGCGCTGCCTCGTCAAATCGGGCTTGGTTGCGACGTGACATGGCCCACCACAGGATGCCGATGAAGACGGCAAAGGTCACCACAGTCACGATGGAGCGCAGAGTATTGATGTCCATACTGGTCCTTAGTCAGTGGGTGACAGAGCTAAAGATCTGTCACGCCAATTCATTTATTTACGGTGAATGCCCATGCCTTGCAGGTAGGCGATCACGGCCTCCAGCTCGGTCTTGCCCTTCACGTCTTCCGTGGACTTGGCAATTTCCTCGTCGCTGTAAGGCGCGCCCAGAGTGCGCAGGCCTTTCATATGGGCGGGCAAGCTGGCACCGTCCACCATGTTCTGGCTCAACCAGGGGTACGCGGGCATATTGGACTCGGGCACCACATCACGCGGGTTGTTCAGATGAATGCGGTGCCACTCGTCGCTGTAGCGGCCACCCACGCGTGCCAAGTCTGGACCTGTGCGTTTGGAGCCCCACTGGAAGGGGTGGTCGTAGACAAATTCGCCAGCCACGGAGTACGGGCCATAGCGCAGCGTTTCAGCACGGAAGGGACGGATCATCTGCGAGTGGCAGTTGTAGCAACCTTCACGCACATAGACATCGCGCCCGGCCACCTGCAGCGCGGTGTAGGGCTTGAGGCCCTCCACTGGCTGGGTGGTGGACTTCTGAAAGAACAGGGGCACGATCTCGACCAAGCCACCCACCAGCAGCACCAGCAGGATCAGCACGATCATCAGGAAGTTGCTGGTTTCGATCTTTTCGTGGGACAGACCGCCGCCCGTATTGTGATTAGACATGTTTTGTTTCTCCTCAGGCGTGAGCTGCAACAGCAGGGATCTGAACGTCCACCGAGCGCCCCGATGTGGCGGTCTTGAACACGTTCCACAGCATGATCAGCATGCCGCTCAGATAGAGCAACCCGCCCAGCAAACGCAGCACATAGAAGGGGAATGTGGCTTTGACCGACTCGACGAAGGTGTAGGTCAGCGTGCCGTCGGCGTTGACTGCGCGCCACATCAGGCCCTGCATCACACCGGCAATCCACATGGCGGCGATGTAGATCACGATGCCGATGGTGGCTGTCCAGAAGTGCAACTCGATGGCCTTGACGCTGTACATCTTCTTCTGGCCGAACAGGCGAGGAATCAGGTAGTACATGGTGCCCATGGTCACCAGACCCACCCAGCCCAGAGCGCCAGAGTGAACGTGGCCCACGGTCCAGTCGGTGTAGTGGCTCAAGGCATTGACGGTCTTGATGGACATCATCGGGCCTTCAAAGGTGGACATGCCGTAGAACGAAAGGGACACGATCAGGAAACGCAGGATCGGGTCGTCACGCAGCTTGTGCCATGCGCCGGACAGCGTCATCACGCCGTTGATCATGCCGCCCCAGCTGGGCGCCAGCAGGATCAGCGAGAACACCATGCCGATCGACTGGGTCCAGTCGGGCAAGGCGGTGTAGTGCAGGTGGTGAGGGCCGGCCCACATGTAAGTGAAGATCAGGGCCCAGAAGTGCACGATCGACAGGCGATACGAATACACAGGACGCTCGGCCTGCTTGGGCACAAAGTAATACATCATGCCCAGGAAGCCGGCTGTCAGGAAAAAGCCCACAGCATTGTGGCCATACCACCACTGGACCATGGCATCCTGCACACCAGCATAGGCCGAATAGGATTTCATGAAGCCCACGGGCAAAGCAGCACTGTTGACCAGGTGCAACAAAGCCACGGCAATGATGAAAGCACCAAAGAACCAGTTGGCCACATAAATATGGCGCACCTTGCGGGTGCCCACAGTGCCAAAGAACACCACAGCAAATGCCACCCAGACCAGCGTGATCAGGATGTCAATGGGCCATTCCAGTTCTGCATATTCCTTGCCGCTGGTGTAGCCTAGAGGCAGGGAAATGGCAGCCAGCAAAATGACCAGTTGCCAGCCCCAGAAGGTGAAAGCAGCCAGCTTGTCGCCAAACAAGCGCACATGGCAGGTGCGCTGCACAACGTAATACGCCGAGGCAAACAGGCCACAACCACCAAACGCAAAAATCACCGCGTTGGTGTGCAGCGGACGCAGGCGACCGTAGCTCAACCATGGAATGCCAAAGTTCAACTCCGGCCAGGTCAGCTGGGCGGCGATGATCACGCCCACCAGCATCCCGACCACGCCCCACACCACCGTCATGATGGCGAACTGCCTGACAACCTTGTCGTTGTAGACAGAGGCTTGCATGTTGGGAAATATCATTTTCACCTCTTCTTTATGTAAAAACAGTCCAAGTTTCACCGATGTAACGACATGCAGGCTTGATGCATATCAATCGTTTCTCAGTATCCGCTCACCTTCGGCCTCAATGTCCTCGAATTGGCCTTTATGGACGGCCCACCATAAACCGCCCAGGATGAAAAACACCAGGCCGACCGACAAGGGGATCAACAAAAAAAGAATATCCATAGGTATTCACTTTTCAAATGGATGGTTTTGCCGGGATGGGCGATGACAGTCGCAGGGCATTGAGCACCACCAGCAAGGAACTGAGTGCCATGCCCAGGCCCGCAGCCCAGGCAGGCAACCAGCCCACCAATGCCAAGGGCACGCAAGCCGCGTTGTACACCGCCGCCCAGGCCAGATTCTGCTTGACCACGCGCAAGGTCTGGCGGCTGCGTTCGATGGTGTCGACCAACACGCCCAGATGCCCGCCCATCAGCACGAAATCGGCCTTGGACTGGGCCAAAGGCACAGCCTGGCCTAGAGCAAACGAGGCGTCGGCACCTGCCAGCACCGGGCCATCGTTGAGGCCATCTCCAACCATGGCCACACGGTGACCCTGCTGCTGCAATTGCTGCATGTGCGTCAGCTTGTCCTGCGGTGTGCAAGCGCCCCGGTCATTGGTGATGCCCACCGCCGCAGCCACTTGTGCCACGGCCAAAGGGGCATCGCCCGACAGCACCTGAACCGACAGACCCAGGCCTTGCAGCCGCTGAACCACGGCACGGGCCTCGCTGCGCACCTCTTCCTGTAACTCGAATGTGGCCAACCAGCCCGTGGCATCCGCCAGACTGACCTGCAGACGCTCAGAAACCAGCTCGGGGGCCTGGCAAAACGCGGCCGACCCCAGCCGCAGCGCCAATTTCTGCGCGCCTTGTACCAGAACAGCGTGCACGCCCTGCCCTGCCAGTTCGGTCACCTCTTGCAAGGCCTGCGACTCCAGTGCGACCAATGCGCCCCGCGCCTGTGCCTGCTGACGTGCCTCGGCCCAGATGGCACGCGAAACCGGGTGCAGCGAATGCCGTGCCAAAGCCGCCGCCCAGAACAAGGCCTGTTCAGGCGCGACGCCCTCTCGGGTGCGGATGCCTGCCAGCGCAAAGGCATCGTGCGTGAGGGTGCCAGTCTTGTCAAAAATCACCGTATCAATGCTGGCCAGGTTCTGCAAGGCCGTGAGCCGCCGCACCAGCACGCCACTGCGGGCCAGTGCCCCGGCCGTAGCCAACATTGCTGCAGGCGTAGCCAGCGACAGGGCGCAGGGACAAGTCACCACCAAGACCGCCACCGCCACCATCACGGCGTGGGCAGGCCCGGACGACCAGCCATGCCACGCCGCCGCTGCTGCGGCCAGCAAGACGAACACCAGAAAGGGTTTCGCCATGCGGTCAGCCACCAGCGCCATGGACGGCCTGCTGAGCGAGGCGTTTTCCATCAAGGCCACGATCTGGGCATAACGCGTAGCGGCACCCACCTGGTCGATGCGCACCTCGATGCGGCTGCTGAGGTTGTGGCTGCCTGCGATCACGCGCTCACCCACACCGCGATGGAGGGGCCGGGACTCCCCGGTCAACAAGGCCTCATCGACCTGGGTCTGACCACTCAAAATCGTACCGTCGCCCGCCAGGGCCTGGCCTGGCAGAACTTCCAGCACATCGCCCACCGCCAGTCGACGCACCGAAATGCGCTCCCAGTCTCCTTCAGGGTTGCGGCGACTCACGCTGTCCGGCAAGCGGTTGAGCACCGCCTCCAACGCCCCCGCCGTGCGATCGCGCAAGCGCAGCTCCAGCCAGCGGCCGGCCAGCAGGAAAAACACGAACATGGTCAACGAGTCGAAATAGACCTCGGCTCCGAATGGGCCGTGCGGCTCGAAAGTCCCGAGGCTGCTCACCACAAACGTGGCCAGCATGCCCAGCGCCACGGGCAAATCCATACTGATCTGGCGCTGGTGCAGATCACGCCAGGCCGCCTTGAAAAAGGGCGTGCAGGAAAACAGCAACACAGGCAACGACAACACCCAGGATGCCCAGCGCAGCAAGGCCACCATATCAGGCGTGATCTCGCCAGGTGCTGTGACATAAGCCGGAGTGGCATACATCATCACCTGCATCATGCACAGCCCGGCCACAGCCACGCGCCAGAGCATGCGGCGTGCCTCCTGGCGGCGGAGCTCATGGGCGTGGGCATCGTTGGCCGGTACGGCACGGTAGCCTGCGCGGGCCGCAGCCTCCATCCAGGCCGAGGGACGTGTGCTGCCCGGCGTCCACACCACACGCCCGCGGTGGCTGGCCGCGCTGACCTGCACCGACTGCACACCAGGCACCCGCAACAGGGCATCTTCAATGGTGATGGCGCAAGCTGCGCAATGCATGCCCTCAAACACCACGCTGGATGCACAACGCCCATCACCTTCGGCATGGCTGAATTGCGCCCACTCCTGCGGGTCGTCCAGCAGCTTCAGTCTTTCTTTCTCGGGCACAGCCTGATCTTGCGTGCCCTCAGGTAAAGTGATGGTCAAAACGTTGACGGGTATCATGCTCTGAAGATACGCCAAAGAGCTGACACATGGCTTGACATGTATCAAGAAAAAAAGACGCTCTGTATCTAAACTGAAATTTTTAACCCCTCCAAGGAGATCCAGCATGTACAAACGCATTCTTGTCGCGACCGATGGTTCCAGCTTGTCCAAAAAGGCGGTGACCAGTGCCATTCAGCTGGCCACAACCTGCGCGGCCGAATTGGTGGCCGTTAAAGTGGTGCCACGTTATCCTCAGTCCTACTTTGAAGGCAGCATCCCGCTGTCCGCACAGGAAATCGGACGCATTGAAAAAGAATGGGCCGATGCCGCCCAGGCCAATCTGGACGCGGTGGCCAAAGCCGCCAAAGCCAAGGGTGTGAGCGCCAAAACGGTGATCGTCAAGTCCGATGTGGTTTCGGACGCGATCCTCTCGGCAGCCAAAAAGCAAAAGGCCGATCTGATTGTCATGGCTTCGCATGGCCGCAAAGGCATCAAGCGCCTGCTGCTGGGCAGCGAGACACAACAAGTGCTGACACACTCCAGCATTCCCGTGCTGGTGTTGCGCTGAAGGTCTTGTCGGAATCCGCCGGCCAAGCCTCTACCGCGTGAATGAGCGGTGGGGCGGGTTGAGCGGACCGGCGATGTCGCAAAGCGAAGCGCGTCTGAGCCTGTCCGCTCAGCCCGCCCCGCCGCTCACCACTTCAAGCCAAAAACAGACCCTTGTACTGGTCCCGCAGCAGGTTCTTCTGCACCTTGCCCATGGTGTTGCGCGGCAACTCCGGCACCACAAAGCAGCGCTTGGGAATCTTGAAGTTGGCCAGTTTGGATTTCAGATCCGCCACGATGGCCTCAGGCTTCAGGCTCGCACCTGACTTGGCAATCACCACCGCCACACCCACTTCGCCAAAGTCAGGGTGCGGCACGCTCACCAGAGCGCTTTCGGCCACGCCAGGCATCTCGTTGATGTAGCCCTCGATTTCGGCGGGATACACGTTGTAGCCGCCGCTGATGATCAGGTCCTTGCTGCGACCAACAATCGTCACATAACCGCGCTCGTCGACCTTGCCCACATCGCCTGTCTTGAAATAGCCGTCAGAGGTGAATTCTTCTGCCGTCTTCTCGGGCATGCGCCAGTAGCCCTTGAACACGTTCAGGCCCTTGACTTGAATGCCACCGATCTCGCCCACAGGCACGTTCTTGCCATCATCACCACGCACGCGCAGCGACACGCCCGGCAGCGGAAAGCCCACGGTGCCGCCCCGGCGCTCGGTTTGCTTGTTGAAACGCTTGTCTGCGCTGTAGGGGTTGGAGGTCAGCATCACCGTCTCGCTCATGCCGTAGCGCTCCAAAATGGTGTGCCCCGTGCGCTGCTGCCACTCGTTGAAAGTTTCCAGCAAAAGCGGTGCCGAACCTGCAATGAACAGGCGCATGGTACGCACCGCCTCGCGGGTCAGGCCCGGCTCGGCCAGCATGCGCACATAGAGCGTGGGCACCCCCATGAACACCGTGGCCTCGGGCATGCGGGCAATCACCCGCTTGGGGTCAAACTTGGCCATCCAGATCATCTTGCTGCCATTGATCAGTGCCCCGTGGATGGCTACAAACAGGCCATGCACATGGAAGATCGGCAGCGCGTGAATCAGCACATCACCACGCTTCCAGCCCCAATAATCTTTGAGCATCACGGCATTGGACAGCATGTTGCCATGCGTGAGCATGGCCCCCTTGCTGCGCCCGGTGGTGCCACTGGTGTACAAAATGGCGGCCAGGTCATCGGCCTGACGGTTGACGGTTTTGTGCTGGTCGCTTTGATGGGCAGCGCGCTCCAGCAGGCTGCCTGTGCGGTCGTCGCCCAGCGTGAATACATGCTGTGTTCCTGCCTTGAAAGCGATCTTGCTGACCCAACCAAAATTGGCCGGACTGCACACCACCACAGCAGGCTCGGCGTTGCCAATGAAATACTCGATTTCGGCGCTCTGGTAGGCCGTGTTCAGTGGCAAAAACACATAACCGGCCCGCAGTGTGGCCAGGTACAGCATCATCGCTTCGACCGATTTTTCGACCTGCACGGCGATGCGGCTGCCCGCAGGCAAGTCCAGCGAAGCCAGCAGATTGGCCATCATCGCGGTCGCACGGTCCAGGTCACGCCAGCTGTAGCACAGGCCTTCGTCGGTTTCGACCGCCACCGCATTCAGGTCAGAGGGAAAAGCTGCGCGCAGCGCCGCAAAAAGATTTTGATTGCTCATGTCAGAAATGAAAGTAAATGAACGAAGGGGCCAGATGGGACGAACTCAATCGAGCTTGGCACCTGACGCCTTGACGACCTGGGACCATTTGGCCAGTTCTTTCTTAATGAAGGCGTCGAACTGCGCACCGGTCAGGTTGGGGAACTCGGCGCCCTGGCCTGCCCACACGGCCTTGGCCTCGTCGGTCTGGCAGGCCTTGCGGATGTCTTCCACGGCACGGGCCTGGGCGTCGGCAGGTGAGCCTTTGGGCGACCACACGCCATACCAAGTAGACACGGTGTAGTCAGGCAAGCCCAGCTCGGCTGAGCACGGCACATCGGGAAAGGCCGGGCTGCGCTTGCTGCCCGACACCATGAGAGCCTTCACACGCCCCGATTTGATGTGTGTGGCCGACGAGCCCAGTCCATCGAACATCATGTCCACATTGCCTGCAATCAAATCCTGCAGGGCCGGGCCTGCCCCCCTGTACGGGATGTGGGTGATGAAAGTTTTGGTCTGCAACTTGAACAACTCCCCGGCCAGGTGGTGCGAGGTGCCACCGCCGGCAGAGCCGTAGTTGAAACGTGCCGGGTTCTTTTTGACCGTGTCGAGAAAAGTCTTGAAGTCAGGGGCTTCGACTTTGCGCGGATTGACCACCAGAACTTGCGGCACATTGGCCACCAGGATCAAAGGGGTCAGATCGCGCTCCAGGTCGTAATCCAGTTTGGGGTACATGAAAGGGGCGATCGTGTGGTGCACTGCCCCCATGAACAAGGTGTAGCCATCGGCTGCCGCCTTGGCCGCCACACTGGCACCCAGCGTGCCGCCAGCACCGCCCCGGTTGTCAATGATGAGCTGTTTGCCTGTCAGGCGCGCAAACTGTGCCGACATGGGCCTGGCAAAGGCATCGGTGCCGCCCCCTGCGGGAAAAGGCACGATCATCGTCACCGGCTTGCTTGGCCAGCTGGACTGGGCCTGTACAGCGCTGGCCCCCAGAGCGGCCGCAGAAGCAGCCAGCTTGAGTACGCTGCGTCGGTCCATTTGAGTGTCAAATACAGTCACGGTTGTCTCCTTGATTGATGAATAAGAACTGCAAACCAGCACTTAGAAATACAAGCGTTCAATGCCATCTGACACAGGTACACGCCCTTGCGCCAGCGCATGGCGATGGCGGTCCAGTTTGCGCAAATCGTACAGATAGTTGACCATCAGACCAAACGACTGCTTGATGCCCTTGTTCGACAGGTCAGCGGCCCAATGGATCTGCTCGACACGGGCCCCATTGCCCAGGTGAAAGCGTGCCACCGGGTCGGCCGGACGCTCTTCGCTGAGCTCCTTGCCCAGGTAATGCCCGGCACAAGCCATCAACCATTGCCGCAAGGCCGAGCGCTCCGGCAATGTGGGCACCTGATCGAGTGCAGACAACACATGCCCGGCTGTGGCAGGCTCAAAGCCCACCGCCCGCCCGAGTTGGGCGCGCATTTTTTCGGGCGTTGCTTCGAGCATGCGCTCGGCATTTTTGTTCAGCCAGGTCCGAAAGCCCGGGATAGGCGATAACGTGGCAAATGTCTTGAGCTTGGGAAAGTCGGCCCGCAAGGTTTCCACCACCCGCTTGATGAGCGAGTCGCCAAAGCTCACGCCCTTGAGGCCTTGCTGGGTATTGCTGATGGAATAGAAAATTGCCGTGGTCGCCCGATTCAAGTCCACCGCTTCGGCCGCCTCGTCCAGCAGTGGGCTGATGCTCGATGCCATTTCGTCCATGAACGCCACCTCTACAAAAATCAGTGGTTCATCGGGCAAGCGCGGGTGAAAAAATCCGTAGCAGCGGCGATCCGAATCAAGTCGATTCTTGACGTCGCCCCAGCTCTTGATGTCGTGCACGGCCTCGTACTTGATCAACTTTTCGACCAAGCTGGCGGGGGAGTCCCAGCTGATGCGGCGCAGCTCCAGAAAGGCCACATCGAACCAGGTGGTGAACAGGTTCTCCAGTTCGGCCTCCAGTGCCAGCAGGCGCTTGTTTGATTTGAGCGCAGGCATCAGCTCCTGGCGCAAATCCACCAGAAAGCGCATGCCCTCCGGGAAGACGGCAAAGCGTTGCAGCAGCCGCGTGCGCGGCGACACCAGGGCCTTGCGCAAACGGATCTCGGCCACGCCTTCATCGGGCGTGCCCACAGAAGCTTCGTATTGTTCGCGGGCGGCTTTGACCTTGCTCGCGTCGGGTGCGAACTGCTCGCTCATCAGGAGCCAGCAGTCTTGACGCTGCTCTGGCGTGGCCCGGGTGTACCACTGGGCCACGCCTCGGGCCCGCTTGCCACCCTCGACCTCGCTCACGCTGGGGTCAACGATGGCCTGCAGCTCGGTCAGGGTGCGACGCAACACGCGAGGCGACAGTGCTTCCTCTTTTTGCCGCAAGGTGGCATTGAGCCGCTCACGCGAGGAACGCACCAGCGCCTCCTTGGCGGCGACAGGTTTGGCCGCGCGACCATCGGGCCTGCTGTCTGCTGCGAGTGCGCTGGCCTCGCCCTCACGTTTGCCCGCGGGCAGCCAACCCGCCACCTTGCGGCCAATCCATTCCGATGTGTTCATGTGGGAACCTCGTTTTTCTCGTGTTCTGTACTGCCCGCCGCAATCCGGCTTTTGCGCTGCCGGGCGAGTTGGCGCAAGGCCTCTCGCTGGCGTGTCAAATGGGTACGCATGGCCGCGTCGGCCCCTTCGGCATCACGCGCCTTGAGGGCGGCAAAAATCGCCATGTGCTCGGCCAGCGACTGGGTGAGTCGCCCGGGCGCATTGAGCTGCTGCAAGCGGGCCAGCTTGAGGATCTTGCGCAAATCGCTGATCACCTGGGCCAGCCATTTGTTGCCCGCGATGGCGATGATGGCTTCGTGAATCGCATAGTTGGCCCGGTAGTAATCCGGAATGCGACCTTGCGCAGCACTGTCTTGCAGTTGCGTGTGCAGACGCTCGAGCGCAGCAATGTCGGCATCGCCCGCCTGCTGCGCCGCTTCAAATGCACAGCGCCCCTCCAGCAAAGCGATGACCGGGAAGATTTCGTCCAGGTCCTGCTCGGTGACTTCATTGACAAAGCTGCCGCGCCGAGGCTCGTGCCGAATCAAACCCTCTGCCGCCAGCACCTTGAGCGCTTCGCGCAAAGGCGTGCGCGAAATGGCCAGCTGTTCGCACAAACGGGTTTCGTCCACAAACACGCCCGGCGACAGCTCGCCCGCAAAGATCTGGTCACGCAGTTGCTGCGCCACCTGGTCATGCAAGGAATTGACGTGTCCGGCCATGAAGTTGCCTCTGTAATTTCCGGTAATTATGCGTAATTACAAAGACAAGCAACGCACTTTGTCTGCCAAACACCACACATTCAAGCTACGGATTTACCCTGCCCCGTCAGGCCGTCACAGCCCCAGCAATTTCAAGGCCCGCTGGTAGGAATCGGCCGGGTGCGTCACATCGAACTGCACTGTCTGCCAACCCAGTTTGATGGCCCCCAGCACATTGCGGCTCTGGTCGTCCACGAACACGCAATCGCCAGCAGACACACCCAGGGCATCCGTGCACATCTCGTAAGCACGCCGATCCGGCTTCAGGACGCCGGTGTAGGTCGCATCGATGATCACGTCAAACAGCTGCAGCAAAGGCAAGCGCTCGCGAAAGCTCGCACCGTAAAACAAGTCCAGTTCGTTGGACAGCACCGCCAGCTTGCAGCCCGCAGCCTTGGCCTGGTGCACGGCAGCAACCGCTTCAGGGCGAATGACGGCCTCCACGTCAGCGCCCCGTGCACGCTGCACAAAGGTCTGCATGTCCGTCCACTCCTCCCCCACCAGACGGCCAACACTTTGGGTGCGGGCCATCCAGTATTCGCGCTCGGTGATGTGGTCGGCCTGCATGGCCTGCCACAGCGCATCGGTCTCGGGCGCAAAGGGGCCACGCCAAGTCAACGTACCCGGCGGCAAACCCAGGGCCGCTTCGCTGAGGTCGTGTGTTTCAAACAAGGTGCGGCTGATGACCCCGCCAAAATCGAGGATCAGAGCTTTGGAGGATGCAGCGCTCATGGGGCCACCTTTTTCACCAGCCCACGGGCCAGCCAATCGTCAAACACCGCCAGCACCTGCTGCACAAATGCCGCATCGTTGATGTGCGCGTCGATGCGCGAGACCTCCGCCGCACCCCAATCGCATTGACCGCATTCGGCCATCAGTGCCGCCAACCCTTGTGGGTCATGGAGCGGCGCACCGGGCCGGTCCCACTCTTCAATGCCTTGCAGAGGCAACACCAGATGCACCGGCCCACGGGCCTGGCGCAAGCGACTGGCCAGCTCACGGGCCAATTCACGGCGCATCTCGGCGTCAATGCCCACCGAGGCGATCAGGCGGTTGTGATCATGCGATGGCCGTCCAGCAAAGCGCTCGGGCATCTGGCCCCAGGCGGGGTAATCCACCAGATCGGTGGCCCCAGGGGCGACGATCATCGGCACGCCATGAAGGCCTGCCCCCATCAGCCGGTCTGGTCCGGCACTGACGACCGAGCCGCCCATCTGGTTGACCATCTCCTGCAGGCTGAAGTCCATCACGCAGGCAAACTG
>Ga0228702_1000846_pt1 | contig 21769 bp, 20 predicted proteins | sample McNCre217_Aug_MG_2_FD_178018 | JGI IMG/M metagenome (GOLD analysis project Ga0228702, IMG submission 178018) | Freshwater microbial communities from McNutts Creek, Athens, Georgia, United States - 20-17_Aug_MG | ecosystem: Environmental > Aquatic > Freshwater > Creek | place: USA: Georgia...
AATTTAAACCCTGTTTCGACCCGCATTTTTATGTTTAAAATAAATTCGAGAAGTTCTGCCAACCTCTTTCGGAATTGAAAACTGCGTTTGTCGAACGGGAGTGCAAAGGTACAGAAAAAAATAATACGTGCAAGAGGTTGAGTAAAAATATTTTGAAAATCAGGGAATTAGGGGAAAGTCGCTAGTCACTAGTCGTCAGTCATCAGTCGCTAGTCCGAAGTAAGATAGTCTCCAAAGTCCCGAGGGAGTTCAGTAACCATAAGAGCAAATAACTATTAAACATTTAATATAGTATCGTCGCAAACGACTCCATACTATTTCCCTTCGGACTAAAAAGAAGACTCTTAAACATGGATATATATATAAATAGAGCACCGCTTGACCCAATAGACTACGGACGATCTCTCTCAGGACTCTTGACTAGCGACTGACGACTAGCGACAAAAATTGTATTTTTCTCATTTTGATACCTAGAAATTGAACTTATTTTAGTATTTTTGGCCATTACTTGCTGAATATCAGGTACTTTATATTTATTTCCCAAGAAAAAAAATCATTATGTCAAGTTTATCCACTCAAAAAGGAGTATTGCATGGAGATGCGGTTCAAGAGTTATTTGAAATCGCTAAGAAAAATCAATTTGCACTACCTGCAGTAAACGTTACCGGTACAGATACAGTAAATGCTGTATTAGAAGCAGCTAAAGCTGTTAACTCTCCAGTAATCATTCAATTTTCAAATGGTGGCGGTATTTTCTACGCAGGAAAGACCCTTTCAAACGAAAATCAAGCTGCTGCTATCGCAGGTTCTATCTCAGGTGCTTACCACGTTCACCAAATGGCGAAAGCTTACGGTGTTCAAGTTGTATTACACACGGATCACTGTGCTAAAAAACTTTTACCTTGGATCGACGGTCTTTTGGACGCTGGTGAAAAATTCTTCGCGGAGACAGGCCAACCCTTATTCTCTTCTCACATGATTGATTTGTCTGAAGAGCCTTTGGAAGAAAACTTAGAAATCTGTGCCAAATACCTAGAGCGTATGTCTAAAATGGGCATGACACTTGAAATCGAATTAGGTGTTACAGGTGGCGAAGAAGATGGCGTTGATAATTCAGACGTTGACTCATCTAAATTATATACACAGCCGGAAGAAGTTGCTTACGCTTATGAAGTATTGAGCAAAATCTCTCACCGTTTCACAATTGCAGCGGCATTCGGAAACGTACACGGCGTTTACAAACCAGGTAACGTAAAATTACAACCGGTCATCTTGAAAAACTCGCAAGAGTTCATCAAAGAAAAATATAGCCTTGCTGCTGAGAAGCCAATCAACTTTGTATTCCACGGTGGTTCAGGTTCTTCTCGCGAGGAAATCCGTGAAGCTTTATCTTACGGAGCTATCAAAATGAACATTGACACTGATACGCAATGGGCATTCTGGGAAGGTATCTTAAACTTCTACAAAGCAAACGAAGCTTATTTGCAAGGACAAATCGGTAACCCTACAGGTGACGATGCTCCAAACAAGAAATATTATGACCCACGTGTTTGGTTACGTAAAGGCGAAGAAACTTTGGTTGCTCGTTTAAAGACAGCTTTCGAAGATTTGAACGCAACAAACGCAAATCAATACTTATAATCTTTCGAGGTTTTTAATTCAAAAGGGGGCTGCTGCGCAGCCCCCTTTTTCTTTTACCTTTGCCAATCCTCCAAGGTTTGGCAAAGGTACAGGGAGGAATTTTTTTTTAATCTTCATCATCTGATAAAAATGAGCGAATATCAACTTCTTGATTTTCTTTCAAATGAAATTGTTGGAATTCATAAAGACTCCCAAACCATTCAATCACAAAGTTTCGATCTACCACAGAATCACTTGGCTTAACAATGTATTTATATGAACTCCAATCCCAATTTCTAAAATCAGAACACAGCTTATTCTTCTCAGGATTCACATGGATATACTGAATCAGATAAGTCAAATAATGATTATCTCCAATCAATACACGCTTAAATGGCCCTTCGAACAAAGACCCAGTTCGCGTATGCCGTTTATTAAACGCCATTGCATAGGTCCTGAAAAATATTTTTAGCCGCTCAGCGACCAACTCATGCTCCGAGCGACCCATCAGCTGTTCCGCACTAAAATACCGCACCCGAACCAAAAAGTGGAAATGATTCGCATTTAGACTGTACGAAATTACATCCAAATACCCACCCAGGTAGCGTTTCCACAAATGCATAAAATAATGATAATTCGAGCGCGATTTGAACATCAGCTTCCGATCAATCGCCCGATTATAAATATGATAATAGTTCCCCGAATGAAATCGAGTCAAATAATGTGATAAATGTGACATAGTATAGTGATTAGATTTTCACTAAAACTAGGCACCTCACGCGAAAAATAAATACTGTTAAATCAATTTACCAAGAACTTGGTAATCGCACTGAAATCAAAAAAAATATCGAAGCTCCCCCGTACCTTTGCCAAACCTTGGAGGATTGGCAAAGGTAAAGGGACTACTTGCGAAAAACCAAATCCTTCGTCAGCTCATTTAAGGCCTTAATCTTCGCCTGAAAATCCCCCTTCAGCGTCTTTCGAACCGCCTCCATTCCCTCCAAGCCTTCTTGTATCTCCTCCGGAATAACATCCTCCAAAAATGCCCGAATTCGCTTCGCCAAAGTAGGCGACTTCCCATTCGTAGAAATAGCAATCTTCAAATCGCCTTTCTGCACAATGGAACCTAAATAAAAATCACATAACTCCGGCGTATCCGCCACGTTACACAGTAAATGACGTTCCGCACAAGCAGCCTTAATCTCTACATGCAATTCCCGATTATCCGTCGCACAAATAACTAAATCCCTTCCTTCCAAATCCGAAAACTCAAACGCCCGATCACAAACCTCTACCTGCGGATATTCTTTCAAAAACTCCAACGTCTCAGCCCGAAACATGGGTGCTACCATTGTCACTTGAGCACGTGGTGAATTCCGCAACAAAGCCGAAGCTTTTTCCAAAGCCACATTGCCCCCGCCTACAACAAGCGTGTTCAAACGGTCCAACTTTAAAAATATGGGAAAAAGCTCGTTCATGGCTTATTTTTTACCGGCCAACTGCCCGCAGGCCGCATCGATATCTTTGCCTCTCGACCGACGAACATTCACAATCATTTTCTTACTCTCTAAGAACGCCGTAAACTTCGCTAAAGCATCCGCCTCCGCATTCACAAAATCTGCCTGCTTAATCGGATTGTATTCAATAATATTAATCTTACAAGGCAAATGACGCGCGAATTCATACAATTCCTTCGCATCTTCTACCGAATCATTAAACTTGTTAAACATGATATACTCCAACGTAATCTCATTCTCCGTCTTTTCGTAAAAATACCGCAAAGCCTCCGAAAGCGCCTCCAATGTATTCGACTCATTGATCGGCATAATGCGATTCCGCTTCTCATCATTCGCGGCATGTAAGGATAAAGCCAAATTAAACTTCACCTGATCATCGCCCAACTTCTTGATCATCTTCGCAATTCCAGCCGTTGAAACCGTAATCCGACGTGATGCCATCCCCAAACCTTCTGGCGATGTAATCATCTCAATCGAAGCTAACACATTGGCATAATTCAATAAGGGCTCCCCCATCCCCATATATACAATATTGGTCAAAGGAATCCCATATTTCTCCTGCGCCTGATCACGAATCAATACCACCTGATCATAAATCTCAAATGCCTCCAAATTCCGCTTACGATCCATGTAACCTGTCGCACAAAAGCTGCAGGTCAACGAGCATCCCACCTGCGACGAAACACAAGCAGTCATCCGCTCACGCGTCGGAATCAACACACCCTCAATCAAATGTGCATCATGTAAGGCAAAACTCGACTTAATCGTCCGATCCGTACTCACCTGCATCTCCGCAGTCGTCACACATTGTAAATCAAATTCAGTCTCCAACCACTCACGCGTTGTTTTTGGAATATTCGCCATGGCTTCAAACGAGCGCACTGACTTCTTCCAAATCCATTCATAAACCTGTTTGGCACGAAACGCAGGCTCCCCATGCTGAAGCATTTCCTGCTTCAACGCATCCAAACTCAAATTCCGTATCGCCCGTTTCTTCAATTCCATCTATTTTTTCAATAATTCGCCTACCTTCACCGATATCGCCTTCCCATCTGCCAAACCGGCTAATTGCTTCGAAGCTGCCCCCATCACCTTGCCCATATCTGCTGGACTCGTAGCACCTACGGCCGCAATGATTTCAGCAATGCGCGTCGTTAATTCCTCTTCAGATAATTGTTTAGGTAAAAACTCTTCGATAATCGACAATTCCGCTTGCTCCTTCTCCGCTAAATCCGGACGATTTTGAGTTACATACACGTCCAACGAATCTTTACGTTGCTTCGCAGCCTTCATCAAAATCTTCATTTCCGCATCAGCCGAAAGGCCATCTGCATTCGAGCCCGAAGTCTCCTCTAGTAAAATCATCGATTTAATCGCACGTAACGCACGTAAACGATCTGCATCTTTTGCACGCATCGCATCTTTGATACCTGCCTCAATTGTTTCTTTTAAAGCCATGTTATTGATTAATATGAGCCAAAACTCCTTCTAAAAATTCGCGGTGATTACTCAAACGAGGCACCTTGTGTTGACCCCCTAATTTACCACGACTCCGCATCCACGCATAAAATGTACCTGCCGGCGCTTCATGAATTTTAGGTGACCCCAAAACCAAATCATAAGAACGCTTCGCATCGTAATCCGAATTGTTCGCACGCAAGGTTTCATCCAACACAACCGCAAAGGTACGCAAATCTTTTGGCGCACGCGAAAATTCAATCACCCATTCGTGACTTCCGCGTTTTCCTCCATCCATATAAGCCGGTGCCGCCGTATAATCCTTAATCTCTGCATCACTAGCCCGACAAGCTGCCGCAACAGCCTGTTCTGCATTTTCAATAATTAGTTCTTCCCCAAATGCATTAATGAAATGCTTTGTTCTCCCCGAAATCTTTACCCGATAGGGACTCAATGACGTAAATCTTACTGTATCCCCAATCTTATACCTCCACAAACCTGAATTTGTCGTAATCACCACGGCATAATTAACTCCCAACTCCACCTGCTCTAAGGATACAATCGAATCATGCTCCTCACCCTTTTCCCCCATCGGAATAAACTCATAGAAAATTCCATAATCCAACATCAAAAGCATCTCATCCGGACGATTCAAATCATCCTGAATGCCAAAAAACCCCTCTGATGCATTGTAAATCTCTAGAAAGCGAACTTCCGAAGATGGAAAAATATGCGACTTGAACAAATCCCGGTAAGGCCCAAAAGCTACAGCTCCATGAACCAAAAATTCAAAATTTGGCCAAACCTCCAGAATGGATTGCTTGCCTGTTATTTCCAAAATCTTCTCGATTAAAACCAATGTCCAGGTAGGAACGCCCAAAATACTCGTCACATTTTCCTGTGATGTCTCCAGCGCCATCTTCTCAATCTTCTGATCCCAATCGCCCATTAATGCGACATCCAACGAAGGCGTCCGAATCATCTGTGCCCAAATAGGCAAATTCTTCATCACCACGGCAGAAACATCCCCCATCAGCATACTCGAATTCATGGAATCCGAAGTTAAACTTCCTCCAATCGAAAGGCCTTTGCCTTCAAAAATCTTCGTCTCGGGCTTATTTTGAATCAATAACGTAATCATGTCCTTCCCGCCCATCATGTGACACTCTTCCAAGGATTCCTTGGACACAGGAATAAACTTACTCCGTGCATTCGTGGTACCGGACGATTTAGAAAACCAGTTAATCGGTGTAGACCACAACACTTGCTGTTCCCCTTGCATCATCCGCTCGATATAAGGAAAAAGCTCTTCATAGGTCGAAATAGGTACCCTTTGGCGAAACGTCTCATAAGAAGTAAAATCCTCATACCCATATTTCTTCCCCCACTCTGTTTCTCGACCTTCCGTAATTAACCGACTTAATCCGTCAAATTGTAAGTCCAAAGGCCGCTCATAAATTGCCTCAATCCGCGGCATCCGCCGCTTCATAAACCACAATAAAGTCTCGTTAAACAAGGACATAATTAATGAATCTTGGGCGCGCGGTTTGGATAGTCAGTGATGATGCCATCAACCCCTAAAGCAATAAATTGCTGCATCTGCTCCTTCGTATTTATTGTCCAAGGAATCACCTGCATGCCTTTGTCATGACAAAACTGAATCATTTCAGCAGTCAAATATTGATAACTCGAACTGTAAATCGAAGGTGTGAAACCTAAAGTATCCAATACAAATTGTGGCTTTTCGGATTCTACGAGGGCCGACAAGCGCACCTCAGGATAGGTTTGATGATAGTAAGTCAACACAGACATGTCGAAACTTTGCAAAATCACAAATTCATTAGCCACATATTGATGAATCTGCCGCTGCACCACGTCGGCAAACTCCTTCACCGTTGCCGGCTGGGATTTACCATATTCCCCTGGCTCCGACTTAATCTCAATGTTATAATAAACTGCTTCCCCCGTTTGCTTGCGAAATGCCTCACCCAGTGCTAGCACCTCAGCTAGTAAGGGTTTGTAAGTTGGCACCGCCTTTTGCTCTAAAAACAAGCTATTTACTCGCTTTCCCACATCAAATCGTTTGATTTCCGAATAGGGCATTTGGTATAAATTCAAGGACGATTCTTCCGATCGAATGACAGCTTCGCCCGAAGGATGACTCGCATAACGCGCATTCATGTAAGGTTCATGACTTACGACCACTTTGCCGTCGGCAGACAATACAACATCCATTTCCAGTACGCGAACACCCAATTCCAGCGCATGCGCAAAAGCAGGTAAAGAATTCTCTGGGAATAATCCCCGACAACCGCGGTGACCTTGAATAAATGGAGTTTGGGCCATAATAGACGAACTAATGAAAATTAAAAAGAGCAGGTATTTCATTTTATTTTTTCAGTTTCTGCTTTTTAGCTAGTGAAGCATTCACTTTTTTATATAAATCAATAAAATCCTGCGGCTCTTCTACATACGAAGCAAAACTCTTGGCAAATCGCGTAGAGTCGATACCATGCCTTTTTAATGTCGCGCGCTCCAAGCGGTTATACAGAATAACCGAAGTATCTGCACTCACAATATTCATCGCGCTAACTTTACCCTCATCCAAATGAATATCAGCTAAAATATCAGCCATTTGGTCTTCTGAAAGCCTATTTGTAGGGGTCGAATCCGAACAAGCCCAACACAACAATAAGAGAATAAAAATGAAAAATCGCATAAACCAAATTTGATACAAATTAGAAAGCTTTTCTCGCTTTTCATCCAAAATGCTCAAAAAATAGGTAATTTAGCAAGATTCTAAGGCTAAATTTCAGCAAACAGAAGTGGACATTCGATCATTCCTTTCTCGCATTGTACAACTGGAAATTCGCATTCGTAAGGCGATAAACACCCAAATGCACGGCAACTTTTCCTCTATTTTTAAGGGGTCAGGATTGGAATTTAGTGACCTCAGACAATACCATTATGGCGACGACGTTCGCCACATTGATTGGAATACTACCGCCAAAGGGCATGGCACTTTTGTCAAGCTCTTTAAAGAGGAAAAAGAACAAACCGTTTTCTTTTTATTAGATGTAAGTGCCTCCCAGCTCGTAGGAAAACGGAATAAAAGCAAATTAAACACCCTCAAGGAAGTTGCCGGTGTGCTCGCTTTCTCTGCCATGCAAGAGGCAGAGCATATTGGTTTTTGTGCTTATTCCGATCAAAATGAAAAGTTCATGGCGCCGGGTGCGGGGAAAAAACATGGGTACAAGACCATTTCCGAAATATTCAAATTAGAGCCAGTCGGCTTAGGCACAGATTTAAAAGCGGGGCTAAAGTTTACCCTACAAGCCCTAAAACGCAAAAGCCTCGTGTTTGTCTTATCAGACTTTATCGACGAAAACTACCAAGATTTATTGCGGGCATTAGCCTCAAAACACGATTTGGTCGTAGTGCATTTTAAAGACAACATGGAATCTCAATTACCTAAAATGGGAATTGTGCCCATATACGATCCTGAGCGCCGACAAACTACTTGGGTGAATACCTCTGCAAGCACTTTTCGTGAGCAGTTAAAAGATAATTTTCAGGAGTATGATGTGCTAAAAAATTCCTGCAAGCAATGGCAAGCAGATTATATCGGCATACGCGCCGGAGAAGACTTTGTTCCTGCATTGGTGAAACTTTTTAACGTGCGAAAATGATGCAGCAAGAACAAGCCATTCGAGTACAAGGTCGCTTTTTAGAGGATTCAGCGAAAATCGGGCAGGACATTCATTATGTGCTGCGTGTATCGCATAGACCCCAACAAGAAATTTTTTTCCCAAGCATCAATCAAACGTACGGTGTTTTCCAACCAATCAAAAAAGACTATTTCCCCACGAAAACGACGGATGGGAATATCAGTGTAGATTCGGCTGTGTACACGTTCCGACAATTTACCATTCAAGATTATCAAACCCTGCGCATCCCTGTTGCCATACAAACGGAACAGGATTGCACATTTGTATCTGCCGCTCAGGATACGATTTACCTGAAACGCTTGATGCCCAATGCCAAGCAAGTAAATATAGATTCACTTATTCAATCAATACCCATCAGTCCACTGAAACCCAAGCCAGATTTACGAAATTTGACCTTGGCCGCATTTAGTATTTTAATTGCTGTGGGATTAATCTATTGGCTATTGGGCAATCGGATTCGTCAAGGTTTTAAACTTTACCTGCTTTGGAGAAAGAATTTAGAGTTTCGACGTGCATACCAGCGACTCATGCGTAATATCTCCAATTCAACGAAAGGGCTGCAGAATTTAGAGAACGCGGCAGCACTTTGGAAAAATTACTTGGAGCAAATGACGGATATCCCTTTCGCAACCTTCACAACCACTGAAATGGTCGACAATTTGCCTGATAAACGCCTCGAGAAAACCCTACAAGAAGTAGATTCGGCCATATATGGAGGAAATTTTTCTGCTCGAACGCTGGAAGCAATTAAGGTATTACTGGAGATTGCGGAAACCGTTTATTTGCAAGAAAGAGCGAAAATTAACCAAGAAGTCAAGCGATCATGAAATTCAACCTCTTCTATTCTTGGCACCAGATAAAATCGATTTTTTCCTATTCCTGGGAAAATTCACTCTACCTATACCTGTTACCATTGCCTTTGATTATCATCCTTATCCGATTATTAGTCAAAAGAAAAAATCAGGCACGCATTGTCCTTTCATTCAAAGACCCTTTTAAACAACATAAACTGACCCGCATCCTAACATTTTTACCAGACACGGTCTTGAGTTTATGTATGATTTCCCTGATCATCGCCCTAGCCGATCCCTATAAATCCATTTACCATTCGCGCATACAGCAAGAAGGAGTAGACATCGCTTTAGGGCTTGACATTTCTTCATCCATGTTGACCAAAGATGTAAAACCCTCCCGCCTAGCCATCGCAAAACAAACGGCTCAAGCATTTATCAAGGGTCGCACCTATGATCAAATTGCCCTTGTTGCCTTTGCCGGTGCTCCTTACCTCGCAAGTCCTATAACATCCGATAGCAGTTTTCTTTCCTATGCCTTGCGAGGCTTGTCGAATCAAGACATCACCGAAGAGGGAACCGCATTAGGCGATGCGCTCGGAATGTGTATCAACCAAATTCGAGAAGAAGCGAATCCCAAAAAAATTATCATCCTGATCAGCGATGGAAATAATACGGCTGGAAATTTAGACCCGCTCACCTCCGCCGAATTAGCAAAAACATTCAAAATAAAAGTCTATACAATTGCCGTTGGAAGTTTACGTGCTAGTCTAGACCCCGTGGATGAGAGTACCTTGCGGTTAATTGCCCAACATTCCAATGGAAAGTTTTACCGGGCAACCGATAAACAAACCTTGCAAGCCATTTTCAAAGAAATCGATATCATGGAAAAATCGCGGAAATTGTTGATCAAAGATGTTGAACACCAATCGGCAGCCCCATTATTTTTCCAATTGGCCTTGCTCCTTTTCTTCATCAATCAGCTGTTAAAAGTCATCGGAATCAGTAACACTTTAGAAGACTAATTATGATCTTATTTCCAAACGCCAAAATCAATTTGGGGCTATTTGTTACCGAAAAAAGAACGGATGGTTTTCACAATCTATCGACGTGTTTCTATCCTGCCCCTTGGTCAGATATTTTAGAAATAACGCCTAGCAGCAGCTTTGAATTCAGCACATCTGGATTAGCTATTTCGGGATCATTGGAAACTAATTTATGTTACCGTGCATTTATGCTGTTAAAAGAGGCTTACAACATAGCCCCGGTTCATATTCATCTACATAAAGTCATCCCCATGGGAGCGGGTTTGGGAGGCGGGTCATCCGATGCGGCATTCACTTTGATGGGGCTTCGTGACATGTTCAAATTACCCTTATCAAACACGGATTTGGTTCCCTTTGCACAAAAACTAGGAAGCGATTGTGCCTTTTTCTTATTCAATCAAGCACAGCAAGGCTCTGAGAAAGGAGATGTTCTAGCCCCGATTGACTTGTCATTAACAGGAAAATTTTTGGTGATGGTTTATCCCAATTTTGGCATATCGACGCAAGAAGCCTATGCAGGAATTAAGCCTAAAAAAGCGCGAAAAAATTGGGAGAAGCAATTAACAAAACCCTTAGAAACATGGAAAGAGACCATTTCAAATGATTTTGAAAATAGTCTCTTCCCTGCTTATCCACAATTAGCGGAAATCAAAAATGAATTATATGCCCTAGGCGCACAATACGCGGCGATGAGCGGCTCTGGATCAACAATTTTTGGTTTATTTGATCAAGAGGTCAAACTACCTGAAAGTTGGAAAGCCTTTCAAACCTGGTCGGGCCTATTGCCTTAGTCTTTCGCAAAAATAGCTTCCAAAGCTGATGCACCACGGATGACCACTTTTCCCTCAGGCATTGCCTTTGTAGGGCGAATTCCCACCCATTCCATATCAGCACTTCTGACCTCAACCGGAATTTGTGCCATGGTACCATCTGTTTTCTCCACATAAATGTAGCCTCCTTTTCCCACGCGAGCCAAGCCCGCTTGAGGAATGCTCAAAACCTTTTGTTCCCCCACTTGAATAATGGCATTCACAAATTGGCCTACGGTGAACTTTTGCTCATCCGCATCAATCGTAAAATGACCATGAACAGGTGTCAGGCGTGTATTCATATCCACTTGCTTGCCTACTAAAAATACTTTCCCCGTCGATTTGTTTCCGTCTCCCTCAAATTGGATGGTTTGACCAATTTTAAGTTTAGCGAGATCCCGTTCAAAGACCTTCAATTCCACATGCTTATGCGCAACACCCACAATCTTAACCAGAACATCCGTTGGCGTAATATATTTGCCTATCGCCAAGGATTGATCCTGAATAAAGCCGTCAATAGGTGACTTCAGCGTCAGATTCGAACTCATTTTCCCCTGTGCCAACGCTTGCATATCACAACCTAAAATTTCCAATTTCATTGCTAATGCACGCGAAACGGCCTGAAGATTCCCCAATTCAGCTTCCGCTTGTTGGTATTTTTTCTTAGACCCCACTTCTTCTTGCTGCAAAACTTGTTGGCGCGATCGTTCATTTGTCAGTAAACTCATTTGGCTTTGCGCCTGCAAATATTCTTGTTGCATCTGGATGTAATCCATGCTTGTGATGGTAGCTAATACCTGCCCTTTTGAGACCTGCTTACCCGGCAAAACCTCAATCGTAGACTTGACATAACCTGCTATAGGCAAAGATACCGAAGCCAATGAAATCGGTGGAACATCCACTAGACCTGTACAGAATACGCTTTCTGCCATCGATTTTTCTTCCAATTTGCCGAACTCAATGCCAGCGTTTTGCTTTTGCTCGGCTGTCAATTTAATGGCAGAACTAACTGCGCTTGTTTCCGTGGCTTTTTCTTTTCCACAGCTGGCCAACAAAATGACCAATGATAATGCGATTAACTTATTCATTTCCTAAGATGGTTTCAATTTGTACGATTGACTGATTATAAGCCAATACCTCTTGTAAATATTGTTCACGAATTTGCCAAGCCTGCTGCGTGTTTTGCAACATCTCCACATATTCAATTTCCCCTTGTTGGTAACTTTTCAAGGCCGTTAATTCCAACCACGCCGCTTGCGCTAAGCCGGTTTGTTGGAAATAATTAATGCCATTCAAATGCTTTTCCAATTGAACGAACTGGCTAGACAATTCAGCGCTAAGCTGGGAGATGCCTTGTTCTTTTTGACTCGCTAAAAACAGTTCATTACTTTCGGCCGCTTTGATACGAGCCTTTTGAGCTTTGGCAAAAATGGGAATCGAGATTCCCGCTTGGATAAAATTTTGACCTGTATAATTTTCTATACTTTGCGTAACGGCCCCAACCCGAATGTCCGGCAAGAGCTTATGACGTTCTACATCTGTCAACAATTTTCCGTGTTGGATTTGCTCGTCGAACAACTGAATGGCCGGCATAGAGGCGATATCTTTCCCTTTCTGAAGCGACATCGTAATTGCCTCATCCGCCTGAATTTCAAAAGGTGCGGGATGATTAATCCAATAAGCTAGCTGCGCATAATTAGCCTTCATATCCAAGCTCAACGCGGCCTGCTTTTGTTGGAATTCACGCAAACGCGCCTCCGCAGCAACAAATTCTAATTTTCCCGTTTCGCCTTCCTTGTACTTCAAACTTGCAGCGCGTCGCATTTGGACATATAAACTATCTTGTTTTTTCAAGAACGCCGAATGCTTTTGTTGGACCAAAAGTTGGTAATAATACCATTTCACGCTCGCAGCCACGAGACTTTTCGTAATAGTCAAACGCTTTTCGGCGATCATTTTCTGTGAACTCAACGCTTTTACTTGGGCCTTCAACAAGGATGGCCAAGGAATGCTTTGGTTGGCCATGACCGTGTAATCCTGACTAAAGTAAGTTTGCGTTTTGCCATATTGAAAATCAAGTGTCCCCTTGGGAAGCTCACGCCCGGTGGCAATGAGCGCGTCCGCCGTTTGAATCTCCAATCCCCCTGAGCGAATTAAACTGTTCTTCTGTAAGGCCTCTGCGACACACTGATTTAAACTTAACTTAGGGGTTTGCGCCTGAGCGTTTGATAGGCCTAATCCTAAAAAGAATAAAACCAGCAAAGCACTCGTTGCTTTTCGCTCTTTTCTACCCATCAAAATCGAATAGACCACTGGAATCACAACCAAAGTTAAAAAAGTCGCTGTAATCAATCCACCAATCACGACGGTTGCCAAAGGTCTTTGTACCTCCGCGCCTGGAGATGTACTTAGGGCCATCGGCAAGAAACCTAGGGAGGCAACAGCTGCCGTCATAATAACAGGGCGGAAACGCAAGGCTAGTCCTTTTTGTAATCGCTCCTCAACGGATAGGCCTTCATTTGCCAACTGCTTAAAGAAGGATAATAGCACAATTCCATTCAGCACAGCGACGCCGAACAAGGCGATAAAACCAATGCCCGCTGAAACGGAGAAAGGCATTCCTCGCAACCATAATGCCCAAATTCCACCGATTGCCGATAAAGGAATGGCGAGATAAATAATAGATGCCTCTAAAAAGGATTGGAAAGTGAAAAACAAGAGCACGAAGATTAAGACCAGGGCAATAGGCACAACGAGGGCCAACCGAGATTTCGCGGCTTGTAAATTTTCAAAGGTTCCTCCATAGGTCACATAGTAACCCGCAGGCAATACCACTTTTTCTTTCATGACTTTTTGAATATCCGCTACGACACTTTCTACGTCGCGATTTCGAACATTGATACCAATCGTAATTCTTCGGTGGGTATCATCACGTGACACCTCCACAGGTGCGTTTTCGAAATCAACCTCTGCTACTTCTTGCAAAGGAATCTGCCCTCCATTAGGCAACTCTACATACAATTCGCGGAGATTTTGGATGTCTTGCCGGTGCAAGGAATCCATCCGTACAACCAAATCAAATCGCTTTTCGCCTTCCATCACAATCCCCGCCGTTTCACCTGCAAAAGTTGTTTTAATCAATTGGTTAATTGCCTGAACATTTAGGCCATATTGCGCTAATTTCGCGCGATTAAATTTTACGACCAATTGAGGAATTCCATCAATCTGCTGTACTTTGATATCACCTACCCCATCGATTTTGCGGATGTGACGCGCAGCATCCGTGGCATGCTCGAACAACAATCCTAAATCTTCCCCGAAAATCTTAATGGCGATATCCGATTTAACTCCTGCAATTAATTCGTTAAAACGCATTTGAATCGGTTGGGTAAATTCGAAATTAACTTCCGGAAACGCATTTAATGCTTGATCCATTTTCGCTTCAAGCTCCTCAGGACTATGCGCTTTTTTCCACGCTGAAGGCTCTTTCAAAATGATTAATAAATCGCAAGCATTAATTCCCATGGGATCCGTAGGTATTTCAGATGCTCCGATACGAGAAACTACTTGCTTAATTTCATCTGGAAATTCCTTCATTAACAATTTCTGCGCTTCCGTATTCACATGAATACTTTGACTCAAAGAGGCGTTGGTAGGCAATACAACCTCCACCGCAAAATCGCCTTCATTCAATTCTGGAATAAATTCACCCCCCAAGGTGCTAAACAAGCCTATACTTCCTACAAGGAGTACAGAAGATAATATCACAACGATTTTGGGTTTACTCAACGCCCAATCCACCATCGGTTTGTAACGACTAAACATCGCATTCATAATACGATCCGCAATCGTCACCTTGTGGTCAATCTTTTTGCTTAAAAACAAAGCAGATGCCATAGGCACATAGGTTAAGGAAAGAATTAACGCTCCTACGATGGCAAAACTCACCGTTTGAGCCATGGGTCTAAACATTTTTCCTTCAATTCCCCCCAAAGCCATGATGGGGAAATACACAATCAAAATGATGATGACACCAAATGCGGCCGACTGGAATATCGCTTTGGCTGAAATTCCCACCTCTTCATCCATCTCATGTTGCGAAAGTATTTCACCTTTTTTGTGCGCATGGAGACGGTGAATAATGGACTCGACAATAATGACGGCACCATCCACAATCAATCCAAAATCGATGGCACCCAAGCTCATTAAGTTGGCCGAAACTCCAAAAATATGCATCATCGCAAAGGCAAAAAGCAAACACAAGGGAATCACAGAGGCCACAATTAGACCTGCACGGAAATTTCCAAGCAATAATACCAAGATGAAAACGACGATTAATCCCCCTTCGATTAAATTCTTTTCAACGGTGGAAATTGCCTTGCCGATTAGAACGCTACGATCCAAGAAAGGAACGATTTTAATCCCTTGTGGCATCGTTTTCTGAATGTCTTCTAGGCGAACTTTTACATCTTTTACAACTTCATTTGCGCTAGCACCTTTAAGTAATAGCATAACGGCTCCTACGACCTCTCCCTCACCATTACGTGTCATGGCACCATAACGAACTGCCTTACCGAATTGTACGGTTGCGACATCTTTTACACGAACAGGCGTACCTGAAGGACCTCGCTGTTCTACTACGACATTTTCCACATCAGCTAGGCTCGCGAGCATACCCTCCGTTCGGATGAAATACACATCGGTACCTTTTTCGAGGTAACTACCCCCTGAATTGGAATTGTTGTTTTCTAAGGCAGTAAAGATTTGATTGACAGTCACATGCATGGCACGAAGCCTTTCAGGATTAACCGCAACTTCGTATTGCTTCAAATTCCCTCCAAAAGAGGAAACCTCCACAACGCCAGGAATCCCCAATAATTGGCGCTTGACTATCCAATCTTGATACGTCCGCAAATCTGCCAGTGAATATTGATCTTTAAATGCGGGATCCACTTCCAAGGTATACTGGAAAAACTCGCCAAGACCTGTTGTAATTGGAGCCATTTCGGGAACGCCGGCACCTCGCAGTAAATACGGTTCTGCCCCCTTAAGTTTCTCAGAAACTTGTTGGCGCGCCACTTCCATGGCGACGGCATCATCAAATACTACGGTGATGATGGACAATCCCATACGCGAAACGGAACGAATTCCTTTAACGTTTGGAATAGTGCGCAACGATATCTCAAGCGGATAAGTGATAAACTTCTCCACTTCGGATGCCGCGAGTGCAGGCGACTGTGTGATGACCTGCACTTGATTCGAAGTGATATCCGGAAGGGCATCGATAGGCAACTTACTCAGGGAATAGCCTCCCCAAAAAATAAGTCCTAAGACAAATAAACCGACAACCAATTTGTTGCGGATACTGAATGAAATGATGGAATTAATCATGGTATATAATTACGTAAGAAAATTGAAAAACAATCTTCTTATGCCCGGGGAGGCGCAATTAATACACGTTCCAATGAAAATTGGTATTGATTTTCCCAAAAAGTTCGTAAACGACGAATCGTTAATAAAACGAATGGAATGAGTAAGAGCAATTGAAAAACAGGAAGCACAAAACCCGCGGAACCCGAGAAATCAAAATGCGGCAAACTTGGGTGTTTAGTGGTTTTATTGTGTTTAGAATCTGCGGCATAATGCATCCAAAGGAAATCGATGAAGCGGAAGGTTGCGCCGGAGATTTTTTTGTGATCTTGAAAATGTTTGAGTAGCTCATTCGCTTTAAATGATTGCTCCAATCCCACTTTGGGAATGAGACTCCCAGAGAAGAAAAGCATGAACAAGAAAAAAGCGATTACATTTTTCATCTCTCAAATGTAGAAAAAATTCGAAATTTATTGGATATTTATGAACTCAATTTATTAAAACAATTGAGAATAAGGCCAAACCCTCCAGAAGAGGGTAAAAATTATGGATGAAATAAATCTTTTGTGGCATCAATTAACTGATTCAGAAACAATCATTCGCTCCGGCCTTTTTGTTATCACCTGCATCGTATTTGCTGAAAATGGCTTGTTTTTCGCTTTTTTCCTACCAGGCGACTACCTATTATTCCTTACAGGCGTCTTTGGTGGAACCGGTGTCTTGAAAGAACCCTTGACCACAATCTTGTTGAGTATCTTTTTAGCTGCCGTTCTCGGGTCCTTGTTGGGCTATTTGGTGGGAAGGTTCTTCGGAAAATCCCTACAACGAAGGCCGGATAGCCTTTTCTTCAAAAAGAAACATTTAGATTCAACCCGTGAGTTTTTCGAAAAATATGGTTTTATGGCCTTAGTCATCAGTCGATTTCTCCCGGTCGTTCGTACGTTTACACCCATTTTAGCTGGAATTAGCCACATGGCTTGGTACAGTTTTATTCTACTAAACCTAGTTGGTGGAGCTATGTGGGTCGGCCTATTAGTTGCTGGAGGGTTTTACATGGGCCAATACTTCCCTTGGATCATCAATTACGTCCAATACATCATTTTATTTTTCCTCGGAATCACGACATTTACGCTCATCAAGGGCTATTTGAAATTACGCAAATGATTGAACAATTTGGTTATGTTGCCGCTTTCCTCCTAGCAGGTATTGCCTTTTTAGGCTTAGTACTCACGCTCGCGAGTTTTATTCGCCCTAACCGACCGAATGTTGAGAAATTAAGCACTTACGAATCAGGGGAAGAACCTGTGGGGAATGCCAATACACGATTCAATCCTCGATTCTACGTAGTTGCGTTACTCTTCGTCCTGTTCGAAGTAGAGTTGGTTTTCCTCTTCCCTTGGGCCGTTGTTTTTAGTAACAAAACACTGCGTGCCATTCCAAACTGGTCTGTTTATGCCTTATGGGAAATGTTTTTGTTTGTAGGGATTCTAAGCTTAGGCCTTGCATTTGCATGGCGTAGAGGATACTTGAATTGGGAGAAACCTGTTCAAGAATTAAAGGATATCGAAAGTCCTGTTCCAGAAGATGCTTATCAACGCTTCAAAAAGAATTAAAAGGCAGGATCTACGCTGTAAACTTTATTCCTAAATTTCAAGGCTAGCACTAACTCATGCGAACCCAAAGATGACTTCATCGGGCCATTGGAGTGTGTTTCATACGAATATGTCAGATTGACTTGTTGGCTCAAATGCATCCCAAACAGTAAACCGATCGCCTCATTATGTCGGTAGGTTACCCCCGTCCAAATCGCATCATTAAAGGTTACGCGCATATTGGCTTCCATCCCTAAAGAAACTCCTTTCATATATTTCACCAATACAGAAGGTGAGTATGTCCAAAATTCTCCCGACTTAATTTCCATTCCTGTTTGAAAGAAAATATTAGGGCTTGTGCTGCCTAACAAGAGAGCTTGGTATGTTTCTGCCTTATCTGGATTCATCTGTTTCCTCGACAAGGTGTCTGATCCATCACTCGTTCGGAGGTAACTGAAACTATCAAATATCAACTGATTAGCCGATAAGCCAATGTAAAATTTACGGTTGTAATACAAGGCGCCTACATTGACCAACGATTGACCTCCCGAAACTTGTCCACTAGGCGACAAGGATGGTAAATTTTGATCTTGGTACATAATGAAAGGATCTCCTGGATCTTTTACATTGAAACCGGACATATTCAAATTCCGAAAATAATATCCTGCAGTAGCACCCACGGCAACCTTGTTTTCCCCGCCCACAGACAGGTGATACGCATAGGTAGCAGCTAGCGACGTACTCGTCAGACCACCGATTTGATCTGAATAGGCCTGAATACCAAGGCCTTGATGGAAACCTGAACGTTTCGTTTTTTGACGCGTATAGGTAGGTGAAAAATTCCGCCGAATCGTCTTTGACATAAAAGGTGTACGTCCGGAAGAGGTACGATCCGACTTATCTAAAGCAAAATTAGCCGTCACATAGGCCGTCTTATTCGATGTATTTAGGCCTGTCCATTGGGAACGAAATCCAGATTTGATGTCGACATAATCCTCAAAACCCGCAAAGGCAGGATTATAAACATATTTATTCATCATAAACTGCGTAAACTGAGGCGTTTGCTGCGCAAAGCCTACAAATGTCAGCATGAAGAATAAAAGGAAAATTAAAAATCTCATTCGATTGGTATAGAACCACAAATTTCGCTTAAATATATTTAATTTCGTTCGAACTTTCCGGAAATCTATGGGGTTTTTACGGAATGGTTACCAACATATAAGGCCAATGCAAACAAAAACCTATCCGCTCGATCAAATAAAAGGCTTCGGCAAACTGCTAAAAAACTATTTAGCGGGAGATCAGGCATTAAAACCCTTGTATGGTAACGCGCCTACCCTCGCTTCTTTCCAGACACAAATCGATTCCAAAAAATCAGTTAACAGATCGCGATTAGTTGAAGTTTTAACAGATCAATACCAAGGGCTATCCAATATCCCCAATATCAGTAGTTTAGCAGATTCAAACACGTTCACAGTTACCACAGGACATCAGCTGAACTTATTCACGGGACCCCTTTACGTGATTTTCAAAATCGTCTCTACGATAAATCTAGCGAGGCAACTGAAAAAGGCCTATCCCAAATACAATTTCGTTCCTGTCTATTGGATGGCATCCGAGGATCACGACTGGGATGAAATCAACCATTTACACTTATTTGGCAAGAAAATCCAGTGGAACACCGAACAGAAAGGTCCTGTTGGGCGCTTTGATATTTCAGGCTTGAATAGCATTTGTTCAGAATTACCAAGCGGCATTCCTGTATTCAAAGAAAGCTATGCTGATGCGAAAAACTTGGCAGATGCCGTTCGAAAATACATGCATGCGCTGTTTGGACAAGAAGGCTTGGTCTGTTTAGATGCGGATGATGCGCGCTTAAAAAGCAGTTTTATTCCAGTCATGGAGGCGGATATACTAGACAATAAACACCTGGCATGCGTTAATGCCAGCAATGATATCTTGACTAATTTGGGCTATAGTGCTCAAATTTATGCGCGTGAAATCAATTTCTTCTACATGCTTGATGGCATGCGGGAGCGCATCGAAAAACAGGGCGATGAATATAAAGTTCTTAATCAGTCCATTCGATTTAGCGCTGCAAGTTTGCAAGCAGAAATAACAGCGCATCCAGAACGCTTTAGCCCGAATGTTGCTTTACGTCCCTTATACCAAGAGACCATTTTGCCCAATTTAGCTTATTTGGGCGGAGCAGCAGAAGTGGCCTATTGGTTCCAGTTGAAGGGCATTTTTGATTTGCACCAAACGCCATTCCCGATTTTATTGCCTCGTAATTTTGGCATCATCATTCCGCCATTGGAAGCGGCCCGACTAGAAAAATTGGAATTAAGCATTCCGGATATTTTCCAGGATGAGCGTAGTTTGAGACAACAATTTGTCGACAAGCATACTAAACATGCGTTGGATCTAGGAAATGAGCAGGAACGTTTGTCCAATCTGATGTCGAAAATTGCCCAAAAAGCACAGGCCATCGACGAAACCTTAGAGGCTTCTGTCTTAGCCGAAGAAACACGTTGGCAAAAAGGGCTTGAACGTTTAACCAAGAAAATGCGCAAGGCAGAGGAGCGCAACCAAGGTATAGGTTTAGGCCAAATTCAAGCCATCAAAAATATACTTTTCCCGGAAGGGAATTGGCAAGAGCGTCATACCAACTTTCTTGAGTTTTACCTCAACTATCCGAATCTGATCGTTGATTTACTAGCGGTGTTGGATCCGCTGAAGTTTGAATTATTTGTCATGTATTTACCTGAAAAAGATGCCTGAAAAACTAAGTCCTGAGGCATTTTTAACGGCAGCGGATCAATTTCCTATTTTGGATGTTCGGTCCCCTGGAGAATACTTGCGTGCACACATTCCTGGTGCCATTTCCTTTCCCATTTTTGATGATACAGAACGTGCCCGCGTAGGTACAAGCTACAAGCAAGTTGGGAAAGACGCCGCGATCGAGCTAGGACTGGAATTCGTGGGACCTAAAATGGCTCAATGGGTGAAGATGGCTAAGAAACTAGCCGTAGATAATACCGTCCTCGTTCATTGTTGGCGCGGCGGCATGCGCTCTGGAAGCATGGCTTGGTTGTTTGAAACCGCTGGCTTAAAGGTCAAAATTCTTGTTGGCGGCTACAAAGCCTACCGTAATTATGTCCTAAGTGAATTTGACCGTAAGATACCTTTCGTGGTTTTAGGTGGAAAAACCGGAAGTGGAAAGACGGAAATTTTAATCGAGATGCAAAAGCGCGGTGCGCAGGTCATCGATTTAGAGGGCATTGCTCATCATCGAGGATCCGTGTTTGGACATTTGGGATTAGCCCCACAGCCTACAAGCGAACATTTTGAGAACGAGGTTGTCGCGCAGCTCCGAAGATTGGACTACAGCAAGCCCATTTGGATAGAAGATGAAAGTAGGCACATTGGGCAGGTATTTATGCCTTTGGGGCTATATACACAACTTCGTGCTGCACCTGTATTGTTTTTGGATATCGCAGCTGAGTACCGACTACCTTATTTGGTTGAAGTCTACGCACATTATCCCAAAGAGGATCTTGCCCATGCGGTAGGGAAAATCAAAAAACGCCTAGGGGGTGATTTCTACAAAAGTGCCATGGAGGCTTTGGAAGTAGATGATTTTACGCAAGTAGCTGCGATTACCTTGAATTATTATGATAAAGCCTATGTACATGGTTTACACCAAAGGCCAGCAGAACAAATTCAAGAAATTGTCATCCATACATTAGAAACCAGCGTACAAACGGATGCTGTCATGGCACATCCAATTTGTCAAACCCGATTTTCGTAAAGCCTATGTTACCTGAAAAATTCTTAG
>Ga0228702_1000853_pt1 | contig 21649 bp, 18 predicted proteins | sample McNCre217_Aug_MG_2_FD_178018 | JGI IMG/M metagenome (GOLD analysis project Ga0228702, IMG submission 178018) | Freshwater microbial communities from McNutts Creek, Athens, Georgia, United States - 20-17_Aug_MG | ecosystem: Environmental > Aquatic > Freshwater > Creek | place: USA: Georgia...
GTTTTCCTGTTGCGACTCACTTTCGTCCTAGAACACTATCACGGCAAGCCCGCATGCAAAGTTTTAAACATATCCCCAATCTTTTGACGGCTCTGCGTCTCCCCGCTGTCTTTGTCATCGCCCTTTGGACCTCTTGGGCGGGGGTTTGGGCAAGCGCGGCTTTGGCCCTGTTTATCTTCGCTGCATTGACTGATATTTTTGATGGGTGGATAGCCCGCAAACTGGGAGCAGTGTCGGATTTTGGTCGATTGATGGATGCCTTGGTGGACAAAATTTTTATTCTCGGTTTGTTGGTCGCCTTGATGGCTATCGATTGTCTTCCCGTACAACAATGGGATGACGCTGGAGTGGCTAGCGCGACCAATCACTGGGCAGTTTTAATCTCAGCCTTCGGCGTGATTTTAATTTTGATGCGCGAGTTTTTGATTACGGGACTGCGCTTAGTTGCAGCGGCTAAAGGGCAAGTTCTCGAAGCCGAGCGATTAGGAAAAATAAAAACATTTCTCCAGATTTTAGCGATTGGACATTTGATTGGGCTCCGAGCTTATGAAACCCACTGGAAGCTTTCCGCAGTTTGGCATCAACGATGGGAGGTAATCATTGCCGGAATTTTTTGGTTATCGGTTCTGCTTACCGTAGTTTCAGGATTAAGTTATTTAATTCGCCACCGTCGCCACCTTCCTGGTCTTTCTGAATCCGAATGATTGTCTCCATTGCCACTCTTGGACCGTTGGGAAAACTCAAAGCCCCAGGCACATGGGGGTCGGCCGCTGGACTCTTGTGGTGGTTTTTTGTGGTTCGCCAATTAGCGACGCCTAAGGGGTGGCAGCATGAGTTAGCTTTTAATTTTTTAGTTGTTTTGATGGGGATTTTTTTCTGTGGCGTGGCTGTCGCGCTCCTCAAAAAGAAAGACCCTTCAGAGGTGGTGCTCGATGAGTTTGTCGCCATGCCTCTGGTGTTTCTGTTTAATAAGAATTTGATGATAGGGACTGGTGAGGGTTTCCTTTTTGTCCTCTTAGGATTTTTGCTTTTTCGCTTTTTTGATATTTTGAAACCATTTGGCCTGCGAACACTCGAAAAACTACCAGGTGGCTTGGGTGTGGTCTTGGATGATTTAGGGGCTGCGCTCTATGCTAATGGTTGTCTGCAGATCGTTTGTTTTTTGGTGAAATTGAACCAATGAGTTTATGGCCTTTGATGCTGCACAAAAAATGCAAGAGGCACAAAGCCTGCATCAACAGGGTCAACTGGATTTAGCGAAATCGATTTATGAAGAGATTTTAAGTCATCAGCCTCAAAATGCAGATGCCCTGCATTTTTTAGGACTACTCTATCATCAAAAAAAAGAAAACGACCGTGCTTTGTCGCTGATGGAGCAGTCTTTGCAGCTTTCTCCTGATAACCCTATTTATTTTGCTAACTGTGGTATGGTGCATAAAGCAAAAGGCGACTATCGGCGTGCCTTAGCTTGTTACGATCGGTCGCTTGAGTTAAATTCAGACTCGGCTCGTACGCGGACGAATCGGGGTAATGTTTTAGCTTCGCTTGGTTTATTTTCGGAAGCGTTATTGGAGCACGAGAGAGCCCTACAGCTCGACCCCTGCTTGCCTGAAATCTATAATAACCAAGGAGGTGCTTTGCAATCGTTACGTCGATTTGAAGAATCACTCAGTTCTTACCAGCGGGCTATTGAGCTGAATCCTCTTTATGCCGAGGCTTATTTAAATCGAGGTATAGCGCAAAAGAGTCTGGGGCAAAATCATTTAGCGATGGAGAGCTTTAAGCGAGCCATCCAATTGAGCCAAAGCAACCCTCGATTCTTTCATGCCCGTGCGGACCTTTATTTCGATGGAGGTTTTCTTAGCGAGGCTCTGCAAGACTATGAAAAAGTTTTAGCCTTAGAGCCGGACGCCGAAGGAGCTCTGGGAAATCTCATGTTTGTCAAAAGAAGGCTCTGTCTTTGGGATGGCTTTGCGGAGGACTATAGTCGCTTAGAGAAACTCGTTTGTGTTGATCATCAACGAACCATTCCTTGGGCTTTTCTTTCTTACACCGATTCCTTGCGCGTTTTGCAGCAAGTAAATGAATTAGAGGCGCAAGTGTTTAAACTACCAGTCGAACAGCAAGCCCAAGAAGTCGTTCCATTTTCTGCTCCTGTTGCTAAGTCTAAAATTCGCATCGCTTACTGCTCGCCTGATTTTAAGGAGCACCCCGTCGGTTACCTATTCATTGGTTTGCTTGAGGCGCATAATCGCGAAGCTTTTGAACTCATTGGCGTTTCTTTGGGTCCACCCGTGAGCGATGATTTGCGTCGGCGTTTTCAAGACTCCTTCGATCGGTTCATCGATGCCCATACATTGACCGACCTTGAAGTTGCCAATCTTTTACGTCGTGAGCAGGTGGATATCCTCGTTGATTTGGCGGGTTGGACAACAAACTTCCGTATGGGAATTTTTGCTCATCGAGGTGCGCCTGTGCAGGTAAATTTTTTAGGCTACGCCTCCACCACAGGTTTAAAGGAAATGGATTACATGATAGCCGATCATGTCGTTATCCCGAAAGGCAGTGAATCTTTCTATACCGAAAAAGTTGTCCGCTTACCCTGTTACTTACCGCGCGATGAGAAGAAGCTTCCTTCTGCACGCAGGTTCCGAAGAGAGAAAGAGGGCCTTCCGTATCGAGGGTTTATTTTCTGCTGCTTTAACAATTCCTACAAATTCAATGCAGAAGTTTTTGATAGTTGGGCCCGTATTCTTTTGGCGGTGCCTCAGTCCTCCCTCTGGCTTAGTGTACAGTCGCCTGCCGTTGCCAAAAATTTGACCCGAGAAATGGCCAAAAGAGGAATCCAGGAATCGCGTTGTATTTTTGCTCAACGGCTTGATCGCGTCGAGGATCATCTCGCTCGCCATGAGTTGGCCGATTTATTTTTAGACACTTTTCCTTATAATGCTCATACGACGGCGAGCGATGCGCTGTGGTCGGGGTTGCCTGTGTTAACCCGCGCTGGGGAGTCATTTGCTAGCCGTGTCGCAGCAAGTTTGTTAACCGCTTTAGGGTTAACGGAACTGATTGTGCAAACGCCTGCAGAGTATGAGGCCAAGGCCATAGAATTAGCCACACAGCCCAAAAAGTTACGGGAGATTAAGGCGCACTTAGAGAAACGTAAGACGCAGTCATCTGTTTTTAAGATGAAGCGTTTTGCTGAAAATATCGAAGCCGCTTATTGCGCCATGGTTGCACGTTATTTGGCTGGGCAATCGCCAGATAGTATTGAAATTAAAGAGTAAGTCATCGTTATGTTTGAATCTTGATGGCTCTATTTTTTACTCCAGTTAACACTACGGTTTTACGCATCACGGGAGAGGATGCGTTAACTTATTTGCAGGGACAGTGTACGGCGGATTTGCGTTCTCTTTCAGCGTGTCATGCGCTTTGGTTAAATCGGAAAGGTAGAGTTTTGGCGCATACCTTGATTGTGCCGCAAGCGAATCGCAGTTTTCTTGTCTTAGCCCCTCATCGAAAAGCTCCGGAACTCATTTCCATGATTACGGCCAACCTGATTGCTGATGATGTTCAGGTTATCGACGAGACCGCGCAATGGCAACGTGGCGTGGTTTGGGGTCAAGGTCAGCCAGAGGCTGATGCTTCCTGTTTGTTATTCCCTTCGCATCGCAGTGGAGAAAAAAATTGGGAACTATTAGCGCCGCTCGATTTTGTCCCGCCATGGCCTCAAGCTGAAGAAGGTCTCTTAGAGCAAAGTCGTGTCCTGGCTGGTGTGCCTTCCGTTCCTTTGGATTGTGGCGAGCAAGAGTTCCCCCAAGAGTGCGGTTTGGAATCTTGGGTGAGTTATCAGAAAGGATGTTATTGTGGGCAGGAGGTGATGGCGCGCATTCATGCCATGGGAACACTTCGGCGCACTTTACGACGCGTCTCTGCCGCAGAGGCAAAGGTTTCTTTAAAAACGGGTTTAGAATTAAAAAATCTCATCGATCATAAGGTGGTTGGCGTTGTCCGATCGGTTTCCGCTTATCAAGGATTAGCCCTTGTCTCCGCCGAGCTCACCACAGGTGCGATACTGTCCAGCGACCTTGGCCCAATCGTTTTAGGTGAGAAAGCGACTTTGGTTAACACATAATCCTTTCTTTCCATTTGCGGCTGGGGTGGGTAACTCTTAAATCAAAACGGATGGCCTCATCATTTCATTACCAAGAACCTTTTCCCTTGGGAGAGGACAAAACCAATTATCGTTTGTTAACGCGCGACCATGTCTCGGTTGCTGAATTCGAGGGGAAGCCTATTCTCAAGGTAGCTCCTGAAGGATTAACGCTCTTAGCCAATCAGGCTTTTCACGATATAAATTTTTATCTGCGCACGGAACACTTACAACAAGTGGCTACAATTTTGTCTGACCCCGAAGCGAGCGATAATGACCGCACGGTGGCTTTAGCGATGTTGCGGAATGCCGAAGTTGCAGCGAAGGGGGTTTTGCCATTTTGCCAAGATACAGGTACGGCTGCCATCACCGCGAAGAAAGGACAGCAAGTTTGGACGGGCGGAGAGGATGCTGCGGCACTTTCGTTGGGAGTTTATCAAGCTTACGCACAAAATAATTTACGCTATTCGCAGTTGGCTCCCGTTGATCTTTATACGGAAAAAAACACCGGGACGAATTTGCCTGCCCAAATCGATATCGCAGCAGCGGATGGAATGAAGTATGAATTCCTCTTTGTCGCAAAAGGCGGAGGTTCGGCCAATAAGTGTCTCTTATTCCAAGAAACAAAAGCCGTACTCAATCCCAAGTCTTTGCCTGCCTTTTTAATTGAGAAAATGAAGGGTCTCGGCACAGCGGCATGTCCTCCTTATCACTTGGCCATTGTGGTTGGCGGTACTTCCGCGGAGGCGACGATGAAGGCCGTAAAGTTGGCTTCAACACACTACTACGATGCTCTGCCAACAAAAGGCAATGAACACGGGCAAGCGTTTCGCGATACTGCTTTAGAAGCGGAATTATTGAAGGCGGCTCATCAACTCGGCATTGGTGCTCAGTTTGGTGGCAAATGGTTTGCTCTCGATGTGCGTGTCATCCGTTTGCCTCGTCACGGTGCCTCTTGTCCGATTGGGATGGCTGTTTCTTGCTCGGCCGATCGAAATGCTAAAGCGCGTATCGATCAGAACGGAATTTGGATTGAACAATTAGAAGAAAATCCAGGGAAATTTATCCCAGAAGCTCAGCGTCGCCACCAAGATAGTTCGAAGGTTGTACGCGTGGATTTAAATCGGCCGATGAAGGATATTCTTGCGGAGCTTTCAAAATATCCTGTCACGACGCGTTTGGCTTTAACGGGTACATTGGTCGTTGCACGCGATATTGCTCACGCAAAATTACGTGAACGTTTGGATCGGGGAGAAGGGTTGCCTGATTACTTTAAAAATCACCCAGTCTATTATGCTGGTCCGGCGAAAACCCCGGTCGGCATGGCCTCAGGTTCTTTTGGACCAACCACGGCAGGTCGCATGGATAGTTATGTTGAACTTTTCCAAAAGAATGGTGGCTCGATGATTATGATTGCAAAAGGTAATCGTGGTCAGGCTGTAACCGATTCCTGTAAGAAATATGGCGGATTTTATTTAGGTTCGATTGGAGGTCCCGCTGCCATTCTTGCCCAGGAAAACATCCGAAAAGTGGAAGTGATCGATTATCCCGAGCTGGGCATGGAATCAGTCTGGAAAATCGAAGTGGTTGATTTCCCTGCCTTTATTTTGGTGGACGATAAAGGGACAGATTTCTTCCAGAACCTTCCCGCCGGTTGCGGAATCTGTGCCCCTTAACGCTTAAACCAGTGAGTGAAGGGTGGGGCGCCTTAGCGATCCCACTCTAAAGCTCCGCGCTTCACTTCATAGGCTAAGCCAATGATCAGTGTTGCGAGGAAAACTGCCGTGGCTGCGGTGATGGCAATTCCTGCTGCTAAAAATTCGCGATAAACTAAAGCCCAGGGAACGAGAAAGACGACTTCGATGTCGAACAGGATAAAGAGCATCGCCGTGACATAGAACTTAACGGCAAAACGTGGGTGAACTTTACCTTCCGCAGGTAATCCGCATTCGTAAGCCTTATCTTTGATGTAATTACCTTTGGCGCGTTGGCCAAACACGTGGCTGGCGATTAAAACGATTGCAGGGATGGAGAGTCCGAGAACGACTTGCACAAGAACGGGCAAGTAGGTTTGAAGACTTTGGGATTCAGCAGCCATAACGGTCACACCACAAAAAAGCCCTTGGTCAATGACGCAAGGGCTTTTCAACAAATTCCTGTTAATGGGGTTATTTTTGTAACGGAACGGCTTCGAGTTCGGTGGGAGCCGATGGTTCGGGGGGTGGCTCTGAACGCTTTTTAAGGTCAGCCAAGGAAGTAGGGATTTGATCAGCTACCCATGAAGCACTGATAAAGTCTGCTTTTTCATTTAATTGATTTAACGGGTGGTTGGCAATCGAGTGGGTGGCACGAACGTAAACTTTCGGTAGTTGATTTTTGTCGGAGGGTTCGATGGTCCCCCAAATCGTATGGATAATGGTGCCATCCCAGAATTCGATTTTCACTTCACGCGATTGTTTAAAGGCGGTTTGGGCTTCGGGATTATTTTTTTCGACGGCGTCGCTAATTCGAAGGGAGGATAGCGTGCGCGAGAGGTCTTCGAGTAACATCGCCTCTTTCCCTTTAAATGGCACTTTCGGTTCCGTACGAGTGAACGTCGCCTGCCCATCGCTCAAAATAAAAGTAAGCGATTTAATTTCGAGGTCGTTGCGACTATATAAAAGCGGATTAATCCATGAGGAGGGGTCTGATTCGAGATAACCAGTAAAGTTGGAGCGCAGAGCGACGTTCTCGCCTTGGAGGCGAATGGCTGATCCCACGCCATCGTCGGTTGTTTTTCCAATTTCGAGGACGAAGGGTTTTCCTTCGTTGGAAATGAGCGTTAGGGTGCTGTCTTCTAATCCTAATTTACCGAGACGTTTAGGGTTCGTGGTTAGAACGCCTAAGTTTTCAGCATTTTGTAAAGATTGAATGAGCGGGCGGAGGCGATTTTCGACATCGGCTGGCAGGCCAAACTTTTCTTTCACCGTCCATTCGCCAGCGGGATTTTTTTCTATCGTTGCAGCCTTATTATTGGCCTTGATTTCCAGTCGTTGTGCATGGCTTAAAACATCAGCAGGAATCAAGGCTGTCTTCGTTGGAGCTGGAGCAGGCGATGACGACTTTGACTGCAGGAGAATCAGGGCAATAATGCCCACGACAAGAGTGCTAACGAGAAGCGTTTTATGGCGCATGATTAAGAGACTTGAGGGCGACGACGGACGAGATGATAGATGAATCCGGCCAACCCTGCGAGGGCAGGGCCGATGAGGAGGTTAAGGATTTGTAGCCAACGACCGAGGGTGTTAACCTCTTCACTTAATCCGCGGCGAATGGCGCGACGTTCTTCAACTAGTTTTTCGGCTTGTTTTTGGAACTGGTCGATTTCCTTTTGTACTTCTGGAGTGATGACGAGCGTTTTGGCATTGGCCACTCCGGAGCGTCGCGAGATTTCGTTGATGCGATTATTGGTTTCCTCGAGGCTCTTTTCAATCGCATCCAGTTTGCTTTGATAGCGACGTTGGGCTTCGCGTTCTAATGCAACCACGACTTTGAAGGGGCGCAGTGAAGAGCCTTTGGCACGTAGAGTCACGAGCTCATTGTGGCCACCTAAGGTTTCGATACTGCTGAGAACGAATTTTAGATTATCGTTAATTTCTTCAAAAACCGATTGGCCGTTTAGTTCGCGTTGACGCACGGTGAAGGGGTCGACCAAAAAGTCGGAATCGCCCACGACTAAGATGCGACCTGGTTTAACCGATGATTTTAGGTGATGAGTGTTCGTGATGCCTGCGGGAGTCCCCGCGGCAAATGCCGAGGTGAAATTGCCCGTTACATCGGCAGCTAAAATGCGTCGACGGGTGTCGGATTTTGTCTCTGCTGCTACGCGCTCAAAGGGGCCAGCATTGGCTACGGCTGTGCTGACCGACCCAGTGTTATTTCCTTTCAGGAAAATGAGCGGTGTTAGTTTTAATCGATCGCGAGCCTCTTCGGTGAGTGAGATTTCGCCAGCTTCCATAAAAGCAATTTCGCTTAAATCAGCTGTGAGAGGGGAATCAGCGGCTAATCCTTCGGGTCCGACGGAGAAGGCTGCAGGGTATTGAATGGGCTGTCCGCGTGAACCGCGAATGCTGACACATTTTTCTAAATCAGCCGCGACATTGCTGGTTTCAACATTGACGCCCCAAACTCGGAGCAGAGCAGGGTCGCTCGAAGCTCCGGCGGCCGCTGGCACCACAGTGAAAGGTCCGGCGCCTTGTTGATACTTTTGCAAGCGAGAGAGAGGATCCATCGCCACAAACAAGTTGCCCCCGTTCATCAGGAATTGATCAACCTCATAGGCTAATTTATCAGAGAGGTGGTGTGGGTGAATGAGCATAACGACGCGTGTGTCTTTCGGGAGTTCCGTCGCTTGATTACTCAAGGTCACGATTTCGTAGGTTTGAGCTAATTCACCGAGCAGAACATCGGCGGGGCCTGGTTGTTGTTGTGGTCCCTGTGGCAGATTATTGGCAATCGCGAGCGTACTAATGAGAGTCAGTTTTGGTTTCTCTAAGCGCGAGGTATTGGCGATGAGTTTGGAAATATCGTACTCCAAAAACTTTTCGCGTGAAGGATCGAGCAAGTTAATGGATTTAACTGTATTAGCCTGCTGAGCGGTTAAACCAAGGTAGGCAGTTCCGTTGGGTGTATTCATCCCTGATAGAGAGTAGTGGTTGGCTCGCTGTTCCTCTTTGGTGTCAGGCTTAGGATCAGTGATGATTAATTTAATTTTGCCTTGAGACGAAGCGACGTACTGCTGCAAGAGAGCTTCAACGCGGCGAGAGTAACTTTCTAGGTAAGGACGTAATTTGACGTCGGAGCGGCTGACATAAAGTTCGAGGGTAACAGGCTCATCCAGCTTGCTGATAATGTTTTTCGAACCAGTAGAGAGGGTGAAAGTGCGATCCTCGGTGAGATCGATTTGTGCCGAAGTCGCACTGAAAATGAGGTTAACAAAAAAACCAAGAGCAAGAACTGCTAAGGTGGCGAGAAGGGCTTGGGCGCGAGACATGGCTAGAAATTATCGGCGTTCGATGATGAGAGTGCTGAGACCTAGTCCAGCAAAAGAGAGAGTCAGGAAATAAGCGCAGGGACGCAGGTCGATCAGTCCGAGCGTGAACGGTTCGAGATTACGCCAGAGTCCGAGACGTCGGACTTCTTCAATAGCACCAGGAGAAAGGATGCCAGCCAGTAGCTCATCGAAAACTCCATACCCCACAATCACGAGAATGAAGCAGGCCAGAAAACCGACAACGAAAGCGATGACTTGGCTACGGGTTAATGCTGAAGCGATTGTAGCGATGCCTAAGCATGCTCCCGCACAAAGGAGTGAGCCGATGTAGCCAGAGATAATGACGCCGACATCGGGGTCGCCGAGATAGCCAATCGTGAATGCGATAGGTGTGGTGATGAGAAGTGCACAGGCTAAAAAAGCCCAGCCAGCGAGGAATTTACCGAGGGCAGTTTGCCATACCGTGACAGGCCAAGTTAAGAGCAGCTCAATCGTGCCTTGGCGATGTTCCTCCGCCCAGAGTCGAGCACCAGCGGCAGGAGCGAGAAACGCCCAGAGCCATGGGTGATAGAGAAAGAAACGATCCAAATTAGCGACCCCTGCTTCATAAATGTAGCCCACAAAGAAAGCCAAGGAGATGGCAAAAGCATTAAAGACGGCGAGAAATACGTAAGCGAGAGGCGTACGGAAATAGCCAGCAAACTCACGTCGGAAAACCGCTCCGATGGTCTTGCGAGCGGATGTTGGAGGTGTAGAAGAGGACATGGTTATTAAGCGGTGAGTTGACGGAATACTTGGTTTAAGTCGGAACCTCTTTGGAGGAATTTCTCTTTCGATTCATCGCAGCGGACTTCACCTTGAGCAATGATGATAACGCGAGTGCAGAGTTCTTCGATTTCTTCCAAGAGGTGAGTGGAAACAATGACTGCTTTTCGGGCGGCCATTTCTTTAAGGAGACGGCGTACCTCAAATTTTTGGTTAGGGTCGAGGCCGTCGGTGGGTTCATCGAGGATTAAAACTTCCGGATCATGAATAACGGCTTGTGCAAAACCGACCCGCATGCGGTAGCCCTTAGAGAGGGTCTCGATGGTTTGTTGGGCCACTTCCGTTAAACGACAGAGCGATAAAGTATTCTGAACTTTTACGCTGGGTTCAGACAGTCCGCGAAGTTCGGCGGCAAATTGAAGGAACTCGCGCACAGTCATTTCGCCGTACGCTGGAGCGCCTTCAGGTGAGTAGCCGAGGTGGGCTTTGGCGGCCACGGGACTTTCTGTAATATCGAAACCTCCAACCTTCGCGCTTCCTGAGTCGGGAAGTAGGTGGCCAGTGAGTAATTTCATCGTGGTTGATTTTCCCGCACCATTGGGTCCGAGAAAGCCAACGACTTCACCGCGATCGACTTGGAACGAAATTCCGCGGACGGCCTGGATTGAACCGTATGATTTCCTTAAGTTCTGTGCTTCAATGAGAGCCATAAATTAGAGTGCTTGTGGAGTGGATTGAGCTGCGAGAGGTATGCCAGCTTTGTTCAAACGGGCAAAAATTTGGAGAAGTAATTTTTGGTTAAACTCTAGTTGCTTGCCTGCGACGGCGGGGAAATACCAGTACATAAAGCGAATACTAATCGACCAATCGCTCAGTTCGGTGACGTGAACGAGGGGGGATTGGCGGGGGTCAAACCCTTCATGGTGAGTGAGTAGTTCACGGATAATCTTTACGGCCTCTTCTACTTTTTCTGCGGGGGTGTTGACGGCGAGGTGAATTGAATCTTGCGCACGAATGAAATCACGGCGAGTGAGGTTAACGATGGCGCGATTGGCTAAATCGCCATTGGGAATAGCCAGACGCTGTCCATCATTGAGCACGATGGTGGTTGATCGTAAGCCGAGGGCTTCGACACGACCTTCATGGGTACCTGTATTAATCAAATCACCGAGAGTAAAGGGTTGGTCGATAATGAGCATAACAGCACCAAAGACGTTTTTGATTGTATCTTGAGCAGCAAAACCGACGGCAACGGCACCAGTGGCGAGGAGGGCCAGGACGGATTTAGCAATCTCGGGGTCGATAATCGAAATAGCTTTAACCGATCCCACGAGGATGACTGCGACTTTGATGACCGTCCCCAACATAGGGATGAGTACGTCATCGAGTTTGGCGATTTTTTGCGCCCAAGCAATTGGTACAGCCACTAACTGAAAGACGCTACAGGTGTGGGCAATCGAGAGCAGGAAGGTGTAGAATGTGACAACGGTGCCCTGTTTGGAGGCTGGGAAATGGGTAATATTATGGTCAAGTAGAAGCCAAATCGTGTAGGCGGGGATAAGGATTTGGAGGGATTTGCCGATGGCGGTAATCAGGGCTTCAGCAATCGGGCTTTGATCGAGTTTCCGGCCTAACCAGCCAAAGAGGCGTTTGCTTAGCCAACCAATGAGAAAGGCGAGAGAAAGCAGGCCGCCGGAGTTAAATAGGATTTCTTTAAAGTCGATGGGAGTGACGGTCGTTTCGGCTAGAATCATAGATAAATGAGAGAAGGGTAGATGTAGACGGGAGAGACCTGTTAAGCAAGCGTCACCGATTTGCCAATCCGCTTGAAGAAATGACCGCCACTTGCCACTCTGGTTCCAGAGGAATGAGCGAAATAGCCGAAAAAAAGCCCACCAAGCCGGTGGTTTTAACCTGTGCCCAGCCCACTGGGAGACTTCACCTAGGTAATTATCTTGGTGCCGTGCTGAACTGGGGAAGGATGCAAGATGATTACGAATGTTATTTCGGAATCGTTGACCAGCATGCGATAACGGTGCGTCACGTTCCCGCGGAACTTAGAGAAAACACTTACTCTTGTTTGGCGCAGTATGTCGCTTGCGGTCTGGATCCTGCCCGGAGTCACTTATTCGCCCAGTCTCACGTCATTGGACATACCGAGTTGGCTTGGATTTTAGGCTGTCTCTGTCCTCTAGGTCAGTTGGAACGGATGACACAGTTTAAGGATAAGGCCCGAAAACAAGAATCAGTGGACGCAGGATTGCTTTATTACCCTGTGCTGATGGCGGCCGATATTTTATTGTATAATGCTGAATGTGTTCCAGTTGGGGATGATCAAAAGCAACACCTCGAGTTAGCTCGTGATTTGGCAGAAAAATTTAATCACCGCTATTCGGAGACTTTTAAGTTACCCGAACCGTTTACTTCGAAAGTTGGCTCGAGAATCATGTCCCTCCAAGACCCCTTGGCTAAAATGTCGAAGTCCGATCCCAATCAAGCCTCCACGGTTTATATTACTGACCGACCTGAGGAGATTCGGAAAAAGATTATGTCAGCTGTCACTGATTCGGGCAGTGAGGTTCGTGCAGGGGAGGGGAAGCCGGGTGTGACTAATTTGCTAACGATTTTGTCGGCCTGCACGGGTCGTTCACTTTCCAACCTCGAAGCAGAGTTTAGCGGTAAGGGTTATGGTGACTTTAAGAAAGCCGTCGCCGAGGCTGTTATCGCCACTCTTGATCCCGTCCGTCTGCGTTACGATGAGTTGATTAAGGACCGAGATGCTTTACAGGCTATTTTTAAGTCGGGCGCAGAAGTCGCTCAAAAAACCGCATACCGTACGCTTGCGAAAGTTAACCGAAAGGTTGGCTTTGTGGAACGACCACGTTAAATTTTTTTAACCCCTAAAACCCCTCACTATGTCACGCGAACTCGAAAAAATTCTCAAAGAAAAATGGTTTCTGGTAGCGGCCGACTTTATTGCGGTGGCCGCCATTCTCTTGCTCGATTTGAATATGCGCGATGGCTTCGATGCCTTTCTCGCTGTAATGGGAATCATGGGAGCTTCGCTTATTGTCGTCGTGCCCGTCATCTTAGAGGGTGGAAATCAGAAAAATCGATTAGCGGAGCAGGCGAGGTTGCGTGCGGCATTAAAAGAGGAGGTGGATGCGCTTCGTTTACAGTGGCGTGAGGCTGATGAACAGTATGCTCACCGTTTTAAGGAAATTGAACAGATTGCACGCAGTGCTAGTGAGGCTGTGGCACAACGTGCTTCAGTTGAAGTGAATTCGCTTAAGGCGGCCAACCTGGCGTTGGAAACAAAAGTGAAGAATTTGGAGAAAGCGCTCGGTTCCCTCGAGGGAGGAGTGAAGAAAGAGAACTTAGATGAGGTAAGTGAGAAAATCGATGCTCTCGCACAAACCGTACGTGGAGCTGTGGCAGACGGGGAAGAAGCCAACGATGATTTGAAAAAAATTCGCGCAGAACTCAAAAAAGTTCATCAGCGCTTAGAACATTACGATGAGGCATTGGCGGCTTTGCGTGAGGCGAGTCGTGCCTCTACGACCGTTGAAACGGCTTCCACTCCTTCGCCGTTAAGACCTGCCGATGAACCTGAGGAAGAGTCAGACCTTTTAACATCGGCCTCAACCGAGAGCGACGAAGAGATTGCGGAGGAAGAGGATTTACTTGATGAGGATGAGGTCGAGGTCGTTTCGGAGGAGTCGCCTGTGAGTAATGACGGTTCCGGCACTTCGTTGATTATTAACTTAATGATCGGCATTGGTAATAAGCCTTTCGTTCGAGGAACGGGACCTGGGTTGAGTTCGAGTAAAGGGGTGCCGATGAACTTTTTAGGCATTGGTCGTTGGCAATGGACCTCGCCAGACCCTGATGCTCCAGTGACGATTGAGATTTGGAAAAACGATCAAACCCTCATCGGCGAACCCATCCACATTTCTGGAGGAGAATCGATGGAAATCCAAGAGAGTCACTTTTCGGGTTCCTAAAGTTTGATGCACAGGTTATTTTTATTTTGGTTAACCCTCTTCGGAGCCTTGGCTCATGCCGATAGCCAGCCACCTGAAGATAGAATTTTTCAAAATGAAACCAGTTTGGGGTTAATCCTGGGGCCGGATGTCGCGGAAAATAGTTTTGTCGCAGCTCATTGCGAGGCCCTGCAACGTTATTTACAGCAGATTATCATGATGCCGGAATTGCCGCCCCCCGCGGCACGCATTGAGATAATCGCAGCAGATTCATCTTCTCCCCTGACCGTCTTAAATAAAGGGGGTGTAGTGGTGGCGCAGATTCAAATTCAGTCGGCCTCACAAGCTTCTTCGCAATTGGCCGAAGCCGTTTCTCGTCTCTGGTTGGGGCGAGTGGCGGTGGCGGCGGGTAAACCCGTTGATGGGAGTCAGCCATGGTTACGTCAGGCATTAAAAAGTGAAACCTTGGCTATGCTTAGACCAGCGATGGTTGATGCCTGGTATCGTCAGGGTCGTGCCACTGCACCCGCCCGTTTGCGTGATGTTATTGAAGGAAGAGCGCCTGATTTTGAGGCTTTTTTGTTTTGGCGAGCACTGCGAGCAGAGTTGGGTGGAGCCTCGGAACAGGTGCGGGTAATGATTGCGGTTTCTCGCGGTGAGGATGTCTTGCGAGAAGCACGTCCAACAAAACCTTGGGATGAAGAAGCGTGGTTGCTTGCCCGTGCCAATTTATTGCTTACACGCATGCCTCCGAGTTTGAGCATGCAAGAGTCGGCCGATGCCTTGCGTGACATTTCGCGTTTCATTTTTGATTTTGGGAAAGGCGATACCGTCTGGGATGGGCCAGCCTTGGTGCACTATCGAGAGGCGAAGGGGGTAAAAATTGCCATGGCGACACGATGGTCAGCACTGCAACGTGAAATTCTTCGGCAAAATCCTGTTTACCACAATGCGTGGCGGGCGCTAGGCTCGTGGTTAGAAAATTTCGAGACAGCAACGCCCGAGGAGTTGAATGAACTTTGGGGCAACTATTTACGTGAGAGAGCGGCGGCGGAGACTTTGCAACGCGAAGTTAAGCAGGTGCTTGTAGACTCAAATCATCTATAAAAAAGGCCAGCAAGTGTGCTGGCCTTTTTAGGGAGACAAAGTCGAAGAACTACGGATTCGATTTTCCTGATTCAGTTTTTTGCAAAATCTGATCAGCGAGCGTTACGCGGAAGAGGGAAAGGGCTAGCCAGAAAACGCCCGTGAGGCAGGCTGAGGCATAGGCTGCACCGATAAGAACGGCGGTTTCACCTGACTCTACCCAAGGGACGTGCTTCTTGAGGATGGTGGTCATCCAGAAAAAGAAGATGACGGACAGAACGATATCGATAATCGCACCTTGTTTGGTGACCAACTTCGGCTTCAAGTTATCCATGGGGCTGACATTCGTGGCATTACGCCCTCGGCTGTCAATCTTACCCGAATGATAATCTGAAAAGTACCAGTTTTTTAGGCTTTTATCTATCTCCACCCTTGCTTATCGGAACAAGCTGTTCAGCCTGCCCGCCCGGACTGTTGATTGCTTTTCTATAACTATTCCCCTTTATCTTCCCTTCAACTATGGCCGAAGAGCTCAAGGATACTCTCAATCTCCCTGTTACGGACTTCCCCATGCGGGCTGGTTTGGCCGAACGGGAGCCTCTGCGCGTGGCGCACTGGGATCGCACCAAACTTTATGAGCGTATTCAGGCGCGGGCCAAAGGGAAGCCTGCCTTTGTTCTCCATGATGGACCTCCTTTTACCAATGGCGATGTGCATATCGGTACGGCACTCAACAAACTTTTGAAGGATGCCATTTTGCGTTACAAATCGATGCGCGGCTATCGCACTCCTTATGTACCAGGGTGGGATTGTCACGGTTTGCCGATTGAACACAAAGTGATGAAAGAGTTGCAGGCTAAAAAACAGTCGCTCGATGCCTTGGGTGTTCGCAAAGCCTGCGCAGATTTTTCAGCGGCCTATATTGAAAAGCAACGCGGGCAGTTTCGTCGTTTGGGAATTTTAGCCGATTGGAAGTCGGAATACAGAACCATGGATCCTGCCTACGAAGCAGAAATCCTCAAAGGCTTTTCGAGTTTTGTTGAGCAAGGTTTGGTTTATCGATCCAAGAAACCGGTCTATTGGTCCATTCCTTGTCAGACGGCTTTAGCTGAAGCCGAAATTGAGTATCTCAATAAAAAATCTCATTCAATCTGGGTCGCTTTTTCAGTACCCAATCCTGGAGCGAAAGGCTTGCAGCCTGCTCACCCTCTTTCGGTCGTCATTTGGACGACAACGCCTTGGACTTTGCCAGCTAATCTGGCGATTGCGGTTCATCCAGAGCTCGAGTATGTAGAAGTGAAACACGGAGAAAAATCCTATTTAGTTGCTCGGGCTCGTCGGGATGCATTTGTCGCCGAGTGTGGCTTGGAAGGCGCGGTCGATGGGCAAATCTTTAAAGGAAAAGTTTTAGAGGATTTGGTGGCACGTCATCCTTTTATCGAACGCGATGCGCCCGTTGTTTTAGCCGAGTATGTCACCACCGATGCGGGTTCGGGCTGTGTGCACACTGCTCCTGGCCATGGCTTAGAAGATTTTCAAACAGGTAATAAATATGGATTGGAGCCTTATTGTCCGGTGCGCGACGATGGCACCTATGCTGATGATGGTCGAGTACCTAAGGAGTTGGTCGGCGTTACTGTTTTTGAAACCGAAGGGAAAAATCCGGCGAACATCGCCGTCCTTGGTTTATTGAAAGCACGTGGGGCTTTATTGAAATCGCAAACGTTTGAACACCAGTACCCTCACTGTTGGCGTTCGAAAACTCCCGTTATTTTCCGTGCTCTCGATCAATGGTTTGTTGGTTTGGATCGTGGTGGATTGCGCGCCAAAGCTTTGGCGGCTGTCGCCCAAGTGAAGTGGATTCCTGCCAGTGGCGAGAATCGCATTCGTGCTGCTTTGGAAGGAAGGCCCGATTGGTGTATTTCTCGTCAAAGAGCTTGGGGTGTTCCCATTCCTGCTTTTGTCTCCTCTGCAACAGGTGAATCGTATTTAGATGCGGGAGTTGTTCGTCATGTCGCTCAGCAAGTGGCCCAGAAGGGTAGTGACTGGTGGTGGTCTGCTTCAGTGGAAACTATTTTACAAGGAGCACCTGTGCCTTCGAGTTGGCCTAAGGATTTACGGAAAGGTACGGATACCTTGGATGTGTGGATTGATTCAGGCTCGAGTCATTTAGCGGTTTGTGCCCGTCACCCTGACTTACATTGGCCAGCTGATTTGTATTTAGAAGGTTCAGACCAACACCGCGGTTGGTTCCAGTCCTCCCTTTGGACGGCAATAGCCGTGAAGGGTTCGGCACCTTATCGCCAAGTTTTGACCCATGGCTTTGTCGTCAACGAGAAGCGTCAAAAAATTTCTAAGTCCGATAACTCGGGTAAGCCTCAGACAGCCGATGATTATGTAAAAAAATATGGAGCAGATATTGTACGTCTCTGGGTTGCTTCAGAAAATTATCAGAGCGATATCCCGATTTCGGATGCGATTTTTGATACTATTTCCAATCAGTATCGTGGAATACGTAACTCATTACGTTATCAACTGGGCAATCTTTATGACTTTGATGCGACGCGAGACGCACTCCCTCTTGCCCAATTAACACCGATTGATCGTTGGGTCTTGGTTGAGACGGCACGATTAATTCGTGAGGTGACGGATGCTTGTGAGCGAAATGAGTTTCATCGTGCGGCAGCGGCATTGGCAGGTTTCACCACCAATACGCTTTCCGCCACCTATCATAATATTGTTAAGGATCGTCTGTATACGTTAGCCCCCCAGCATCCTGATCGACGGTCAACGCAAACAGCTATCGACACCGTCTTGCGAGTTTATCTGAAGTTATTGGCTCCTTTTGTTCCCTTTACCGCAGATGAAGCTTGGTCTCATTTGCATGGTCGGCAGGAGTACATCGACGAGGCTAGTGTGCATTTGCAAGACTGGCCTGAAATGGTGGCCTCGTGGGAGGATGCGACTGGCTTGCAGGCCCATACGGCTGTCGCTCGTATTCTTGGCTTAGCCTCGCAGGTCAATGTCCCAATGGAAAAGCTCCGCCAGGAGAAAAAAATTGGCCAATCCCTAGAGGCCGCGGTCGTGGTTGTTGGCGATCCAGCTAACGATGATTTTGCTGAATTATCCAAGTTTTCTGAGATTTTAGCTGAATATTGGATTGTTTCGGCTGTCACCCTGCAGCCCAAAGCGGGGGCTTCTCTAAATTTTGCCGTGGATCACGCCTCTGGCGTGCGCTGCCCGCGTTCATGGCGCTGGGTTCCTGCGCTTGTCGAGGCAGGGAAATACGGTATGGTCTCACCCCGCTGTCGAGAAGCGCTTGCGGCTAAATATTCTCTGTCATAAACTTCCCTTTCATGTCCAAAAAACCTTCCTCCAAAAAGTCTGTGGCCAAAAAGCCTGTGGCGAAAGTGGTTTCAAAAAAACCTGTGGCTGCTAAAGCACCCGTTGCTAAAAAACCTGTCGCGAAAAATCCAGCCACGGCCAAAGTAACCAAAGTTCCGGCTAAGAAGCCTGCTTCCGATGGCAAAGGTCAGCCGGTTAAAGGGTCGAGTGGGAAAGCCGTAGTCATTGTTAAAGGGAAAAAAGTTGAGGCCAAAGTGCCAGTGAGGGATCTCAAAGCTGAACACGAAAAGCAAAAGCAACTTCTCGATAATCACCGTAAAGGGCATCATCAGTCTTCGGAAATCCAGGCACCTCCTCCTCCCAAACGTCAGTACTACACGATTGAAGATGTTCTGGCTTATTTAAAGAGCCGTAAAAAAGAAGGAGCGAAACTTAATCTCTGGGTTCCTGATGAGGAAAGAAAAGCGCGTGAGAAAGCCGCGGTTACATCGCGCGACAAGGGAGTGAAGACGCACAGCATCGCAGCAGCCTCGATTGCGGATTTATTAGGTGGCAATAATCCCTTCCGTAAGGGTGGTGCAGTGCAGGATGAATTGCATCAAATCCCCGAAAAACTTCGACGCTATTATCATTTGCTCCTCTCGATGCGAGAGGCGATTCAGAAAGGGTTGGCATTCCATGCCGAAGAGGCCTTGAAGAAGAATGGTAAAGACGATGCGGGAGATCTTTCTGGTTATTCGCAACACTTAGCGGATGCGGGAAGTGATACGGCGGATCGCGACTTTGCGCTTTCCCTGATTTCTAATGAGCAAGAGGCGTTAAAGGAAATTGCGGATGCCATCGCGCGCATGAAAAAAGGCACTTATGGGGTTTGTGAAATCACCAATAAGCCTATTCCGCATGCACGTTTAATGGCTGTACCTTTCACTCGATATTCGCTCGAAGGACAAAAGGAACTTGAACGTAATCGTCGTGCCCATCGTCGTCGCGGCGGGAATCCCTTGGGCGAAATTGGCGACGAAGTCGGATTTGGTTCAGGGGGTGGTGGAGGCGAAGATGATTCCCCTGAGTCATAATGCCTAAGCTCTTCCGTTTAAATCGCTTGATGCCTTATCGAACCTTTTGGGTTATCGCCCTAAGTGTTTTGATTTGCGACATTCTAACCAAGTTCTGGGTGGTGCAGCACATTCCTTATGGGACTTATTTTTTACAAGACCCTGAGCGTCCGCCTCTAGTTATTTTTTCCCGCTTTTGGTTGGTGCATGTGGGCAACAAGGGTGCTGCGTGGGGCTTGGGTTCGCAGTATGACGTGCAACCTCTTTTAGTTTTCTTGGCTTTAGCAGTGCTGGCTCTGATTTGGCGCTGGCGTCATTCGCTCTTACGCGAATTGGCGGGCGGTCAATTCGCCTTTGGGCTGTTTGTCGGTGGGACGATGGGCAATGTGCGCGACCGTCTATTTGGGGATCACGTGATTGATTTTATTGATATCCATTTACCCTATTATCGTTTCCCTGCTTTTAATATCGCCGATGCCTGTATTTGTGTGGGCGTAGGTTTGTATTTATGGATGTCTTACCGCGATGATCGTTTGCGACGAGAAGCCATAGCTTCGCATGCGGGTGATGATTTGAGTAAAAATTAAAATGTTGAAGTTCGATGTGGCAGCAAACCCCGGGGCTTTAGCTTATAAGCTTTTAGCTGGCCTGGTTGTGCCTCGTCCCATCGCTTTAGTTACCACCATCGATGCTCGTGGACGAACCAATGCTGCGCCATTTTCTTTTTTTAATGTGATGGGCACCGAACCACCGTTGGCGGTTTTGGCTCCGAGTGATCGCGATGATGGCACACCCAAAGACACGGCGGCGAATTTAATCCAAAACGGCGAATGCGTTATTCATCTCTGTGATGAGCCGCTGCTTTTGCGACTGGTGGAGTGTGCGCGTTCCTTGCCTCCTGGGGATAGTGAAATCGAGCGTGGTAAATTCAAGACCGCTGCTGCGGAGCGCGTTCGTCCACCTCTTTTAGTAGAATGTCCAGTCGCCCTCGAATGTCGGGTTTTGGAAATTAAACGTTACGGCGAAAATCGCCTCGTGGTCGTCGAAATTCTTCTCGCTCACGTTCGTGAGGGCATTGCAGATCCGCAAACTTGGAAAGTGGATTACACCCATTACGAGCCCATTGGCCGTTTAAATAGTCCCGATGGTTACGTGCGAACCAGTCAGCGATTGAAGTGTGACTTCCCTCGGGACTAGGGAAGTTTGCGTAGGCGTTTTTGTACCGTGGCAAAATCATCGCTTAGTGGTGCGACGAGTTCAATGGGCTTCCCGGCTACGCATCCGCAAATTTTGCTCAAATGTAAGAGTAGGCAGCGATGCAAAGGGCGATCCTCCCCTTTATTGAGACGACCTCGAGGGGTTGTGTCCGTTAGGGTGACTCTTCCTGTGCGACCGTAGTGCAGTTCCCCAGCAATAGAGATCCCGCATTCTTGAGCATGAAGACGGATTTGGTCGCGACGTGGATAGTGCGTGGTGGCAGTCCATTCTCGCCAGCGTCCCCAGGATTCACCTTCGATAAAAGTTGTGGCTGCCTGTTTTCCTCTTTGGTGGGAAACGAAGGCTCGTCCGCGCGTATCGTCCATTCCGATAGGTAAATCGCAGACTCCACCAGTCGCAGGGGCATTTTCGGTGCGAGCGATTAGGGAATAAGTAAACTTGAGTTGAAAAGAGCCGAGGGCTTCACGCCATGTCGCTAAACAGACCGAGCGGTCAGCGATAATGGCTACACCTGAAACTTCGGGCTCGGGAGCAAAGGCCACGGCGGGTTCTTTGATGCCAAGGCGTTGGATTTCAGGTTTACCTGCTTCCAATTGCTGTCGAATAACGCCGATTACATGACACGCATTTTTTTGCCATGGATGATCGTCGAAGGCGATATTCGGAGGTTTTGCTAGGGCGACCCAGCCTTCGCCTGATCCAATCAAATCGAGACGCAATGCTTCCTCACTTAACGTTCCTGCAGGGAATCCAATCGAGCGAGGTAGAGGTTGCATAAAAAATAAAAAACCCCGACGTTCTAAAAAGAGCGGCGGGGTCGGAAGGTGGGTTAAGAAAGCATTACTTCTTGGCAGCCGCGAGTTTCTTCGCGAGGCGGGCCTTGAGGCGATTCGCTTTGTTGCGATGAATCACGCCCGATTTAACAGCCTTGTCTGCAGCGGAAGCGACTTGAGAAGCGGTCGCAGCCGAGGTGGAAGCAGAGAAACCTTTCACTAAGGTTTTGAGGCGGGTG
>Ga0228702_1000854_pt1 | contig 21626 bp, 17 predicted proteins | sample McNCre217_Aug_MG_2_FD_178018 | JGI IMG/M metagenome (GOLD analysis project Ga0228702, IMG submission 178018) | Freshwater microbial communities from McNutts Creek, Athens, Georgia, United States - 20-17_Aug_MG | ecosystem: Environmental > Aquatic > Freshwater > Creek | place: USA: Georgia...
CCGTGCATTCCTTCCCCTCGAACCTGACCGCCTGGGCGCTGGGCTACAAGGAAAAACCCAACTTCACGGTGGACAACGAACAGGCCATCGCCAAGCCACCCACCGTCACCTTTGACCCCAAGGCCACGCCAGCCCAAAGTCCCAGCACCAGCCCCAGCACCGGCAAAACGCCATGAGGCTGCAACGCATCGTTGGGCGCTGGCCGCTTGTGGGCCTGCTGCTTTGCGCTTGCTTGGGCGGGTCACTGCATGCCCTGGCACAAACGCCTGCGACCGTGCCTGTGCCGCCGCTGAGCGGCCACGTCGTGGACCTCACCCAAACCCTGAGCAGCGAGCAGCAAAAAAAGATCAACCTGGCGCTGGCCGCATTTGAGCAACGCAAGGGCAGCCAGCTGGCGGTACTGATCGTGCCAACCACGCAACCCGAGACCATCGAGCAATACGCCCTGCGCGTGGCCGAGCAATGGAAACTGGGCCGACAGAAAGTCGACGACGGCGCGATTTTGCTGGTCGCCAAAAACGACCGCAGCGTGCGCATTGAGGTGGGCTACGGGCTCGAAGGAGCCCTCAACGATGCCACCTGCAAACGCATCATCGAAGAAATCATCAGCCCCAACTTCCGGCAAGGCGACTTTGAAGGCGGCATCTCGGCCGGCATGCGGCGCATCATGCGCATCATCGACGGTGAGCCTCTGCCCGCCCCCGCCATGGGCTCCAGCGCAGACCCTTACGCCAACATCACCTGGATCATCGTGGCCGGGGCCTTGCTGGGCTTTGTGCTGCGGGCCATCCTGGGCCGACTGCCCGGCACCCTCATGACTGCCGCCATTGTCGGCACGGTGACCTGGTTCCTGCTGGGCGTGCTGTCCATGGCCCTGATCGCCAGCGGCATCACCTTGCTGAGCACCTGGATCGGCCTGGCCGGCCTGCTGCGCGCCCGCTTTGGCAGAGGCGGCCCGGGCGGCGGCTTCAGAGGCGGTGGCGGTGGATTTGGCGGTGGGGGTGCATCGGGCAAGTGGTGAGCCCGGCTCCAAGCACAGCGAAACGCCAAGGCTGAGCCTGCCAATCGGCGACAATCGAGGCTCTGACCTTGAACACCATGACACCCAAGACTTCCTCCCTCATCCCCGTCCTGCTGGCCATCGCTGCTGGCGCTCTGATTCCTGCCTCGGCCAGCTTTGCCGCCAACCACAAAGCGGCCAAGCCTGCGGTGCAAAAAAAGGCCGCTGTTGCCAACAAGAAAGTGACGGCCGCTGCCAACGCGCTGCCCCCCCTGGCTGCGCAAAACGCCTTGGCCGACAACGCGCCTGCACTGCCCGCCAAAGCCTGGTTGCTGATGGACTACGACTCGGGCCAGGTGCTTGCTTCGGCCAATGCCGACGAAGCACTGCCGCCTGCATCGCTGACCAAAATGATGACCAGCTACATCGTCGAGCAAGCCCTGCGCTCGGGAAAACTCAAGCCCACCGACATGGTGACGGTCAGCCAAAACGCCTGGTGCCGAGGCTCCAGCACCGAATCGTGCATGTACCTGCCGCTCAACGGCCAGGCCACCGTCATCGACATCCTGCGCGGCATCATCATCCAGTCGGGCAACGACGCCTCCAAGGCCATTGCCGAGCACATGGCGGGCTCTGAAGACGGCTTTGCCAAACTGATGAACGCCGAAGCCCAGCGCCTGGGCATGACGCAAACGAAATTCGTGAACCCCACCGGCTTGCCCGACCCGGCGCACAAATCGTCGGCCCGTGACCTGGCCATCCTGGCTCGCGCCATCATCAAAGACGGCGCAGAGTACTACCCCATCTACGCCGAGCGCGAATTCAAATACAACGGCATCAAGCAAGGCAACCGCAACGCCCTGCTCTACACCGACCCCACCGTCGATGGCCTGAAAACCGGCCACACCGAAGAAGCCGGTTACTGCCTGGTCACCTCGTCCAAACGCAGCGACATGCGCCTGATCTCGGTCATCCTCAACACCAACAGCCCACAAGCGCGTGCGGACCTGACCCGCACCCTGCTGGGCTGGGGCTTTAGCAGCTTCGAGAAAGCCACCCCCATCCAAGCCAATGCCGTTGTGACCAACGCCAAAGTCAGCTTCGGCAAGGCCGACACCGTGGCCGCAGGCCTGGGTGCCCCCTGGCTGCTGACGGTGCCGCGCGGCATGCAAGTGCAGACCACCTTCGAAGTCAAACCCGGCCTGGAAGCCCCCGTGGCCAAAGGTGCCGTGATTGGCAAGATCATCGCCACATCGAACGGCAAACCCGTGGGCGAAACCCCGCTGGTGGCCCAAGCCGAAGTGGAACGCGCAGGCCTGTTGCTGCGTGGCTGGCAGCATCTGATGAAGTTGTTCGGCAAGTGATCAGCGACCGGGCGGTGCTGCCTTTGGCGTGGGCAGCGCTGCCAGTCAAACAGGCGGCTCAGCCCATGCAAGATTGAGCCCCATCACCACCAAGGCACCTGCGGGTGCCTTTTTTACGGGCAAGCAGGTTTAAACCAAGGCCCGCTTCGCGGCCACACTGGCCCGCGCCGCATGCAGTTTTTTGTAGCTGTCCAACAAGCGTTGATGTCGGTCCAGAGTTTCCAGCTTGAGGCTGGTGGGCGTGAGGCCATGAAAGCGCACGCTGCCGTCCACCGAGCCAATGGCCGCATCCATGCGCTCGTCGCCAAACATGCGCCTGAAGTTCACCACGTAGTTTTCCAGGGCCAAGTCATCGTCCAAGGTCACCTCCAGCACCACGTTCAAGGCTTGGTAAAACAAGCGGCGCTCCACCGTGTTGTCGTTGTACTGCAAGAAAGCACCCACCAGGTCGTGGGCCTCTTCCAGCTGCTGCAAAGCCAGGTGGATCAAGAGCTTGAGCTCCATCACCGTCAGCTGGCCCCACACCGTGTTGTCATCGAACTCGATGCCAATCAGCGTGGCGATGTCGAGGTAATCGTCCAGCTCGTTGTTCTCCAAGCGATCGAGCAAGGCCTCCAAAGCCTCGTCGTCCAATTTGTGCAGGTTAAGCACATCGGCGCGGAACAAAAGCGCTTTGTTGGTGTTGTCCCAGATCAGGTCGTCGACCGGGTACACCTCGGAATAACCCGGCACCAAGATGCGGCAGGCGGTGGCACCAAGCTGGTCATGCACCGCCACATAGGCTTCTTTGCCCATGGCCTGCAAGATGCCAAACAGCGTGGCGGCCTCTTGCGCAGTGGCGTCTTCGCCCTCCCCGGCAAAGTCCCACTCCACAAATTCGTGATCCGATTGCGCACTGAAAAACCGCCACGACACCACGCCGCTGGAGTCGATGAAGTGCTCCACAAAGTTGTTGGGCTCGGTCACCGCATTGCTGATGAAGGTGGGCGCGGGCAGGTCGTTGAGGCCCTCAAAACTGCGGCCCTGCAGCAGCTCGGTCAGGCTGCGCTCCAACGCCACCTCCATGCGCGGATGTGCGCCAAAGGACGCGAACACACCGCCGGTGCGCGGGTTCATCAGGGTCACACACATCACCGGGTACACCCCGCCGAGCGACGCGTCTTTGACCAAGACCGGAAAGCCCTGCGCCTCCAAAGCCTCGATGCCCGCCACGATGCCCGGGTACTTGGCCAACACGGCCTGTGGCACGTCGGGCAAAGCCATTTCGCCTTCCAGAATCTCGCGCTTGACGGCCCGCTCAAAAATCTCGGACAGGCACTGTACCTGCGCTTCCACCAGCGTGTTGCCCGCGCTCATGCCGTTGCTCACAAACAGGTTTTCCACCAAGTTGGAGGGGAAGTACACCACCTCACCGTCGGACTGGCGCACATAGGGCAGCGCACAAATGCCGCGCTCGGTGTTGCCCGAGTTGGTGTCGAACAGGTGCGAGGCTTTGAGCTCGCCGTCGGGGTTGTAGATGGGCAGGCAGTGCGCGTCCAACAAGCCTTTGGGCAGCGCGTCGCGCTTGCCGGGTTGGAACCATCGCTCTTTGGGGTCGTGCACAAAGTCGGCCTGCGCGATGTCTTCGCCAAAAAACACGCCCGCATAAAAATGGTTGTTGTTCAGGCGCTCGATGTATTCACCCAGCGCCGAGGCCAAGGCGCTCTCTTTGGTCGAGCCCTTGCCGTTGGTGAAACACATGGGCGAATGCGCGTCGCGGATGTGCAGCGACCACACATTGGGTACAAGGTTGCGCCAGGACGCGATCTCGATCTTGATGCACAAATCGGCCAAGACCCGCGTCATGTTGGCGATGGTCTGCTCCAGCGGCAAATCCTTGCCCGCAATAAAGGTCTGCGCTTGCGCATCGGGGTTCAGTGTGAGCAAGGCCTGCGCGTCGGCGTCCAGGTTGTCCACCGCTTCAACGATGAAAGTGGGGCCCGCTTGAATCGCCTTTTTGACCGTGCAACGGTCAATCGACCGCAAAATACCCACGCGGTCTTTGTCGGACATGTCGGCTGGCAACTCCACCTGAATCTTGATGGTCTGCAAATAGCGGTTGTCGGGGTCAACGATGTTGTTTTGCGACAGGCGGATGTGCTCGGTGGCGATGCCGCGCGTCTCGCAATACAGCTTCACAAAATACGCCGCACACAAAGCCGACGACGCCAAAAAATAATCAAACGGCCCGGGCGCAGAGCCATCGCCCTTGTAACGAATGGGCTGATCGGCCAGCACGGTGAAGTCGTCAAACTTGGCCTCCAAGCGCAGTTTGTCGAGAAAATTGACTTTGATTTCCATGGGAATTCCCAAATAGTGTGATTGCCCGCTGATGAATAGGCGGGTTGGTCGTCATCTGACACCCTCCCGCATCCTGATCATGCCCTCAATGATTCAACTGTCCCCAAGCCTTCTCCAGCCGCTTGATGCTGACCGGCTGCGGGGTGCGCAGTTCTTGCGCGAAGAAGCTCACGCGCAGCTCTTCGAGTAGCCAGCGGAACTCCAGCATGCGGGCGTCTTGGGCGCCTTTGCGTTCGGCCACCAAGCGCCAGTAGCGTTGCTCTTGCGGTTTCAGCTCGGTCAGGCGCTGGGCGTCGCGGGCGGGGTCGGCGCGGTATTTGTCCAGGCGCAGCGTGATGGCCTTGAGGTAGCGGGCGTAGTGCTGCAGCTGCGGCCACGGGGTGGCGGCCATGAAGTTTTTGGGCATCAGGCGTTGCAGTTGCTGCGTGCAGTCTGCGGTCGCGTCGGGGGCGTTTTTGGTGTCCTTGATCTTGCGGGTGGCCGCGCCAAACTCCAGCAAGATGGTGCCCGCCAAGCGAGCCACTTCGTTGGCAATCAACGTGAGACGGCCCCGGCCTTCTTCAATGCGGCGCTTGAAAGTGATTTCGTCGTTGGGCAGTGGGTCGAGCAAAAAGGCGCGGTCCAGCGCGACGTCGATGATCTGGGTTTTCAGCTCGTCGGCGGTGCCCAGCGGCATGAATGCCACGGCCATTTTTTGCAGGTCGGGGATGTTTTTCTCAAGGTACTTGAGCGCGTCTTTGATCTGCAGCGCAAATAGGCGGCGCAGGCCTGCGCGGTTTTTGGCGGCGGCCACGTCGGGCTCGTCAAACACCTCGATGGTCACCGCGTCTTGCACGTCCACCAGCGCGGGGAAGCCGATCAAGGTCTGGCCGCCTTTGCTGATTTCCATCAGCTCGGGCAGTTCGCCAAAGGTCCAGGCGGTGTAGCGCTGGGGGGCCAGAGGAACTTGTTGGGAGGAAGTGGCTTTGACGGGTGCTGTGCCTGAGCGGGCATGGATACCCGCCTTCGCGGGTATGACAGAAGAAGTAGAAGCGACATCTTCTTTTGTTACACCCGACTTGATCGTGTGTCCATCTGCTTGCGGCGAAGCAGCGACTTTCAGCTGCGCCAGCGCCTGGAACGCGCCACGCGCTTTGGCACCCAGCTCGCCTTTGAGCGCGCCCAGATTGCGGCCCATGCCCAGCTGGCGGCCGTGTTCGTCGACCACGCACAGGTTCATGAACAGGTGCGGGCTGAGCATGTCGTGTTTGAAGTCGGTGCGCTTGATATCCAGACTGGTTTCGTCGCGGGCTTTTTTGAGCAACACGTCGGTCAGCGACCCGGCACCAAACAGCTCGGGCGCAGACAGTTCGGCGGCCAAGCGCGTGGCCGATTCGGGCAGGGGCACAAAGCGGCTGCGCGGGCGCTGGGGCAAGCTTTTGAGCAGGGCCTGGATCTTGTCTTTGAGCAAGCCGGGCACCAACCATTCGCAGCGGTCTTCGCTCACTTGGTTCAACACAAACAGCGGCACCGTGACGGTGACGCCATCGCGTGCATCGCCTGGCTCGTGCAAATACGTGGCTTGGCAATCGGTGCCGCCCAAGCGGATGTGTTTGGGGAAGGCCTGCGTGGTGATGCCTGCCGCTTCGTGGCGCATCAGCTCTTCGCGGGTCAGCATCAACAAGCGAGGCTGCTTGGCACTTTCGGCCCGGTACCAGTTTTCCAGCAGGCGGCCGCTGCACACATCGGCAGGCAGTTGCTGGTCATAAAAAGCGTAGATCAGCTCGTCGTCCACCAGCACGTCTTGGCGGCGCGACTTGTGTTCCAGCTCTTCGACTTTGGCGATCATCTTGTGGTTGGCGGCCAAAAAAGGCAGCTTGGTCTCCCACTGGTCGCCCACCAGCGCTTCGCGGATGAAAATCTCGCGTGCGCCGTGCAAGTCCACCCGGCTGTAAGGCGTGCGACGGCCGCTGTAAACGACCAGGCCATAGAGCGTGGCCCGCTCCAGCGCCACCACTTCGGCGGATTTCTTTTCCCAATGCGGGTCGAGCAGTTGTTTGCGCAGCAGGTGCGCGCCAACTTGCTCCAGCCACTGCGGCTCGATGGCGGCAATGCCCCGGCCAAACAGGCGCGTGGTTTCCACCAGTTCGGCCACCACGATCCAGCGGCCCGGCTTTTTGGAGAGGTGCGCCCCGGGGTGCTTGTGGAACTTGATGCCGCGTGCGCCCAGATAGGCTTCTTCGTCTTCGAGCTTGTAGCCCACGTTGCCCAACAGGCCCGCCAGCATGGACAGGTGCAGCTGCTCGTAGCTCGCAGGCTGCGTGTTGATGCGCCACTTGTGCTCGGCCACCACCGTGAGCAGCTGGGTGTGCGTGTCGCGCCACTCGCGCACTCGGCGGATGTTGACGAAGTTCTGGCGCAGCAGTTGCTCGTATTGGCGGTTGCTGAGCTTGTGGTCGGTGCCGTGCCCGCCTCGGGCGTCGTGAATCCACTTCCACAGCTTCAAGTAGCCGGTGAACTCGCTCTTGTCGTCGTCAAACTTGGCGTGTTGTTGGTCGGCCTGGGCCTGCGCGTCCATGGGGCGGTCGCGCACGTCTTGCACGCTCATGGCACTGGCGATCACCAGCACTTCGTCCAGCGCTTCGCGTCCACGCGCTTCCAAAATCATACGGCCCACACGCGGGTCCAGCGGCAAGCGGGCCAGCTCCTTGCCAATGGGGGTCAGCTCGTTGTCGTCATCCACCGCGCCCAGCTCTGCCAGCAGTTGGTAGCCGTCGGTGATGGCGCGTTTGGACGGCGCTTCGATGAACGGGAAGTCTTCCACCACACCCAGGTGCAGCGACTTCATGCGCAGGATCACGCCCGCCAAGGACGAACGCAAAATTTCTGGATCGGTGAAGCGCGGGCGGCCTGCAAAGTCCTTCTCGTCATAAAGCCGGATGCAAATGCCGTTGGCCACGCGGCCGCAACGGCCCGCACGCTGGTTGGCCGCGGCTTGGCTGATCGGCTCGACCATCAACTGCTCAACCTTGCTGCGCAGGCTGTAGCGCTTGACGCGGGCGGTGCCGGCGTCGATTACGTAACGGATGCCGGGCACCGTCAATGACGTTTCGGCCACGTTGGTGGCCAGCACAATGCGGCGGCCGTTGGACGCTTCAAAAATCCGGTCTTGCTCGGCCTGCGACAGGCGGGCAAACAGGGGCAACACTTCGGCATTGCGGGTCAGCGGCTGGTGGGCCAGGTGTTTGCGCAGATGGTCGGCGGCTTCGCGGATTTCGCGTTCGCCGGGCAAAAAGATCAGGATGTCGCCCACTGCCCCGCCTTGCCAGAGTTCGTCCACGCCGTCGGCCATGGCCTCGTTCAGGCCGTAGTCACGCGACTCTTCAAACGGGCGGTAACGCTGCTCCACCGGGAAGGTGCGGCCCGAGACCATGATGACCGGGGCCGGGCCGTTGCGCGAGGCAAAGTGCTTGGCAAAGCGGTCGGCGTCGATGGTGGCCGATGTGACGACGATTTTCAGGTCAGGCCTGCGCGGCAAGATCTGGCGCAGGTAGCCCAGCAAAAAGTCGATGTTCAGGCTGCGTTCGTGCGCCTCGTCAATGATGATGGTGTCGTAGGCCTGCAGCAGCGGGTCGGTCTGGGTTTCGGCCAGCAAAATGCCGTCGGTCATCAGCTTGACGGACGCGTTTTTGCTCAAACGGTCTTGAAACCGCACCTTAAAACCCACCACCTCGCCCAGCGGCGTCTTGAGCTCTTCGGCAATGCGCTTGGCCACCGAGCTGGCCGCAATGCGCCGGGGCTGGGTGTGGCCAATCAACCGCCCTCGCTCGCCCGGCTTGGCATTCAGCCGGCCGCGTCCCAGTATCAGCGCGATTTTGGGCAACTGCGTGGTCTTGCCCGAGCCAGTTTCGCCACAGACAATGATGACCTGGTGCTGGTCCATGGCGGCCATGATTTCGTCACAGCGGGCCGAAACGGGCAGGCCTTCGGGGAAGTCGATTTGGAGGGGGGTGTCGGACAAGGCGAAAACTTCTGTGAAAATCAATGCAAGAGCAGCTGGGGATTATCCCAGCCCCACGCCAACAATGCCCAAGACACACAACAGCCCATGTCCACTGTTTTCAATTTCACCTTCGTGCCCTGGTTCCGGTCGGTGGCGCCCTACATCCACATGCACCGGGGCAAGACCTTTGTGGTGGGCATCGCGGGCGAGGCCATTGCCGCAGGCAAGCTGGGCAATATTGCGCAAGACTTGGCACTGATCCAGAGCATGGGCGTCAAGGTGGTGCTGGTGCATGGCTTTCGCCCGCAGGTGAACGAGCAACTGGCCGCCAAGGGCCACACACCCAAGTATTCGCACGGCATGCGCATCACCGACAGCGTGGCGCTGGACTGCGCCCAAGAGGCCGCTGGCCAGCTGCGCTACGAGATTGAGGCCGCTTTTAGCCAAGGCTTGCCCAACACGCCGATGGCGGGCTCCACGGTGCGGGTGATTTCGGGCAACTTCATCACCGCCCGGCCCGTGGGCATTGTGGACGGGGTGGATTTTCAGCATTCGGGCCTGGTGCGCAAGGTGGACGTGGACGGCATCATGCGCACGCTGGACATGGGCGCGATGGTGCTGCTGTCGCCCTTTGGCTTTTCGCCCACGGGCGAAGCCTTCAACCTGACCATGGAAGAAGTCGCCACCAGCGTGGCGGCCGAACTGCAGGCCGACAAGCTGATTTTTGTGACCGAGATTCCGGGCATCCGCATCCACCCGGGCGAGCCGGCCAGCGACGACAACCCGATCGACACCGAACTGCCTTTGGCTGCGGCCAAGAAGCTGCTGGCCGAGTCGCCCAACCCGACGCAGCCGACCGACTTGGCGTTCTACCTGCAGCACTGCGTGAAGGCTTGCGAAGAAGGCGTGGAGCGCAGCCACATCCTGCCCTTTGCGGTGGACGGCGCTTTGTTGCTGGAGGTGTATGTGCACGACGGCATCGGCACCATGGTGGTCGATGAAAAGCTCGAAGAGCTGCGCGAAGCCACCGCCGACGATGTGGGCGGTATCTTGCAGCTGATCGAGCCGTTTGAGAAAGACGGCACCCTGGTCAAGCGCGACCGCACCGAGATCGAGCGCGACATCGACCACTACACCATCATCGACCACGACGGCGTGATCTTTGCCTGCGCAGCGCTCTACCCCTACCCCGAAGCCAAAACGGCCGAGATGGCTGCGGTGACCGTGTCGCCCCAGTCGCAAGGCCAAGGCGATGGCGAAAAGATCTTGAAGCGCATCGAGCAACGCGCCCGCGCCATGGGCCTCAAAAGCATCTTTGTGCTGACCACGCGCACCATGCACTGGTTCATCAAACGTGGCTTTGTGCAAGTCGACCCCGACTGGCTGCCCGAGGCCCGCAAACGCAAATACAACTGGGACCGCAAGAGCCTGGTGCTGGTCAAGAAGCTCTGAGCCCATTCAAGCCCTGCATCGCGCACGGGGTGCTGCTCCTACAAATGCCACATTGCCCCTGTAGGAGCAGCGCCCTGCGCGCGATTGTTTGGACCTTGCAAGCCCCCTCGGGCAAGGGTGCAGCTCCTGCAAATGCCGCATTGCCCCCTGTAGGAGCAGCGCCCTGCGCGCGATTGTTTGGACCTTGCAAGCCCCCTCGGGCAAGGGTGCAGCTCCTGCAAATGCCGCATTGCCCCTGTAGGAGCAGCGCCTTGCGCGCGATGGCCTGTGGTCAGCGGCTGCGCAAGGCCTGAACGGCGATCGTCAAGCCCACCAGTGCAAACACCACAAACGCGACAAATGACCAGTTGGCGATGGAGCCGCCCAGAAACGTCCAGTCGACCTTGGTGCAATCGCCGCTGCCTTTGAAGATCATGGGGATGGCGCGGTTGATGGGGAAGTTTTCGACCATGCCGTAGAAGTCACGACCGCAGGTAACGATCTCGGGCGGGTACCACTGCAGCCAGCTTTGGCGAGCCGCCACAAAGGCACCGAAACCGGCTTTGAGCGCCAGCAGCACGCCAAACACCGCCATGGCACCGGGCTTGCGCAGGCGTGAGCCCACCAGCGCGATGAGCGCGACACCGATGAGCGCATAACGCTGCACGATGCACATAGGGCATGGGTTCAGGCCCACCACGTGTTGCAGGTACAGGCCAAACGCCAGCATGCCCACACAAGACAGTGCGATGAGCGCCATCCAGCGCTGGAGGGTGATGGAAAACAAGGTCATGGGGGCTTTGCAAATGAAAACGGGAGCATTGTGCTCCCGTTGTGCTCGGCTGGTCGTGACGCAGGTCACAAAGCCGTTTGATCTCGCCTGAATATCAGGCGTCGGCAAATGCCCGCTCGATCACGAAGGCACCCGGCGTGCTGGTGTTGCCTTCTTTCAAGCCGCGCTCTTCGCAGATGCGCTTGAGGTCTTTGAGCATCTCGGGCGAGCCGCAGATCATGATGCGGTCGGTTTCGGGGTTGAGCGCGGGCAGCCCCAGATCCGCAAACAGCTTGCCATTCTCGATCAGGTCGGTCAGGCGGCCCTGGTTTTTGTAGGGCTCGCGAGTCACAGTGGGGTAGTACAGCAGCTGATTGCTGACCATCTCACCGAGGAACTCGTTGGCGGGCAGGTCCTTCGTGATGTAGTCGTGGTAGGCCAGCTCGTTGACCTGGCGCACGCCGTGCACCAGGATGACCTTCTCGAAACGCTCATAGGTCTCGGGGTCACGGATGATGCTCATGAAGGGGGCCAGGCCCGTGCCGGTGGACATGAGGTACAGGTTTTTGCCAGGCAAGAGGTAGTCACACAGCAAGGTGCCTGTGGGCTTGCGGCCCACGACGATGGTGTCGCCCACCTGGATGTGTTGCAGCTTGGAGGTCAGCGGGCCGTCGGGCACCTTGATGCTCAGGAACTCGAGGTGTTCTTCGTAGTTGGCGCTGGCAATCGAGTAGGCGCGCAACAGCGGCTTGCCGTTGTCCTGGCGCAGGCCGATCATGGTGAAGTGACCGTTGGAAAAGCGCAGGGCCTGGTCACGCGTGGTGGTGAAGCTGAACAGTCGGTCGGTCCAGTGGTGAACGCTCAGAACGCGCTCTTCGAGAAATGCACTCATGACTTCTTTTGGGTTGGGGGCCGGAACCAGAGTCCCGTGGCCACAAGGGGGAGCTGAAAGCTTGCTACAGTTGCGTTTTGAAAGACCGCGAGAAAAGTCGATCCTGTTGCAAAACAGGGCGTATTTTCGCTCGAACCGCTTACAACTGGAAATATTGAGATTTTATATCCGTATAACCGGTGCTTCTTAAGACACATCAAGGCAGCAATCACCATGGCACGTACCGTTCAATGCATCAAACTGGGCACCGAAGCAGAGGGTCTGGATTTTCCGCCCTACCCCGGTGATTTGGGCAAGCGCATTTGGGAGAGCGTGAGCAAGCAGGCCTGGGCCGATTGGCTCAAGCACCAGACCATGCTGGTCAATGAAAACCGCCTGAACCTGGCCGATCTGCGCGCCCGCCAATACCTGGCCCGCCAAATGGAAAAGCATTTCTTTGGCGAAGGCGCGGACGCCGCGCAAGGCTACGTGCCCCCACCTGCCAACTGAGTTGAGCGCGGCTCTTTTGCGCAGCGAAGCGCACACACGCCAGGCGCTGGTCATCGGGGCGGGCTTGTCGGGCTCGGCTGTGGCGCACAGCCTGGCCACACGGGGCTGGCGCATCACGGTCATCGATCAAGCCCAAGGCGTTGGCGCAGGCGCATCGGGTTTGCCTGCGGGTTTGGCCGCGCCCCATGTCTCGCCAGACGACAACGTGCTCTCTCGCATCACCCGTGCGGGCGTGGCCGCGACGCTCAAACGCGCCCAGGCCTTGCTGCAAAGCGGCACCGACTGGGCTCTGACGGGCGTTCTGGAACACAACCTGGCGGGCAAACGCAGACTGCCGGCGGTGCCTTCGGACTCACCCACCACCCATGCCAGTCCAGCGCAAATTGCGGCTGCAAGACTTGCGCCCGGCACACCAGCGCTCTGGCATGCAGAGGCGGGCTGGATAAGGCCCCGGCAACTGGTGGCCGCGCAACTGCAAACACCCGGCGTGCAGGTCTTGTGGGGACACGAGGCACACACCATTGAACGACGCGGCGAGTTGTGGACCGTGACCGATGCGCAAGGCCAGACCCTGGGCCAAGCGCCCTTGCTGGTGGTGGCCAGCGCCTTTGACAGCCTGGCTTTGCTCAGGCCCCTGCCCGGTTTTGCCGTGCCGCTGAACCCTTTGCGTGGGCAAATCAGTTATGGCCACATGCACGGTTTGACCGATGCCCAGCGCCAGCTGTTGCCGCCGTTTCCGGTCAATGGCCACGGCAGCTTCATCAGCAACGTGCCCACCCCAGACGGCCCAGCTGGCTGGTACATCGGCTCCACCTTTGAGCGCAACTGCGAACAAGCGCCCGTGCGCGAGGAAGACCACGCCGCCAACCAGCTGCGCCTGGCGACTTTGCTGCCCGACTTGGGCGCGGCCATGCAAAACCAGTTTGGCCCGGAGCATGTGCAGGGCTGGGCTGGTTTGCGCTGCACCCTGCCCAACCGCTTGCCTGCTGTGGGCCCCATCGACAGCCAACGTCTGCCTGGCCTGTGGCTGTGCGCGGGCATGGGGGCACGGGGCATCAGCCTGAGCGTGCTGTGCGGCGAACTCACGGCCGCATGGTTGTGCGACGAGCCCCTGCCTTTGGAGCCCGCATTGGCCAAGCACCTGGCGGCTGAGCGCTACGCTGGCAAAGCCCTGCCCCAATGACAACAGGCCCGTCAAGGGCCTGTTGTGTTGGAAGGCTGTGAAGCCTTATTTCATCGCATCCGCGGGGCGACGAGCCTTCACATACGCGTCGGTGGGCTGGTAGCTTTTGCCATCGGCGTAGCGCCACTGCACCATGGTGCCCTTGCCACCGCGCTGGTCGAGCTTGCCGACATACGCGCCCATGGTGGACTGCTGGTCTAAAGCACGGAACTCGGCTGGGCCAAAAGGGGTGCTGAACTTCAAGCCACGCATGGCCGCAACGAGTTTTTCGTTGTCGGTGGATTTGGCTTTTTGAATGGCCGCAAAGATGGCCTGCATGGTGGCATAACCCACGACCGAGCCGACCTTGGGGTTCTCATTGAACTTCTTGTAATAGTTGGCGGCAAAGCTGGCGTGCTCTTTGTTGTCGAGCTGGTCCCAGGGGTAGCCGGTCACGATCCAGCCCTTGGGCGTTTCGTCTTTCAGGACTTCCAGGTACTCGGGCTCGCCCGACAACAGGGACACCACGGGCGTCTTGGGGAAGACGTTGCGCTGGTTGCCTTCGCGCACCAGCTTGGCCAAGTCGGCGCCAAAGGTCACGTTGAAGATCGCATCGGGTTTGCTGGCCATGGTGGCCGTGAGGGTGCTGCCCGCGTCGATCTTGCCCTGGGCGGGCCACTGCTCGCTCACAAACTCCACATCGGGGCGCTTGGCCTTGAGCAGCTCTTTGAAGCTGGCCACGGCGCTTTGGCCGTACTCGTAATTGGGCGCAATCGTGGCCCAGCGCTTGGCGGGCAGCTTGGCGGCTTCTTCGACCAGCATGGCCGCTTGCATGTAGGTGCTCGGACGCAGGCGGAAGGTGTAGCGGTTGCCTTTGTCCCAGACGATGGCATCCGTCAGCGGCTCGCTGGCCACGAACAGGCGCTTGTTTTTGGCAGCGTGGTCGGCCAGGGCCAGGCCCACATTGGACAAAAAGCCGCCCGCCAGCACATCGACCTTTTCTTTGGAGGTCAGCTCAATGGAGTGGCGCAAAGCCTCTTCGGGCTTGCCGGCATCGTCGCGGGCGATGACTTCGACCTTGCGGCCCAGCAGGCCGCCTTGGGCGTTGATTTCTTCGACGGCCAGCTGCCAGCCTTGTTTATAGGGTTGGGTGAATTGGGGGATGGCGGAATAGCTGTTGATCTCGCCAATTTTGATGGGAGTTTGGGCAAAAACTGTGGTGGCGGCAACCAGCAAGCCGGCGGTCATAAAACGGTGCATAAGGTCCTAGGGGTTAGCGTTAAAAGAACGAGACTTTACCAGCGAGACAAGGCCATGTCGCGCAAGAGACCTTGTAAAAAACCTGGACGGAGTGCCGCCGAACACACCCCTGTTCGCCACGCCTCTTATAAACATCCGGAATATATCAACAACTAAAAAATCGTTTGTTTTGGAATAAAGAGCCTTTACAGTCGCCCGCATGATTGATTTCGGCTATGTTTTCGCAGGGTTCTTCGTGGGCACCATCGTGGGCCTGACGGGGGTAGGTGGCGGCTCTTTGATGACGCCCTTGCTCATCTTTTTCTTTGGCGTCAAGCCCTACATGGCCGTCGGCACCGACTTGTTGTTTGCGGCTTTCACCAAGCTGGGTGGCACCGTCTCATTCGCCCGTCAGCGCATCGTGCCCTGGCGCGTGGTGGGTTTGCTCAGCGCGGGCAGCATTCCGGCTTGTTTGGTGACTTTGGCCATCTTGCGCTGGGTGGGCCCTGCCGACCCCAAGGTACAGGCCTTGATGACCACTACTTTGGGCGTCGCCTTGCTGTTGACGGCCGCCGCCATGCTTTACAAGGCGGTGCACGGAAAACAAGTACCCCGTCAACTGGCCGAGCAGGATGAAGCCCGGGCCAGCACACCGCGCCACTGGAGCTTGCCTTTGCTGTTTGGCGCACTCATTGGCACCCTGGTGACCCTGACCTCGGTGGGCGCGGGTGCCATTGGCGTCACCGTGCTGATGGTGTTGTATCCTCTCCTCCCGCTGCCACGCATCGTGGCGGCAGACATCGCTTACGCCGTGCCGTTGACCTTGGTCGCGGGTCTGGGTCATGCGTCGCTCGGCTCGGTCGACTGGCCTTTGCTGGCCAAACTGCTCGCAGGCTCCTTGCCTGGCATTTGGCTGGGCTCTCGCCTGACACACCACACGCCCGACCGCGTGATCCGCTCCTTGCTTTCCGTCTTGCTGGCTTGGGCTGGCACCAAACTGGTTTTGATCTGAATTTCTTCGACTTGAAGTTGCAACATGTACCAATACACCGAATTTGACAAAGCGTTTGTACGCGCCCGCGCCGCCGAGCACCGTGACCAGCTGGAGCGCTGGCAAGCCGGTCAGCTGACCGACGACCAGTTCCGCCCCCTGCGCCTGCAAAACGGCTGGTATGTGCAGCGCTACGCGCCCATGTTGCGCGTGGCCGTGCCTTACGGCGAAATCAACGCGGCCCAAATCAAGGTGCTGGCCAAAATCGCCCGCGAATACGACACGCCCGATGCCGCCTTGCTGGCCGAAGCCCAAGCCACCCAAGACAAAATCGCTGGCCTGGCCCCCAAGCTGACGACCAACTACGGCCACTTCACCACACGCCAGAACGTGCAGTTCAACTGGATTCCGCTGGACAAATCGGCCGATGTGATGGAGCTGCTGTCCACCGTGAACATGCACGGCATCCAGACCAGCGGCAACTGCATCCGCAACACCACCACCGACGAGTTGGCCGGTGTGGCGGTGGACGAAGTGGTGGACCCCCGCCCCTATGCCGAGCTGATCCGTCAGTGGAGCACGCTGCACCCCGAATTTGCGCACCTGCCGCGCAAGTTCAAGATCGCCATCACCGGTGCCACTGAAGACCGCGCTGCCATTGGCTGGCACGACGTGGGCCTGCAGGTGATCCAGAACGCTGCTGGCGAAGTGGGCTTCAAAGTGCTGGTCGGTGGTGGCATGGGCCGCACGCCCGTCAATGGCGTCGTCATCCGCGAGTTCCTGCCTTGGCAGGACATCATGAATTACCTCGAAGCCGTGGTGCGTGTGTACAACCGCTGGGGCCGCCGCGACAACAAGTACAAGGCGCGCATCAAGATTTTGGTCAAGGCCGAAGGCCAGCGCTACTTTGACGAAGTCGAGACCGAGTTCCGCCAGATTCTGGAGCACGACGGCGCACCGCACACCCTGCCACAGGCCGAACTCGACCGCGTGAAAGCCGGTTTTGTGGACCCTGCCCTGAACTTGCCCGAGAACACCGACGAGTGGTTGGCACAAGCCGAAGCGGCACTCAGCATCGAAGCGGCCAAGACACCTGCCTTTGCCCGTTGGCTGACGCGCAACGTGCGTCCGCACCGCAACCCGCAGCTGCGCGCCGTGTCGCTGTCGTTCAAGCGCCCAGGCTACGCCCCCGGTGACGCCACCGCCGAGCAGCTCGATGCCGCCGCCGCCTTGGTCGAGAAATACTCCGCCGGCGAAGCCCGCGTCTCGCACACTCAAAACCTGCTGCTGCCCTGGGTGCGTCTGGACCAGCTGCATGCCCTGTGGCTCGAAGCCAAGACGCTGGGCGTGGCCCAGCCCAACATTGGCCTGCTGACCGACATGATCGCCTGCCCCGGCGGCGACTACTGCGCGCTGGCCAATGCCCGCTCCATCCCCACGGCCAGCGCCATCACCGAGCGCTACCAGGACCTGGACGAGCTGGAAGACCTGGGCCACATCGACTTCCACATCAGCGGCTGCATCAACTCCTGCGGTCACCACCACTCGGGCCACATCGGCATTCTGGGTGTCGACAAGGACGGCAAGGAGTGGTACCAGGTCACGCTGGGCGGCTCGGACGGCAAGGACTTGTCCGGCGCGGCCACGCCCGGCAAGGTGGTCGGTCCTTCGTTCTCTTCGTTTGAAGTGCCCGATGTGATCGAAGCGATTTTGGACACCTACAAACAACTGCGTGTGTCCACCGGCAACGGCAAACAGGAAGCCTTCATCGAGACCCTGCGCCGCGTCGGCCATGACCCGTTCAAGGCGGCAGCCAATGCGGCACGTCATCCGGCTGAGGAACAAACGGCCTGAAGCTTCCAGTAGGAGCCCAACTGCGTTGGGCGATTGCCTGAAAAAACAAAACGACCATGAAAATCATTTCCACACAAGAACACCAGGCTGCCAGCAAAAATGGCGTCCTTGAACTGGCCAACGACGTGGACCCGCGCACGCTCGACCTCTCGGGCGTGACCCGCATCGACTTGCAGTTCCCGGCTTTCACCGATGGCCGCGCCTACAGCCAGGCATTTTTGTTGCGCCGCCGTTTGGACTTTGCGGGCGAATTGCGCGCCACGGGTGATGTGCTGATCGACCAGTTGGTGCAGATGAAGCGCACCGGCTTTGACGTGGCCGTGCTCAAAGACGGCGTAGACGCCAGCGCTGCCCAGCGCCAATTGGACCGCTATGCCGGTTTCTACCAAGGCTCGGCTGTGGAGACGCAACCGCACTTTGCCAAGGCCGCGTCATGACCTCTTCTTTGATTTCCTCGCGCAACGCACCGCTCAAGGCCACCGAACAAAACGCCAAGGCCAGCCCTGACTTTGCCGTCAAGTTGGCCGAAACCCAGGCCTTGCTGCAACGCGCTGCGGCCGAGTTTGCTCCGGTGACCCAAGCCTCCAGCCTGGGCGCCGAAGACGTGGTGATCACGCACCTGATCAACAGCATGCAGCTCGACATCCCCGTGTTTGTGCTGGAGACCGGCGCGCTGCACACCGAAACCCTGGCGCTGCTGGAGCGCACGCAGGCGCATTCGCGTGCGCCCATCCACGTGTTCCGCCCGGTGCAAGAATCGGTCATCCAGTTCGTGCGCCACAAAGGCCAGGACGCGATGTACAAGTCGATCGAGCTGCGCAAGGAGTGCTGCGGCATCCGCAAGATGGAGCCGCTGGCCCGCGCCCTGAAAGGCCAACGCGCCTGGATCACCGGCTTGCGTCAAGAGCAGTCCACCGCCCGCGCCGAGGTGCCGCTGCAAGACGACAGCGAAGTCGCAAGCAAAGGTCTGTCCAAGTTCAATCCGCTGGCCAAGTGGACCTGGGGCGATGTGTGGCACTACATCGCCGAGAACCAGGTGGACTACAACCCGCTGCACGACCAGTTTTTCCCGAGCATCGGCTGCGCCCCTTGCACCCGAGCCATCAGCCTGGGCGAAGAGTTCCGCGCGGGCCGCTGGTGGTGGGAAGACGAGGCGGCCAAGGAGTGCGGGTTGCACGTCAAGTCCTGATGCTTTCGGGGGGTGATGTTTGGGGTGCGGCGGGCTCCTCAGAAGTCGCTTCGCGCCACACATCGTCGCCCTCCGCACCCCAAACATCATGTCAAACATTCCCTGCAATTCCAGAACACACCTTGCCTGAATTGAGATACGAGAGAAACGCATATGAACGCCATGACACAAACCGAGTTGCACACCCTGAGCAACAGCCACCTGGATGCGCTGGAAGAAGAGACGATCTTCATCCTGCGTGAAGTTGCCGCCGCCTTCGAGCGCCCCACCCTGCTGTTTTCGGGCGGCAAAGACTCGCTGGTCATGCTCAAGTGCGCCGAGAAAGCTTTTGGCGCAGGCCGCATCCCCTACCCGCTGCTGATGATCGACACCGGCCACAACTTCAAGGAAGTGACCGATTTCCGTGACTCGCGGGCCAAAGAACTCGGTGCCGAACTGATCGTGCGCAGCGTCGAAGACTCGATGAAGCGTGGCACCGTGCGCCTGGCCCACCCGGGCGAGAGCCGCAACGTGCACCAGTCGGTCACGCTGCTCGAAGCCATTGAAGAGTTCCGATTTGACGCGCTGATCGGCGGTGCCCGCCGCGACGAAGAAAAGGCCCGCGCCAAAGAGCGCATCTTTTCGCACCGTGACAGCTTTGGCCAATGGCAGCCCAAGGCCCAGCGCCCCGAGCTGTGGACCCTGTTCAACACCCGCTTGCAGCCGGGCGAGCACTTCCGCGTGTTCCCGATCAGCAACTGGACCGAGCTGGACGTGTGGCAATACATCGCCCGCGAGAACATCGCGCTGCCTTCGATCTACTACACCCACAAGCGCGAGGTGGTGGACCGCCGCGGTCTGCTGGTGCCCGTGACCGAATTGACCCCCCCCAAGGACGGCGAAGAGGTCGTGGTGCGCGACGTGCGTTTCCGTACCGTGGGCGACATCACCTGCACCTGCCCGGTGGAAAGCGATGCGGCCACGCCCGAGCAGATTGTGATCGAGACGCTGGCGGCCGACGTGAGCGAGCGCGGCGCGACCCGCATGGACGACAAGACGTCCGAGGCTTCGATGGAGAAGCGCAAAAAAGACGGCTATTTCTGATCACGGGGGAACCACACATGCACAACGACAAACACTTTTCCGCCCTCAAATTCATCACCTGCGGCTCGGTCGACGACGGCAAGAGCACGCTGATTGGCCGCCTGCTGGTGGACACCAAGGCCGTGCTGCAAGACCACTTGGCGGGCGTGCAGCGCTCGGGTGAAACCGATTTGGCACTGCTGACCGACGGCTTGAGCGCCGAGCGCGAGCAAGGCATCACCATCGACGTGGCTTACCGCTACTTCAACACCGAAGCGCGCAAGTTCATCATTGGCGACGCGCCCGGCCACGAGCAGTACACCCGCAACATGGTCACTGCCGCATCAAGCGCCGACGCCGCCGTGGTGCTGGTCGATGCCATCAAGCTCGACTGGGCCAACCCCGACTTGCAACTGCTGCCGCAAACCCGCCGCCACTCGCTGCTGGTCAACCTGCTGCGCGTGCCGTCCATCGTGTTCGCCATCAACAAGCTCGACGCCGTGGCCGATGCGGCTGTGGCTTATAAAAACATCGCAGGTGCTCTGAACAAGTTCGCCAAGGAAGCGGGCATCACCATCACCGCCATGGTGCCCGTGTCGGCCCTCAAGGGCTGGAACGTGGTTGAGTCACAGCCTGACTGGTGTGGCTACACAGGCCCCAGCCTATTGAGCATCCTTGAAGATCTGCCCGTCACCCCGGCAGAAACCGATGTGGCCTTCAGCTTCCCGGTGCAGTGGGTCGAAAAGTTCCACGACTCCGGCGTGACCACCCAGGGCCGCCGCGTGTTCTGGGGCCGTGTGGCCACGGGCAGCATCGAGCCGGGCCAAACCGTCAAGGTTTTCCCCAGCGGCCAGACCGCTGTGGTCTCGCAAGTGCTGTCGGCCACCCGCCAGCCGCAGGGCAAAGCCGCAGGCCACAGCGCAGGCATCGTGCTCGACCGCGAGGTGGACGTGTCGCGCGGTGACTGGCTGTTGGCCGAAAAATCGGAATCTTTGGGTTCGCCCGAAGGCCAGCGCCAGCTCAACACCACCGTGGCCTGGATGGACGACGAGCCCCTGGTGGCTGGCCGCCTGTACTGGGCGCTGCACGGTCACCGCTGGGTCAAAGTCAAGGTGCAGCGCGTGGTGCACCGCCTGAACGTGAACACCCTGGCCGAAGAGGAAGCCACCGAGCTGGCCCCCAACGCCATCGGCCACGTGACCCTGGCCCTGCAAGAGCCGCTCGTCACCCTGCCCTTTGCCCAATCTCGCATCCTGGGTGCCCTGGTGCTGGTGGACACCGCCAGCCACAAGACCTCAGGCGCCGTATTGGTGAACTGATCTCCTTTAAAATCACAAGTTTGGCGCTGCACGGGCAGCGCCCAGCCCATTTTCCGAGTCCATCATGACCCACGTTGTTTCCGAATCCTGTATCCAGTGCAAGTACACCGACTGTGTGGACGTTTGCCCTGTGGACTGCTTCCGCGAAGGCCCGAACTTCCTGACCATCGACCCCGATGAGTGCATCGACTGCGCCGTGTGCATCCCCGAGTGCCCCGTCAACGCGATCTATGCCGAAGAAGACCTGCCGGCCGATCAGCAGCACATGACCCAAATCAATGCCGAGCTGGCCTTGTTGCCCACCTGGAAGAGCATCACCAAGCGCAAAGCCCCCATGGCCGACGCCGAGCAGTGGAAAGACAAGTCCGGCAAGCTCGCCGAGCTGATCCGCTGAACAAGCCCTCCGATGCACAATGGCCGAATCTCTCGGCCATTTTTTTTAAAGCGCTCACTGCCCATGTCGACACGCATTGAAACCGAAGCCTTGGTCATTGGCGCAGGCCCCGTGGGTCTGTTCCAGGTGTTCCAGCTGGGGCTGCA
>Ga0228702_1000856_pt1 | contig 21576 bp, 19 predicted proteins | sample McNCre217_Aug_MG_2_FD_178018 | JGI IMG/M metagenome (GOLD analysis project Ga0228702, IMG submission 178018) | Freshwater microbial communities from McNutts Creek, Athens, Georgia, United States - 20-17_Aug_MG | ecosystem: Environmental > Aquatic > Freshwater > Creek | place: USA: Georgia...
GAGAAGCAGCAGCGGCTGATTGAGTTGCTCAAGGAAAAGCGCCAAGCCGTCATCAGCCACGCCGTCACCAAAGGCCTCAACCCCAACGCCCCGATGAAAGACTCCGGCGTGGAGTGGCTTGGCGAAGTGCCTGCGCATTGGGATGTCCTTAAGCTTGGTTAACGACGCCCGCACCGGCAGCAAGGGCGACTACATTTTTCGCGACTCAGACGAGTCGGGGGCCGAGATCGTCTCCATCATGTTTGAGATGAAGAACGAAAGCGACGAAACGGTCACCAAGAAGCGGAACGAAGATTTTCTGAAAGAGCTGGACAAAGACCGCACCGAAAAAGCCTGCGAGTACGCGGTGCTGGTGTCCCTGCTGGAGCCGGAGAGCGAGTTGTACAACAGCGGCATCGTCGATGTGTCGCACCGCTACCCCAAGATGTACGTGGTGCGGCCGCAGTTCTTTGTGCCCCTGATCACGCTGTTGCGCAATGCCGCTTTGAACGCGATGAAGTACAAGTCCGAGCTGGCCTTGGTGCGCTCGCAAAACGTGGACATCACCAAGTTCGAAACCCAGCTGGACGAATTCAAGACGGCGTTTGGCCGCAATTGGCGCTTGGCCTCTGAGGGTTTTGAAGAAGCCGTCAAGCGCATTGACGAAGCCATCAAAGACCTGGAAAAGACCAAGGAAGCGCTGCACAAGTCAGCCAACAATTTGCGCCTGGCCAACGACAAGGCCGACGACTTGACGATCAAGAAGCTCACACGGGGCAACCCCACGATGGCCGCCAAGTTTGCAGAGTTGCCGGGGAACACCCTCGATGGAGGTGGCGCTTAATGCGCCCCGAGGTAACACCCCTCAGTCCGTTCCCCATCCACTTCATCGCCTTCTTCGCTGCACAGCGCAGCAATCAAAGCTTGGTCCACCACCTGGCCAGGCAGCAGCAGTTCTTCATTCGTCCAGCGCTTGACCAGGTGGCCGTTGGCCACGCCGCCGGTGTGCAGGCTTTGGTAGGCGCGGCGGTGTTGCATGGTGATGCCGCTGTTGGCGTTGGCAATGAAGCGGCTCTCGCCCAAGGCCCAGGGTTCAAAGTAGGCGTTGGCGGCCACGTCCACTTGGCGGAAGTAGCTGCGTGCGCCTTCGGCGGTTAGCTTTTTGCGTACGGTGCGGGTGATGAGGCCTTGCAGGTGGTCGAGTGCTGAGTAGTCCATTTGCTTCAAGGCTTCGGGGCTCATGTCTTGCGTGGCCAGTGCGGCTGTGGCTGCCAGCTCGGCGGGCAGCATTTGCACCATGGCTTTCACCACGTCGCGGTGCGGCGCCACGGCGGTGGCCACGCCGCGTGTTTGCGGCTGGATGGGGCAGCGGATTTCCACAAAGCGTGGCTTGACGGGGCCGGTGCAGCCGTCGTGGTGGTAGTACTCGCCTTGGCTGAGGCGCCCTTTGCTGGAGCGTCCGCGCACATCGCGGTAGGTGGGGTGCTGGGTGTGCGAATTGAGGCAGACCACCAAGCCCGTGGCATCGACCAGTTGGTAGAAGGCTTCACGCCATTCGGGCAAAAGCAGCGTGTCGTGCAGGTAGTCGCTCGGGGCTTCTGCTTCATGTCCCACTTCGCCTTCAATGACCAAAACAAAGGGCTTGGGCCTGCGCACACGCCACAAGGCGTTGGCAAATTCCAGCACCGAGGTGGATGGGACGGGGTGTGTGGGGGCGTTGGCGGCCATGGGCGTGGGCATGGTGAAAAGGGTGTTGGGGTGGGGGCCTCGAAAGGCGGGTGTGGCATCTGGCCGGAAGTTTCGGGTTTGGGTTTGGGCTGGGGCCTCAAATCTCCAGTGCTTCCCACACCCGGTAAGCGGCATAGGCGTCGTTGGCGGCGTAGACCAGCTGCGCTTCGCTCAGGCGGGCGTTGGCCCAATTGCTGGTGGCGGCTTTTTTGGACTTGATGAAGCGCTGGTTGAACAGTACCGCCACCGCGCCTTTGACGCCCATGTCTTTGCGGTATCCGCGTTGGTGGAACACGGTGTTGAGTTCCAGAACGCCTTGGGGCTCGATGCCCAGCTTGCTCATGATGCGTTTGCGGTCATCGCCCAGGCCAAAACCTGCTTTGGCAATGCCGCCCAGTGCCAGCAGGTCAGCCGCCACGGCACAGCATTCGGGTTCGTGCAGCTGAAAAACCCAGGCCCGCTCAGCGGTGGCCAGTTGCAGGATGTGCGGCCCGTCAGACTGTTCGCCAACCCGGAACGTGGGCTTGGATTCTGTGTCAAAGCCCCAGGCGCGGGCTTGGGTGAGCTGCTTGTGCGCCTGATGGGCCTGAGCACCGGTGTTCACCAGCGTGATGCAGTCCAGTCCCAGCCGTTCAAATTCGGGCAGGAGGGCAATGGCGTCTTTGTCTGGCGTGTGCAGGTGCATGGTGTACCCGTTGGTCATTTGCGCGGGTGTTTCTTGGCTTTCTCAAAAGCCTCTTTGCGCACGGCGCGCTCGGCATCGGCTTTTTTGCCTTCAGCCAGCCAGGCGGCAAATTCGGCAGGCGTTTCCAGCGTCAGGCGGCCTAAAGCGGCAGAACGGAAGTCGTGAATGACGATGTGCGCGGCCTTGTTGGTGTTGATGCGCCCACCGCTTTGCACAGCACCGCGCATGCGGCCAATGGCTTCGAGCAGGGTTTCATCGGTGTGGCTGGCAATGTCTGGGATCTTGTAGCGGTCTGCCAGGGCCTGGGGGTAGCAGGGGATCAGGTAGTTGAGCAGCTCCAAGGCCACGACTTCTTCGTCAAAGGCGTTGACACCCATGGCACCGCTGGCAGCCAGGTTGAAGCCGCTTCGCTCAACGATGATGCGCGGCCACAGCACGCCAGGGGTGTCGTAGAGGTAAAAGTCGTCGGCCAGCGCGATGCGCATTTCCTGCTTGGTGACACCCGCTTCGTCGCCGGTTTTGGCGGCTCGTTTGCCCTTGAGTGTGTTGATCAGTGTGGATTTGCCCACGTTGGGGATGCCACAAATCAGCACCCGCATGGGCTTGACCATGCCGCCACGGTTCGGCGCCAGCTGCTGGCAGGCGTCGATCAAGGCCTTGGCGGGCTGCGTCATGCTGGTGTCCAGGCCGATGGCCCGCACACCCGGTTGGGCGTTGTAATGTGCCAGCCAAAGCGCTGTGCGCGCCGGGTCGGCCAGATCCTGCTTGCTCAAAATCTTGAGGGCAGGCTTGCCTTGGATCAGTTCGGCCAGCATGGGGTTGGCGCTCGACCCCGGCAAGCGGGCGTCGAGCATTTCTATGACGACATCGATCTCTTTGATGCGCTCAGCGATCGCCTTGCGCGTCAGATGCATGTGCCCGGGAAACCATTGAATCGCCATAAAAGAAGTCTGCTGCAGTCGTGCGCTGAAAACCCCGATTGTCGGGCATGTCATGCAGATGACGGGCGGCCGGGCACGAAGCGCTGGCTGGCTTCACAATAGGCCCGTCAATCAACCCCGATGTCACAAGCCTCCATGCGCAGCGAAAACCCCCAACCACTTCAGCCCTGGCAGGTCATCCTCGGGGGCATTTTTGGCCTGGTGCTCACGATTGGCCTGGCGCGCTTTGCCTACACGCCCTTGTTGCCTGCACTGCAGCAGCAGACCGGGCTCAACGACGCCAGTGCAGGGGCTTTGGCCGCCATCAATTACGCGGGCTACATCTCGGGGGCGCTGGCCGCTGCCTGGATTGACGATGTGCGCTGGCGTCACCGGCTCTACAGCATGGGCTTGTGGTTGTCGCTGCTCACGGTGGCCGGCATGGCGCTGTCGACCTGGATGCCAGCTTGGGCGCTGTGGCGTTATCTGGGGGGGCTGTGTGGTGCCACGGGCATGCTGCTGGGCGCGGGTTTGGTGCTGGGCTGGTTGATGCGCCAGGGTCGCCGACCCGAGCTGGGTGTGCACTTCATCGGCCTGGGGCTGGGCATCGTGGTGTCGGCCGTTGGTGTTTGGTCGGTTTCCAAAATATGGGCGCTGTGGTCAGACCAATGGTTGGCCATGGCCGCCATCGGCCTGCTGTTTTTTGTTCCTGCCTGGCTGTGGCGGCCCCCTGTGCCACCCGAGCCTGTCGCGGCCAGTGCGCAGGACGCGGCCAACAAGGTGTCGCGGCGCTGGATGCTGACCATGGTGGGGAGCTACTTTGCTGCGGGCTGGGGTTTCGTGATCAGCGCCACCTTCACCGTGGCCATTGTGGAGCGTGAGCCGGCTTTGGCCGGGCAGGGGGCACTGGCCTGGGCTTTGGTCGGCCTGGCGGCCATGCCGGCGGTGTTTTTGTGGGACAAGGTTGCCCGGCGCTGGGGCGATACCCGGGCCTTGTTGCTGGCCTTTGGCTTGCAGACGTTGTCGGTGATGCTGCCCGCCCTGTCGGGCTCACTGATCGCTGCACTGGGCGGTGCCATCGGTTATGGGGCGACCTTCATCGGCATCGTGAGCATGACCCTGGCTTTGGTGGGGCGCCGTGCTCCACAGAACCCGGGCAAGGCGATGGCGCGCCTGACCTTGAGTTATGGCGCTGCTCAGGTGATTGCCCCGGTGGTGGCCGGTGCCATGGCGCAAGCGACGGGGACCTTCAAAGGGGCTTTGTGGCTCACGGCAGGGGTCATGGCCGCAGGCATGGCGCTGCTGGCCACCTTGCCCCAAGACGAACAAAGCTAAAGGCCAGTTCGCTGGCCTGGGTTTTAGAGACCGAGGCTTTGCAGCTGGACCACGCCTTTGGGGGTTTTCAGGGTCGCGACGATGTTGGCTGGGCCGGTTTCAATGGCAACTTCTTCCAGGCCCAGCGCGGCGTAGGCCGATTGCAATTTGGCCCCGCTGGGGTGGCTGATGCTCAGGCTTTGCAGTGTCACGCCTGAGCGTGGCAGGCTGTTGCGCGGGTGCAGTCGCAGGGGGTCTGTGGCTTCGGGCTTGCCCCATTGGATCAGGGTGGGCAGCGTGCCATTGAAAAGGCGTTCGCCGTCTTCACGGACGGTGATTTGCCAGTTCAGTGTGCCTTTGCTGGATTTGCGGCTGGCATGCACGATTTGCCCACGTTCGATGCCCTGGACACGCAGCGCATGGCGAGCGGCTTTGATGTCGTCGGTACAGGCCACATACGTGATGAGGCGAGGCTCCTGCGCAATGGCTTTTTGGAGTGCTCGGTCGTCCAGGTCAAACCACCGTGCCACCTGTGAACGCTTGGGCATCTCGGCCCCAGGGTTGATGGCAATGATTTCCAGGTAAGCCAGAGGGTGCTTGGGCGTGGCGATTTTGAACAGTCGGTTGTGGGTGCCGTACTTTTCATGCTCTCCGCCGGGGGCGGGGGTGATGCCCAGCGTGGCTTCGCACCACTGAATGCCTTGCTCCAGCGTGGTGGCCGCCACAACCAGGTGGTCGATGTGTGTTTTCATGGTGGGGTGCTCTCCCTGGTGCGGGAAGCCGGTTCAGTGTGGGGTGTCAGGCGTCGCCTGAGTCGTAGCGGGTTGGGGTTCCACGCGGCGGGCTCCGTTGAAGCGTTTTTTCCAGTAGGCCGAGCGCATGTCGTCCACTTGTACCGATTTGCCTGCGCGTGGCGAATGGATGAATTTACCGTCACCCACATAGATGCCCACGTGGCTGAACGCCCGTTTCATGGTGTTGAAGAAGACCAGGTCGCCCGGTTTGAGTTCGTTGGGGTCAATGGCTTCGGTGACTTTGGCTTGTTCGGCTGCCCTGTGGGGCAAGAGCTTGCCAAAAGACTGCTCGTACAAGTGACGCACAAAGCCGCTGCAGTCAAAGCCGGTGTTTTCGTTCGTGCCGCCACGTCGGTAAGGCACACCCAGCAGACCCATGGCTTGGCCCAGTAAATCGGTGGTTTTTTCGCCAACGGTTTGTTTGGCCTGCGAGAACTGGCCCGTCAATTGTCCGGTCAATTGACCGGTCCACTGAGAAAGGATGCCCACAGGATTGACGGGCGCGGGCACATCGTCATCGCCTGGGGCTGCGCACACCAGGGGGGTGACCAGCACCAACAGGCAGGGCAGTTTTTTCAGCAGGACAGACAGGGGTGAATACAAAAGATATGAATATTCAAGGATCGAGGGATGATTTTAGCCTTTGACGGAAGGCTGCAGTGCCTGCTGCACAATGCAGGGGAAAAGGACAGTAGACCATGTTGATCGATGAACAAGAATGCCAGCTGGTGCTGGTGGATTACCAGACCCAGCTTCAGCCCGTGATGGCAGGGGCCGCCGAGGTCTGGGCCAACGCGGCGCGTTTGGCACAACTTGCCAGTGCCCTGGGCATCCCGGTCTGGGGAACCGAACAAAACCCTTCGCGGCTGGGTGAAATGTCGCCCGAGATCCGCAGCCATTGTCGTCAGGTGTTGGCCAAAATGCAGTTCAGCGCTGTGGAAGAAGGCCTGGGCGAATGGCTGCAGCCTGAGCCCGCGCAGGCCCCACGGGGCAATGCGCGCAGCCTGCCGCGCCATTTGCAAAAGCCGCAAGCCGCCGCGCAGGAACGCAAAAGCATCGTGTTGGCCGGCTGTGAGGCACACATTTGCCTCATGCAGACAGCGCTCGATTTGCTAGAAGACGAGTTCGAAGTGTGGGTGGTGACCGACGCGTGTACCTCGCGCACCGAGCGCAACCGTGATGCGGCCTACGACCGGCTTGCCGGTGCAGGGGCAGAGCTTGTGACCGCTGAAATGGTCGCGTTCGAGTGGCTTCGTTCGGCCGAACATCCAGACTTCAAGCTCTTGCAATCGCTGTTCAAGTGAAGCATCGAAGCGCTCCTGATGCGGGCTTGAGGCGGCCTTTCTAAGTCAGCTTGTTGCAAGTCCTTTCCTCATAATTATGAATTCACGAGAGCAGGGCGGTGCCGTGGCATTGCCCCTCTACAGGTTTCATATTGGTGGGTTTTCAGGAGATTTTCATGGGCAGCTTTGCTGAGTTTCACGCACGCTCGATCAACGACCGCGATGCTTTTTGGGCAGAGCAAGCCAAATTGGTGGACTGGAAAGTACAGCCGCAGCAAATCTGTGATTACAGCAACCCGCCTTTTGCCAAATGGTTCGTCGGTGGTCAGACCAATCTGTGCCACAACGCGGTGGACCGCCACCTGGCCGAGCGTGCCGACCAGCCTGCGCTGATTTTTGTCTCAACCGAGACCGATCAGGAAAAAACCTACACCTTCCGCGATCTGCATGCCGAAGTGCAGCGCATGGCCGCCATCCTGAAAGACTTGGGTGTTGTCAAGGGTGATCGCGTGCTGATTTACATGCCCATGATCGCCGAGGCGGCCTTTGCCATGCTGGCTTGCGCGCGCCTGGGAGCCATCCACTCCGTGGTGTTTGGCGGCTTTGCCTCGCACTCGCTGGCCACCCGCATCGAAGACGCGTCGCCCAAGGTCATCATCAGTGCCGATGCCGGTTCCCGCGGCGGCAAGGGCGTGCCCTACAAACCCTTGCTGGATGAAGCCATCCACCTGTCGGCCCACAAGCCAGCCAATGTGATCATGGTGGACCGTAAGCTGGCCAGCTTCACGCCCGTGGCCGGTCGCGATGTGGATTACGCGACCGAGCGCGCCAAGCACATGGACACCGTGGTGCCCTGTGAGTGGGTCGATGCCACGCATTCGAGCTACACGCTCTACACCTCGGGCACCACCGGCAAACCCAAAGGCGTGCAGCGCGACACGGGTGGCTACACCGTGGCGTTGGCGGCCAGCATGCCGCACATCTTCCAGGGCAAGCCCGGTGGAACCTTTTTCTGCACCAGCGACATCGGCTGGGTGGTGGGCCACAGCTACATCATCTACGGCCCGCTGATTGGCGGCATGGCCACCATCATGTACGAAGGCCTGCCGATCCGCCCTGACGGTGGTATTTGGTGGAGCCTGGTCGAGAAGTACAAGGTCAATGTCATGTTCAGCGCGCCCACGGCCATTCGGGTGCTGAAAAAGCAGGATCCAGCGCTGCTGACCAAATACGACCTGTCCAGCCTGCAAGCGCTGTTCCTGGCCGGTGAGCCGCTCGATGAGCCGACCGCCAAGTGGATTTCCGAAGGCCTCAATGGCAAGCCCATCATCGACAACTACTGGCAAACCGAAACCGGCTGGCCGATCCTGACCATCTGCAATGGTGTGGAAAAAGCCCCGAGCAAGTTCGGCTCGCCCGGCAAGGCCATTTATGGCTACAACGTCAAGCTGGTCGATGACCAGACCGGCGAAGAGCTGACCGGGGCCAACCAGAAGGGCGTGCTGACCATCGAAGGCCCGCTGCCACCCGGCAACCTGCAAACCATCTGGGGTGACGACGAGCGTTTCGTCAAGACCTACTGGAAGACGGTGCCCAACAAGCTGGTTTACAGCACCTTTGACTGGGCCGTGCGCGACGAAGACGGTTACTACTTCATCCTGGGTCGCACCGATGACGTGATCAACGTTGCCGGTCACCGCCTGGGCACCCGCGAGATCGAGGAAAGCATTTCCAGTCACCCCAACGTGGCCGAAGTGGCGGTGGTGGGGGTGGCGGACCAGCTCAAAGGGCAGGTGGCCATGGCCTTCGCCATTGCCAAGGACACCTCGGGCCTGACGGACGCGGCGGCGCGCCTCAAGCTCGAAGGTGAAGTCATGAAGGTGGTGGACTCGCAATTGGGCGCTGTGGCCCGTCCGTCACGGGTGTTTTTTGTGTCGGCGTTGCCCAAGACCCGCAGCGGCAAGCTGCTGCGCCGGGCGATTCAGGCGGTGGCCGAAGGCCGCGAGCCGGGTGACTTGACCACGATGGACGATCCAGCGGCTTTGCAGCAGATCGTGGATCTGGTGAAAGGTTAAAGACATTTGGACCTCGCCGCGGCGGGGTCTTTTTTTGTCTGGACAGCGTTAAGCTGTAAGTTTGACATCGGCAAAGCCATGGCACAATGCGTCGGTTACTCAGGCCCTTCCTTAGCCACAGTCGCATCCGCCAACCGGTCCAGCCGTGTCGCGGAAGGTAAAAATCAACCAACTTATGTTTCCCAGAGGGGAACGGAGGTCAGCGAAAAATGAGCGAGACAAATTCCGTCTACGCCGCCTATTCAGGCAACACCCACCTTTTCGGAGGTAACGGCCCGTACGTCGAAGAGATGTACGAGAACTACCTGGCCAACCCAGGCAGCGTGCCCGACTCCTGGCGCGAATACTTCGACGCCCTCCAGCATGTCCCCGCAGTCGATGGCTCCAATGCCAAAGACGTGCCGCACATGCCCGTCATCAACGCTTTTGCCGAACGCGCCAAAGCCGGTGGTACCAAAGTGGTCATGGCCAGCGAAAACGTCGAGATGGGCCGCAAGCGCACCGCCGTGCAGCAGCTGATCGCCGCTTACCGCAACGTGGGCCAGCGCTGGGCGGACCTCGATCCCCTCAAGCGCACCGAGCGCCCCAATATTCCTGACCTCGACCCCGCTTTCTACGGCTTCACCGATGCCGACCAGGAAACCGTGTTCGACACCAGCAACACCTTTTTCGGCAAGAACAACATGTCCTTGCGCGAGTTGCTCAATGCGCTGCGCGAGACCTACTGCGGCACGCTGGGTGCCGAGTTCATGTACACGTCCGAAATGGGCGAAAAGCGCTGGTGGCAAGAGAAGCTGGAAAGCATCCGCAGCAAGCCCAGCTTCAATGCCGATCAAAAGAAAACCATTCTGGAGAACCTGACCGCAGCCGAAGGCCTGGAGCGTTACCTGCACACCAAATACGTGGGTCAAAAGCGTTTCTCGCTCGAAGGTGGTGAGAGCTTCATCGCCTCCATGGATGCGTTGATTCAGCAAGCAGGCGCCAAGGGTGTGCAGGAAGTCGTGATTGGCATGGCCCACCGTGGCCGTTTGAACGTGCTGGTCAACACCATGCGCAAGTTGCCCTCAGACCTGTTCGCCGAGTTTGACCACACTGCCCCCGAAGACCTGCCAGCCGGTGACGTGAAATACCACCAGGGTTTCAGCTCCGATGTGTCCACCGCTGGTGGCCCGGTTCACCTGTCCTTGGCTTTCAATCCGTCTCACCTGGAAATCGTCAACCCCGTGGTGGAAGGTTCCGTGCGTGCCCGCATGGACCGCCGCAACGACCCCACAGGCAGCCAGGTCTTGCCCGTGCTGGTGCACGGCGACTCCGCCTTTGGCGGCCAGGGTGTCAACCAGGAAACCTTGTGCCTGGCCCAGACCCGTGGTTACACCACCGGCGGCACCGTGCACATCATCGTGAACAACCAGATTGGCTTCACCACCTCTGACCCCCGCGACATGCGCTCCAGCGTGTTCTGCACCGACATCGTCAAGATGGTCGAAGCCCCCGTGCTGCACGTCAACGGTGACGATCCGGAAACCGTGGTGCTGGCCACCCAGCTGGCCCTCGAATACCGCATGACCTTCCGCAAGGATGTGGTGCTGGACATCGTGTGCTTCCGCAAACTGGGCCACAACGAGCAGGACACCCCTGCGCTGACCCAGCCGCTGATGTACAAGAAGATCGGCGCGCACCCTGGCACCCGCAAACTGTTTGCCGACAAACTGGCCACGCAAGGTCTGGGCGAGACCCTGGGCGACGACATGGTCAAGGCCTACCGCGCCGCCCTGGAAGCCGGCAAGAACACCTCGGCCCCGGTGCTGACGAACAACAAGACCCAATTCACCGTGAACTGGGCGCCCTTCATGGGCAAGAAGTGGACCGATGCCGGTGACACCTCCATCCCATTGGCCGACTGGAAACGCCTGGCCGAGAAGATCACCACCATCCCCGAGTCGGTCACGCCTCACCAACTGGTCAAGAAAGTCTATGACGACCGTGCAGCCATGGGCCGTGGTGACATTCCGGTGGACTGGGGCATGGGTGAGCACATGGCGTTTGCTTCTTTGGTCGCCGGTGGCTACCCCGTCCGTCTGTCGGGCGAAGACTGCGGCCGTGGCACCTTCACGCACCGCCATGCCGTGATCCACGACCAAAAGCGCGAGAAGTGGGACACCGGCACGTATGTGGCCCTGCAAAACGTCTCTGACAAGCAAGCCCCGTTCGTCGTCATCGACTCGATCCTGTCCGAAGAGGCGGTGCTCGGCTTTGAATACGGCTACGCCTCGAACGACCCCAACACCCTGGTGATCTGGGAAGCCCAGTTCGGCGACTTCGCCAACGGCGCACAGGTTGTGATCGACCAGTTCATTGCCTCTGGTGAAGTCAAGTGGGGCCGTGTGAACGGTCTGACTTTGATGTTGCCCCACGGCTACGAAGGTCAGGGCCCTGAGCACAGCTCGGCCCGCGTTGAGCGCTTCATGCAGCTGGCGGCCGACACCAACATGCAGATCGTGCAGCCGACCACGGCCAGCCAAATCTTCCATGTGCTGCGTCGCCAGATGGTGCGTGACCTGCGCAAGCCGCTGGTCATCTTCACGCCCAAATCGTTGCTGCGCAACAAGGACGCCACATCGCCCGTGTCCGAATTCACCAAAGGCAGTTTCCAGACCGTCATTGGCGAAACCAAGGACATCAAGGCCGACAAGGTCAAGCGTGTGATCGCTTGCTCGGGCAAGGTCTATTACGACCTGGTCAAGAACCGCGAAGCCAAGGGTGCCGACGACGTGGCGATCATCCGTGTCGAACAGCTCTATCCCTTCCCACACAAGGCCTTTGCAGCCGAGATCAAGAAGTACCCCAACGCCACCGACATCGTGTGGTGCCAGGACGAGCCACAGAACCAGGGTGCCTGGTTCTTCATCCAGCACAACATCCACGAGAACATGCTGGATGGCCAGAAGCTGGGTTACGCCGGTCGCGCTGCCTCCGCATCGCCTGCGGTGGGCTATTCGCACCTGCACCAGGATCAGCAAAAGGCGCTCATCGAAGCGGCCTTCGCCAAGCTCAAGGGCTTCGTGCTGACCAAGTGATCGACAAGAACAAACTCGTTTAACTGTTTAAAGAGAATTCAAAATGGCAATCGTAGACGTCAAAGTTCCTCAGCTGTCCGAATCCGTGGCCGAGGCCACCTTGCTGCAGTGGAAGAAAAAGCCCGGCGAAGCCGTGGCCCAGGACGAAATCCTGATCGAAATCGAAACCGACAAGGTGGTGATGGAAGTGCCTGCACCTTCAGCAGGTGTGCTGGCTGAAATCATCGTGGCCGATGGCGGCACCGTGACCGCCGAGCAACTGATCGCCAAGATCGACAGCGAAGGCAAGGCCGGTGCTGCGGCCGTAGCGCCAGCAGCCGCACCTGCTGCAGCCCCAGCCGCCGCACCCGTGGCCGCGGCCGCCACCGGTGGCAACATGGCCGGTGTGGCCATGCCTGCTGCCGCCAAACTGATGGCCGACAACAACCTGGCTGCAGGTTCCGTTGCAGGCTCTGGCAAAGACGGCCGCGTCACCAAAGGTGATGTGCTGTCGGCCGTGGCCGGTGGCGTCAAGTCCACTGCCGCTGTGATCCCCACAGGTGTGCCCACCAAGGCGCTGGCCCAAGTGGCGGCTCCTGTCGTCAACCTGGGCGACCGCCCTGAGCAGCGCGTGCCCATGACCCGCCTGCGCGCCCGCGTGGCCGAGCGTCTGCTGCAATCGCAGTCGACCAACGCCATCTTGACCACCTTCAACGAAATCAACATGGCCCCGGTCATGGACATGCGCAAGCGCATGCAAGAGCGTTTCGAGAAGGAACACGGCGTGAAGCTGGGCTTCATGAGCTTCTTCGTCAAGGCCGCTGTGCACGCCCTGAAGAAATTCCCTGTGCTCAACGCCTCGGTCGATGGCAACGACATCGTCTACCACGGCTACTTCGATATCGGTATCGCTGTGGGCTCGCCACGCGGTCTGGTGGTACCGATTCTGCGCAACGCTGACCAAATGAGCTTTGCCGACATTGAAAAGAAGATCGCCGAATTCGGCGTGAAGGCCCGTGACGGCAAGCTGGGCATCGAAGAGATGACCGGCGGTACGTTCTCCATCTCCAACGGTGGCACTTTCGGCTCGATGATGTCCACCCCTATCATCAACCCACCCCAGTCGGCCATTTTGGGCGTGCACGCGACCAAAGACCGCGCCATGGTGGAAAACGGCCAGGTTGTGGTTCGCCCCATGAACTACTTCGCCATGTCGTATGACCACCGCATCATCGACGGCCGTGAAGCCGTGTTGGGCCTGGTCGCCATGAAGGAAGCGCTGGAAGATCCAGCCCGTCTGCTGTTCGACATCTGATTTCCCTGAATCTGCAATGCCCCCTTTTTGGGGGCGTTGTCCTTTGAGAAGACAAATACCATGAGCAAACAATTCGACGTCGTTGTCATCGGCGGTGGCCCTGGTGGCTACATCGCGGCCATTCGCGCTGCACAACTGGGCATGCAGGTTGCCTGTATCGACGAGTGGAAGAACGCCGCTGGCGGTCCCGCACCCGGCGGCACCTGCACCAACGTGGGCTGCATCCCGTCCAAGGCGCTGCTGCAATCGTCCGAGCATTTCGAGCACGCCAACAAGCATTTTGAAGAGCACGGCATCAGCACCGGCAAGGTCACAATGGACGTGAGCAAGATGGTCGCCCGCAAGGACGGCGTTGTGAAACAAAACAACGACGGCATCCTGTACCTGTTCAAGAAGAACAAGGTCAGCTTCTTCCACGGCCGCGGCTCTTTCGAGGGCAAGGCCGAAGGCGGCTTCGCCATCAAGGTGGCTGGCAAGGACACCGAAGTCATTATCGGCAAGCAGGTCATCGTGGCCACCGGCTCTAGCCCCCGCGCACTGCCGGGCGTGGCTTTTGACGAAGAAACCGTGCTGTCCAACGACGGCGCGCTGCGCATCGGTGCCGTGCCCAAGAAGCTGGCTCTGATCGGTTCCGGCGTGATTGGCCTGGAAATGGGTTCGGTCTGGCGCCGTCTGGGTTCGGAAGTCACCATCCTTGAAGGCATGCCCGCTTTCCTGCCCGCCGCCGACGAGGCTGTGGCCAAAGAAGCCAAAAAGGTGTTCGACAAGCAAGGCCTGAAGATCGAGCTGGGTGCCAAGGTCGGCGAGATCAAGACCTCCAAAAAAGGCGTGTCGATCGCCTGGACCAACGCCAAGGGCGAAGCCCAGACGCTGGACGCCGACAAGCTGATCGTCTCCATTGGCCGCGTGGCCAACACCACCGGTTTGAACGTGGAGGCCGTGGGCCTGCAAATGGGAGAGCGTGGCGACATTGTGGTGGACGGCGACTGCCGCACCAGCGTGCCCGGCATCTGGGCCGTGGGTGACGTGGTGCGCGGCCCGATGCTGGCGCACAAGGCCGAGGAAGAGGGCGTGGCCGTGGCCGAGCGCATCGCTGGCCAGCACGGCCATGTGAACTTCAACACCATCCCCTATGTGATCTACACCAGCCCCGAGATCGCCTGGGTCGGCAAGACCGAACAGCAGCTCAAGGCCGAAGGCGTGGCATACAAAGCCGGTCAGTTCCCCTTCCTGGCCAACGGCCGTGCCCGCGCCCTGGGTGATACCACCGGCTTCGTCAAGATCATCGCTGACGCCAAATCGGACGAGATCCTGGGCGTGCACATCATTGGCCCGCAGGCTTCCGAGCTGATCGCCGAAGCCGTGATGGCCATGGAGTTCCGTGCCAGCGCCGAAGACATCGCCCGCATCTGCCACGCGCACCCCTCACTGTCGGAGTCGACCAAAGAGGCGGCCCTGGCCGTGGACAAGCGCACGCTGAACTTCTGATGAGCCTGTCCCTGAATCGCCTGCATCCGCAGGTGCTTTGGGGTACAGTTTCAACAGCCGCAAACCCGGGCCTGCCCCGGGTTTTTTGATGTCAGAGACCCACCACAAAACCCTTTCATGTCTGTTCGCGCCGTTTACGAAGAAGAACTGAAGAAGCGTGGCTTCCAGAGTGACCCTGCCCAATTGCGTGCCATTGAGGCGTTGGAGCGCTGCGCCAACGAGTGGGCCGTTTACCGGGCCAAGCGCTCCAATGCGCTGAAAAAGCTGATCAACCGCCCCGAAATCCCCAAGGGCGTGTACATGTTCGGCGGGGTGGGGCGCGGCAAAAGCTTTTTGATGGACTGCTTTTACGAGGCCGTCCCTATCCAGCGTAAAACCCGTTTGCACTTTCACGAGTTCATGCGCGAGGTGCACCGCGAACTGGCGGCCATGCAGGGCACAGTCAACCCGCTGGACGTGCTGGGCAAAAAGATAGCCAAGCGGTATCGGCTGATCTGCTTTGACGAATTCCACGTGGCCGACATCACCGACGCCATGATCCTGCACCGCCTGCTGGTGGCGCTGTTCGACAACGGCGTAGGCTTTGTCACCACCTCCAACTTCGAGCCCGACGGGCTGTACCCCAACGGCCTGCACCGCGACCGCATCTTGCCCGCCATCGCCTTGCTGAACCAGCGCATGCAGGTGCTCAATGTGGACAACGGCACCGATTACCGCCGCCGCACGCTGGAGATGGTCAAGCTCTACCATACCCCCTTGGGTGTGCAGGCCGATGTTGAGATGGACGATGCCTTCAATCGCCTGGCCACAGGGCCGAACGAGGACCCGGTGCTGCACATTGAAGCGCGAAAGATCCAGTCACGCCGCCGCTCAGGCGGCGTGGTCTGGTTTGACTTCATGGCCCTGTGCGGTGGACCGCGCTCACAAAACGACTATCTCGAAATTGCCACCCAGTTCCACACCGTGCTGCTGAGCAATGTGCCGCAACTGCCAGTCAGCATGGCGTCTGAAGCCCGCCGCCTGACCTGGCTGATCGATGTGCTTTATGACCGCCGGGTCAAGCTCATCCTCTCTGCTGCGGTTGAGCCGGAAGCTCTCTACACACAGGGGCCGATGTCCCATGAGTTTCCGCGCACGATTTCACGCCTGCATGAAATGCAATCGAGCGAGTTTCTGGCGCTGGAGCACCGCACCGTGGACACGCATCTGACATGAAAATCACGGCCTTGCTTGGTATTCTGATGTGTGCGTGCGCCCATGCGCAGACCCCGTCACAAGAGGATGTCCCGGCCGAAATCCGGCTGCAAAGGGAGGCCCTGGCCCAGGACCGTGCTCGCATCATGCAGCAGCACGACTTGCAAGCGCAGGCCTGTTGGCAGAAGTTCGCGGTCAATGATTGCCTGGCCTCGGTCAGGCGCAGCAAGCGTGCCCTGCTCGATCCGATCCACCAAAAAGAGTTGGCGCTGAATGCGCAAGAGCGTGCATGGCGTACCCGCCAGCGCGAAGAGCGCTTGCAAGACAAGGCCAGCGAACCTGGAGCGCGTCGTGAGCAGTGAAATCCAGACCAATTTGCGCTCTCCGGCACGACAACTGATCGAGCTGCAGATGGAGCATGCCGACCTGGATGCCCTGATCGACCAGGCCGAAGAAAGTGGCGAGCCGCAGGACGAACTGCGTTTGCGCCGTTTCAAGAAGCGTCGCCTGGCCTTGCGTGACCAGATGGTGCGCTTGCAGGCGCTGATTGACCCCAAGGAACCGGCTTGACCCGTTTGTTGGACGCGGTAGCAGACACCCTGTCGGATGCCGGCTTGCTGGCCCAGCACGTCAGTGGTTTTCAACCCCGACAAGGCCAGACCGACATGGCCCTGGCGGTGGCCGAAACGATCGCAGAGGGTGGGGCGCTTGTGGTGGAGGCGGGGACCGGGGTGGGTAAAACCTATGCTTACCTGGTGCCGGTTTTGCTCAGTGGCCAGCGGGCCCTGGTGTCTACCGCCACCAAGGCTTTGCAGGATCAGCTGTTTGCACGCGACATTCCTCGGCTAGCCCAGGTGCTCAATTTGCCGGTGCGGGTGGCCTTGCTCAAAGGACGTTCCAGTTATTTGTGCCTGCACCGCATGGAGCAGGCCAGGCACAGCCCACAAGCGGCCCAGGCTGCCTACCAGCGGGCCATCGCCAAAGTCGAGTCCTGGGCCCAGGTTACGCAAACGGGCGACATGGCCGAGTTGCCAGGCCTGGACGAGAGCTCCTCGCTCTGGCCGCTGGTGACGTCGACCCGAGACAACTGCCTGGGCTCCAATTGCCCGCGCTACCGTGCCTGCCATGTCAATCTGGCACGCAAGGAGGCCATGGCCGCTGATGTGGTCGTCATCAACCACCATTTGTTTTTTGCCGACCTGGCTGTGCGCGAATCCGGTGTGGCCGAATTGCTGCCCACCGTCCGAGTCACGGTGTTTGACGAGGCCCATCAGCTCAACGAAATCGGGGTCAATTTCCTGGGGCAGGACTTGTCCACGGTGCAGCTGCTCGAACTGGCCCGTGATACCCTGGCCACCGGTCTGCAGCTGGCCCGCGGTCTGGTGGACTGGCAATTGCTGTGTGCCGGTCTGGAAAAAGCCACGCGGGACTGGCGGCTGGCTGCGGGTCAGCACCGCGGGTCTGTGCGCTTGCGCTGGGCAGACGGCGCGCCGCAGGGCATCGAGGTGGATGCCTGGCTGGGCAGCCTGTCGCAATTGCAAACTGCCCTTGAAAACTTGCGCTCAGGACTTGATCAGGTGAGCGAACTGGCACCGGATTTCCAGCGTCTGCAAGAACGTGCCGTGGCGTTTGGGCAGCGAGCTCGTCAATTTGCGCAAGCACCGGATGACGATGCCGTGCGCTGGGCCGAGGTCAGTGCCCAATTGCGACTGGTCGAGGCGCCACTGGACATTGCGGACACGTTTGCCAAATTGACACGTCCTGCCACCGTGCAGGAGCCGGATCCAGCCGCTGAATCGGTGGCGGAGACCGTGCAGCGGGCCTGGATTTTTACCTCGGCCACACTCGGCTCAGATGAGCGCCTGAGTTGGTTCACCCGGCCTTGTGGTTTGACTTCGGCACGAACCATGCGGGTTGGCAGCCCATTTGACTATGGGCGTCAGGCTGCACTGTATGTGCCCGAGCATTTGCCCAAACCGTCTGATCCGACGCACGCCTCGCAAGTGGCTCAACTGGTTCATGAGGCCGTGGGCTTGCTGGGCGGGCGCACGCTCGTGCTCACCACCACCTTGTATGCGATGCGTGTGATTGGCGAATACCTGCAATCGCGCTTTGATTCGGGCCTGAATGTGGAAGTGCTGGTGCAGGGCCAAAGTCCCAAACGCAAACTGATGGAGCGTTTCCGTGAGGGGCGAAGCGAGGGCGGAGCTGGCTGTGTGTTGGTGGCCTCCGCATCGTTTTGGGAAGGGTTTGATGTGCCTGGCGATGCGCTGCAGCTGGTGGTCATCGACAAGCTGCCGTTTCCACCACCGGACGATCCCTTGTTTGAGGCCAGAAGCCAGCGACTGACACGCGAGGGGCGCAGTCCTTTTGCCGAACACGCTTTGCCGGAAGCGGCGGTGGCCCTCAAGCAGGGCGCGGGACGGCTGATTCGCAGCGAGACCGATCGGGGTGTTCTGGTCGTGTGCGATACACGGCTGATCACCATGTCCTACGGACGACGCCTGATGGCCGCCATGCCACCCATGCGCCAGGTCACCCGTCGTGAAGAGTTTCTGGCCGAGGTCAACGCCCTGGCACAGGCATTACCAGAGCTTCCACCAGGCTGAGGTCTTTTTGATCGCCTTGCCTTGCAGATAGGCCGACTGCGGGTAGTTCTTTTCGAGCACGCGCTTCGCATCGTCACGCAGGGCTGTCATGCCCATGGCGTCGTACGACGTCACCAGAATCGCCAGCGCATCTTCGATGGCAGGCACGCCTTGGTAGTCTGTGATGGCCTGCTGCGCACGGTTGACGGCCGCCACGTGTGCGCCTTTGGTGGCGTAGTAACGCGCCACATGCACTTCGTAGGCCGCCAGTGAGTTGACGATGTAAGTCATGCGCTGACGGGCATCGGGCGTGTATTTGGAGTCGGGAAAGCGAGCCACCAGGTCACGGAAGGTCTCAAAGGACTCCTTGGCCGCTTTCTGGTCGCGCTCGGACAGATCCTGACGCGTGATGAAGGAAAAAAGGCCCAGGTTGTCGTTGAAGTTGACCAGACCCTTGAGGTAGATCGCATAGTCCAGTGCCGGGCTGGTCGGATGCAGCTTGATGAATCGGTCAAGCGTTGCCAGTGCCTGGATCTTGTCGCCTGTTTTGTACTGAGCGTAGGCCTTTTCGATCTGGGCCTGTTGGGCCAGCAAGGTACCGGCTGCACGGCTTTCCAGTTTGTCGAACAAACCAATGGCTTTGTCCCAGGCGCCAGAGTTCACTTCATCCCGGGCTTCCTTGTAAATGCGCTCGGTGGTCCAGCCCGCGGTCACATCCTTGGGCGTGCTGGAGCAGCCGGACATGATCGATGCCGCCAGCAGCAGGCAGGCGGGAAGCACCGATAATCTGAAACGCAGCATGTCCGACATCCTTGAACTGTTTATCCGAATTGATTATATCGACCCCCCCCACATTGCAAGAGCCTGAAAGTCCTGACGCCGACACCACCGAGGTCCGGCACAGTCAGGTGCCCGTGGCCCTGCAAGGCTGGCGACTGGACCGTGCACTTGCACACCTGGTGCCCGAGTTTTCCCGCAGCTACTTGCAGCAGTTGATCGAGCAAGGCGATGTGTTGCTGGAAGGGCAAGTCGCCACCAAGGCGTCGGCCAAAGTCAAATTTGGCCACCAGCTCTCGGTCACACTGCGTGCCACGCCGCAGTCACAGGCCTTTGTGCCCGAAGCCATGCCGATCGATGTGGTGTACGAAGACGAACATTTGCGCGTCATCCACAAACCCGCTGGTTTGGTTGTTCACCCTGCGCCAGGTCATTGGCGCGGCACCTTGCTTAACGGCTTGCTGGCCCTGGACCCTCTGGCGGTGCAGGTGCCCAGGGCGGGCATTGTGCATCGGCTCGACAAGGACACCAGTGGCTTGATGGTGGTTGCGCGCACCCGTCAGGCCATGGATGCCCTGGTCAGCATGATTGCGGCACGCGAAGTGAGTCGGCAATACCTGGCCATTGCTCATGGCCAATGGAAGGGGGACGCTGAACGCAGGGTGGAGGCTGCCATCGGCCGTGATCCTGCCAACCGCTTGCGCATGGCAGTGGTGGATCTGGCCAATCAATCGGGCAAGGCGGCCGCGACAACCATTGAATTGCTCGATCAAGGCGATGCCGGTTGCCTGGTGCAATGCACCTTGCACACGGGGCGCACGCACCAGATTCGCGTTCACATGGCGCACCTCAAGCACCCCTTGTTGGCCGATGCCGTTTACGGTGGTGCCGCTGCAGCGGGCATGACGCGGCAGGCCCTGCATGCCTGGCATCTGGCCTTTGCGCATCCCATCACAGGTCAGGCGCTGGACTTCAAGTCGCCTCTGCCGGCGGACATGCAGTTGGCCTTGGCCGCATGGGGTCTCAGCTACAATCTGCCGCTGTAACTGCCTGCGGGCAGCGCAGACGGCCATCGCGCAGGCCCAGGCCTCTCGGCCACCCCTCACAACCCCTCCTGCTCAGGCATTCTGAGCGGTTTTCCCGGAAGATCGACACCATGAACACGGCGCAAGCCAAGCGTGTCCTTGAAACAGCCTTGCTTTGCAATCCCCAGCCTTTGTCGCTCAGGGAGATGCGCATCCTGTTTGACGATGCCCTGGGGGCAGATACTTTGCGTCAGATGTTGGCTGACCTGCAGCTCGAGTGGGCTCAGCGCGGGCTGTCCTTGGTGTCGGTGGCCAGTGGTTGGCGCTTCCAGAGCCGTCCTGAAATGCGTGACTTTCTGGACCGACTCCATCCGGAAAAGCCGCCCAAATACACCCGTGCCGCCCTCGAAACACTGGCCATCATCGCTTACCGTCAACCGGTGACCCGTGGCGATATGGAAGACATCCGTGGCGTGACGATCAACTCTCAAATCCTCAAACAGCTCGAAGACCGAGGCTGGGTCGAGGTCATCGGTCACCGTGAAACCGTGGGTCGCCCAGGGCTGTACGCCACCACCCGACAGTTTCTGGACGATTTGGGGCTGGGCTCGCTGGACCAGTTGCCCTTGCTGTCTTCTGTGGATCACCAGGCTTCTGCGTTGTCAGGTTTGGTGGTCGAAGAGTCGATCCAGCCTGCTTTGTCCCTGGAGGAAGTGCTATCGCCCCTGGATGCGCCGGTCGACTCGCCCGTGGACGACTTGTTCGCCTCAGGCCTGCCTGCCGAGCAGACTGTTCCTCCCAATGTGGGTGAACAAGCCCCTGAACACCCATGAACGCCAAATCCCAAGACCCCCACACCAAACCAGAGTCCTTGCCTGAAGCTTTTGCTCCCAGATCGGCTTCAAATGCCTACAAAGCCGTTGAATTGGCTGACGTGGTTTCCGGTGAGTTCGACCTCGAAGACAGCACAACACAGCCCGAACTGGAGTCGGGCAAGCGTGTTCTGGCACCGCAGGCCGACTCTCCCAAGTTGCACAAGGTGCTGGCCCAGGCCGGCATGGGCTCGCGTCTGGAGATGGAGCAGCTGATCCTGGAGGGGCGAATTTCGGTCAACAACGAACCGGCCCATGTGGGGCAGCGGATCCAGTACGGCGACCTGATCAAGGTCAATGGCAAACCGATCCGTGTGCGGATTGAGCCGCCGCCTGCGCGTGTCATTGCGTACCACAAGCCCGCAGGCGAGATTGTCAGCCACGATGACCCCCAAAACCGCCCTTCGGTCTTTCGAAAATTGCCACGCCTGCAGAACGGCAAATGGCAGTCGGTCGGCCGTCTGGACCTGAACACCGAAGGCT
>Ga0228702_1000857_pt1 | contig 21545 bp, 19 predicted proteins | sample McNCre217_Aug_MG_2_FD_178018 | JGI IMG/M metagenome (GOLD analysis project Ga0228702, IMG submission 178018) | Freshwater microbial communities from McNutts Creek, Athens, Georgia, United States - 20-17_Aug_MG | ecosystem: Environmental > Aquatic > Freshwater > Creek | place: USA: Georgia...
AAGGCCAAACGCGCCAGCTGATCGCTGGTACTGTGCTACAATCTTTTTCTCGGCCCGGTAGCTCAGTTGGTAGAGCAGCGGATTGAAAATCCGCGTGTCGGCAGTTCGATTCTGCCCCAGGCCACCACTTTTCATAAGTTAAATCAAGCACTTACGCGAAAGCCTAGGTGCTTTTTTTATTGTTTTTTACGTTACACGGTCGTTGCACGGTTAAATTAAGGTTGCAATTTTTTGAGGCTGGGCCTAGTATCGAGGCCATGCCCGATTTAAGCAGTGAAACCATAGTCGTCCTCCCAAACTCAGTGCGTTTGGTGCGTAGGGCGGATACAAAGCGTTGGCAAGCCCATTACAAAGTTGATGCGCTGGGGCTTTGGCTACGCAGGGCAACTGGCACAGAGCATGAAGAGAAGGCAAGGAAGAAAGCGTTGGAGCTTTGGGGCAAGGCCCAAGTTTTAGCTGAAGCTGGACATGCTGTTGTCTCCAAAAAGTTCAAAGCAGTTGCTGAGGTCGTGCTGCGTGACCTGTACGAAAAAGTTGCGTTGGATAAATCGAGGCGTGGCAGCAATCACGACTACATCTCGGCAATCAATGTTCATCTCATCCCGTTTTTCGGCAACTACAACATCGACCGCATCAATCAGCAAGTTTTTTCACAATTTTGCGAAACGCGGAGCAAGAACGTTGGCAAAGAGTTGGCCCACAGCACGCAAGCAAATCACAACGCGGCATTGAACTTGGTGTTTGACTACGCAATTGAGCGTGGCTACATGACAAGCATGCAAAAGCCGGTGTTAAAAAATACAGGCTCACATGGCGCAAGGCGACCTGTCTTTACTGTTGATGAAATCAAGGCAATTGGTGCGTACATGCCCGATTGGGTTGCACAGACAAAAAACAGTCGCAGTAAATTGTTGCGTGAATTGTTAATGCAGTACGTGCCCTTCGCTGCGTTAACAGGCATGAGGCCCGGCACCGAAATGGACTACTTGGAGTGGCGGCACATTGAAACATTGGTGCCGAGGAGTAGTAACGATGAGTTGGGATTGATTGCTTACATACAGAAGGGCAAGACGGTCAGCAAAAACAAACCTGCTGCTGCGAGGTTGCCCCGCGAAGTTTGGCCTGTTCTAACTCGTTTGTGTGCAATGGCACCTGAATTTCAAGGCATGACTGTCTTTGATGTGCTCAAGAGCAAAAGCAATCTGCTTGTGTTTAGGACTAGGGACGGGACGCAACCCGATCAGCTAACAAAACAGTTCAAGCAGTTGTTGACTGAAATGAAAATTTTGAAGTGCGGCATTACTGAGCAAGACCGCACGCTGTATAGCCTGCGACATTACGCAATTACGCAAATGATTTTGAAGGGCATTCCCACTGCTCAAATTACAAAACAAGTGCGTACCAGCCAAGCAATGATTGACAAGTATTACAACCACGTACAGGTTGCAATGGTTGGGTCATTTGCAAGCGTTGGCGAAGCAAGTGTGGACGATGAAATTTCGGTCATGCTGCGAACTGTCATGAACGATGACATGCTGCACTTTGCAGAAATGTGCAGTGGCATTACCTTGTCACTTGCCATGCAGAACAAGCCAGCACTTGAAGAGCTGCGTGACGAGTTGAAGACTAAAAAGACGAAGCCTAGTTGAAGCAGGAGTACGAGCATGACTACATCAACACCCACGACCGCTTTCACCGATGTGCGAGCTGATGTGCAAGCAGAGTTTGAAAAACTTGCTCATGCATCATTTGTTCATGCCATGAGTGCAATGGAAAAAGCGGAGTTTTTCAAAACTGTGCTGCGACGACTGGATGAGAAGACAGACATTACGGATGAAGTCCCCGAGATTGTGGGCATGGATGAAAAAGATGTGCGTGATGTAGTCCAGTCCTTGCTCAACAAGTCAAAAAATGAAATGACGCAAACATGGGAGTTGGCTGCACATTACCAGCCGTGTTTCCTCACGACCGTGCGCTCTGTCACACCAGCAGATGAAGTGCTGCCGCAGTATGAAGTGGAGTACGCAGGCAAGGACAACTATGCTGGCGCAAAAGTCAAAGTGACTACGTTGCGCAGGCAATTGAAAGTGGAAGTGCTGGGGACTGAAAAGGAGTTGGAGACGCTTTGGATGCACATGTCACATGCAGCAATGATGGCGAGTTGGCAATGACAGGGCGGCTAACGCCACAAGCAATCAAATTGAGTTTGTTAACATGATTGTTGAGTTTTTGACTATTGACGGTGCGATTTCTTCGGAGCGTTTGTACGCTACGCCATTTACTGCGCTGTCACCAACAGGTCCCGATGTTGCCTTCGGCATCGCAAAAGTTGAACGTCTGTTTACTGTGAATGAAGAGACACGGCCACGTGCTATGGCGTAACGCAAACTTTGAAAGGTCTATATGAGTTTCAATGTGATTAGTCGAAAAATTGGAATCATTGATTGTGCAAAAGAGCTGCAAGAACATCTGCAAGCGCATGACGATTTTCAAATCGACTCCGATGATCCTGCATACGACCAATATCCTATCAAGCTGAAATATGAGATTTATAAAAACGAAAAATTTGATGCCTTTTATCAAGGCGTAACAACTAAAGCTCAACAAAATTTTATTAAAAAACACTTTGAAAAATTAGCGTTGAACGTGGAAAGTTCTGGACGTGGTGGTTATCAAGAATGGCAGCTTGATGGTGAACTAACGCTTTTGAATGGTGTTGCAAAAATGGATTGCTACCTCACTGCTTCATATGAAGTTACGCGAGGAGAAATTGTTGAATTCAGCATTACGATCACATCGCTAACTCATTCTGAGGCTGAAGTCGAAGCGGCGCTTGAATTGACTGAGTGGGAATAGATCTCCAAATAACCAGTTAACGTCACGATGCCAAAACTTGATGGAAAACAACTCGTTAATTGGTTGCAGACAGACTTGAGAATTTGAAGCAAACGTTGGTTGCACATGTCGCAGGCAGCAATGATGGCGAGTTGGCAATGACACAGAAGTCAAGCAGAAATGTGGGATTTAGACGACAGACACCTACGGGGCATAAAACAGTTTTGTAGCTGCTGAACATGGAGCCAGCTACTAGCCCTGCTGGTGCTTGAAATTAGCAGCTTGTAGGGCTGATTTGACGTGTTGCTGTACGTTTTCATGCAACAAGTGGTCGCTTTTTTGTGCAGCTGAAAACAAACTGTGCGCATGAAACAGTTTGACCCTAAGCAGCTCGGTTTTTTTACAGGCACAACCGCGTATCACATCCATACGCCACATGTCATGCTGACCGACGGTGCAAAGTACCTTGCAGAGCATGCACAGGCATATTGGCTGATGGATGCAATCGCCAGCTATCTACCAGCACTCATAAATCGCGAGCACTTTGTTGTCGCATCACTTGCTGTCAAGAACCAATCGGCTTTGTTGATGTTGACGGATGGAAATTACAAAGAGCTTGCCATTCAACGCATCACATATACAGACTTCCCAATGAGTGACATCACACTGTTTGCATGTTGGACAGAAACCTGTTGGGTGCTGATGCTGCCAAGTGAGTACTGAATGCTGGCAAACACCAGCTCACACGTTGGGTGGTTCGTAGAAAAAAACTGGCTTCAATCGCAGCAAATCTTTGTCTTCATCAGTCAGCTTGTGATACAGCTCTTGCCATAAGTCAATTAGTCTTGTCATGTCAATCAATTCAACATGCTTGGCAGATGAACGTGCAGTAGTTTTCGAATCGCTCGTAAAACCGCCCGAAGATACAAAGATGCCAACATCACCATCGTGCAGCAAACCCATTAGCTGCCGGACCTCGTCAACACTTGCAGCGTTTTGGCGATGCTTGCACTGAACCTTGATGCGTGGTGCATTGATGCCTAAAGGGTCTTGATATGCAATTACGTCAATGCCACCATCCTTACCTTTTGGCGCATTGAAAGAGATGTAGTAGCCCATGCCTTTCAACAAGGCAGCAACTAGGTCTTGGAACTTGTAGGGATCAAGGCTACGAATTTGCTGTTGAAGCCCATCGTTTGCAACTTCCATTGCACGCTCAATCGTTAGCTCTGGCGCACTTTCAATGTCTTCAACAGTAGCTTGCTCTAATGCTGAGTTCGATTCAGCTACTGCTTCGGTGGCTGCATCTTTTGGATTCGCGTCACGCCAGTCTTTGTAGCCTTGATTAATTTTGACGAAGAATTCAGCTTCGCCATGTGCAAGTGCTTCTTCACCTTCAGGTGTCAAATACCAAATGCCTTTGCGTTTGACTAGGAAGCCAGCTTTTTGTGGACCGATTGTGTAGAACTGCAAAATCGAAATCCAACGGGTGTAGCCGGATTTTTCATACGTAGCTCTTGCCCAATCATCTAACTCAACACGTTTTTCAACATCAGCGATAACGTCCCGTGCAGCAGCTTCGCCGCCCTTGTCTTTCAGCACTTGCATTGCAGCGTAAATGACTTTGGCCGCAAGTTGTTTGGAAAGTGATTGAGATGCACTCATGTGTCTAGTCCTTAATTTCTAGCATTGGCAATGCCTTGACTATTTTCATAGTTTCCAAGCTCACAGTAATCACACGTTGAAACAGTTTTAGTGGGTAGGCGGCATCGCCCATAGTTTCAGTTGCCCACAAGTTCGCATCATTAACAATGCCGCTGTCTTTGTGCTTGGTGACAGCCTGCCGTTCCATGACCCACTCAAGTGCAGGTTTACCGTTCACCACGTACTCGTAGGCTTCGACGGGAATGTCTTTCATTGTTATCTTGTGGTTGTAGATAACAGTGGACTTGTCGGCCTTGCTTGCAAACTTCATTTGCGTCACGTAGTAGTCGCTGTCCATGAACGTGCTCAACAGCAATGCACCACCTTCAATGTTCACTGCGTATGGTTCGACTGTCTCGTAGTTCAAATGCAGGTCAGCGAGTTTGCGACCAGCAGCACTGAATGCCATGAAGTCATCGAACTTTTTGACAGCAGGGATGCGAGGCAGTTCCTTGCTTAAGTTATCGGCGTAGCGTGCCTTGTATTCTTCGCTGTGCAGCAAGCCGTAGATGTAATAGAACAGGTCTTCCTTGCTAATGCTTGCGCCGTTGTACGCATCCGTGAAGTGCTTAAGGCCTTCGTCGGTTATGCCGTCGTGAACAAGTTGATCGCCTGCATCTTGGGCATCGAACAGTGTTCCTTCATTTAGCTCGTTTGCTACTGCTTGAAATATTTTTAGCGGAAAGCATTGCCCATTTGCATGAAGCTGAATATCGGGAACAACGTTAGAAATTACAGCTGAGAAATCTTTAGCCGAACCAAGGCCTGTTAATGAAATAACCAAATTATTTCCAATGCCATTAGGAAAGATTGAAGGCATACGATAAGGCCGATGGTTGAACATTTGGTCAAAATACAACCATTGCTTAGTAAATGGCCTGTACATAGATGCAACAATTTTGGTCGCATCAAATACATGCGCTATTCCCTTTTCAACTTTAGGCTTAAGACTGCTTGACCACTTAATCTTCGTTTCATCACTGCTCAAAAAAACGTCAATGTTTTGACGAGAGTTGTTAGATGAAACAGCAAAATTTTCTTTGTATCTCTTAACTTCGTTGTTGTAAAAGTTGGTGGTTTCGGTGATTTTCTGCTCAAGTTGTTTACGCGAAGAGTTATATACCCATGCGTCTCTGTTCGACTGAACTCCACAAGAATATGTCGCGAAAACCGTAATGGCACTGGCATCCTTCTTGTCGCCAATGCTTATGAACTTCTCAAAGCTGTTGTCGCGTTGTCCAATCCAGTCATTGTGAACATCGGGCGTAATTGCATTCCATAGCCCAGCATCAGTAATACCCTTGATGCTGCCGAACTCCACAATCTTTTCCAGCTTCTGCTCACGTGTCAAATAGTCACCAATGTCGCAGAAATGCACTTGACCGTTCTTAGTGGCATTGGGATTCTTGACGAGCACACTGATAGCAATCGGTGAACGACTGCCGCTACCAAAAATCTTGCCACCTTCTTTTTTCGAAAGTTCGCCAGCAGTACGTTGGTTACCGCGAAGATGGAACACATAGATATTGCTGAACTCGTCAACCAAACACTTTCGCAAACCGTCCGCAGTGTTTGCATCCACGAAGCCACCGTTACTTACGTAAGCAATGACACCACTGTTACCGATGCGGTCACTTGCCCATCGTATTGCACGGATGTAACTGTCATACAAAGCATTTTTGTTTGTGGCAGTCGAGTGAGCAGCGTAGGTATTGCGGATGCTTTCATCTAAATGCGGATAGCTGATGTTTGCGTTGTTGTCGTTGGCACTTGTTTGACCTGCGGAATAGGGAGGATTGCCGACGATGACGCGAATGTCTAGCTTCTTTTGCTTGCGACGACGAGTGCTGTTGTCAGCTAATGTGTTATGCCCAATTTCATGTGTGCTTGGCTCGTACAAAGCAAAGGTGTCGGTCAAGCAGATGCCTTCAAACGGCACATAGTCACCGCCCATAATGTTGTGATAAACCTGCTCGATGTTAATGGCTGCAATGTAATAGGCGAGCAACACGATTTCGTTGGCGTGTATTTCGTTTTTAAATTTGTATGCCAACTCATCATTGCTAATTAAGCCGCTTTGCAGCAATCGCGTAATGAACGTGCCAGTGCCTGTAAACGGGTCGATGATGTGTACACCTTTACTACCCAGCGTTTGACCAAACTCTTGCTGCAACACATCGTTGACGCTGTGAATGATGAAGTCAACCACTTCGACAGGCGTATACACAATGCCAAGTCGCTCAGTCATTTTGGGAAAGGCTTTGCGGAAGAACTTGTCGTAAAGCTCGACGATGATTTTCTGCTTGGCAGTTAGGTCATCAATGCCAGCCGCACGCATACGCACGCTGTCATAAAACTTCTCAAGCGTCTCGGCTTCTTTTTCAAGGTTGTGTTCGTTCAGTACTACCAGTACATCTTGCATTGCTACTGACACAGGGTTGTGTGACGTAAAGCTGTAGCCTTCAAACAGTGCATCGAACACAGGCTTGGTGATGATGTGCTGCGCCAACATCTCAATCGCTTCATCGCGTGAAATGCTGTCGTTCAAATCATCCTGTAACTCTTTCAAAAAGCCATCGAACGCTTTTATCTCGACAGTGTTGCTGGGCGTTTCAAGGATTGCTGTGATGCGGCTGATGTGCGTCTGTGCAATCTTGGCAATGTCATTAGCCCAGTCATCCCAATACAACCTGTTACCGCACTTTTGCACGACTTTGGCGATGATGGCTTTTTCAATTTCACCAACAGCAAAGTCAATTTCTTTTTGTTTTGCTGCGGTTTCAACTTCGCCAATGCTCGTGCCACCTTTTGCACGGGTGGCAGCGGAACGTTTTTTGACAGCGGCGGGGCTGTTGTCAACGGGCTTGACTGCTTTGACTGGCAAGGTGTTCGTGATGGCAATCACTTCCATCTTTGCAGCGTCTTGCCCTGCCAAGTCCAGTTTGTTAATCATTGCGTCAAAACGATCGTCATGCGATCGCAATGCTTGCAACACTTCCCAAACCACCTTGTATGTCTTGTTGTCGTTCAACGCAACTTCGGGCGACACACCCGATGGAATAACGACAGGCAGAATCACATAGCCAAGTTTCTTGTTGCTGTTGCGTGGTTTACGCATGACGCGACCGACAGACTGCACAACATCAACTTGTGAGTTACGTGGGGACAAGAACAACACGGCATCAAGTGCAGGAACGTCCACGCCTTCGCTCAAGCAACGCACGTTGCTCAATACACGACATGTGTTTTCGGGGCTATCGGCTTTCAGCCAATCCAGCTTCACTTCTTTCTGCGTGGCAGTCATGCCCCCATCAACGTGTTCAGCTTCGCAAATTAGCTGACTGACAACATCGGGATGGTCGGGGTTTAGTTCGATGAGTGATTCGCGGTACTCGTCAACAACTGCTTGAAACATAGACGCAATGTTTTTACTGCTGACCTTGTGCGTGCCTTTCGATTTGGGTTCGATGACTTGGCAGAATGCAACAGCACGGCGCATTGGGTCGGGGTCAAAACTCAAATCAGCTTGTGTATCTTGCTTGGACAGCGCACGCCAGCAGCCCACAATCTTCGCCGCATCATCCACACGCAAGCTATTGTTTTCGTCGGCCAACGATTTTTGCAGTGCCCTGCTCACATCATCTTCACTAATAGTCAGCACAATCACTTTGTAGTCACACAGAATGCCAAGGCCATGTACAGCTTCGCTGAATGTGAGTGTGTGCAGTGTTTCGCCAAAAAACTCGGGCCTGTCCATCGAGTACAAAACGATGTCTTCTTTTTCAGCCTTCGCAGTTGCTTGCACGCCATACACACGGGGCGTGGCAGTCATGTACACACGCTTTTTGCCCTTGACCACTGTTTGGTCATGCACTTTGACAAATGCGCTGTCGTCATCATTGCCATACGTTGCGCCAGTTGTGCGGTGCGCTTCGTCACAAATAATCAAATCGAATTCAGCAAGGTCATGCTGCAACTGAGCTTGTGAAATGACGTCGATGGAGTGGTAGGTGGAGAACACAACACTCATGTGCTGTGCATCGTGACGCTTGCTAATTTCGCGTGCAATCGTGATGCTGCTGGTGGTGGCGGGATATTGCAACTCGTGTGCCAGCAGTTCAAAGTCATCGTCTTTGTCTCTGCGTTTACCAACTTCACCATCGCTACAAACAGCAAAGCTATGCAGTGGCACAGCAGATTCTTGCGTCCACTCTGTCAACGTCTGTGACAGCAGCGAAAGGGAAGGAACAAGGAAAAGTACACGACCACCTGCACCAACCAACTCTTCTGCCATACGCAAAGAGGTGAAGGTTTTACCTGTGCCACAAGCCATGATGAGTTTGCCACGGTTTGCGTGCTTCAAGCCCACTGTCACATTGGCAATGGCCTTGCGTTGGTAGTCACGTACCTGCTTGCTCTCCTTGAACGTGACCTTTTCTTTGTGTGCGTATTCAGCCCAATCAATCTTGCTGTTCTCAAGCGTAATGAGGTCAATGATGTTGACGGGCTTGTCGCGACCTTGCACCGCTTCGATAACGTGATGACTTGCTTCGTAGCTAGTCATGAACAGCATGCCATTTGTAAATGGAGCTTTGCCCAACGCACTCAAGAAGCTGTCAATGCCATCGCTCTTTTTAATCTTGGCATCTTCGGCGTAGAACTTGGCTTGGATAGCAAAGATGCGGGGATTGTCTGCAACGTCTTCCACTGCAACCAAATCAATACCCGCATCGCTTTGAGGGTCGGGGTTGCCCAAGCTCATCCAGTGCTTGCGCCACTCTTCCCATAAGTACACCTTGCCAGCAAACATGTCCCGATAAAGGGGCTCGTTTTGCAAGTAGACCTTCACCAAGTGCTCAAAGTAATTGCCCTTTTCGCGTTCAGTTTTTGCGGTGCTGCGAAACGTGGCAAGGAGGTCTTGAAGTGCTGTCATTCTGTGCTTTTTGCTAATCGTGGGTGTCAGTCTAACGCAGAGATTTTCGCCGCAGCATCGTTTATTTTTCCCCGTCAGTGCTGTGTTGCGAGCATCTTTTGCAGGCATGGCAGTAGCGGGGGCTTTACAACAGATGCTGTATGCAACTACAGTGTTGTCGATTATGCCAAATTTGCCTGTTTTCTCATCAAACCCAATCCCCGTTCAGTCCAACCCCATGTTGCTGCATGTGTGTGGATGGACTGTGCATGCGGGGTTTCCAAGCCCTGCTGCCGATCACGCCCAAAAGCGCATTGACATTAACGAGCACCTTGTTCGTAACAAAGCAGCCACGTTTTTGTTCAAAGTGAAAGGCGACAGCATGACTGGCGTGGGCATTTATGCCAACGACATGCTGGTTGTGGACAGGAGCATTGAACCCAAGCACAACAACATTGTGTTGGCAGTGGTGAACAACGATTTCACCGTCAAGCGTTTTTACAAGCGTGGTGGCGTGGTGAAGCTGGTTGCCGAAAACCCCCTGTACCCACCCATCGTTATCAAAGAGGCCGATGACTTTACGGTGTGGGGTGTTGTGACTTTCAACCTGCACAAACTGCTGTGACCATGACGCGGCAGATAGCACTGGTGGACTGCAACAACTTCTATGTGAGTTGTGAGCGATTGTTTCGACCCGACTTAAAAACCACGCCCATTGTTGTGCTGTCGAATAACGATGGCTGCGTGGTGTCGAGAAGTAACGAGGCCAAGGTACTTGGCATACGCATGGGGCAACCGTGGTTTGAATGTAAGCAACAGGCAGAAGAACAGGGCATATTGGCACTCAGCAGCAACTATGCGTTGTATGCCGATTTATCCAATCGTGTCATGAGTATCTTGGCCGACTTTGCACCACGCACAGAGGTCTACAGCATTGACGAGTGCTTTGTTGATTTGACTGGCATGAGCAAGGTACGTGATACCAATTACTCGATGCGTGATCGTGTGTTGCAGTGGACAGGCTTGCCCGTTTGTGTTGGCGTTGGTCCAACAAAAACATTGGCGAAACTTGCAAACCACATAGCTAAAAAGCACCCCCGCAGTCGCGGCGTGTTCAACTACAACGACTTGACCGACGAGCAGCAAACGCGATTGCTTGGACAAATTAATGTTGGCGAGGTGTGGGGTGTTGGTCGTAAGTTGACCAAGCACCTTGCAGCACATGGCATCAATACAGTGCAAGACCTACGCATGGCGCATGCGCCTACGCTACGTGCGGAGTTTGGTGTAGTGATCGAGAAGACACAACGCGAATTGCAGGGCGTGGCGTGCATTGAACTTGAAGACCATGTGACCGATAAGCAGCAAATGATTTGCAGCAGGTCTTTCGGCAAGCACGTAACAGGGTTGGCAGTGCTGCAAGATGCATTGAGTGTGTTCACTGCTACTGCATGCGAAAAGCTAAGAGCGCAAAACAGTCATGCAGCACTTGTGCAAGTGTTCATGCTGACCAACAGGTTTCGTCAAGACCTGCCGCAGTACAACCCCAGCATGGCAGTGCCGCTACCCATGCCTAGTAATGACAGCCTTGTTATAAACAGGTGGGTGCAGCATGTGGCTGAATTGCTTTGGCGCGATGGCTACAAATACAAAAAAGCGGGGATTGTGTTGGGTGACATTACCCCTGTGTCAGTCGTGCAAACTGATTGGCTTGAACCTACTAGTGCTGCAAACGGTACAAGGCTCATGAGCGCGATTGATGGACTGAACAATAGATTTGGTCGCGGCACTATCAAAGTTAGCGCAGGCGGCATGTGTGATGGGTGGGCTATGCGACATGAGCGCAAGTCCCCCAACTACACAACTGAATGGGATGCTGTGCCATCTGTTTAAACACTGATGCTGCTGCTGGGTCGTACTTAAGTAATGGCCGAAAAAATGCCCGCAATTGCGGGCACATAGCTATTAGGCCGCTTTGCGACGGACTTTTTATTGTGGGGGGTTCTCCATTAGTTGTGACAGTTCCTTTAACTTTGCACTAGCAGCGCCTGCATCCGCAATTCCGTTGCTAGCCATCCATCTGTTCACAATGTCCATGTTCAAATCGTTTTCTTTACAAAAATCATGAAACTTGGCACTCCTATCATATGTTGCGGCGCGGCAGCACCGCACTTGTAAATCTAAAGCCAATTTTTCAATTGCAGAACTTGGATAAAGTGTGCCGACAAGTTCAATCTCACCATTTTTTACATTGGTGCGGCATAGTACATGTAAAAAATTTACGTCTGATGCTACGGGTAATGATGGCCTTGCTTGTGACGCGAACGTCACTTTGCCCAATGGTTGCTGTGTAGCAAGCTGATAGGTTGTGGCAGTCATTAATTTTTTATGGAATACAGCTTGCGCTAGCTTTTCGTCGTCTGTCGCAATAGCCTTTCCGCACTTATCAACACCGCCATTTGCAGTTATGTAGGCAGCTAAGTCTGCTTCGCCAATGCCATTTGCCATGGCGCTGCTGAACACACGTTTGTAGACACTGACCGTTTTAGTAGCGGCACGGGTGGTATAACGAATTACAACGGCGATAGCTGCTGCATTTTTGCTTATTTTGACGTCGTGGTTATCTCGCAGTAGCTTACGCATCTGCTTGGCAATAGCGTCCCTGTGCTCGCTTTGTTCAACTGCTAAACAAACGCCGTAAACGCTTGCAAGGACCCTGTACAGCTCTTGCCGCCCCCGTGTCACAAATTGGTCGATGTAATGCTGATGCTGGACAGCAGCATTGTCGGCTTGGGTGATGACAGACGTAGTAATGGATTTAACTTTTTTTGAAATATACATAATTAATACTAAGTTTTTATGCGAATATGTAACATCGCGAGTACATTATGTCAATATAATATATTATTGTCAATACCTTTGGCTAAAATAATTGATGCATTGCGATAACTTAAGTTATGTTTAGATCAACTCAACAGCATTGCGTTTCATCTCGTCATTCACGTCGATGTAGCGTTGGGTCACGGCAATGCTGCGATGACCAGCAAGTGATGCCAACACACGCACGCCGATGCCTTTGTTAGCGAGGTTCGTGATGAAGCTGCGGCGCATAGTGTGACTGCTGGCCCCTGCAATGCCTGCGTTTCTAAACAACCAGAAGAAGTGCTGCGTCATCCCGTTTGCCGTGAAGCCTTTGCGACCAGATGTAATGAACAAGGGATGTTCAGCAATTGCTGGTTGACGCAGGGCCAAGTACGCTTGCAATTCATCACGCAGCTTTTGTGGCAGGAACACAGTGCGTGGTTGCCGCCCCTTGGTTTGTTCTGCTGTAAGTCGGATTTCACTTTTCACAGTGCCATCCTTGTTCATCACATCACCAACGCTCAAGCTGGCAATTTCGCCAACACGCATGCCCGACCAGTAACCAGTTAGCAGCATGATGCGATTGCGGCGTGGAAATTTCCGTGTTGCGATGTAGTCCAGCACTTGTTCAAATTCTGCTGGTGTTAATGTTTTTGCTTGTGCCATGTCAAAGTCCTTTTGGTAAATAAAACAGCACGAGCAAGTGTGTTTCCTTTAGCAAAATGACGCGACCGAAACCCGATGCACTGGTGGGTTTTAAAAACCAAATTGAAATCAACGCCGAAAAGGAAAGTGCGATTTTCTTAGGTGCAAGTATTTATCAATCTGCCCAGCTGCACTGTGGGAGAGACGTAACTCGTTTGCAGCAAGGGTGGTTATAACGCCATCAAGCCAGTGTTACCTTGACGTTGCCTTTGTTTACTAGATGTGAGCTTGACCCTCACATGTGCCTTCGCAAATTTCTTCATTGTCACTCAGCATTAGCTCTGCGTCGTGCTTCACCTTGGTGTGTTTCAGTTTCTGCATTTCTTTAGCCAACACGATGCTATTAAAGCGTCCAACGCCTTCATGCAATCTCTAAATTGTCCAATTCACTCAGCCAGCAAACGACTTTCTGTACAAATGCTGTTCTGTATAAATGGTGGAATGGTGCTGCGCACTATGTCTAACGCATCGTTGTCGGTGAAACCAACCTCTTTGGTTATGTACCCCAACCAGCCGTTGCTGTCAGTTATTGGCTTGATGCAAGTTTCACGGTTCGCGAAATCACAGCGCTGCCAAGTGCTTTCTACGATTGATTGGAAACTTGCAATCTTGTCGGCTGGTATGTTGCCAATAGCCAAGTGCAGATGCGTACGCTTGTGCGTATTTCGGCCTTCGATTGATGTAATGACTAGCGGTGTTGCCCACTCCTGTTTGTTCTTGTGTTTAGCCTTGTTGCCATAAAGTTGATGCCGTAATAGTGCCGTGAAGTAGTTGATGAGTGATTCAAGTTTTTCGTCATCCAACATCGCTGTGAATTTGAAATGGTCATCTCCATAGTTATCAAAGCGGTTGACGCGAATCGTGGCGCTTTTTTTAACAGTGAGAGTGACAGCGAATTGAAGGTGTTTTGAGTAGGGTTCGATGTGTTGCCTGTATGCCATTTGCAATCGCTGCCCACTTGTTAGTTGATCGCGTGCATTGGCATGGGCTCCATCAAGCCGTGTGCCACGTAGACAAGTTTCATACCACTCGCTTTGTTGCTGCATTGCATGTGACTTGACTGATGGGTTTGATTTATGAAGATCACTGTTTGATGTGTGGTTTTGCTTGATGGAGTCCATGCATTTATTTATGCATGACCAAATAAAACCATGCAGAAACACAACCAAACTTAGGCTTGTGCATCCCGATAGCTAAATACGCTAAAGGGAATTCAATGCGTTACACAGAATTTAAAACTGCACATGCAGCACTAGAGGGAAGAAGTTGGACTGTTGCTGATGACACCAAGTTACTCAAGTTACAAATCGACAAAGCAGACAACATACGTGGCCTGTTTCCGTATGCCCAAAGCATCCATCTAACCAACGCGGTCAAGCTGATAGCGATGCGACCGGACTCCAAATGGTTCTTCGATTTCTTAACGACCCAGCTGCATTATTTGGGTGCAAACGGCGTTAAAGGTTTGTGCTTCTACGTCAACAAGCACGAAGATCAGTTGCAAATTTGGGCGCGTGAAGATGTGGGCAAGAGCCATATCTACCCCAACAAATTGGCAGTTGATTTCCCTTTGGATTTCGTCACGCTACGTGCTGTGCGTGAGGGGAGCTTTTGGCATGTGTCCCTGCGACAAACGTAAACACTGCAACCGTCAACTGCTTCAAAGACCCGCCTATCTTGCGGGTTTCAGGTCGCCCAAGCCTATTGATCGATCACATACTTGCCCGTGCTTTATCAACATTTGAAAGGGAAAGCACATGGCAACACTCGCATCATTCAAACTGTCAGCCGTACAAAAAGCAACATCTGTTACTGGCGCACAAGTTCGCCGCACAAAAATGCTCAAAGCACTTGGCGAACAAATTGCAATCGCAAAAGCAATGCAAGCTGGTGCACCACCTGTTATTACTAAGCTGCGTAGCGTTACAACTGAAATAGGCGAACGTAAATTGGTCGAATCCAACAAACGTGTGAAGCAGTGGTGGTTTGCTACTGACAACGGCAAGCTGGCAATCAACTTGCGTTATGGCGCACGCATGCTGGAACTGGCCAAGGGGAAATTTGCAATCGAAGTTGCAAGCGAAAAAGAGTTGGTGCCAACCCTTGAAGCACTCAAGACCATTGCAGCAGCGGGTGAGTTGGATGCGGCGATCGAAACCGCGTCTATCAAGCTCCGCGAAGGTTTTGGCAAGTAGAAACTGCAAGAAATAGATTGCAAGGCTAGTTGGGTTTTACCAACAAGTACGCACAAAGAAGCTGTTTATTTTGAGAATCTTACGTTTTGCACCAGTCATCTTTTATGATGGCGGGTGCAAATGTATAAAGAAAACCTTTCTAGCATTCAGGGCGCAACGTGTCCACCAGCTCATGCAATTGAGCCGCAAAATCTAACTGCGTTTCGTTTAGTGTCCTCTGTCCCTCCGATTGATGGCGACTTTGATAGCTATCAAATGCGTGGCAGGACGAGGCCACAAGATGTAGATGAGTGCAGGTGGCACTCTTGCTCGCTTTTTAAAGACAAATCACAATTGCTCAATGCAAATGGCTTGCCCAAAATTAGGGGTAAGTGGGCAGGGATAGTGAAAGTAACGCTTGTTGCTGGAAGCGGGAGAGTTGTTTCCAATGCACGCACTGGGCACATAGACTGGTGGCGATATGCTGGTTACGATGTGGTGTCAGCTTCAACTGTTGCATTGGAGTTTTGATGACCGCTAAAGTAGCTATAAAGCGTCCGACATACATAAGCTATCAAAAAACACTCATATGTTTAGATGGCGTACAGCTGTTTACGGCGTTAAGCGGACGTAAGAGACGATTTATATGTTTGGCAGTGCCCGACGATGAAGCGGACGAACTTTTTTTGTGTGCGCCCGTCTCGGAATCGCATTTTGCTGACTACATGTATGAGCAGCTCGATTTGTATGGATTGCTGAAATCGAGCACGACCAGAAAGTTTTACACGTTTGAGCTTAATAAACCTGTAGGTGCAAGGTACGAGCTTAAAGAGATAAAGTCTGTGCCAGACGGTTGGATGCCTGAGCGTCATATCTTCTCGGGTTCACATACAGAGGCGTACGACTTCGAAGAAGATGAGGCTACTGCGGATGCACCGATTCCTGTCGAAGATAGTGTGATTGCTATTGATGGAAGATGGGATGCGCGTGACTTGGCAACATTACCAGAATTGTTCACTGACAACTATTCGTTTGTCTACGCTCTACTTGCAGCAGACCGAAGTGGTCGCAGTCGAGCAAATGAAATGTTTAGAAAGTTCCCGTGGAAAGGTGGCTTTAGTACCGTCGGTTTTTACGATGGCTTGTACAGACGAGTGCCTCGTGAACACAGGTTGGCAGTAAGAGGCATTAGTTACAACTCACCTGGAACGATAACGTTGTCGGCAGTAAATGTCGCAATTCAAAAAATCAAAGATTCAGTGAGTGCGTTGAATGATGTGAATTCCTCTCTTCAAACGCAATATCGTGAATTGCGTGATGGAATGTCTGCTCGTGAGTTGCTTGGACGCAGCACTCACGAAACGGTTGTGGACGAGAATGACATTAATTTTGTGTCTACAAGAGCAAAACTTCTAGCTTTGGACATGAAGTTCGATCAACTTGACCAACTGCACAAGTTGACTGAATCCAATTGGATTGCTACTGCCAAGATTTTGTTGTCCTATTACAGGCGATTAAAAATGCTTGCTGACTTCTTAGACACGGGTAAAGCGGCATTTAGATCTTAGATATTCTTTTGATGGGGTAAAGCGTTCGCTTGTCGAACTCGCTTGCTGGTTTTTGGGGTTCGACGTCCTAAAGCAGCGCCCAACTTTTTTCCCGCGAATTTGGTTCTGCTCTGCAATACAGAATCGAACTTTGCGTTGCACAGTTTGTTACACGGCGCAAAATACTAAGCTGCAAGCCGCATAAATACTAGTAGTTTGTTAAGTGCTACGCTTTGAAAATCCGCGTGTCGGCAGTTCGATTCTGCCCCAGGCCACCAGTTAAGAACCGTAAGTACGCAAGTACTTGCGGTTTTTTACTTTATGCCGTGTGTGAGTTCAATCGAGCCCAGCTACGCATCTTGCCAGCGTGAGCCACTGCCACACCACCCCTTTGGTGCTGTTGAACAACAGTACTGACATACACACGTTGAGCAAGCAGATGGGCACCTCGGCTGCGGATCGGTTGGCCTAATTGCCTTGCGTTTTGACAGGAAGTTAGGCAGACCTAAGTGCTGTAACGGATCGGCGACCGCCTGTAGCGGCAGTTGGGTCGATGTCAACCTGTAGCGACGGTTGACGTAAATCTTTACGACATATTTATGTCGCAAGACATAGATTCAAAGATCAGACAACCTCATACGTGGTGATTAAATTGATAGATGAACTCTGCAAGTCCGCATTGATACGAATTACGCAATACATCGAGAAACAATCTGAAACTCTGCACAGTCTGACTGCTAAGGAGTTTGCTGAAGCCAGATTAAGGTTGTCACTTAAGCTCGAGCAAAAATTACCACCGAACTGATTGAGACAGCAAGCGAAATTGGCTACCTAACTCACAGGCGAATTTTTCATAGCTCAGTAACATCAAGTCATGGCGTTTTTCACTCGTTTCATCCTCGCACTGTTCGGCATGGCTTTTGCCGTTTTATTTGCCGTTGGCGTCCTGTTTTGGCTGGCCTTGTATGTAGTGTTTGCATGTTTACGTTGGCTGATGACAGGCCAAAAGCCACAAGCGCTGTTGATGTGGCAACAAATTCAAGCCATGCGTAAAGGCATGCAGCCAGGTACGGGGACAAGTTGGTCGAGTTGGTCTCACACTGGCGATGAAACTGTCAATTTGACATGCATTAAGGTACTGTTTCTCTGTCACGAAGATCTGTTGAAATTCGAAGATGACTACGTTTCAATTTATTAGATTCGCATTTGTTGGATTTTTTATTTCTAGCTTGCTAAACAGTGGGCACGCTCTCCCTGTCTTCAGTGAGCAAACTGCTGAGAAGTGTGCGGCCTGTCACATCAACATTGGTGAGCTCACACCGAAAGGGCGCAAATTTAAGTTGCTTGCATATGCTGAAGGGGAGAAGGTCAGCATTCCTTTTTCCGCAATCGCAACCGGATCGTTGACAAAAATTAGGGATACCAGCAGCAGTTTGGATTCAACTATTACCATGCCTAAAAATGGTGCATTCATTCCTGAGGGCGCTAGTGCACTCATAACCGGTAAGTTCGCGGATGGCGTAGGCGGAAAAGTAAAGTGGACAGCCGATATGGCCAACACATCACCTATCTACGGTACACAAGGCGTACAGACGGGTGCAAAGGTTGGTAAAGACCTTCTCCTTGACGCAAGCGAAGTCCGTGTTGCTAAGCAATCGAGCATTTGGGACAAAGGACTGATTTACGGTGCCTCGTTAAACAACGCACCGGGACAAGAAGATCTCTGGGTTACAACACCAGTCAATTCATTCCCATACAAAAGCAGTCAACTTGTGAACGCATGGGGCTTAGGCCAATTTGGTCCAACAACACTGATTGATGGTGGACTAACGTCGCAAACGATTGGGCTTAATTTATTTGGGCTCTTGGATGACCGATGGTATTTTGCTTTGGGGAATTATTGGAAGATGTCCAGCAATAAATCTATCATTGCAGTGGCTGGCCCAACTGAAACAATCAACGCATCAAAGAATCCGTATCTTCGAATAGCCTATACAGAGGCTGATGAGAAACGTTCTTGGATGACTGGCCTGTTTGGCATGCAGACCACTTTAGCGCGAGATCCGTTGGTTATGGGTTCCGCCTCTGGTGTGTATAAAGACATCGGACTTGATGCAGAGTTCCAAAACATCACTGACACGCACACATGGTCTGGACAGGCGGTTCTCATTCGTGAGACAGTGGACTGGGGACCTCGATCGGTTGGACGGAGTCATGATGCAGCAACCATTCATCTAACCACGATAAAAACAAAAGTTAGCTACAACTACGCAAGAAAATACACTGGATCAGTGTTTGGTTTTAAATCCAAAGGAACCCAAGACAACTTGTATTGGGCATACAACAACGATCCAACTGTTGTGACTGGTGCGTGCAATCAAAATCAATCATTGCTCGCCTTTTGCTCACAAAACGGAAAGCCAGACACCTCTGGCTTTGGCTATGAGCTCATGTACAACCCCGTTCCGCAAGTAACCGTCACGTTTCAGCAAACCTATTACACAAAATTTTTAGGTGATTCGTCCTTTATCGATAACAGCTCTGGCAATCTAAGAAGTGCCAAAGACAACAACTTGATTTACATCTATTTGTTGTATGCGTATTGATATGGATTTTGATTGCCAATCGTGAAGGTATGAAGAGCTTCAATTTATCGGTCAATCTAGTTGATGCTCTGTCATCGCGCTCATTTTTCTTGTCTCAAGCACACAGACAAATCGGCGCTGAACATGGCACTCCTAGCGCCCTGCCAACACCCTAAAAAGCTTCAACGCATAAGCCGCGGCGGTCAACACCAGCACGGTGCCAAACCAATCACCCAAGGCCATCACCACGGTGTCGGTGAAGAGGTTGTCGATGCGGCCAACCCACCAATACCAAACTTGATGAAGGACGGGGCTGACCAACGCAAACAGCACGGAAACTTTGAGCAAGAGCTGCGCATTAAAGCCGCTCAGTGTCATATCCAAACCAAAGAGACGTTTGGCGATGGCCAGCGCCAGCCAAGGTGAGCCGCCTGACACAAGGCTGGTCACGAGGTTGAACAGGTGGGTGTCGGGTGTGTTGGTGTATTGAATGAAAACAGAGCCGAGCGCCACGCCCACTGCGCCGAGTTCTAAAAACACCAACACAAACAGCAGCTGCAAACCGCTGGGGATGAAGATCCAATTCACGAACCTCGAAAAGGCAACGTGCTCGAACCAGTAAGCGTTCAAGTCAAAGGCACACACATACGCCACGGCGCAACCCAATGTGATGAGTGCTTTTGTTTCGAGGCTGAAATCTTCGGAGCTGGCGGCGTGCGGCATAAACAAAAATGACGAGAACAAATGGCCGGTGGCGAGGGTTTGCACGGGCCGAACGATCTTAAGTGAATTGCTGAGATTGGCTTGGATCGGTGTTTTAATAAATCTTTCGAATCAACACATCCGCACGCCATGGGCGTTGAGCGGATGCCAAGTTTTCTGATCATGACTCATTCGGTTTCCAAAATTTCTGTGCCCAGCGTGGTGATCGCCTCTGTCGATCAAATGCGAGAGACGATTCGTCGAAAAGGCCAACTCAAAGGCCGCCAAGCAGACGATGTGTCGGTGCAAGAAGTGCGTGCGTTGATTGGCGAAGCGCCGCATCGCCGCGATGTGTTGATTGAGCACTTGCACAAGATCAACGACGCCTATCGCGGTTTGCATGAGCGGCACTTGGTGGCGTTGGCCAAAGAAATGAAGTTGCCGATGGCCGATGTGTTTGAAGTCGCCACGTTCTACCACCACTTCGAAGTGCTGCGCGACACAGACACAGCGCCGGGTCTGACCGTGCGCGTGTGCGATGGTTTGAGCTGTGAGTTGGCTGGCGCGAAACAGTTGATGGAGAGATTGCCAGCCTTGCTCGGCCATGCCGATGTGCGCGTGATCGCTGCACCGTGTGTGGGCCGTTGCGAGCAAGCGCCGGTGACAGTGGTGCATCAAAACCCCGTGGCGCATGCCACGCCTGAGTTGGTGGCGGAGGCTGTGCATCGCCAAGACATTCACCCCGCATCAACCGCATATGTGGACTACGACGCTTATGTGGCCGAGGGCGGCTATCGCCTCGTGGCCGAGCTGCATGCCGGTCAGGCGAAGGCAGAGGCGGTGCTCACGGCGATGGAAGATTCAGGCTTGCGTGGTTTGGGCGGCGCCGGTTTTCCCGCAGGGCGCAAATGGCGCATCGTGCGCGAGCAACCCACGCCTCGCTTGATGGCGGTGAACATCGACGAGGGCGAGCCCGGCACTTTCAAAGACCGCACCTACCTTGAACGCGACCCGCACCGTTTTTTAGAAGGCATGTTGGTTGCCGCTCATGTGGTGGGCATTGATGCCATCTACATTTATTTGCGCGATGAATACCACGGGTGTCGCGGCGTGCTGACGCAAGCGTTGGCGCAGCTGCAAACCCACGCGTCTTATGCGTTGCCGCGCATCGAATTGCGCCGTGGCGCAGGGGCGTACATCTGCGGCGAAGAGTCCGCCATGATTGAAAGCATCGAAGGCAAGCGGGGTGAGCCGCGCATGCGCCCACCCTACATTGCGCAAGTGGGTTTGTTTGGCCGCCCCACGCTGGAGCACAACTTTGAGACGCTCTATTGGGTGCGCGACATTGTGCAAAAAGGCGCAGATTGGTTCAGTGGCTTTGGCCGCCATGGTCGACAAGGTTTGCGCAGCTTCAGCGTGAGCGGGCGCGTCAAGCAACCGGGCGTCAAGCTGGCGCCAGCGGGCATCACGATGCAAGAGTTGATCGATGAGTATTGCGGCGGCATGTTGGACGGGCATC